>Ga0181529_10005378_pt1 | contig 13449 bp, 10 predicted proteins | sample PEATcosm2014_Bin_36_FD_119763 | JGI IMG/M metagenome (GOLD analysis project Ga0181529, IMG submission 119763) | Peatland microbial communities from MTU Mesocosm Facility, Houghton, MI, USA - PEATcosm2014_Bin10_30_metaG | ecosystem: Environmental > Terrestrial > Soil > Wetlands > Peat | place... | reverse complement strand
TGTCCACCGGGAGCACCGCATCGCCCTTCACCGCCGAGTACATCTTGAAGGCGTAGTAGGCAGGCACGGCGTACACCTGTTCGCGACGCTTCCAGATGCCGGCAAACTCCTGGCTGCCGGTCATGTCGGTCAACGCGATCTGGTCCGCACGGCGCAGCACGGTGTTCAGGAAGCCCGCGGCCATCACCGTGCCGCCCTCGTTGCGCCAGCTGGGGCTCTCATCGGTAAAGTTCCGCTCGCCAAGTCCCTTGCTGTTGAAGAGCCACTCCGTAATAGCCTGATGCACCTTGCCGTGCAGACCATGCGCATCAATCTGCGCCTGCACCTTGTCAAAATGCGGTCCCACGGCAAAGGGCAGCGCATAGGCCGCCGCAGCCATGAAGTCGGGCGTGGGGTTCTGCGCGGCGTCGTGGTTAAAGTGCAAGGACAGCAGGTCGAAGCTGCCGCCCGCGCTCGTGAGCAGACCCTCGTTCCACTTGGCTCCGTTCATGGGACCAAGACCGGTCACAATCAGTGTCGACGAGCAGTCAAACGGGTTCCAGTTCACTGCCAGATGGCGCGAGGTGTTGCCCAGGTAGGCCACATCGGCCAGGAAGCTCTTGGCAAAGCTGTACTGGAAGTCAAGGTTGTATTGGTTGACGTAGGGCGAATGCTGGTGGGTGGAAAGGTACTGCACCGCACCGATCATGGCATTGTCCTGCGCTTGGGTAATCTGGCCAACCGTCACCGCCGGCATGGCGTTGACACCCATCACGTAGGTGGGAACGCCCTGAGTGTTCGACACGCTGTTGTTGATGGTAATGACCTGGGAGACGATCGAGTACTGCGCGTTCACGTTCTCCTGGGAGGTATAGTAGAGGCCCCAGCCAGCGCGGACCACGGCGTTAGGCAGTATCTTGGGCTGATAGAAGAAGCCCACGCGAGGAGCCACGTTGGTCATAGTCATGCCATAGACGGCGGGGTCCACCTAACCTAGAGCCGCAAACGTAATCAAGCCGGTGTTGAAGTCAAAGGCATGAATGAGGTTCTTGTTCGATCCCGACGGGTTGGGAGGCGTGGCGCCATACCAGGCCAGGGCCAGGTTGGCCGTCAACCGCGGAGTCATCTTCCATGTATCCTGCGCGTAGGGCTCAGCCGCGGTCCAGCGGAAGTGCGTGGGCGGCATGGCAATGGACTGAGCGCTGGTCAGATCGCCCAGCAGGAAGTCAGCAAACGAGTAACCTGCCGCAACGCTGCTGTCGGTGGCGTAGCCCGTACCCTGCAGCTTGGTCTGCGCCGTGAACATGCCGTTGAAGTTGAACACGCCGCGCGCGTTGGCGTTGGCGCTGGCCTGGATGGAGCGGATGTAAACAATCTGGAAGCCGAACTTCATCTGGTGCTTGCCGTGCAGCCAGTTGAAGCCGTCGTGAATCTGATAGCTGTCATCGGTGTCGCCAATCAGGCCCGTGGAGGCGCCAAATCCGCTCAGGCCGTTGGAGAGGCCGATCGAAGGAACGCCGTTCACATCGCCGGTACCGGTTGATGTTGAGCTGGTTCTGGAGCCCCGGGACCGCTGCGCCTTCGTCAAACACGGAGTCGCGCATCATGCCCAAGCGGAGTTCGTTCACCTTGTTGGAGCTGACCGTCCAGTTCCAGCCCAGGTTCACCAACTCGGTATCCATGGGGTAGGCGGTGCCAGTCGATGGGTACAGTCCGGGAGAGTTGACCGGCGAATTCAACCAGTTGCCCTGCGCAAAGATCTGGTTCTTTTCGTTGAGCGTATAGTCCACCCGGCCCATGAACTGGTCGGAGTTGAAGGTGTAGGGGCGGTTGCCGCCGATGTTGTTGGCGCTCGGCACCGTACCCGAACCCGGCAGGTAGTAGTTCAACAAACCCTGAATGTTGCTGCTGATGCGCGCCTTGGGGATGATGTTGCCCGCGAACGGCTGCCGCTGGCCGGTCACCGTGTTCAGCGTTGCTGGATCGTAGATGACCGTGTTGGGTAGCAGCGCGGAGAAGTCGCCGGTGAACATGGCCGCGGTCGGCGACTCACCGTTGATCAGCACCTGCTGGTTCTGGCGGTAGGCTTCGTAGCTGGCAAAGTAGAACAGCTTGTTACGGAGAATCGGACCACCAACGTTGAAGCCGAACTGGTCCTGGTGATATTTGCCCGGAGCGGTCGTGGAGAAGTAGTCGCGCGACTGCATCTGATTGGTGCGCACATACTCGTACATTTCGCCGTGCATGTGATTGCCACCCGACTTGGTCACCACATCCACGATGCCGGGGTTCGGCCCCATGTCCGGCATGAAGAAGCCGTAGTGAACTTCAAACTGGTCGATGGCGCCGGTATCGATGTTGAGCGAGGTGTTGCCGGCGCGGCTGCCAACCGCTTCAATACCGTTGATCAGGTACATGGTATAGTCCGGCTCGTTGCCGGCCACGTTGATGGCCAGCAAGGGGTGGCCGGTCTGGCTGGTAGCGCCAGCGGCTGCGCCCGACGGAGTAGTCGCCGCGCCGGAGAGCAGGCTCAGTTGCAGATAGTTTCTACCGTTCAGCGGCAGGTTCTCGACCGACTTGGGGCCAATCACGCCGCCCAGATCGTTCGATTCCGTTTCCAGAATGTTGGACAAGCCGACACTGGCATCCACCGTGATCGTCTCTGCCGAGGCTGCAACCTGCAGCTTGGCGTTCTGCACCTGGTGCTGGCCGACGATGACCGTGAAGGCCGTGATCTTGTAACCGGCAACCCCCTGCCGGGCCACTTCGAGTGTATACAGACCGGGGTTGATGGTCGGGAACGAGTAACTACCCGCATAGTCCGACTTGCTGGCCATTCGTACGCCGGTCGCGTTATTGGTTAACACCACATCGGCTCCCGAAACCACGGCGCCGCTTTTATCGGTGACGGTGCCCTGCACGGACGAAGTGCCGCTCTGCGCCCTCAGCCCCACGCTCGCACCCAGTACGAGCAGCAGCGCAAAAAAAAAGTCGCACCTGCACAAAACTCGATCTTAATTCGGATCCTCCCATTTAAAACCAATGGTTTCGGCTTGCCTGTCCCTGATCCAGACTCGGGGTTCAGGTCTACACCACCACTTTCCAGTGTTTTGGGCAAGTGCTTGAAGATCTCTTGCGGCTCCTTCGCGACTCCACCCCTGCGGAACGGTTTCAGGCTTCCCTGCCCCGCTCCAGCTCCCATCTTTATCGGTTCAGTTCGGGCAATGAAATCGATTGCAAATCCACCCGAAACAGTTTTTACCTGCTCCATGAAACCTGCCAGTTTCGACGACTCCGGCGGTGCGATGTAATGGTTTAGATTGCGAAGGAAAAATTAAGCCCCATCTTCTATTCTTGTCAAGATGTTTTCGTTATCACCCCTCAGATCCGCCGCTTGGCCTCGGGAACCGGCGCCGTAGAAGCCCGCACCACCAGATGCGGATGGAGCGGCTCGCCGAGATCCATCACCTCACCCTGCACGGCCTTCCGCAGACACTCAAACGCCCGCGCCGCCACCTCCCGCCGCGGATGCCGGATGGTGCTCAGCGCCGGGTGCACCATCTCCGTGATAGGCAGATCGTCAAAGCCCACAATCGAAAGGTCCTTCGGCACGCGAACCCGGACTTCGTGCGCGGCCTGCAGGGCACCCACCGCCATCAAATCGTTGGAGGCCAGCACCGCCGTCGGACTCACCGCCATGGCCAGAAGGCTGGCCATGGCGGCCCTGCCCCCCTCCACGCGCATGTCACCCACCGCAATCCACTCACTGCGCACCGTCACCTTGTGGGCCCGCAGTGCGGACTTGAAAGCCTCTTTGCGACACACCGCCGAGTTTAAGGTCTGCGGACCGGCAATGAAGCCGATATCCCGATGCCCCAGCGCCAGCAGATGCTCCAGCGCCTCGCGGAAGCCGGTGGCGTACTCCACACCGATATTGGGATAAAGGCTGGCCAGCTTGCGCTGGTTCATCAGCACCAGCGGGACCCCGGCCAGGGTGGCTTGCAGCAGAGCTTCCTCTTCCACTTCCGAGGTCATCACCGCAATGGCGTCCACACTGCGCTCAATCATCCGCCGCACACAGCTGTGCAGCCGCAGAGGGTCGTAGTTGGTATGGGTAAAGATCACCTCAATGCCCTGCGCCGAGGCCAGCGCCTCAAAGGCATCGATCAACTCTGGAAAGAAGGGGTTGTTCACGTCGGAAACAATGAGCCCGAACATGCGCGAACGGCCCATGCGCAGGCTGCGCGCATTGGGGTTGGGAACGTAGTTCATCTCGGCAATCGCGCGCTGCACCCGCGCCACCGTCTTCTCGCGTACTCCGGGAAACCCGTTGAGCACACGCGACACCGTTGCCGTTGATACATTGGCCCGCTTGGCTACTTGCTGTATGTCCATCGTTCAACCCAGCAGCGCAACAAGCGCCGCAGCCGTCACCCCGGGATCACCGTAGTTGCCGACTCACAAGCAGTCAACATGGGTTGGCACGGGCAGCGATGCCGCCGTTCCGCGCCAGGACATGGAACTACGAGAACATCCCTGACTGCGGACCGAAAGAAGGGGAGAGAGCGTCATGCCCTCTCCCCTTCCCTGCTTCAAGGTAAGCCAACCCGCTGACTTGCCATCTCCGCTATTCCACCACCAGCTCCACCGGGCCAATCAGGCCGGACTTCGCCAGCGGCGAATCGGCTTTGTACGGTGCAATGTCGGTGAAGGCGTACTTGCGCGCCGACCAGCTTTGCTGATCGCCGATCAAGCGATTGACCCACAGGTTGGTGACCGCAATGGCCAGAGTGTTGGCGCCCGGCTTGAGCGCGCTGGTTACGTCGATGCGATACGGCGTCTTCCAGGCGATCCCCAGATACTTTCCGTTCACCGCCACCTCCGCCAGCTCCGCCACGTCGCCTAGCTGCAGATAGAGCCGTGCTCCGGGCTTCAAGGCTTCGACAGGTACGTCGATGGTCTTGGTATACGTTGCAGTGCCAGAGAAATATTTCACGCTGTTGCGCGCGTCGTTGCTCCAGCTCTCCAGCTTGTCGAGTTGGAGCTTTTCGGGCGCGCCGCGTCCCTGCTCAAAGCTAACCGTCCAGCCGGAGTTGAGCACCTGATGCAGGCTCTCCACGGGCTGGGGCACGAGCGTAGCCACGGTGACCTCTGCTGCGGTGGCCGCCTTCCGGAAGAGCACGAAGACAGTCCCGTCCGGATCGAGCGCGAGCGGCACCGTGGTGCGTCCCCCATCGGTCTTGTAGCTCACCGCGTGCGTCTCACCGGTGGCCGCATCCCACAGCTCCGGCGTCTTTCCGGCAACGCGGAAGGTGGCCTGCAACTGCTCGGCCTTCGGCTTGCGATTGTCCACAAAATAGAGATCGCCATCGTCCAGCTTGCGATGGACAAACATCAGCTCCGCGTCGCTCGAGGCAGGCTCAAAGTCGCGCGCCTCGCCCACCAGCTTCATGGCTTCGTTGATGCCCAGGCCGGCGATCACCTTGCCCTTGCCCACGCTGCGCACCGCGCCGGGCTTAGAGGCGGCCTTGCCCCACAGCTGATCGGTCACCAAGGCAAGCTGCGCCTGATCGTCCGAGAGACTGGGCGAATCCGTTGGCCGGTTGCCCACCACGGTTGCGCCCTGCTTCACCAGCTCCACCAGCTTTTTGGCCACCGCCAGGGTCATGCGCTGGCTTCTTCCCCCCAGATAAAGGATGCGGTAGCTGCTGCCCGCAGGGCTCACGATGCGGCCATCCTTCACGGCCAGCTTGTGCAGCAGCACATCGGAGTTCATATAGTCGAAGCCGTAGCCAGCGGGCAGATCCTTCGGCCCTTCCCAGCCATAGAGCCCAGTGAGCGGACCCTCTTCGCCGTAGAAGTACGCCACGTCGGCCACAAAGCGTCCCTGCTGCAGCAGGTACGAGCAGCGCGCCAGGTAGCTGACCCACGGCCCAGCCTGCTCCGCCCAGGTGTCAGCGCGATTGAACCACAGGCCGTAGGGTCCAAGCGTCATCCCCGGAGCCAGATCCGGCACCGGCTGATGCGAAGACTCGTGAATCTGGAAGCGATTCACGCCCAGCGCAAACTCCAGATCGGCAACCTCCTTCACCGAATTCGGCGACCATCCCCAGGCCGGACCGCGCGAGGTCATGGACTCGGCACCCACCAGGTTCTGCCCATAGATGTGGGCTACCGAAGCCGCGCCGCGCAAGTCGGCAACATAAGAGGGTTCCGGACCCTTAGCGCCGGTCCAGGTCCACATCGCGCCCATCGGGATGTCGGTACGGCTGCGCATCTCCATGTCGTCGCCCAGCGAGGGCCGATGCGACTCCAGCGCTTCGCCGTAGTACTTCATGCCGTGCTTGTGCAGCACCTCGGCAATGGCTCCGTAGTGGCTTTCAGCCATCAGCTCGCTGATGGTACGGCGCATATCCCACAGGAAGCGGTCGGTCTCCGCCGTGCTGCCAATCACGATGCCGGTCATCACCGGCAACCAGGGCCGCGCATCGTAGCCGCGCCGCGCCTTGAACTCGTCCAGCATCTTGTCGGTCCAGTTCTGCGGACCCACTTCAATGCTGTCGGTGAGGACATGCGAGATGCCCTTTTCGCCCATCTGCTCCGCGCCGATGGTCTCGGCATACATCTTCAGGTAGCCTTCCATGTAGTTGGACACAAAGCCGTGGTCCAGCTTGTCAACTTCCAGTCCCGTGGCCTCGGCCGGCGCCGGTCCGTTCTCATGGCCGGTAAGCGAATAGCCCAAGCGCAGCACCATCCAGTTGCCCGCCGGCGGAGTCCAGTCCAGCGTGCCATCGGCCTTCATCTGCGCGGTCAGGTCCACCACGTCCTGCTTGCCGACCACGGCCTCGGGCTTCAGCTTGGGGTCGGGGATGGAGTAGAAGTTGGGCTCGTTGGCAAAGCCTGCGCGCTTCTCAAACTCATTCACACGCGCGCCGGAGCTGAGCACCAGTTCCGTGATGTGCTCAGTGGGCATGGCCGTCTTGCCCTCGGGCGGCGGAAACACCACGCGCCAATAGCGAGCCGTCACGGCTTCAAACGCGGTGGTGCGCTCAATGATGCTGCTGGGACGGGTTTTGGCCACCTTGGTAAAGCTGACGCCGTCGTTGCTCCACTCCACTTCCGCCAGCGCGCCCTTGTAATCGTGGCCAAAGACGCTGTAAAGGTCGTCAAGCGTGGCCAGAGTTACGGCCTGGATCGTCTGCGGCTTGCCGTAATCAAACAGCACCCACGAATTGGCTTCGCCTGCCGCCGGATCGAGCGCCAGTGCAACGGTGTTCACATCGCCGTCCGAGAGCGCGGCCACGTTCCCATCGCCTTTGCTCGTGGTCACCTTGGGAGCAAGCTCTTGCTGCGATTTGTCGCCCTCGGGAATGCGGTAGGCAATCACTGCGGTCTCGGCGTAGAACTCCGGACGCGCCAGCACGGTACCATCCAGCATCTTGCGCCCGGGTGCGGCGTAGTTCTGAAAGGTGCCGTCGGTCGTTGGCGGATGGCGAAGCACGCCGGTGAAGGGTTTGCCGCCTTCCACGCGGGTTTGGCTCCATACCAGCTTCTTGATGCCCTGCGCGGCAGGCACCCACGGACCACCCGTCTCACTCCAGCCGGGCGAGCTGGCAATGGCCACTTCCATGCCCATGCCACGCGCGGTTTCCACGGCGTACTTGAAGGCGTGCTTCCACTCCGGCGTCATGTAGATCAGCCGCTGCGGCACCACCTGGGGCGTGTTGATGGCGCCTTCAAAGATGGTGACGCCGCCAATGCCCACGCGGTGCATCCACTCCAGATCCAGCTTGATGCCCTCTTCGCTGATGTTGCCGTTCATCCAGTGCCACCACACGCGCGGACGCGCGCCATTGGGCGGCGCTTGAAACCCCTGCAACAGCGCGTCGCCGCTGGCCGCAACCTGCGCCTGCACGGGACTCATCGCAGGTGCAGTCAACAAAACACCACCAAGACAAACCGCAGCACATAGACCCAGAGTGAACTTCATGGTTCGTATCCTTTCCTTCTTTACCCGCTCGACCGGCGGGATCAATCTTTGTATCGCCATGCACCAGCCAACTCGCCAGCTTGCTAACTCGCTTACTTGTTTCACTTGCTCATTCGATAACTCGATGGGTGTCCCCGGTCTCGATTCTGAGACCGGGGAAAGTACCATTCCCAGTTCCCGCGTCTTCCCTGCAACAACCTCTGCGTGCCCCATCTTCCGAACGTTCTTGGTTCGAAGGGTGGGAAGCAATGAAGACCGACTCCGGGCTCATCCAAACCGCGGTGCACACCCTTTGCACTGCGCCCCTACAGGGCGCGCCTACCTTTTCCAACGCTTACCCAGCACGTCGCGCGGCTCCGTGCTGGGCTACTTGCACCGCGCCCTTTCAGGGCGCAGCCTGTTCCACTCTTCTTCTACTTCCCCACCGTCGCCCGCGTCGCTCCGGTCGAGATTCCGCCGTCGATCAACAGCGTCTGGCCTGTGACGTAGCGGCTGGCCTCGGAGGCCAGAAACACCACCGCGCCATCCAGATCGTTGGGCGCGCCGGGCCGCTTCACCGGAATCCGGTCCACCAGATAGTTGACCCACTCCTTGTTCTCGTAGAGTACCTGGTTCTGGTTGGTCTTGAACCAGCCTGGAGCCAGGCAGTTGACCGTGACGCCGTGCTGACCCCAGTCGTCGGCCAGACTCATGGTCAGCTGCTTTACGCCGCCGCGGCTGGCGCCATAGGCAGCAAGACCCGCGTAGCCCGCCACGCACGTCACCGAGCCGATGTTGATAATGCGCCCATAGCCGTGACCCACCATGCCCCGCGCCACGGCTTGCGCCACAAAAAAGGTTCCGCGCAGGTTGGTCTCCAGCACCGTGTTCCAGTCGTCCCAGGTCACGTCCAGCGCGGGCTTGCGGATGTTGCAACCGGCGTTGTTCACCAGGATGTGGATCTGCCCGTAGGCCTTGAGCGCTTCCTCCGCCATCCGCTGAATGCTCACGTGATTGCGCACGTCGAGCGGCAGACACACGGCGCGGCGGCCCAGCGCTTCAATCTCTTTTGCAAAGGGCTCCAGCGTGGCAGCGTTGCGCGCCGTCAGCACCAGGTCAGCTCCGGCGCGCGCCAAGGCGCGGGCAAAGTACTGGCCCAAGCCGCGGCTGGTTCCGGTCACAATGGCCACCTGGCCGGTCAGATCGAAAAAGTTTTCGCTCATCGTGCTTCCACTCCCGCCGTCGGGCTGAGAATCACCTTCATCAAGTTCGGTTCGCGACTGTGGAGCCGCTCAAACCAGCGCGGCCCCTCTTCCAGCGGCGCAACCGCACTGATCAGCGGACGCACCTGGATCTTGCCTGCGGCGATGAGCTCAATGGCCAGCGGATACTCGCCGGCCGAAGCGCAGGAGCCTTGCAGTCTGATCTGCCGCGTGACCACCTTTTGCAGCGGCAGCACGACCTCTGACGCGAGGTTGCCCACCAAAGAAACCCGTCCACCCTTGCGCACCGCATCGATGGCGGCGGCCACGGTCTCCTTGCGGCCCACGGCCTCAATCACCGCATCCACGCCACGGCCTGCGGTGAGAGTGAGAACGGCAGCCACCAGCTCGTCGCCGGAAGCGCAGATGGTTTCATCCGCGCCCACCTGCTTGGCCAACTCCAGACGCGTGGCGTCTACATCGGCGCAGATTGCGCGCGCGCATCCCAGCGCCTTGGCAGCCTGCAGAGCCAACAAGCCGATCATGCCCGCGCCGATGACCAGCACCGTTTCCTGGCCGCTCAGCTCCAGCACCTTGACTCCATGCAGACCTACAGAAACGGCCTCCAGCATGGCGGCATCGGAGAAAGAGAAGTCAGCCGGCAGTTCGTACAGGATGCGCTCCGGCAGCACCACCAGCTCCGCAAACGCCCCATGGCGGCGGAACTCGCCGCAGCTGACGCCGATCACCTGGCGGTTGTCGCACAGGTTCACCTCGCCCCGCAGGCAGAACTCGCAGGTGCCGCAGAAGATCGTCGAGTCGAAGGTGACGCGGTCGCCTACGCCGTACCCCATAACGCGCGCTCCCACCGCCGCAATCGTGCCCGCCGCCTCATGGCCCATCACAATGGGAGGAATCCTGCGCCCCGTGGAGCCATCGAATCCATGCACGTCGCTGCCGCAGATGCCGCAGGCCTCCACGCGCACCAACACTTCGCCCGGCCCCGCCTCCGGAGCCGGCATCTCAGCCAGTTCCAGCCGGCCGTATTCGGTCAGCACCATTGCTCTCATTTTTTCCTGGTCCTAACTTCAAGATTTGTTCGCCACTTGCTTCAGCGCACGCGTCAGCCGATTTCCCAGCGGCTTCCGCTCATCCCGTCCCATTGTATTGCCGGATTGCGGCCACTGTCTGCGCCCAAAATCTCGAAGGAGAAACAATTCCGCAGATTGGTTCATGCGCACCAGAAACAAATGCCTCCGGATTTCTCCGGAGGCATTCAAATTGGGTGCCCCCTCGCGTTGTGGGACCCGGGAACGAAGCTCTCACCACCCGGTGCACGAAGCGCGTCTGCCGCACCGCAGGTGGCAGGTGCCTAGAAGCGTCCCATGGTCAGCTTCACCACTTCGGACTTTTGGTGGAAGCAGAGGCCGCGATCCGTCTCATCCCCATTCCAGAGCTTCACCGGCTTCCATACGCCGTTCTCAAAGACGCCCTCTTCGGCGGTCACAATCTGGCTATGAATCCAGGCTGGCTTACCTTTCAGGTGGAAGGTAACGCTGGCGTCCACTCCGGTCACCAGGAACTGGTCGGGGCCAAGCTGCGCCACCAGTGCAGCTCCGTGCATGTCCTTGGTTCCAGGCGCGGGGCGTCCATCGGGCTGCGGATAGCCGTAGGAGACAGTGGCCTGCCACTCGCCGAAGTCGATCTCCTGGCCGGTTTGGCCAACCTCTTCGACGGCGGTTTTGACCTTGCCCTCGAACTCCAGTTGGGCAATTTCGCGGCTCATGGGGCCAATCAAGGCAAAGTTGGCGGCGTGGCGCTTCCACGGCTCGTCACCCAGAATGTTCCATCCGCTGCGATCCACACCGAAAGGCGAAAAGCCCAGCGCCCCCTTGCCGAGCGCATAGAAGAAGAACTTGCCGTAGTCGTCGCTGCGCCCGGTCTCCGGTACCCAGAGCGGATTGTCAGGGCGGTTGTAGGCGTCAAAAACCTGCTGCACGGTGGCGGAGCTCGAGGTGTAGATGTCCGGCCCGATCATGTCCAGCGCGGGAGCCAGCGCACGCCACAATCCAACCACCTTCTGCACCGCGCCGCCGCTGGGGTAGGCAATGCCGGGCTGTTCAATCTGGCGCTGCGGCAGCTCCGCCGCGGGGTAGTCGATCCACACGTTGATATAGAGCGGAATCTGGAATTCCTGCTTGCCGGCAGCGGCAATTTCGTTGATGTACTTAGCCTGATGGTAGACCTGGAAGGTCTCATCGGCATCCGCGCCAAAGACCTGCTGCCAGGTGCCGGGCTGCTTCTTGGCGGCGGCCAGAAGATCGGCGGGAACCGCGCCGGCAAACAGGCGATTGGCTTCCGGCGAGTTGTCGCGAATACTGCCCACGTTGCCGGACTCGTTTTCCACCTGCACGGCAATCACGGTGTGCTTGTCACCGTCGATCTGCTTCAGGTGGCGCATCAGCGCGCTAAAGGCCTTCTTGTCGGCGTCGAGCGTGTTGCGCGAAACCGGCGACAGCACATCAATCGGCTCGCCATCAGGACGGATAGTGTGCGGAAAACGCTTGGCGTCGTTCTTCACCCAGCTCGGCACGTAGTGCATGTTGCCGTTCTTCCAGGTACCGAACCAGAGCAGCACCAGACGCAGGCCGTGGGCGCGAGCACCTTCCACAAGGGCGTCTACGTTGGTGGTGTCAAACGAGCCCTCACGCGCCTCAAACTGCTCCCAGTAGACCGGAGCCTCCAGGGTGTTGGCATGGAGCGCAGCCATCGACTCCCAGACCTGCGGCAGCTCGCTGGGCCAGCCGGAAGAGTTGTGGATCTGCCCGCCCAAGGCCAGATACGGGCGGCCATCGACGAGCAGCGCAAAGCGGCCGTCCTTGTGCTCCACGCGCGGAGCCTCTTCAGCACGGGCAGGGTTCCAGGCCACACCAACGGCAGCCAGCGAAAGCGAGAGCAGCAGAGAACGAAGGCAAGAGTTTTGAAGTATATGAGCCACGCGGATTTCCCCCGTTAACGACTGTAACCGTATACACCGATCTCTGCAAGGGGCGCAATTCCGGCGCTGATTCAGGAGCAAACCCGGAGGGAAAACGCATCCCCTCTCACCGTTGGCCGAGGCGCTAGCAGCCGCCGTACACTCCCGGGACGCAAAGGCCATCTTTCCCATCCAGACAGCCGAGTCGCCAGGCAATCCCCGCCCCCCCATCGACAACTCAGCTTGCAGCGCGGACAATGGTCCATGGAGGCTCCATCCGCCGTGGTCCGAAAAATATTGATCATTGACGACGAAGACGACATCCGCGAAGTGGCCGCCCTGAGCCTGGAGAGTGTTGCCGGATGGCAGGTGGTTACGGCCAACTCCGGCGCACAGGGCATTGCCCGCGCCCTGGAGGAGATGCCCGACGCCATTCTGCTGGACGTGATGATGCCCGGCATGGATGGCCCCACCACCTTCCGCCAGATGCAGGCCACGCCGCAGTTGGCCGCGATCCCGGTGCTGCTGCTCACCGCCAAGGTGCAAGCCAGCGATCAGCGCGCCTTTGCCGATCTGGGGGTGAAGGCGGTGCTCTTCAAGCCCTTTGATCCGATGACCCTGGCGGCGCAGATTGCCGCCGTGCTGGGCTGGAGCTAGGCCAGGAGGAGCGCATGGACACCAAGCCCGAACTGGCTGCCGCACTGGAGTTGCTTTGGCAGCGTTTTTTGCCGCAGATGCTGGAGCGGATTGCGCTGTTGGAGGCCGCGGCCGCAGCCTGCGGCGCAGGCACTCTGCATACCGCCCAGATCAAGGACGCGCACGCCACCGCCCACAAGCTGGCCGGCTCGCTGGGGAGCTTCAACCTGACGCGGGGCTCGGTGCTGGCGCACGAGCTGGAGTTACTCTACTCCGTCCAGGAGGAGCCGGCAGTGGAACTCGGCGCCCAGCTTGCCGCCATTACCGCTGAGCTGCGCTCGCTCGTCGAACACCGCTAGCTCCCCACCCGCATGAATTTGAACATTGGCATCTCGGCTTCCCAGGTCTCAAAATCGAGCCCCTTCGACTTCGCTCAGGGCAGGCTCTGGGGCACCCAAGAGCGATGCTGGGTGCCCCACCCATCCCGCGTTTTGTGCGGGATGGGTGGGATAGAGTGACACTATTTGAGGGCTGGATGAATAGGTTGGGATCGAGGAGATTCTCTAAGGAACCTCTGAAGAACTCTTTGATCTTTATGGGTATTGATTGAATCTGTCTTTGGGGTAGGAGGACGGATGCGTCAGATGAGTTTGGCGGAGCAGGCCCAGTTTCAGCGGTTCGCGAAG
>Ga0181529_10005376_pt1 | contig 13453 bp, 14 predicted proteins | sample PEATcosm2014_Bin_36_FD_119763 | JGI IMG/M metagenome (GOLD analysis project Ga0181529, IMG submission 119763) | Peatland microbial communities from MTU Mesocosm Facility, Houghton, MI, USA - PEATcosm2014_Bin10_30_metaG | ecosystem: Environmental > Terrestrial > Soil > Wetlands > Peat | place... | reverse complement strand
TTCTTTCCCGGCGGCAACATCGGCAAACTGGCCGTCTGCGGCACGGTGAACGACCTGGCGACCTCCGGCGCGCACCCGCTTTACCTTTCCCTGGCATTCATCATCGAAGAAGGCCTGCCGCTTTCGGATTTGCAGCAGGTGGTTGAATCCATTAAAGCCACAGCTGATGAAGCCGGCGTGAAAATCGTCACCGGGGATACCAAAGTGGTCAACCGCGGCTCGGCGGATAAGCTTTTTATCAATACTTCCGGCATCGGCATTATCCCGGAACGGCGGAATATCTCCGGCAGCAACGCCAGACCCGGCGATAAAGTAATTTTAAGCGGCACCATCGGCGACCACGGCATCGCGGTGCTCAGTAAACGGGAAGGCCTCAGCTTTGCCACCAATCTGGAAAGCGATTGCGCTCCGCTGGCCGGTCTGGTGGCGGTCATGCTCAAAGCCAGCCGCAACATTCACAGTCTGCGCGACCCCACCCGCGGCGGCCTGGCCACTACGCTGAACGAACTGGCAGAACAGTCCAAAGTCGGCATCCGGATTGAAGAAACACAAATCCCGGTGAAAGATGCGGTACTGGGCGCCTGCGAAATGCTCGGCTTCGATCCACTATATGTCGCCAACGAAGGCAAAATGGTGGCAATCGTGGCAGCAGAAGACACCGGAAAAATCCTGAAAGCCCTGAAGAAGCAGCGTTACGGCAAAGACGCGGCGATTATCGGGGAAGTTGTGTCCGACCATCCCGGCCGCGTGGTAATGAAAACGTTGCTCGGTTCGTCACGCATCGTGGATATGCTGGTCGGCGACCTGTTACCGAGGATTTGCTGAATGCACGAACTATCAATTACACAGAGCATGCTGGAGATTGTGCTGCAGCAAGCCGCAAAAGCCAAGGCTAAAAAAGTCACGAAAATTAATCTGATTATCGGGGAAATGACCGGCGTCGTCAGCGACAGCGTGCAGTTTTACCTGGACATCCTGACCCAAGAGACCATCGCCGCCGGCGCGCAGGTCTCTTTCACACTGGTGCCCTCACAGGGCAAGTGCCGTAAGTGCGGCCGGATTTTTACCTTGCCGGAATTTGACTGGACATGCCCGGATTGTCAGGGTAAGATAATTGATGTTATCTCCGGAAAGGAACTGTTTGTAGAGAGTATTGAGGTGGAATAATCATGGAAATCAAGGTTTTAAAAAATATCCTGGGGGCGAACGACCAGATTGCGGCCAAAAACCGTGAACTGATGGCGAAGCATGAGGTTTTCGCGGTCAACGTCATGGCCTCACCCGGCGCCGGCAAGACCAGCGTGCTGCTGCAAACCATCCGGGCGCTGAAGGGCAAGACCAGAATCGGTGTCATCGAAGGCGACATTGCCTCCAGTATCGACGCGGAAACCGTGGCCAAAGAAGGCATCCCTGTAGTGCAAATCAATACCGGCGGCGAATGCCATCTGGAATCGTTCCAGATCCAGAATGCGTTGAATAACCTGCCGCTGCCGGATATCGACCTGCTGTTGATTGAGAACGTGGGGAACCTGGTTTGTCCCGCGGAATTCAGCATCGGGGAAGACCTGAAAGTCATGATTGCCAGCGTCCCGGAGGGTGACGACAAACCGTACAAATACCCGCTGATGTTCAATACCGTGGACGCGATTGTTCTGAACAAAATTGATTTATTGCCTTATGTCAAGTTTAATGTCGAGGGTTTTACTAAAACAGTGAAGAACATCAACCCCAAAGTAGAACTGTTCAAAGTCTCCTGCACCACCGGCGAAGGCATTCAACCCTGGGCGAAATGGCTCCTCGCCCGGATGAAGAGTAAATGAGGCTGAAAAAATATTTTGTTATACATTTGTAATAGACAGTCCCGGATAAAGGGGCTATACTTACAGTAGAAGTCAAAGATGATTATGTTGACCAGTCAACACGACCGTCATTAGGAGACGAGTGTGAAAATATTATTAATATCCCCTGAATATCCCGATACCTTCTGGAGCTTTAAGCATGCGCTGAAGATGATCAACAAAAAAGCGGCTTTACCGCCACTCGGGTTGGCTACCGTGGCCGCGATGGTACCTGCGGAATGGGAAAAGAAACTGGTAGACATGAGCGTAGAAAAGCTCAAAGAAAAAGATATTTTGTGGGCGGACTATATTTTTATCAGCGCCATGATTGTGCACCGTGAGTCGATGCACGCGACAATTGAACTGTGTCATGCATTGGGGAAGAAAGTGGTGGCCGGCGGTCCGCTGGTCAGTTCGGAACCAGAAGAATTTGACTCTGTCGATTATCTGGTGCTGAATGAAGGTGAAATCACGATTCCTCAATTCCTGGCAGACCTGGCAAAAGGCACACCCAAGCACATCTACTCGTCACCGGAACGCCCCTCCATCACCGACACGCCGGTGCCGGAATGGTCGCTGATTAAGATGAATAAATATTCCTCGATGAGTATCCAGTATTCGCGCGGCTGTCCCTTCGATTGTGAGTTTTGCAACATCGTTACCATGAACGGGCATCGGCCCCGGACCAAAACCAAAGACCAGATTATCAGAGAACTGGACGCACTCTATAACCACGGCTGGCGGGGCAGCGTCTTCATCGTGGACGATAATTTTATCGCGAATAAAAAGAAACTGAAAGAAGAAATCCTGCCGGCGATTATCGATTGGCGTAAAACCAAAAGAGGGGCGCCGTCACTTTTTACCGAAGCATCCATTAATATGGCTGACGACGATGAATTGATGTCCATGATGGTAAAAGCCGGTTTTGACCGCGTCTTCATCGGCATTGAAACACCCAACGAAGAGAGCCTGGTAGAATGTAATAAATCGCAGAATGAAAACCGCGACCTGATTGCCTCAGTAAAAAGAATTCAAAACTTCGGGATGGAAGTCCAGGGCGGATTCATCGTGGGTTTCGATAACGACCCGGCTTCTATTTTCAAAAAACAGATCGATTTCATTCAAAAGAGCGGGATTGTGACCGCCATGGTCGGCCTGCTGAATGCCCCGCGCGGCACCCGGCTTTACGAACGGCTGAAGAAAGAAGACCGTATCGTCGAAGGTTTTACCGGGGATAACACCGATTGCAGTATGAACTTTATTCCGAAGATGAAGAAAGAAACACTCATCGACGGATACCAGCATATTTTACACACAATTTACGCCCCCAAGGCTTATTATGAAAGAATTACCACTTTCCTCAAGGAATTTCACCCGCATTATGAAGTCAGTATCGACAAATTGAAATGGTCGCATATCGCCGGCCTTTTTAGTTCGATGTGGATTCTGGGAGTGGTGGATAAAGGCCGGGCCCAATTCTGGAAATTCATCCTGACCGTGCTGGTGAGAAGGCCTAAATTCTTCCCGCTGTCTTTATTCCTGGCGGCCTACGGGTATCATTTCCGCAAAGTTGCTGACAAGATTGGACGTGGCTATTGTGCCGCCCCGATGGCAGTGCCGGTAGAAGCCGATATCCACTAAAAATTTTAATAGCGCAATCCATCTTTTATACGGTATAATATCAGAGAAAATGTGTTCCGGATAAATACATCGTCCTTTAACCATTAACGCCGGAAAGCTGTCGAAGCCATTATCATTGAGTAGAAATTAGCGAGCGTAACAATGCCAAATTTTTCTCTGATGCCCAAGGAAGGCAAATTTTTCAAGTTGTTTGAAGAAAGCGCCCAGAATGCCGTTGATGTCGCGCAAAAACTGCAGGAACTCCTCGAAAAATGGGACAGCATCGAAGACAGGGTCGCGTTTATCGCCGACCTGGAACATAAGGGCGATAATATCACCCATCAGATTGCGACAGAACTGCACCGCACTTTTGTGACGCCGTTCGACCGCGAAGATATCACCCTCTTAGCCCAATCATTGGATGACGTTACCGATTTCATCCATTCGGCGGCGGATTTCATGTTCCTGTACAAAGTGGAGCAGCCGACGCAGCGGGCCAGAGAACTTGCTCAGGTTATCGGGGAAACCACCCGGGAAATGCAAAAAGCGGTGGCGCAGTTGACCAAACATATCGACCAGCAGCAAATGCTTAAGCACTGTGTTGAAATTAACCGCATGGAAAACGTGGCGGATAGAATCTACCGTGCGGCACTGGTAGAGCTGTTCGCCAATAATTCCGACGTTAAAACGATCATTAAATGGCGCGAAATTTACGAACACATGGAAACCGTGACCGACCGGTGCGAAGATGTCGCGAATGTGCTGGAAGGAGTGGCTCTTAAATATTCTTAATCGCAGCTAAATCTTAATGATTATTGTTGTGAGCATTTTGAGAGAAATGAGTTTACCTCTGACCGCGGTGTTCAAGTTAAAAGCAACTATTTCTGATCTTCCAGAGAAATTAACGTTTACTTTAAAAATGTCCTGTTCGCAGGACATTTTCATTATCGGGCAAAGTAAATTCCTGCAGCCGTATTTACGAGTTATTCCCGCTGCCACGCCGGAATATACGGTAAGTCCGGAGGTCTGCTAGTGTCCGGCACGATGATTTTTATTATCGTCATCATCGCCATCGCTTTGATTTTCGATTTTACCAACGGCATGCACGACGCCGCCAATTCGGTGGCAACCATTGTCTCGACCCGGGTCCTCTCTCCCAAGCAGGCGGTTGTCTGGGCAGCCTTTTTTAATTTTGCCGCCTTTTTTATTTTCGGCACGACGGTAGCCAAAACCATCGGCAACGGGATGATAAAAATTGATACGGTAACGCCCACGGTGATTTGCGCAGCGCTGCTGGGCGCAATCAGCTGGAATCTCATCACCTGGTATCTGGGATTACCCAGCAGTTCCTCGCATGCATTAATCGGCGGTTATGCCGGCGCCGCTATCGCTCATGCCGGTTTCGGGGTGATTATTACCAGGGGCTGGTATGAAACACTGATATTTATCGTGCTGGCGCCGGCAATCGGACTGGTGCTGGGTTATTTCTTAAAAGTAGCCACCTCCTGGACAATCCGCAAGCAAAGCATGGCCTCGGTGAATAAATGGTCGCGCGTGTTACAGCTTTTTTCAGCGGCGGCTTATAGTCTGGCACACGGCAGCAACGATGCGCAGAAAACAATGGGGATCATTACCAGCCTGCTTTTTGCCGGCGGCATCATATCGGTTTTTAAAATTTCGCTCTGGGTTGTCCTGATCGCCTATTCTTCGATTGCGCTGGGAACCATCAGCGGCGGGTGGCGGATTATCAAGACAATGGGACAGAAAATCACTAAACTGACCCCGATTGACGGTTTCTGCGCGGAGACGGCGGCAGCATCGAGTATTTTTCTGTCAACTTATCTGGGCGTCCCGGTTTCCACCACGCATGTCATTACCGGCGCCATTTCCGGTGTCGGGTCGGCAAACCGGTTTTCGGCGGTACGCTGGAGCGTTACCCTGAACATTGTGGTAGCGTGGGTGCTGACGATACCGTCAGCCGCAATTATTGCCGCCCTAATTTTTTCTGCAACCAGATTGAGAATTTAGCTTGCATCTGAACTTTTCAGTGCTACAATAATAATTAGAAATAGGTTTCGTCAACCGGTTTATTGATTTTCAGAAGCGTAATGGCGATAACATCGTCAATATATGATTTATCCCGCCGGGCGCGAAAAACTATTTTGAAAAAGGCAGGTCTTCTCTTGTTTTAAGAGAACTTTGCTAATATAATAGAATAAACCTGAGATTTGAAGGAGGGACTTCCATGGGTTCAGCTATTGAATATCAAAAACAGATGACAGAGATTGTCTATATCAATTTACCCGGGCCAACCGAACCGGCACCCGGGATGAGCGGCGGTGAATTACTGCACGGCTTCCTGGCAGAACTTTACCTCGGCGCCAAACCGGAGGTAAAGGAATACATTAACGACCTGTGCATGAAATGGAACGTGCACTATCGCAGAATGAGCAGCGGCAGCTAGTCCGGCGCTTAAAGGTCAAATATTTTCCAATTTTCAGTGAATTGACATTCATAAAGGTCGGGGGTTGCTCTTTGTCCCGCGGTAATTCGTGTGGCGTGCATCTTATGCAAAGAGCCAGCTCCTGACCTTTCTATATTATTGAACTTGTAACTTGTACCCTCGTTTCCGGGAATAATAACGCAATTTTTGCATATTTTCTCCATTATGTTAAAATAAAGGTGGGATGGGAGATTACATAAGTATTCCCATGGAGGCGAGGACTGTGGTAAGAGATGATATAAAAAAGTTTTTGACATACCTGAAGGCAGAGAAGGGTCTGGCAGATAATACCTCCTTTGCTTATGAGAACGACCTGTCTCAACTCGCCACCTTCGTTGAAGAAGAAGCCGCCAAAGAAGGAGCCGAGCCGTCATGGACCGGTTTCAGCCGGCAGGCAATGATGCGCTACTTGCTTAATTTACAGGGTAAGAAATATGCCGCCACCACAAGGGCACGCAAGCTCGCGGCAGCGCGGTCATTCTTCAAATTCCTGACTGCGGAAAATATCATCAAAGAAGACCCCACCCACAATATGGAATCGTTAAATGTCGGACGGTCATTGCCCAAGCCGATTACCATCAATCAGGTTAAAGCTTTGCTGGACCAGCCGGCTAAAATCAACACTCCCGAAGCCAAACGTGACGAAGCCATGCTGCAGTTGCTGTATGCCTCAGGGATGAGAGTCAGCGAACTGATTGCACTTAATGTGGAAGACGTGAATACACTGGAAGGCGATGTGCGCGTTTTCGGTAAAGGCCATAAGGAACGGATTATCCCCATTCATCAGCAAGCGGCGAAGATTGTTGACGAATATGTCGGGCAAGCCCGTCCGCAATTAGCGCACAATAAAGATGAAAAAGCGATGTTTTTAAACCGCCGCGGCGAAAGGTTGACAAGACAGGGTTTTTGGCAGATACTTAAACAATATGCCAAACAAGCGGGCTTGACCGCAGCGGTCACACCCCATACGCTGAGACACAGTTTCGCCACTCACATGCTGAGCGGCGGGGCGGACCTCAGGGCGGTGCAGGAACTGCTGGGACATGCCAATATTTCGACGACGCAGGTCTATACCCATCTGACCACCGAACACGTTCGCCGCAGTTATGAAAAAGCCCATCCGAGGGCAAAATAGTTAAGAAAGAGGGCTAAGATGCCGGGTAAATCAAAACGTAAACAAATGAGATATGCTTCGAGCAAACAGAATAAGCCGCTGCCGCCGCAGGCCGCTGCAACCACCCCTGCAGCCGCAGCGGGCACTGCAGCAATCGCCGCGAAACCCCAAACCACGGCGGCAAAATCCGCTGCCGGCGGCAAGACTGCCGCTGCCCAGTACACCCCCGACCTGCTGAAGCATGTGGGCACCGAATTAAAAATATCGGTCGCGCTTTCTGCCGGTATTTTAATCGTGATAATTATTCTGGCGTTTATCCTGCGCTAACCGTTTCGTAAGGCAGCTTCCATCGGGCGGTGAATTTTGCCATGGACTACGACATTGCCAGGGCCCGGTTAACTAATCTGCTTGCCGCAGAAATTCAAGATAAGCGTGTGCTTTCGGCGATGTCGCGTGTGCCGCGTGAGCTTTTTGTTCCTCCCGCATTAGCTGAGTCCGCTTACGACAATGCACCACTGCCAATCGGCTTAAACCAGACTATTTCACAACCGTACATCGTAGCGCTGATGACGGAGAAGCTCGAACTTACCGCACAGAAGAAAGTTCTGGAAATCGGCACCGGCTCCGGGTATCAGACCGCGATTCTGGCAGAATTAGCCGGAAAAGTGATCACAACCGAACGCATCCCCGAATTGCTGCACAAAGCAGAGGCGCTTTTAGCGCGGCTCGGCTATAAAAATATTGAAACCCATCTCGCCGGCGAAACACTGGGCCGGCCGGACAACGCACCGTATGACGCAATTATTACTACCGCCGGCGCCCCGGCCATTCCACAGAGTCTGATTCAACAGTTAGCGATTGAGGGACGGCTGATAATCCCGGTCGGGGAACGCTACGACCAGAATCTTCTCCTGGTTATCCGGCATCAGGAAAGCAATGAGCTAATCAATCTGGGGGCGTGCCGCTTCGTTTCCCTCATCGGTAAAGATGCCTGGGAAGATTGATAAAGATACTAAACATCACCGGCTTAAAAATTATTAACTTGTAACCGGTTTTCCGCTGTTAACCGGCTTGATTTACGATGAATTTAGCATCAAGTTTGCTGAATTTGTTTCAGATAGCTATAATGGTTAATAAAACTTTAACTAAAGGGGATAGGTGATATGGCGCAGTACGGGCTTGAAAACATCCGGAACCTTGCTCTGCTCGCTCACAACGGTGCAGGCAAGACCTCCTTGGCGGAAGCCATCTTGTTCAACACCAAAATTATTAACCGCCTGGGAAAGGTCAGTGAGGGAAGTACCACTTCCGATTACGATCCCGCCGAACAGAAACGGGGGATGAGCATCAGTCTGAGTATGCTTCCTTATATCTGGCAGGGAAATAAAATCAACCTGATGGATATCCCGGGCTATCCCGACTTTATCGGTGAAGTTAAATCGGCGATTCGTGTCAGTGAAGGGGCAGTAATTGTCGTCTGCGCCTCTTCCGGTGTCGAAGTCGGCACGGAGCAGGTGTGGGCATACTGCAACGCCAGCAACCTGCCGCGGATTGTATTTGTAAATAGAATGGACCGGGAAAACGCGGATTTTACCAAGGTTGTTGACCAGATTCAAACCAAATTCGGACGAAAATGCCTGCCGGTGCAGTTATCCATCGGGGAACACACAACTTTTAAGGGTGTCATTGACCTGATGAAAATGAAAAGTTATACCGGCACCGACGCGAAAGAGGGTGAAATTCCCGCCGAGTTAATAGACGAAGCCAAGTCTTTACGGGAAAAACTGGTTGAAGCAATTGCCGAAACGGAAGACGCCCTGCTGGAAAAATTCCTGGGCGGGGAAGATCTCAACCAGGCAGAATTGAATAAAGCCATGACCAAAGCGGTCGCCGGTGGTAAACTCATCCCGATTTTGGCCGGTTCGGGTTTACAGAATATCGGCGTGCTCCCCTTGATGGACGCCATCGTCGGTTACCTGCCCCCGCCGAAAGACCACCAGTTTGAAATTATCGGTGAAGATAATAAACCAGCGAAAATGACGGCGGACCCGAAGGGCACACTGGCAGCCCTGGTATTTAAAACAAGCGCCGACCCTTATGTGGGCCGGTTGACCTATTTCCGTGTTTATTCCGGTGCGATTACCAGTAACTCCCAGGTCTGGAATGTGACCCGCGGTGAGAATGAACGTATCGGACAGCTTTTTGTCCTGCGCGGCAAGAACCAGGAAGCGGTACAGGAAATCGCTGCCGGTGATATCGGGGCGGTGGCAAAGCTGACTGTCACCGCCACCAACGATACACTGGGCACCAAAGATAAGCATGTGAAGCTGGTGCCGATTGTTTTCCCGGAGCCGCGGTACAGCGAAGCGGTCTACCCGAAGACCAAACTGGATTTGGATAAACTCGGACCGTCGCTGGCTAAAATCGTGGAAGAAGACCCGACTTTGAAAATGCACCGGGAAGCCGTGACCAGCGAAACTATTCTTTCCGGAATCGGTGAAATACAACTCAGCGTGGCCGCGGAAAAAATGTCGCGCAAATTCGGTGTCAATGTTGACCTGCAGACGCCTAAAGTCCCATATAAAGAGACCATCACCATCGAATGCCAGGCCGAATACAAACATAAAAAACAGACCGGCGGACACGGCCAATACGGCCATGTCGTGCTGGAACTGGTGCCGCTGCCGCGCGGCTCGGGCACGGAGTTTACGGAAAGAATTGTGGGCGGCACCATCCCGAAGAACTTTATTCCGGCCGTGGAAAAAGGCGTCCATGAAGGCGTGCAGGAAGGCGTCCTGGGCGGTTATCCCGTCGAAGATGTCCGTATCACCGCCATTGACGGCAGTTTCCACCCGGTGGACTCCTCTGAAATCTGCTTTAAGATTGCCGGCGCCGGCGCGGTGAAGAAAGGCCTGACCGACGGCAAACCGGTCATCCTCGAACCGATTGTAAAGCTGAAAATTACCGCCCCCGATTCCTATACCGGTGACATCATCAGCGACCTGAATACCAAACGGGGACAGGTGCACGGGATGTTGCCCGAGGACGGCATGAATACCATCGAGGCGATTGTACCGCTGGCGGAAGTGCAGCGTTATGCCATGAACCTGAAATCTATCACCCAGGGTAAAGGCACTTATTCCATGGAATTCAGTCACTATCAGGAAGCGCCGCCGCTGGTGACGCAAAAAATTATCGCCGCCAAACAGGCGGAAAAAGAGAAAGAAAAAGTTTAGCTTTTCTGACATTAAATATTTTCCTGACAGTAATACTTTTATTTGCTGCCAACGTTGTGTTATCCTGAATCCTTGAGGATTCAGGATAACTTTTTTCAGGCACCTGCGTCCGGTAAAATAGCTGATTACAGGCAGTTTTTGCATAATAAGCAAGTATTACTTTGAAGAGTGAGGTCTGTTCAATGAAAGAAATAAGATTTCACGGGCGCGGCGGACAGGGCGCGGTACTGGCCGCGAGGATGCTGGCGATTGCCTGCGTGGCAGAAGGCAAATGCGTCGCCAGCTTCCCGATGTACGGGTTTGAAAGGCGGGGCGCACCGGTGGTGGCTTTTACCCGGTTCGATGATAAGCCCATCATGGAAAAAACCCAGATTTACAACCCGGATTGTCTGGTGGTCATCGACCCCGGACTGCTGAAATTGCCGACCCTATTTACCGGTTTAAATCCGAACGGGACACTGATTCTGAACAGCGCCAAAGCTTTTGAAAAGCAGCCCAACGAAAATCTCAAACTGGCCGGGGTGGTGAACGCCACCCAGATTGCGGTCGAAGAGGTCGGCCGGGACGTGCCCAATACCTGCCTGCTCGGAGCTTTTGCCGCCGTTACCGCATGGGTAACTTTAAAATCCGTTCAGGCCAGCCTCAGCGAATATTTCAGCGGCGATATTTTAAAGAAAAACCTGCGCTGCGTGGAGCGGGGCTATAACGAAGTGAAGGTGACAAAATGGCAGTAAAAAAATTCAGCACCAAATATGAAGCAGCATGGTCGGACGCCGACCAGTTATTGCTTTGCCTCGATACCGGCACCTGGCGGACCAAGCGGCCGGTAGTGGACAAAGAAAAATGCACTTATTGCGGGCTGTGCGCAATCTATTGTCCGCCGCAGTGTATGATTACCCGGCCAGACTTCTTTGAACCGAACCTGAATTTCTGTAAAGGCTGCGGGATTTGCGCCAAAGAATGCCTGCGCGGCGCCATCACGATGCGGCCGGAAGGAGACTTTACATCATGAAGGCAAAACAGGGTGAACTGAAAGTAATGACCGGTAACAGCGCCGCCGCTTACGGGGCGATGCTCTGCCGTCCCGACGTCGTGGCCTCTTATCCGATTACGCCGCAGACCGAAGTGGTGGAACAGCTTTCCCGCTTCCACGCCGATGGGACATTGGAGGCGGAAATGATCGAGGTTGAAGGCGAAAATTCAGCGATGAACGCGGTCGCCGCCGCTACACTCGCCGGAGGACGGGCGTTTACCGCCACTTCTTCCTGGGGACTGGTTTACATGTACGACGCCGTCCTGCAGGCCGCCGGTTTTCGTGCGCCGGTAGTGATGGCCAACGTCAACCGTGAGACACCCGGCATCCTGGCCGTCTCTTCCGGGCAGCAGGATATGATTCAAACCCGGGACACCGGTTGGATTCAGGTGATTGTGGAAAACAGCCAGGAAATCCTGGACACGATTATTATGGCGTTCCGCCTGGCAGAGGATTACGATATTCAACTGCCGGTGATGGTAAATTACGACGGTTTTTACATCTCTTATCTGGCGGAAGGAGTGCGCATCCCGGCCCGCGAGGATGTTGACCGGTTTCTGTCAGTATTAAAGACACAACCGCAAAGGACAATCATGGACCCAACCCGGCCGATTGGCGCCGGTTCGCACGGCTTGATGACCGAATTTATGGAACTGCGTTACCGGCACTGCGCGGCGCTGGACCGGGCGAAAAAGAAATTCGATGATATCGACAAAGACTACGGCGATTTCTTCGGGCGCAGCTACGGCGGCCAAATCGAGGAGTACCGCACGGAAGACGCCGATTTCGTGATTCTGACTTCGGGCAGCGCAGTAGGTACTTCGCGCACGGTGGTAGACGCGAAAAGAACGGAGGGTGTGAAAGTCGGGCTGATAAAACTGCGCATGTTCCGTCCTTTCCCGCAGGAGAAACTGATAAAAGCAATCAAGGGCAAAAAAGCCGTCGGGGTGATTGACCGCAGCGTAAATTTCGGCTGGAATTGCGGCCCGATTTATTCCGAATTAAGGGCGCTGACGCCGGAGATCGGCAATATCCCGATATTGAGTTTCATCGACGGCCTGGCAAGTATCGATATTACCAAACCGCATATCGAACGGGTGATTGACGATGTGGCGAATGCCGCCAAAGGTAAACCATATCAGGCGGTAACCTGGATACCGCTTGAGGAGCGTGAGTAAAATGGTAGAAAAAGTAAAGAAATTACCAAAGACTTTTCAATATTTCAAAGATGAAGACGCCTTTGCCGGCGGCGTGGCATTTTGTGCCGGCTGCCCTCTGGAACTGACACTCCGCCTGCTCTCCCGGGTAATGGGAAGAGAGACAGTCATCGTCGGTACGCCTTCCTGTTCGGCGCCGGTGCTATACGGACAGAATGTGGGGGCATGGCACCGCCTGCCCTACTACAGCTGTCTGATGACCGGCGTGGCTTCTTCGGCCACCGGTCTGACCAGGTATTACAAAAAAGCCGGCAAGGATGTGAACGTGGTCTGCTTCACCGGCGACGGCTGCGCCGCGGATATCGGCTTCCAGACTTTATCCGGCGCCGCGGAAAGGGGCGAACACTTCATTTATGTCTGTTACGAAAATGAAGGTTACATGAACACTGGCATCCAGCGCAGCAGCACAACTCCTTTCGGAGCGACAACTTCCACCACTCCGGTCGGCGTGGCCGGCCGGGGGAAAACGACGCCGCCCAAAAACTTGCCGCTGCTGATGGCGATGCATAACATCCCGTATGTAGCTACGACAACCCTCAGCAACGTCGACGATTTCGCCAGGAAAATGCAGAAAGCGATGGAAAAGAAAAAAGAAGGTCTGGCTTATCTCCATGTATTCTGTCCCTGCCCGGTCGGCTGGGGAATTGAAAGCGACATGTCCATCCAGGTCTGCCGGATGGCAGTCAAAACCAATTATTTCCCGCTCTGGGAAGCGGAATACGGCAAATTCCGGCTGACCACCACCGTGGCCAATCCGGAACCGATTACGAAATACGTCAAAATGTTCCGTAAATTCAATCACCTGAACGAAAAAGAACTGGCTGTAATCCAGGAAGAAGTCGACCAAAAATACGCTTTCCTCAAACATCTGACCGAGTTCGGGGAACACGGC
>Ga0181529_10005375_pt1 | contig 13455 bp, 9 predicted proteins | sample PEATcosm2014_Bin_36_FD_119763 | JGI IMG/M metagenome (GOLD analysis project Ga0181529, IMG submission 119763) | Peatland microbial communities from MTU Mesocosm Facility, Houghton, MI, USA - PEATcosm2014_Bin10_30_metaG | ecosystem: Environmental > Terrestrial > Soil > Wetlands > Peat | place... | reverse complement strand
GGCCAGCTCGACGGACGCCGTCGCCTCGACCGGCAGCCGCTCCGGCACTCGGATGATATGATCCACCGGACGAACGACGTACTCCGCGTAGCAGCCCGGCCGATCGTGGCCCGGATCGCGCCAGATGCTCGCTCGATCCCCAACCTTCAGCTCCGTTACGCCCGTGCCGATCGCGTCCACCACGCCCGTCGCCTCGTGCCCCGGCTGGCCGATCATGTACGGAAACACGAACTTGTGGCCCACGAACATCGGCTCGTCGTGCCTGGCGTGCAGATCCCACTGCGGGCAGGTCGTGACGCCCTGGATATGAAGGCGCGCCTCGCCGGGCCCCGGCTCCGGGATCTCTACGTCCAGCATATCGATTTCCGGATATTTCCCTATCTGCAGAATTCGCATTGCGCTACTCCCAATCGAGGATGACGCCCAGGACCGGCTCGGGCCTGGATAGAATGAGCCGGAACGCCTCCGACGCGCGGCTGACCGGGAACCGGTGCGTCACGAGCGGAAGCGTGGAGAGCGAGCCGCGCACCAGGAGCGACAGCGTCGCGTCCATGCGCGGTCGAGACCAGCCTGAGGGCGAGTGGAGCGTCAGCTCGCGAGCGCGCATCATCTGGATGTCGATCTTTCCCTCGTGGCCATAGAATCCGGCCGAGGAGATATGTGCCTCGTGCCTCATAACCGGATACAGCGCCTCGATGTCGGCGACGGAGCCGGAGGTGGACGCCACGGCCCGGACGCCATCCGGGCGCCAGCCGCGCACGGCCTCCAGCGGATCCTGTCGGGTCACGTTCACGACGCGGTCTCCGGGACCGCATTTCAGCCGCGCGAGCCGCTCGTCGTGCCGGCCGAGCATCATCACGTTCGCGCCCCGGTACTGCATCGTCTGGGCCGCCCAATGCCCGACCATGCCGTCTCCGATCACAACGGCCGCGTCGCCTGGCCCAAGCGCCGGTCGGATACCCACGTTGTATCCCACCTGCGTCAGCACGAGTCCGGACGCCGCAACCGGATCGAGTCCCTGTGGCAGCCTCCAGACCTGGCTCACATGAGTGACGGCCGGAGAGACGTGCCCGGCGAACGGATAGAACATCCCGTCGACGTCGGCCACGGTGGCGAACACGACGTCGCCGGGCGTGAACTCGTTCACGGCCGAACCGACGCTCTCAACCACCCCGACCTTCTGATAGCCGGGAACGTGCGGAAACGGCATCGGATCCGTATCGGCGCGCGGCGTGTCGCCGGCGATTCGCTCGCCCCGGACGAACGATCCCTCCGTGCCGTTGCTGATCCAGGAGGCCGTCACGCGTATCACGACGTGCTCGGGTCCTGGATCCGGCACATTTACCTTAAGATACTCGACCGTCCTCGGTCCGGTCGCCACAACCGCATTAGCCAGCATATTCTCCTCCTCGGCCCATAGTTCGCGCCTCGCGCGCCTGCCCCCTCCTGTTCCGGCCAGACCGCTATATGACGGCAAAGAAACCCGGGATCGACCGGGCAAAACCGGCCAGACGAGCAAATCCGGCACTTGTGCCGGGCGGAATTCCGCATCTGTACCAGGCGGGTAATTCAAAAAACGACCAATAACTGGTCTGCAGGCACGCACGACCGGGCAATTTGCCGCAGCAGTCAGCGGCGAGCGGCCTGCAAAGCCCGAATATTATCGGCGCGCTTCCGTGGCGCGCCGGTGCAGTAATAGTTACGGAGGTACTATGCGAAAGTGGACCTGCTTCGTCGCCGGACTCATCCTGGTGACGGTGGGACGTCCATCTCTTGGACAGGCGTTGACGTTCGGATCCGGCAGCGGAAGCTATACCGTGCTGAACGGCGACAACCTGGCTCTTGTTGTCGGCCAGTTTGGCGACCTGGGCGCTCCGCAAAACCCGACGACGCCCACCAAGCCGGGCGGAGTACTTGACAGCTCCGGGCAACCCTATTTCAATGCCAACGGAAGCGTCGACAGTCTGAGCGGAACGAACGCATACGCCGCGCTCTTCAACCAGACTTCCACGGCGGGCGATTCCATCCAGGCGGCCCTGCAGGCGAAGACGGAGTACATTTCGCTCGGCAACCGCAACACGGTGGAGGGCTACTCCATTCACATTGACGGCGGAGCAGCGTTCACGCCGTTCAACGATCTATCCACGCCCAGCGTAAGCGTGTCGTCCGACAGCACAACAGGCCTGCTGACCATGACGACGACAAGCACGCTGACCAAGGGGGCATCATCTCTTCAGGTATCGCAGGAGATTCTCTTCAACGATCCCGGTCGTAAGGACATCGCTCAGTTCAACGTGACCTTCACCAACACGGGCACAAGCGAGATTACAGGGCTGCAGTATGCCCGTACGGTCGACCCGAACCAGGACGTGGCGGCGCCCGGTAGCGGTTCCGTTAACACGGTCCAGAGCTTCGGCACCAAGGCCGATCCTACCGCCTTCGCCATCAACTCATTGGGCGCCAGCTCTCTTCGTGAAATGGCGCTCGGCGTTCAGTACACGGACCCGAATTCTCCGGGATCCACGATCTACGCGGTGGACGGCTCGCAGACCGAGGGGGCGATCCTGACCAATCCGTCCTATCTTAACGGCCAGGCCGGAACCAACTATATTCAGCTCCATACGTCGGACGAGGGCGCAGACTACGTAAACGGCTTCAATCCGGCAAGCAGCGGAACTACGTCCAACTATCTTGACTACCTGGCCGATCCGTCGTCGGCGCCGTTCATTAACGCCGCCGATATGATTACGAACCCGGATTTCTCGGCCTACATGACGGATACGTCGCTCGTCCTGCTGTCCCCGGTGCTGCCGGACCTGGCGCCCGGCCAATCGACGACGTACACGTTCTACTATATCTTCGGGAACGAGGCGCCGGAAACTGTTCCCGAGCCGGGAGCAGTATCCATGCTCTTTGCCCCGCTGGTCCTTTGCGGATGCGCTTCGTTGTGCAAACGGACCAGACCTGCCCGGAAACGCAGGTCCGTCAGAAGTTAAGGATGACAAGCCGGTTCGCCACAAGAGCGTCGACCGTGATCCATAGGCCCATACCCGTGATCAGGACAGCGCTTACGACAGGAGCGAGCCGGAATAGCCGATCCGTCGAGCGGGCTCGCAGCCGTGCTGCAAGCCCGCTCGCCTTCACGAATGCGATCCCAATCGCAATCAGCACCAGAGCCATCCCCGCGCCGAACGCCGTTACGAGCACCAGACCGAACGCGGTCCGTCCCTGTGCGTGGGCGAACAGCAGCAGCACGAGCGCGTCGCCGCACGGCACCATTCCGCCCGCCAACCCCAACGAGACAAGGCTTTTCTTCGAGCGCCTGCCCGTCTTCGCGCCTTTGCGCGGCACGTAGGCAAACCTCTCGCTGCCGGCGGCGCCCGGCCTCGCCCCTACGCGCAGCTTCGTCAGCCCGCTGCCGACCATCCAGACGCCAAGCGCCGTGATCAGCGCACCGGAGCTCACCTGCAGCCAGGGCTGGACACGCTCCGGCGCGAACCGCTCCAGGTTCCACATCAGAAGCCCGAACAGCAGCACGACGCCGGTGTGCGCCGCCGTAACGATCGCGCCCAGAGACACGGCGTCCCCAACCGTCCCGTTCGAGCCGACCAGGTAGGCGCCGACCACGGCCTTGCTGTGACCCGGCAGCAGCGCATGCGCCGCGCCGAGGACGGCTGCAAGCCAGAGTGCGATCAGAATGCCTCCCCGCCCCATGAGGAACGGCCGAAGGACCCTCAGCACCCTGGATCTCGGCGGAGGCGCGGGCGCCGCGCCGCCAGACACGATCGCCGCGGCGGACGCTGCGTGAGCTGCGTCGGCGGGGGCTGCCGGGGCTGCAGCCGGCCCGCGGAGAGCGCCGCCTGCCGTCGAGGAGGGCGGGAGGATTGCGGCCTGCGACGGGATGGCCTTCGCAGGCGCCTGCGACGCGCGCACGGCCGACGCGACCACCATCTCCGTCCAGGCTGCAAGAGGCATCGTCACGACGGGCTTCGCTCCCGCCGCTGCAATGGGAGCCGCGATCCGGGCCGGCGGCGCAGCCGCGCGTGGCGCTTGCGGCGGGGCGGCCGCTCCTGAAGGAGTAAAGCGGACGGTCGCGCCCTTCTGGCCGGCCTCCGGAGAGCTCGCCGCCTGCCATCCGGCGGGAGCGGTCACGTTGGCCGGAACGAAGACGGCGGATAGATCGGAAAATGCCTTCGTCGCGATCGCGAGCCGGTGCTCGCCTCCCGGTGGACCGTTCGGCGAGGAGACGAAGATGAACCGAAGGTAGGGCGCTACGCCGCTGATGAAGTCGTCGTAGTTCGGAATGTCGTAGCGCTCCAGGCTGATCGAGAGGGGCCGCCCATCCAGTGTTGCGGAGACCGCTCTCTGCACCTTGTCGACGACTACCCGCTGCTCGGCGTCCGAGAGGACGTGATTGTGATCGGTATCCATCGCGTCCCAAACGCGGAACATGGAGAGCCCGCCGACGAGCAGTTTATATTCGATCCGGATGGAGCCCGGCGCCAGAGAGACGTCGAAAAAGTGGTAGATGTTGGCCTCGTCGAGCGGATGCGCGGCCGCAGGCAGGCAGAGGCATATGAGCGCCAGGATGACCGGGACACGGAATCCGAAGCCGCGACGACGAATCCACGTGAATGGCCAGCGGACCGGTCGTTCAGGTCGATCGGCTTTCATATGCGCGGCTCTGCGGAGTTCTCCGCCAGCGAGGCGAGCCAGCGATCCCATGCGGCGAGAGCGCGCTCCGCCTTGAGACGCCCCTTCTCGCGCTTGTCCCTGACGGGCGGTCCAGGAAGCTCGGGAACGATGCCCCAGTTGGAGTTCATAGGCGCAAAGTGGTTGGGATCCGTCTCCACCAGGTAGGCGCAGAGCGAGCCGAGAACCGACTCGCGCGGAGGAGCGGAGGGCTGGAGACCCTCCAGAAGGCGATGGGCATTCAGACCCGCGATCATACCGATCGCAGCCGATTCGAGATAGCCCTCCACTCCGGTCATCTGGCCGGCAAGGAAGATGCCCGGATGGTCCCGTAAGCCGCACGTCGCGTCGAGAAGTCTGGGCGCGTTGACGTAGGTGTTGCGATGCATCACGCCGAACCGCACGATCTCAGCGCTCTCCAGGCCCGGGATCATCCGAAGAACGCGCTTCTGCTCGCCCCACTTCAGCCTGGTCTGGAATCCGACCAGGCCCCAGAGCGTTCCCGCCCGGTTCTCCTGCCGAAGCTGGACCACCGCATAGGGCCTCCGGCCCGTCCGAGGGTCTGTCAGGCCGATCGGTTTCATCGGCCCAAACGCGAGCGTTCTCGGCCCGCGGCGGGCGAGCTCCTCGATGGGAACGCACATCTCGAAAAAGCGCATCCTCTCCGGCGAGCCGTCGCGCTCCTCGAACTCGTGCAGAGGAGCGACCTCGGCGTCTCTCAGGGCCTGCTGGAAGGCAAGATATTCCGGCTTCTCCAGCGGGCAGTTGAAATAGTCTGCGCAAGCCTGCTCCGCGCCGCAGCCCGCCCCCTCGCCCACCTCTGCGCCCTTGCCTCTGCGCGAGGCCCGGAAGATGCGGCTCATGTCCAGACTGTCCAGCGTCACCGTGGGCGCGACGGCATCGTAGAAGGCGAGCGATTGGCCCAGCGTGAGGCGACCGATCTCAGCCGCCAGGCAGTCGGAGGTTAGCGGCCCGGTCGCGATGACGAGAGGACGCGTGGAAGGAATGGAGCAGACCTCGTCGCGGACGAGCGTGATATTCGGGTGCGTCTCGATGGCCGCCGTCACCTCGCGCGCGAACGGCTCGCGATCGACGGCGAGCGCCTCTCCGGCCGGCACGCGATGGCGCTCGGCGATGGGCAGGATGAGCGATCCGAGCCGCCGCATCTCCTCTTTCAGTACGCCGCTCGCATTCGTGAGCAGGTTGGATTTGAAGGAGTTGGAGCAGACCAACTCCGCCAGGTCGCCGGTTCGGTGGACAGGCGTGCCGCGGCCGGGCCTCATCTCGTACAGCGTCACGCGAGAGCCGCGCTGAGCCGCCGCCCACGCCGCCTCGCTGCCCGCGAATCCGCCTCCGATTACGATCACGTCTCCGGCCATGGCACCTATGATACCACGGCCACAGGTCGTCCGTAGCCCGGCGCAGCGGCCGGTGCGGTCAGCGCATCGCTCTCGGCCGAGGCCCCGATTGCGTGTGTCCGGCGAGCGTGCCTTATAGAGCCGGAAAATGTGCGGTTGTAGAAACCGTACGCTTCAAAAGACGCAGGAATCGCCTGCCCGTGCCGGCTAATGGCATCCTGAGACGCGCTCCATTTGGATCGGAGGAAACGGACATGGCCGATGAACCTATCGTCTGCCCGAGCTGTCAGACGAACAACAAACCGGATCGCGCCGTCTGCTGGAAGTGCGGCACGCCGTTCTCCACGGATCTGGAGCTTCACGAAGCAGCGATGGACGGCGATCTGGGGCGAGCCGAGGAGCTTATGCGAACCGCGCCCGATAGTGTCCGCGCACGGGACGGATCCGGGCGCACGCCGCTGCACATCGCCGCATGGAAAGATCAGGAGGCAATCGTGTCGGCGCTGCTCAAGAACGGCGCCGATGTCGACGCTCACGACAACAGCGGGCGAACGCCGCTTCACTTCGCCGCGGAATACGGCAACACTCAAATCGAGCTGTTGCTGCCGGGCGCCGACGCGGACCTGGAGGCAGTCGACAACGCCGGAAAGACCGCGATCTACCGCGCAGTCGCCAACGGACACGAGGACGCGGCGAAGCTGCTGCTCGAAATGGGATCTCGGCCTCCAGACATGACCGCAAGAGCTGTACCTACGGCTTCCGGTCCGAGTGTGTCAAATCCGGCCGCTCCGAGTCTTTCGATACGACCGTACGTGCCGTCCTCCACTCGCTCCGGCGACGACGCTGTCGGCAGATGGGTGGGCGGCGCCGTTATGTTTATAGTGTTTGTAATCGTGCGGACAAGCTGGCCGGCGATCAAAGCGACGCTCTCGGGAGACCCTAAGGGAGCCTGCGTCTGCAGACAGATGTTCGACCCGTCGCGGCGCGCCGCCTGTTCCGACGACGAATACAGAGACAATTGCAAGGACGACTTGTCCAAACAGGAGTCGTGCGAATTCCATCCCAACGAAAGCTGCGGCGCCGTCATGTCGAATCTCGGTTACCACCGGGAGTAGCCGGCCTCGCCGGCGCCGCCGTCCGCCGCACCGGACTGCGGACGAAAGTCGGACATTCGCGCCGGGGGAAGAGATGGATTCTCGATTTAGCCGAAGGGAGGCCATCGTCGCTGCAGCAGGCATTGCTGGCTTGCCTGCGGCGGCGGAAGCCCCTGCTGCTGCCGAATCGGCGGCTTTTCAGCCGGTTAGGCCGCCGGCATGGGTCTTCGGGATCACCCGCATGGCGTTCCTCGGCGCGGATCGCCTTGCGGACGCCGCTAAGGCCGGCGTGCAGGTCGTCCACACGAATCTCGTATGGCCCTACTATCCGCTGGCGCGCGACGGCGGAGGGCTATCCCCGACGGACGACCGCGCTCTCCACGTCCTCGCCGACTCGTGCCACCGGTACGGCATGAGGCTATGCCTCGGGCTGCCCCCGTTCCCGCCAGTCGGCCTGGTGCTGGCGCATCCGGATTGGCGCGTTCAACCGACGGACGCTCCCGTCGCCGTTGCGCCGCGCGAAGACGACCTGGGCACGCGCGTGGGATGCAATCTGGGGCCGTGGGGCGATTACCTCATCGCCGTCTGCGCCGAGCTCGTGAAGAGCTACGGCCTGGACGGATTCTCCTTCGACGGCAACTACCATCCGCCGCTCTGCTTCTGCCCTGCCTGCAAGACGGCCTACCGGGCGGATCGGAATCGCGATATTCCGCCTCGGATCGATCTCGACGACGTCGCCTACCGCGAGTATCTGGTCTGGCGCGGGGAGCGGCACGAAGATCACTACCGGCGTCTGCAGCAGGCCATTAAGGCGGCCAATCCCGATGCGGTGCTCATCTCGTGGAGCGCCAACGCCGGCCGATACGGCCACTTCCTTACGTCGCCCCGCGTCATGACCACGCGCGCCAATCTCCTGTTCGACATTCCGATGCAGGAGTGGTGGCTGGACGAATCCAATTTCGGCGCAAGCGTCATGCCTGCCTTCGGCGCGGCCTACCTGCGCGCCGTCTCGGGCGACAAACCTGCCGCCTGCGAGCCCTACCTGATGACTCGCGGCGACCCGTACAGCTCGGACAGCTTTCCCCATCACGAGCGGCGCATGCGCTGCAGGCTCTCGCTCACAAGCGGCAACATATTCGCCGAGTCGTTCGGATGGGGCCAGGACGTGACCGAAGATTTCGTCGACGTGGCCCGGCGCGCGAAATTCCTGACTCGAACGAGGCCGCTCGCCTGGGCCGGAATGCTCGTCGGCGAGCAGACGCGGCAGTTCGCCGCCTATAAGCAGATCGAGGAGCTATTCCTCTGGCCGCTGCTCGGATTCTATCGGGCCGCATCTGAGGAGCACCTGCCTCTCTCGCTTCTCAACGATTGGGACATCGATGCCCGGACGCTCGCCCGCTACTCGCTCGTCATTCTGCCGAACTCCGCCGCGCTCTCGGACGAACAGATCGCCGCTCTGCGCGATTATGTGAACGGCGGAGGCGGCCTTATCGCGAGCGGCGATGCCTCCGCCTGCGATGCGCTCGGGCGGCCGCGCGCCAACTTCGGCCTCGCCGACCTATTCGGCGTCTCGCTGAAAACGAACGACGCGAGACAGCCCCAACGGCTATCCTGCGGAGCCGCGCTCTCCTGGAGCGATTTCGACGCGTTCCGCCGGGACGGCCGGCTCCATGAGCTGTCGCCCCAGCGCAGCGCGACCTTTCGCGGAACGCTCACTCTCGTGACCGAACCGGCCGACCGATCCGAGGCAGTGATGAGGCTGCCGCAGGAGGGCGGCAGCTCGCTTCCGGCCGCCATCTTCAGGAGGTTCGGCGCCGGCCGCGTGGTCTACCTGGCCGCCGGGCTGGACTCTGCGCTCTGGCGCTACGGATATCCCTACCAGCGCAGGCTGCTGGTCGACGCCGTTCACTGGGCCGCCCGCACCCCGTGCCCGATCTCGATCCGTGCGCCGATGTGCGTTCACGCCGGCTTCTTCGAGCAGGATACGCCCTCCGGAACGCGGCTCGTCATCCACCTGTTCAACGGCCTGAATACGACGGGCGGCCACGGGTATCCCGCGGCGGAGGTCCCGCTCCGCGAAGAGACGGTCGCCATCTCCGGCGTCGATATCGTCTTCCATCGCGGTTCGCCCGCCAGGCTCTTCCTCGAGCCCGAACACTCCGAGCTTCCGTGCGGCCCCACCGATGAAGGCGTCCTCTTCGCCGCGCCCACGTTCCATACCCACGCGATGCTCGTAGGCTGATGCCGGACCCGATCTCCCCTCCCCAAACTTATTTCCAGCGCGATTCTCAAATCCGTAGCTTGCCGACGTTTATTCGCATAGAGGACCGGATCTGCAGCAGCGCACATGGCTCCCGGACCTGCCAGACGAGACGTACGGAGAGTTCGCGACGCCGTTCAAACCGGCTCGCGGAAACTGGAACCGAGCGAGACCTTCGGTTCGGCAGGCGGCAGAAGTCACAGATGGAAGCGCCGATACGCGGACGGATCATTCGGAGGAGGAGCGCACAAATGCCAACATGTAAATCGTGCAAAACCAATTTCGGCATTCTTGCATGGCGCGCAGACGGGCTCTGCAAGCAGTGCGGGACCGAAGCCGACAGGATCAAGAAGGAAGAGGCCCGGCGCAAGGAGGAGGAGCGCCTGCGCGAGGCGGCCAGGATCGAGGCCGAACGCAAACTGCGCGTGCTGAACCTGGCGACGACGAATATCGATCAGCTCGTGCGGACGTTAACCGACGACGAGCCGCTCATGTTCGCGTTCGTCAACCAGGGCATTACAACTACGAAGAAAGGCGGAAACGGCGGCCTCATCGTAGGCGGATTGATGTTCGGGGTGGTCGGCGCGATGATCGGGAGCGCGCTAGACGGCAACGGCGAGGTCAGCCACGAGGGAACGCTCGGATTCCTGGTCGTTACGAAAGACAAGGTTTGCGCTGCGACCGTGAGCGGCGCGAAGTTCCTTACGGCGGAGGGCGCCATCAATTCGGACCACGTGGCGCTGCTGCTGCAGAGCCTGAAGAAGAACTCGGCCACCCGCAGGACGTTCGAGATCGGCGGCACGCAGCTCTCGCCGTTCGGCGGATCGAAGATCGTCCTCGACGCATGCTCGAACGCCTTCGCGTTCAGCCCATCCTTTCTGATGGTCAACGGCGTGGCCTATACTCGTCAGCACTCATTCATGGCCGGCCGGAATCTGCCGTTGACTCACGCCGCTCGCAATCTGTACGACGAGATCGCCGCGAAGGGACCAGTGGCTTCGCCCGAAGCTCTCGTCGCGGGCCTCCGCAGCGGAGTCAACCGGGTTCCTGCGCAGCAGTTCGCCAGGATCCAGTGTCGGAACGAATACGTACAGGCCGTACTTAACCTGATCTGGCAGGCAAAGGACCGGAACGCGCTGGTCGCAAATCTCGATTGCCTGGACGAGCCGGTGCGGGCGGCGATCAAGGCCTTGATCGCCCGGGTAGGACGCAAGGCCCGCGTGACCGGAGCGGCCCTGCTCTTCACGCTCGCCTCGCTTGCCGCTGCGTGCATCGTCGGCTTCACCACGAGCGACGACGGCGTCGTAGGCTATTCCGTCCTCTGCGGCGCGATCTCCGTCGTGACGCTCGGATGCGTTTATGGCGCCGGGGGCGGCTACCGGCGAAAGAGATGGTGCCGCCGTGTTCTCCAGAGCCCCTTGCAGATCGCGCCGGCCCGCGAGCCGAAGCGCCTGCTGCAGGAGGCGCACGCCGGCAATCGGGCGCATTGACGGGAAGGGCATGGATCGCGACGCGAAAGCGGATCGGCGCCGGGCCGTTGAGCGAACGAACCCTAACAGCCCTCATGCCCCTCGGGCGCAGCGGCCTCACGCGCTGCGCCCGAGGGGCTTATATGAGGGGCTCATAGTGTGTTGAGGGTCCGCACGGCCGGGCGGAGGGTGCACGAAGCCGGAACGGCCTGCATTGATCTTGCTGTATCTCGCGGTCGAATCGACTATGCCCTACTTTTGCTGGTCCGATACACCCGCGCGCATCGACGAAGAGGAGCTGATCGACGACGAGACGCAGCCCTATTCCGACTTTCGCGCCGGCATGAGAGACGTGAGGAGGGCCAACGCCCTCCTGCTGGGCAGCGCCGTCGTCACGCGGCAGGTGCGCCGGTGGCTGCGTGAGCGCCCTGAGGAGACGGTAACCTTTCTGGACGTGGCGACAGGATCTGCGGACATTCCGCAGGCCGTCGCACGTGCTGTGGAGCGATCTGGAAGCACGGCGCGGATAGCGGCGCTGGACTGCAGCGCTCCGATCCTGAGGTATGCGCGCGAGGAGATTGGAAACTCGCAGGCGATCCGGCTCGTGCGCGGCGACGCATTCCGGCTGCCCTTGCCGGCCGGCAGCGTGGACTATGCGCTCTGCTCGCTCGCCTTCCACCACTTCGGTTTCGAGCGCAGCGTGCAGGCGCTGCGGGAGATGGAGCGGGTGGCGCGGCGCGGCTGGATCGTGAACGACCTGCGCCGGGCATGGTCGGCGTGGATTCTGCTCCGCCTCATCCTGCCGTTGGCGGGCGCCAACCGCCTTTCGCGCCACGACGGCCCGGCGTCGGTGCTCCGCGCCTACAGCGTGCCTGAATATCGCGCGATGGCCGAGGCGCTGGGCCTGGCGCTCGGAGCCGATTTCGAGATCAAACGCAGCCTCTTCTACCGGGTAGCCTTGATCCGCACTAAGGCTTAGTCTCTTCCGTCTGCCAGCCCTTCTTGTGCCCCTGCAAGTTAAGCTCGACGCGCGTCACCTGGTCCTGAACGATCTTGTCGTTCTTCAGAAGCCGGACGTATATCGTCATCTGCTCCACACCGAACATGGACACATTGCCTGCTTCGTAGCTGATGACGGGAGCGTCGTCCGGAGAGCCTTTGCCGGGAGGCGTGTACACCGGATTGATCGGCGTGGATCCCGGTGCACTCGAACAGACATCGGTGCCTGCCGGCATGTACTTCGGCGAAAGATCCTTGAGGCTCGCAGGATAATTATTGTGGTGCGCGTCTCGATACGCGTTAAGCGCGCGCCGCACCTCGGTCATGTTCTGGCCGCACGACACGCTTGCGGATTCGCTTTGCTGCATCTTCGACATGGACTTGGAGAATTCCATCACCTTCGGGTTGCCCTTAAAGGTGGCAACTCCGATGAAAATGGCGATCACGACCAGAACGGCCAGGATGAGGCAGCCTATGCCGGCCCATGCGAGACAGCTCATTCCGGAGCGCGGCGCAGCAGGCGCGCCGCCGTAACCTGTGTGCATCCCACCTGCCATACCGCCCTCCCTTCTCCCTAAGCGGCCTCCGCGCTGTCGCCTCCGGTGGCCAGATGCATGATCCGCTCCTGCGTCGCATCCTGGCGCGACAGCTCGCCGGCGATGCGTCCCTCATGCATCACCAGGATCCGGTCGCTCATGCCAAGCACTTCCGGCAGCTCCGAGGAGATCATGATGATGGCCACTCCCTGCGCGGCCAGCGCGTTCATCAGCTTGTAGATCTCGCTCTTTGCGCCCACGTCGATGCCGCGGGTCGGCTCGTCAAAAATCAAGATCCTGGAACCCGTAAAGAGCCACTTCGCCAGCACTACTTTCTGCTGGTTTCCGCCGGAGAGGTTCTGGACGAGCTGCTCTATCGACGGCGTCTTGATGTCCAGATCCTTCCGGTACTTTTCCGCTGCCTCGCGCTCTTCGCGCCTGCGGATGAAGCCGAGGGTCGAAAGCGAGCCGAGGTTCGCAAGCGTGTTGTTCTCGCGCTCCGTCATCCCGAGGACGAGGCCCTGCTGTTTTCGATCCTCCGTCACCAATCCGATGCCGTGCTCGATGGCCTGCTGCGGCGACTGGATGCGAACCGGTATCCCGAACACCTCGATCGAGCCGCTGTCCATAGGGTCGGCGCCGAAAATAACGCGCGCCGTCTCCGTTCGGCCCGCGCCCACCAGCCCGGCCAGCCCGACGATCTCCCCCTGGCGCACTTCGAAGCTGACGTCGTGCAGAACACCGGCCCGCGTCAATCCGCGCACGGTCAGCGCCGGAGCTCCCACTTCGGCGCTCACCTTCGGTATCGCCTCCTTCAGCTCGCGCCCGACCATCAGCCGGATGATCTCCTCCCGCGTCAGGTCCTTCACGTCCTTTGTGGCGATCCACTTGCCGTCCCGCATGATGGTAGCGCGGTCGCAGACGTCGAACACCTCTTCGAGCCGGTGCGAAATATAGACGATGCAGACGCCGTCCGCCTGGAGCTGCCGTATGAGCGCGAAGAGCGATTGCAGCTCATGGTCCGTAAGCGTCGCGCTCGGCTCGTCC
>Ga0181529_10005374_pt1 | contig 13458 bp, 14 predicted proteins | sample PEATcosm2014_Bin_36_FD_119763 | JGI IMG/M metagenome (GOLD analysis project Ga0181529, IMG submission 119763) | Peatland microbial communities from MTU Mesocosm Facility, Houghton, MI, USA - PEATcosm2014_Bin10_30_metaG | ecosystem: Environmental > Terrestrial > Soil > Wetlands > Peat | place... | reverse complement strand
TCCCGGGTTACGAGGTAAACGCCCGTGGAACTAATATCCCGAATGCCAGCCTGCTGCGGCAGTGTGCCAATCCAGAGATAGGCGGCGAGTTCAGGAGAATTCTTGCGTTCACTCCGGCGACGGTCCGGAGGCGAGTGCTTAAGGGACGAACCATTGACGAAGGTCATGGTAACTCCGGTCTGAAGGCTGTGGGGAATCAGGCGTTCGCTGAATTTTGTGAATTCGGCCGCAAGGAGCGGGGTAATGGGCTGAAGAGAATTACGGCCTTGTTTTTCACAAGAGGATTCTACTCCTGTAAATTCCTCTTTTGTACCAGAATTGCTGCCCCGTTTGGGCCAGGTACCCATTACTTTGGGCACTATCTGATCGGCTCAGGTAGAGAACGGGGCCGGAAGTGGCAAGTGCCACCAGCGAGAATGGCATTCCAGAGAGAAGGGTCGGAAGGCTGTTCGGCGGAGCCGAGGAAGAGAATACCGTCCGATGCTAGGAGCTTGTGGATACCGGCCATTAAGGTGCGGCGCGTCTCTTGCGAGAAATAGAGCATGACATTGCGCAGGAAGATGACATCAAAGCGCTCGTGAAACGGCAGCGGCGGCTGGCAAAGATTGGCTTGGCGGAAGTTGCAGAGCTGGCGGAGTTCGGGTTTGGCCACCCAGTCTTCGCCGACATGGTCGAAGTAGCGAACGACGTTGCGCGCGGGAAGACCGCGGTTCATTTCGATGCGGTGATACAGACCGTGACGCGCGCGCTCTACCACTTCATTGCAAATGTCGGTGCCCTCGATGCGGATGTTCCAGGTGGTGAGGGAAGGAAAGCTTTCTCGCAGCAGCATGGCGAGCGAGTAGCCTTCCTGCCCCGTGGAACAGGCCGCGCTCCAGAACCGGAGGGTGCGCGTCATGCGGCGGGCTTCGATCATCGCCGGCAGCAATTCGGTCCGGAGAAGTTCGAAGGGACGGCCATCGCGGAAAAAGCTGGTCTCGTTGATCGTCATTGCTTCGGCGATCGCACGCTCAAGCGACGCGTTCTTCCTGATCCGGAGATGCTCAACAAGTTCTTCGAGCTGCGTCATGCCCTCATTGCGCAACACCCGCGTGAGACGCGTCTCGAAAAGATAATCGCGGGAAGGGTCGAGCACGTTCTGCGATAACCGGCCGACAATCTCGCGCAGAAAGCCATAGTCAACGGATGCAGATGTAGCGATCACAGGGCCACCGCCTCTTGCACCTCGGTGCGTCCCCCTTGCGGCCGGCTCGCGAGCCGAGTGATCTCAGGAGCAATGTCCTGGAGGGAAAGAATGCGTTGGGCCAATCCTGCGCGTGCCACAGCGCCCGGCATGCCCCAAATAGCGCTCGTTGCCTGGTCTTGTGCCAGAACGGTTCCTCCTTGCTCGCGGATGAGACGGGAGCCGGCGAGTCCGTCGGAACCCATGCCAGTGAGGACGACAGCGAGTACGTTGGGGCCGTAGTGAGCGGCGGCAGTGCGGAAAAGCACATCGACCGCTGGTCGGCAATGGTTTTCCGGGGCCGCCTGGGTCAAGTGGAGCGTTGCCGGCCGGGCAGAACGGGCAGCGCCCAGGATTTCAAGGTGCCAGTTGCCGCGGGCGATGAAGATGTGGCCAGGACGCACCGGATCGCCCTCGGCGGCTTCGCTCACGTGGAGCGGACAACGCTGGCTAAGCCTCTCCGCAAGCAAACGCGTAAACAGCTCGGGCATGTGCTGGACAATGAGTACGGGCAGCGGGAAGCTGACAGGCAACGCCGGCAGGAGAATATCGAGCGCGGCGGGACCACCCGTCGAAACACCGATCACAAGCACCAAAGGCGTCGAGGTGATGGGCTGGTTCCGGACAACGGGCGCCGGTTCGGTGAATAGCGACGTGCGCGGTGCAAGAGGGGAGACAGGAGCCGTGCGCAAGCTCGTCGTGAGGGCGGAAATCTTGGGAAGAAGATCGTGTGCGAGAGCCTTGATGGCTTCCGCCGCGCTCGCCTGGCCCGCCGGCTTGGCAACATAGTCCGAAGCACCGCTGGCCAACGCCTCAATAGTGACGCGCGCGCCTCGTTGAGTGAGCGAACTGCACATGATGACTGGCATACGGTGCCCGCCTCCGCGGAGCTTGCGCAAGGTCGCGAGTCCGTCCATCACCGGCATTTCGACATCGAGCAAGATCAGGTCAGGACTAAGACTCTTGACCATGCCCAAGGCGGATTCGCCATCGGCGGCGGTACCGCTCACCTCGAATTCGCCACTGCTGCGAATGACGGAGCGCAAAAGGTTCCGCATCACCGCCGAATCGTCGACGATGAGGATGCGCGTGCGTCGACCGTTGGCCATGAACTATGCCTCCGCCAAACCGAGCATGGCCAGTTTTTCTCCCAATGCTTCGCCGTCGAACGGCTTCATCAAATACTCGTCAGCACCGGCGTCGAGGGCGCGAATGATGAAATCGTTCTCGGCTTCGGTGGTGACCATCATGACCTTGATCCCCAAAAATCCGCGCGCGCGCAATTGGGTCAGCATGTCGAGGCCATTCATGACAGGCATGTTCCAATCAACCAGCGCAAGGTCGAACGGTTTTCCACCCAGGACAAGATCCAACGCCGCCTGGCCATCGCCCGCTTCCTCGCAGTCGATTCCCTTCTCTTCCAGCAGACCGCGCACATAGCCGCGCACAAAGCGCGAGTCGTCCACAATGAGTGCTCGCATAGGCCTCTCCGCAGCGCTAGGCTGCCTCGGCTACGCCGAGCCGAACCGGATCCAGACGCTCTGGGTCAAGCATGACCATCAAGGCATTCTGAAGCTTATAAGCCCCGGCGATCAGGTCCCTGCGGGCCTCGTCAAGGGTCGATGGGTTGGGTTCGAAATCGGCTGCAGGAACGGTCAAAACCTCGCCGACCGAATCGACGAGCAGGCCGAAACATCCGCCGGAGCTCTCGAGAACCAGAATGTCCTGGGGCCCATCGAGAGGCGGCATGCGCAGCAGCTGGCGAAGGCTCACCGCGGTGAGAACATCCCCGCGGTAATGAACCAATCCGCCGACGAAGCTGGGAGCAAGGGGCACGGGCTGCGGCCGGGCTCCGCCGACAATTTCGAGAATGTGGCTGATCGGCATGCCGTAAAGCGCGCTACCGAGGCGCACCGAACAGATCTCCACCAGCGCCGATGCCGATTTGTCTTTGCGCCGCGCTGCAGCTGCTACTTGATTGCTCATTGCATTGCCTCCGCAGTTGGGCTCCACTCGTTCGGGTCTGATTCATCGGCCACGAGGTCGGCGATGCCTCCAAGATTGACCACACCGGTGACACACTCCTTGAGGAGCGTTACGCCCTGCGTGCGCAAGGTGGTGCCGGCTTCATAGAGTTCCGCGCCGGTGGCCACGTCGAGCACATGCGAGACCGCGATGCCGACGTGCCGGGTCCCTTCGCGGCAGACCACCACCACAATTTGTGCTTCGGGATTGCCCTCGGAGGCAGCCAGTACGCCGCCCGTATCGTCGACCGGAAGCAACTGGCCGTCGAAATTGATGACCGGACGCACGCCGACGTATTCGATGCGCGACATGGGCATCTGCTCGATACGAAGCACGTCGCCTAGCGGCACGGCTGCCTTACGTCCCGCAGCTTCTACAAGTAGATACTCCGCGCCTTTGCCGACATCCGCGGCATCTTCTCCCGACAACCGCGTTGCTTCCTCTTCAGTGGTCATGGTTACTCCGGCTTTCATCGCGATGGCGCTCGGGTCAAGAATGAGAGCCAGGTCGCCGCTGCCCAGAACCGTGGCGCCCGAATAGAGACCGATGCCCTTGAGTGCAACGGAAAGAGGCTTGACGACGATCTCTTCCGGATCGGCTAAGCCGTCCACGACCAGGCCAAAGCGGCGTCCATCGGCGTCGAGAATTGCGATGAAACTGTCGCGGTCGCGGGCTCGGTCCGCCGATGCCGCGGGGGTGAGCAGTCGATCTAAAAAGACCAGAGGAAGCAGTTTGCCGCGCAACCGGTAAAGCGGCGCATCTTCGATCCACTCGATCGTTGTGGCAGCCTGTTCGGGCGTAACGTGCACCAGCTCTGAGAGCGCGCCCTGGGGCAAAGCAAAGCTTTGATGGACGCTGCGCACAATGAGTGCGGGAATAATCGCCAATGTCAACGGAATGCGCAGGCGAAGCGTGGTGCCTTTGCCGACGCGGGAGTCGATCTCGACCTTGCCGCCAATCTTCTCCACATTGGTCTTCACCACATCCATTCCCACTCCGCGTCCGCTCACATTGGTGACAGCAGTAGCAGTGGAGAATCCAGGAAGGAAAATCAGCTGGAGCAGTTCGCGCTCGGGTTGAAGGGCGGCCCGATCGCCAGAAATGAGCCCTCGTTCGATAGCTTTCGCACGCACCTTTTCGACCGCGATCCCCGCACCGTCGTCGGAGACTTCGATGATGACGTGGCTGCCTTCCTGCATGGCGCGCAGACGGAGAGTTCCTTCCGGGTCTTTGCCCGCTGTCTCGCGCACATCAGGCGGTTCGATGCCGTGATCGAGCGAGTTCCGTACCGCGTGCGTGAGCGGGTCCTTGATGGCTTCAAGAAGACTCTTGTCTAGCTCCGTCTCCTGGCCTTCCATTTGCAGGCGAACGCGGCGATGCAGCGATTGCGCCAGATCACGCACGATACGGGGCATTTTCGAAAAGACATTGGATACCGGCTGCATGCGGGCCTTCATGACCGACTCGCGCAGATCGGCGGTGACCATATCCAGGCGGCGCGAAAGCAGCGTCATCTTGGGATCGGCCGAGGTTGCCTGCAAAACCTGATTGCGGGTCAGAACCAGTTCGCCCACAAGGTTCATCATCCGGTTGAGCAGCGCGACATCAACGCGTAGCGTGCTTTCGGCAGCCGAAGTTCCGGGTGCAGCCTTGGCGCGCGTGGCCTCGGCTTCGGCGCTTTCGGGCGGCGGAGGGAGTATCGGAGGCGCGGACGCCTTAGGCGCGGCGACTTCGACCGCGGCCACCGGTTCCTTATGGACAACTGCGGCAGGAAGCTCTACCGGGGCAGCCGGCTTGGACGCGGCGTGGGCATTGGCCGAAGCGGAGTGCGCGTGAGCTCCTTGTTTATGTGCATCCGACTTGGCTGGAGCCTGCAACTGTTCGAGGGTCTCGATCATTGCGGCGTCGCTGCCGTCGCCCTCCGAGTCCTCGGCTTCAATGGTTTTGAGAATGGAGCGAAGCCCGTCAAGAAGATGGAGCAAAGCGGTGATGATGGGTGCGCTGACCTTGAGCTTGCCTTCGCGCAGCATGCCCAACAAGTTTTCGCCCGAATGGGCGAGCTCTTCGAGGCGTTTGAAGCCGAGGAAGCCGGTGGTTCCCTTGATGGTATGCACCGAACGGAAGATGTCCGCCAGCAGGGCGGCATCGTCCGGCCGCTCCTCCAGGTCGGTCAGACAGCGTTCCATGCGGTCCAGCCCTTCCTGGCTTTCAATCAGGAATTCTCTCGTCAATTCATCCATTGCGTCGATGTATCCGCTTTCCGGCGAAAGAAGCCAGCGCGGAATCTCCCAATGGCCTTATCGGATGGATGGGTTTTAACTTGAGGGCGTCGGAGTCAAAACGGACCGCAAGGCCGGAACCGGTGAGTCTCAGTTTTCGGGGGGCATCTCGACGGGGTCGATGACAAGAACGTCAATCGGGCTCTTCTCCGGCTTTATGGCGAGCCCAAGTTGTTCACGCAGTGCTGTGAAGACGGAGGGCGGCGCGTCGAGAACCGAGGTCCCCTCGAATCTGACCAAGGGTGAATAGAAATGTGACTGCTCCTCTCCGGTGTACATGGAGAACGGTCATGCTTTAGCCTCAAGATTCAATCCGGTTTGGAGCATGGGGACTGCAATGGTGACGACGATTTTAGCCGACGCGGCGCTCAATAATCTGCTGGCGATGGCGCGCGAAGCAGCCGAGAAATCCTATTCGCCCTATTCCGGCTTTAAAGTGGGAGCAGCGTTGCAGCTTGCGAACGGCGAAATCGTCACCGGCACCAATGTCGAGAATGTGAGCTACGGGCTGACGATCTGCGCCGAGAGAGCAGCCGTGGTGCAGGCGGTTTCTCGGTTTGGGCCGGAGATTCGCATCAATGCCGTCGCAATTGCGAACTTGAACAACGCAGCAAGCCCGCCATGCGGCGCGTGCCGGCAGGTGCTGGCGGAGTTCACGGAACCGGGTGCGACCGTCGCGTTTCCCCTCGCCGAAAGCCTGCGTGTGATGCCGTTTGCAGAGATCATGCCCTTCGCCACGGAACTCAAGTTGAAATGAAGCGGACACAGGAATGAGCGAAACCGAACGAATAGGTGCCACTCAGGATCGAACGCGTTTGCACATGATCGACCTGATCCGGAAGAAGCGCGACGGTGGAACGCTCGATGCGCGCGAGCTGAGTTTTCTGGTCGCGGGTGCGGCCAATGAGTCGATTCCCCTGGAGCAGCTCGCCGCGTGGCTGATGGCGGCTTGGCTGCGCGGCCTTTCGCTGGAAGAGACGCGGTCGATGGCGATGGCCATGCGCGATTCCGGCGAGAAGTTCGATCCGCGCAATCTCGGCAAAGTTGCAGTGGACAAGCACTCAACGGGAGGCGTCGGAGACAAGACAAGTTTCCTGGTGGCTCCGCTGGCAGCTGCGTGCGGACTCGCAGTGCCCATGATCAGCGGCCGCGCTCTAGGCCACACCGGCGGAACACTGGACAAACTGGAGGCGATTCCAGGCTACCGGACGGCGCTCACGTTGGCTGAATTTGAAGCCGTGCTGAAGCGATGCGGCGCATCGATCGTGAGCCAGACACCGACGCTGGTTCCAGCCGACCGTGTGCTCTATGCGCTGCGGGACCGGACGGGGACGGTTGAGAATCCGGGATTGATCTGCGCATCGATTCTGAGCAAGAAGCTGGCCGCGGGATTAAACGCACTTGTGCTCGATGTGAAGACGGGATCGGGAGCATTTCTGCGTAAGCGGGAGGATGCGGACTATCTTGCCGCATTGATGGTGGCGACCGCCGAAGCTGCAGGAACGCGCACCGCGGCGTTGATGACCGACATGGGCCAGCCGCTAGGACGCATGGCTGGCAACTGGATCGAGATCGTCGAATGTGTGGAGTTGCTGCGCGGCGAGCGGATCGCGGAGAGCGAGGATGTCCGCGAGCTGTCGTTGCTGCTCGCGGGCTGGATGATTCACTTGGGCGGGAAAGCAGACACACCGCAGGCAGGCTATCGATTGGCTGAGGCGGCGCTCATGGATGGCTCGGCATTGAGCGCGTTCTTCAAAATGGTGGATGCGCAGGGGGGCGACATTTCGGTCTTCGATGACCTGAGGGGATTCCACAAGCCAGGCGCAACCGAGATTCTGGAAGCATGGAAGAACGGTTACGTCGCGGAGATGGACACGACAGCGCTTGGATGGGCAGTGCAGCGGCTCGGCGCAGGGCGCGAGAAGGCCGGTGAGCCAGTGGACCCGCATGCGGGGATTGAATTCCATGCGAAGCGCGGGGCGCGCGTGGAAAGGGGACAGCTGTTGGCGACGCTGTATGCGACGAAGCAAGAAATGTTGGCCGAGCCGCTGGATCTGATCAGAAAGGCAGTGACGATTGCGGAGACTGCGCCAGAAATGGTGCCGCTGGTCAGCGGCGTGTTTACAAGGGAATCGGCCGAGTCTTTTCTCGCGTCTCATGCCGCTTCGTAGTCTCATTCCGCGTGCCGATTTGTCGAGAACGAATGCGTCGCGGGCCTAAACCGGGAAGCTCATCTCTTCAATTCGCGCCGGCGATTGATCGTAGTAGCTATACCGGATCCAACGTGGCCGCACAACGAGATGGACGAGACCGGGCCAGTTAAGACGCGCGGGACCATCCGGCCAGACGGCAAAGTAGACTCCGCGATAGCGATCTAACGCGGCGCCCTGCGGCTCGGACGCGATCCCTTCGAATTGCACGGTCTGTTCTCCGCTCCACCAAATAACAAACGAGCACGAAGGACGCGCGGCAAGGTTAGCGTACTTTCTCGTGGTCTTCAATGTGTCGAAGACAATCTCGAGTTCCGGCGTAACCGCAATGCCAACCAACGCCGATTGGGGAGCTCCATCGTTCGCGATTGACGAAACCACTCCATAACGCGACAGCGTCATAACGGAATAAAGAGCTGACTTGTCCATAGGGCGCTCACTGAAGACCCGAATTATAGAGCATGGCGCGCAACAGAATGCGATAAGGTAATCGAAAGCAATTCTTGCATTCCTGGAGAGAAGCATTGGGCCGATTTACCGGTGTGCTGGGGATACTGGCCGTGCTGCTGGCGGCGTGGCTGGGCTCGACCAATCGCGGGCGCGTTCGCTGGCGCACGGTGGCATGGGGTCTGAGCCTGCAACTCATCTTTGCGTTCCTGGTCCTGCGGTTCGACTTCGGACAGCGCGCCATGGCATGGGCCGGCGACGTGGTCAACAGCATGTTGGCCTGCACACAGGCAGGCACTAAGGTCTTGTTTGGCGCGCTGGGCACCCCGAACACATCTCTCGGCTCTATCTTCGCGTTCCAGGTTCTGCCGACAATCATCTTTATCTCCGCGTTTTTTGCTGTCCTCTACCACATTGGGCTGATGCAGATCATCATTCGGGGCCTCGCGTGGGTGATGCTGAAGACAATGCGGATCTCCGGTGCCGAGAGCATGAATGTGGCGGCATCGATCTTCATGGGGCAGACGGAAGCGCCGTTGACGATCCGTCCTTTTCTTGCCAAAGCCACACGCAGCGAGCTGATGACCATCATGACTAGCGGCATGGCGCATGTGTCGGGCGGCATCATGGCGATGTACATCGCTCAGGGTATCGAAGCGCGGCATCTCCTCTCGGCAGTCATAATGACTTCGCCGGGAACGATCGTGATGGCCAAGATGCTGGTGCCGGAGACGGAGATTCCGGCGACGGAAGGGCGAGTGGTGATCCCTGAGAACGAGGAGCACAAGGATGAGAACCTGATCGGCGCAATTGCGCGTGGCACCATTGACGGCGGCAAGCTGGCGATGAATGTGGCCATCATGTTGATCAGCTTTCTTGCATTAGTGGCGCTGCTCGACAACTTGCTCGGCTGGGTGCACATGCACGCGGGGTTTCACTGGCTACCAGGGAGTCTCGGTGAGATCCTGGGATTCGTGTTTGCGCCGGTGGCTTGGCTCATCGGTGTGCCTTGGCGCGATTGCGGGGTTATCGGCAATCTGCTTGGCACCCGTATGGCGCTGAACGAGGTCATCGCCTACATCGCACTCGGAACTCACAAGGCGACCCTGGATCCGCGCTCGTTCACCATCGCGACATTCGCACTTTGCGGGTTTGCGAATCTTGGATCGATTGGGATGCAGATCGGCGGCATCGGCGCGTTGGTGCCGGAGCGACGCAACGACCTTGCGCGCCTCGGCGTACGGGCAATGTTGGCGGGCACGATGGCCAATTTGATTTCAGCATCGATTGCGGGCATGTTTCTGGGGTAGCGGAAAGTTACCTGGCGCACTTCGATAAAAATGATATTCTTTGCGTAGGTTCTGAAGAATTATTGTGTTATAAACACCTAATTTTACAAGTTTTATCGCCTCCATCCCCAAGTCTTATCCACCTTCATCCCAACGCAATCAAGCGGACCCGCATCACATCACAGGTGGACGGGATTGCAATGGAAAAGGCAATCTGGATTTCGATATGTTCGGCTTCGTCGCTGCTGCTGACCGGCTGCGTGCGCGGACAGGCACAGTCGCAGCCGCCCGCGGCACAGACTCAGGTTCAGCCGCAGGAAAAGCCAGCGCCGCCGACTCCGTTGGCGGAGGAAAAAGCTGAGCTGGGCGATGATGAGACCTGGGATCCAGTGTGGGACAAGATCGTCGAGGACGCACTGCCTGCCGATTTGCTGTCCCCGAAGGTGGCGAAAGACGTCAAGAGCTTTTGTCCGCGTTTCAATGCGCTAGCGGAGCCGGACAAGCGCGCGTACTGGGCATATTTCTTTCAGGCGCTATCGGGAGCAGAAGCGGGACTGCGGCCAACTGCGGACGTGCGCCACACGGAGCCGGAAGTCGCCGTGGTGGATGGCGTGAGCCATCGCATGGTGCGCAGTGAAGGCCTGCTACAGCTGACTTATGAGGACGCGGACCGATATGGCTGCGATTTCGATTGGGATGACGACAAGGAATTGCCCGAACATGATCCGCAGAAAACGATTCTGCAACCGAAGAACAATTTGCAATGCGGGGTGAAGATCCTTTCCAACCAGTTGATCGACCAGCGCAAGCCGCTGCTGACGCGATCGAGCTACTGGTCCACGTTGCGGCCCGGATTCCCCGGCAACAGCACTTTTGTGAAGCAGATGGCGAATACTCCTCTTGCGTGCGGCCGAATTCGTGGGCGCCGCGAAGCGCTGAGCGAGGCGGGTTCGGCTTCAGCGGCCGGACCAGTGGCCAAATCTTTGCCCCCCTCCCACTGAGGATTCCAACAAAAGTTTGGTGGATCAGTTTATGGCAGGAATTCACACGGCACCGGAAGCACGCCTCGCATCTCAAGCGGGTCGCAAGATAAAACGTCACGGCACAAGGTTCTGGATGATCGGGACGGCGGTTGCGGTGTTTGCGTTGCTGGTGGCCGGTGCTTTTTTCGCAAATGCACATTGGCCGTATCGCTACAGGATCGTGAAGCCGATGCTGGAGGGTGTGCTCGGGAGCCAGGTGCAGATATCGAGCTACCACCGCACGTATTTCCCACATCCGGGATTCGTTGCAATCGGGCTCACGCTGCGGCGTAAATCCGCGCCAGATCTTCCGCCGCTGGGGTCGGCTGATGAGTTGGTTGTACAAGGAAGGTGGGCAGACTTGCTAATGCTCCGTCCGCGCGTAGCGCTCGTAGACATCACAGCACTGCACATTGTTGTGCCTGCAATTGGGAGCCACGCCAATCGCGAGGACTTTCCACCCGGAAGCGCCTCGGACTTCAGCGGACCGGACACCTTGATCGATGAATTGAGAATTCACCGAAGCGTTCTCGACATCATGCGCCAAAATGGCGAGCGGTATTCGTTCCCGATTATGGAACTGGACATTCGCAATTTTCAGAAGGGGCGCGCGAATACTTATACGGTGAATATGCAGAATGCGCGGCCATGGGGCATCATTCAGTCCACTGGCAGTTTTGGCCCGCTGATCGCACAGGACCTCGGCAAGACGCCGGTATCGGGCACATTCTCATTTTCCTCGGTAAAGCTAAGCGACGTTGGAGACGTCCGCGGAACACTGACCACCTCCGGCTCCTTCCGCGGTCCCCTTGCGGCGATGGCAGCCACGGCGAATGCCGAGACTCCAGACTTCGCCGTGCACCGCGGCAAGCCCACGCCGGCGCGCGGAGACGTTCGATGCACGGTGAACGGCCTGACGGGAGAAGTGGTCTTCGACCGTGTTGCGGTGGAGAGCGGGGAGACGACGATCGTTGCCAGTGGCGGCATCCTAGGATCGCCAAAGATCGCAAACCTCGATGTCTCTGTGTTGAAGGGACGCACCGAGGACGTACTTCGTCCGTTCATTCAAGACAACATTCCGGTCACCGGGCCAATGTGGCTTCGCGCTCATGCCTATGTCGCACCTGCCCATGAGGGAGCCGGTTTTCTTGAGCGTCTTTACGTCACTGGGGCTTTTGATGTGCCCGCCGAACGTGCTACCGATGAAGCGACTGAGGAGAATCTCTCGAAGTTCAGCCAGCGTGCGCAGAAAAGCAAAGCGGGCGCCGCAAACGACGAATCCCCGCAGAATGGAAACACCGATGCCCTTACTTCGTTGAAGGGCACCGCACAAATCCGAGATGGAATTGCTTCGTCGCCGCGCCTGACATTTAAGATCGCCGGCGCGCAGGCGACTCTGAATGGCACATTCAATTTCCACGGTGAGGTTGCACATCTGACCGGCAATCTCGCGATGCAGTCCGACATTTCTCACGCCGCGACCGGTTTCAAGTCAGTGCTTTTGAAGCCGCTGGATCCCTTCCTGAAAAAACGCAAGGCGGGGGCAGTGATTCCCATCGCAGTTACGGGCGGACCAGGCCATTACCAGATTTCCCAGGATCTCTTGCATATGAAGTGACGGACGGCTCAAGCCCCAATTGAGGGGCGAAGGTCCAGGCGCTATTGGTGAGCGACTCCCCGCAGGCGCCGCATGCGATAGAAGAGCGTGAGAAACGTAACCGTGCCGCAACTGAGCAGACTGGCGGCCATGCCGAGGATCAACGAGAGGTCCTGCTGAAAGAGGCCGTGGACGATACCGATGGCCTGCAGAACGCTGAAGCCGCCGAATGTGATCAGCGAAATGCCTTCATCGGTTTTCTTGCGCCACACCGCGAGCGCCTGCGGCACGAAGAGCAAGGCATTGCACAACAGGCCCAGTCCGAAAATCACAGCAACGATTTGTTTCATGCGCGCATTCTCCCGAGGGTGCTCGTCGCGGCGTTGTTGTCCGGCGCATCGTCAAGCAGAAAAGCGCGCTGCACCTCTCGCCTTTGCCTTGGCTGCTTCTTCTTCACGTGTGCGGGGCGTCGCATTGGTTTCGAGCGAGCGCAATAAGCGCGTGGAAACCGCCGTCACCTCGTCGACAGCAAGCGAGAACGCACTTTCATTCGCCTTGGAGGGCCGGGTGAACCCACTGATCTTGCGCACGAACTGAAGCGAAGCGGCGCGAATCTCCTCGTCCGTCACTGGCGGATCGAAATTAAACAGAATTTTGATATTCCTGCACATTTCGGGCAGTCCCCCCCTCCGCATTGCGGATTCGACGCAATACAGTAACGTTTCCTACTCTACTGCGAATGGGGTAGAGATTTGAGCGCGTGCAAAATTGTAAGATTTCAAGAAGCGCATCCATTGGACTCGCGGGATTACCTTATGACCTATTTCGAAGCAGTTGCAGAGGCAGCAAAGTTTCTACAGGACAAGCTGGGACCGCTGACGCCGAAGGTGGGCGTAGTTCTGGGGTCGGGGCTTGGGGCTGTAGCCAGCAGCGTGACCGAAGCAGTGTACGTTTCGTACCGCGAGATTCCCCATTTTCCACAATCGACCGTGGAAGGACACACCGGCCGCGTTGTCGCGGGCCGCATGGGCGGCACACCGGTGATTGTCCTGCAGGGCCGTGTGCATTTTTACGAAGGCTACACGCCGGCGCAAGTGACGTTCCCGATGCGCGTGCTGGGAGCCCTCGGGATCGAGGCGGTGATACTGACCAATGCAGCTGGAGGCATTGACGAGAGCTACGAACTGGGCCAACTCGTGGCGCTGTCCGATCACATCAACATGATGGGATGGAATCCGTTGGTCGGCCCGAATGAGCCTCGCTTTGCGCAGAAGAAAAATGCCGGACTTCGTTTTTTCGATATGACAGAAGCCTACTCACAGCGTCTGCGCGCGCTGGCAAAGCAAGCCGCGCACGATGAATGCATC
>Ga0181529_10005371_pt1 | contig 13461 bp, 10 predicted proteins | sample PEATcosm2014_Bin_36_FD_119763 | JGI IMG/M metagenome (GOLD analysis project Ga0181529, IMG submission 119763) | Peatland microbial communities from MTU Mesocosm Facility, Houghton, MI, USA - PEATcosm2014_Bin10_30_metaG | ecosystem: Environmental > Terrestrial > Soil > Wetlands > Peat | place... | reverse complement strand
GCGCTTCGAATGGGGCCTGATCGCCGACATTCAGCCGCCCGATCTGGAAACCAAGGTGGCCATCCTGCAAAAGAAGGCCGAGAGCGAGCAGGTGATGCTGCCCATCGACGTGGCGTTGTTCATCGCCTCGAATGTACGCACCAACGTGCGCGAGCTGGAAGGCGCCATGACTCGCCTGATCGCCTGGTGCGGGCTCAACAAGATGGACATCACGCTGGCCTCGACCCAGCAGTGCCTCAAGCAGTTCATCGACATGCAGGTGCGCAAGATCACCATCGAGGCCATTCAGCGCGCGGTGGCCGAGAGCTTCGGCATGAAGGTCACCGACCTGAAGCAGAAGAACAACTCGCGCAATGTGGTGGTGCCGCGGCAGATCGCCATGTACCTGGCCAAGCAGATGACCGAAGCCAGCCTGCCCGAGATCGGCCGCCAGTTCGGCAACAAGCATCACACCACGGTGATGCACTCGATCGGCAAAATCGACGAGTTGCGCCGGACGGACAAGGACCTGCACCGCACGCTTAACAAGCTGCAGGATCAGTTGAACGGCTGACCCGTTCTCCGCGGCGGGCCTTGTCGAATGGGACCGAGGCGGATCGAGCGGATTGCATCGAGAAAAAGGGGGCTCTCTCATCGAGAAAGCCCCCTTTCTTTCTGTCCCCGTGCTTGCCTTTGCTCAGAGCTGCGGCTTCCGGTTCCGTGGATGCCCGCTCAGCGGTACCCCTTGGTCCGGAACCGCGAAATCTGCAGGTAGAAAGTGTTGGCGTCCGTGCTTGGGTTTTGCTGGCTGTTCGTGGCGCCGGCCATATGCTGGTAGCGATAGCCGATGGTCACCGCCTGCCGCTGTTTGCGATAGATTGTCAATCCTCCGCCAAAATCGGCGGTGTACATGAACTGCGAACCTTGCGGCGACAGGACACGGTCCACGAAGTAGATGAATCCTCCATCTGTAGACAGGAAGGGCTGCACGCGTTTTTCCGGATAGAACGATGCGCGGAAGCCAACGGGACTGAGGCCGCTGCCGTAAGTGCGCTTGCGCTGCAGCTCCACACCTTTTTGCCCGCTCTGTGGCTCGTCCAGCATGGCCAATGCGGTCAGCTCGGGCGAGTAGCGGAAATTCCATTTAGCGCCCGGATTCAGCAGATAGGAATAGCTCACATCGATGGGCATGTACTTAATGTCTTTGGCAGTGCCCCAGAGGTGTCCGCTCATCAACGAGAGCCCCCACCAGGCGCCAAACTCATGCACGCCACCGTAGTGAGGCCAAACAGGCAGCGCACCGGCATCGCGCTTGCCAGCCACGGAACTTGCCACGCCAAGGGCCGGCGCGGTGGCCTCGGCAGTTGCGGACCCCTCTGCCGGCGAAGCGGCCTCCGCGAGGCCCAGTCCGCCGTCCGGTCCAGGTGGCTCGCTGAAGAAACTGCTGGACCTTACCACGCGCCCGTCTCGATACCAGGGTGGACGGAAGCGGAAAATATTGGCCGTGGCGCGCGCTGGAGTGACGAAGCTGATGAGCAACAGGGAGGCGGTTCCGCGTTGCTTCTGCTCGAATTTCCGCACCACATGCTTATCCAGATAATCCTCGGCGATTGTCCAAGCCAAACCACCCACCGGCGTGGTCACCAGTTCCACTACGCCGGTATCGTTCTGGATCTGCCCATTGACGGTATCGGTATTGTGGTCGCCGTTGTGCCCAACGCCGGCTTCCCCAAAGGGCCCAAACTTCCATTCGAAGCTATACGCCGTGGAGAACGCCAGGGCGCGCATGCGGCTGTGCCAGTACTCCCGGTTATTGCCGAATTCGAGCGTCATCCCCTTGGGATCGTTTTGTATCCATAACGCATTGGTGATGCCGCCCATCATGGGGTGCCCGACGTAGTCGTCCATGAAGGGATTGCCATCGTGCCACTGGTTCCAGCGCCAGCCCAGAACACTGTTGAACCAGCGATCGAACCATGGCCCCTTGGTGGTCTCGTACCGATACCAGTAGCTGGTATAGAGGTTTCCAGTGTTTTGAAAGGCATTGAAGACCGAGGACGAGATGATCAATTGGCGCCAGTGCATCCGGCATTCCCTGGCGTGGGTCTGGTCGTAGGGGCATTGATTCAACGGCACCCTGCCCGCAACAGGGTGCGAAATGCCGGAGCCCAGCGGCGCAAAGGCGGGATTCAGGAAGGCTGGGTCGGCTACCAGAGAGGTCGATTCTCCCTCGGGGCCGGCGGGTTCCTCAAAGGCTGGCGCCGGTGCGTCGGGCAGATCGGCCCCAGGCCCGCTGGAAATGCCTGCTGGAACGGATCGATGCAGTGCTGAAGCTTGTGCTGCAAGCGCCGGGTCGATTGCGCGCTGCGCCTGTGCCATCCGGTTCAGGCCCGTCAAGCCGGAGAAAGGAACGAGAATAAAGACAACCAAGGCGCATCTGCGCCAATGACAAGTTGGGAAAAGGCTCATGAGCGTCGCTCGATTCCAGGAATCTGGCTCCTGTGCAGGAATCTGCGCAAGGCCTGCTTGAAAGACGGTTGTTCAATTCACAACGGCGGCAAAGCCGCTGCCTGCACATTTCAAACATGGGAGGGACCACCCGGAAACGGGAAAATGGAATGCTCAGGGAACACGTCCCTGCGGGTGGAACCTTCAAACTACAGGGCTTGTGGTGCAAAGTCAAAACAAATTACAGACCGCATCTGCGCTCTTCCATCGGGAATCCAGGCGCCACCGGCAAGCTCTAAAACTGGGTCAAGCTCAGCACATTTCCGTCGGAATCATGAAACCAGGCGATGCGCGCCCCACTGGGCGAGGTCCAGACCCCGAGCGGGTCGGCGTCGTTCAGCCCCGGATAGCGGCAAAACTCGATGCCGGCCGAAGTGAGGGCCTTCACCGCGATTTCGATGTCCTTGACATGCCAGCCCAGCACGGTAAAAGCCGCGGGATGGTGCTCGGCCACGGTGGTTACGCGCAGCATGGTTCCGTTGGCGTCGAAGACCAGCGCAAAGGGCTTGGCGTCTTCGACCAGGCGCAGGCCGAGGACACCCTCGTAGAAGGCGCGCGCCTTTGCCGGGTCGGTGGTGGGAACAAAGGCAACCAGCTTGCTGCTGCCGAGAATCGACTCGCTGTCCATAGCCAACCTCCACAAAGAACCCCAGTCCGATTTCGCTAGTCTGCCGTCGAACGGGTCATCAAATCCACAAACATCTTTTGAAAGCGCGCCAGGTCGAGGTCCATTTGAGCATGGACCAGACGCACACCGGTGGCGGGTTTGAGCCTTTCGTTCCAGGTGAGGGTGTCGCCGTAACCGGGGCCGTGGCTCAGGTTGACGTCCATGTACACCTTCTTCTCCCGGGTGATGAGCGTGGGGTCGAGCCAGGCGCAGGCGGTCAGCTCGTCCCAAAGGTAGGAGGAGGGCTTGCTCCAGCGGGCAATGTAACGGGCGGCGGGCGCACTGGATTTGGCAATCTCGGCGAGCATCTTCGCGGTGAAGGGCGCCTTGACGGAGACATCGACGGTGGTTACGTCCACCCGCGGCCAGTTGGCGCGCAAGACGATATGCGTGGCCTCGGGGTCGAACCAGAAGTTGAACTCGTGACGCGGGTCGCCGACGAACTCGGGGTCGTCGCTCTGCGGATCGAGGCTGCCGCCCATGAGAACAATCCCCTGGGTAAGCGCGGCAAACTCCGGATCGAGCGCGATGGCCAGCGCGATATTGGTAAACGGGCCGGCGGCGTAGATGGTGACCTGGTGGGGATGGGCGCGGACCTGGCGGATGAGGAAATGGGCGGCGTCCTCGTCAATGGGCATGATGGTGGGCGCGCCCTCGGGCATGGGCGGGATCTCGTAGGGGCCGTGCCCGACGATCGGCGGCGCGCCGGCTCCCGCAGCGGAGTCTGCAAGATGGCCCCAGGCGCCCAGATACTCCTGCCGGCCGTCGAGGACCTCGCTCAGAGCGGTCTCCTGCCGGGTGCGCAGCAGGGGGAAGACCGCGCCTTTGGCCACGGGCACATCGGCATGGCCGGTCAGCTCCAACATGCGCAGGGTATGCAGGGTTTCCTCGTCGCGCCAGGCGTCGCCGGTGACCATGGTGATGCCCAGCACCTTGACCTGCGGCGCTTCCAGCAGCGCCAGCATGGCCATCTGGTCGGTACCGCCGGGGCCGCCGCCGTCTTGATCGATGAGCACCAAGCGCTTTTGAGCAGGACAAAGCGCTGCGGCGAAGGCCAACAGAAGCAGAACGAGTCTTGTTCTCATAGCCTCAACATTGTGTCACAGCGGCTGAGCCGCACCAAGCGGCAATCCGCGGCGGCATTAGCGGCGGAAGCGCCCGCGGTCCCCACCGCTGCGTCCGCGGTCGCCGGAACTCCGCCCGCGATCGCGATCGCTGAAAGTGCGCGGCTTAGCCGGCGCGGCCACTGGCAAGTCGGTCTTGCCGGCGGGAAACACCGCCAGAAAGCGGTCCGGGCCTTCGCCGTGGCTGGCCGTCTCTACGCCTTCAATCCCGCGAAAGGCCATGTGCATCAGGCGTCGTTCCCGGCTATTGGTTGGCGCGAAAGCATAGGGGATGCCGGAGCGAATCACCTTCTCCGCGACGGTCTCCGCAGTCAGGCGCTGTTCCTGGGCGCGCAGGGCCTTGAAGTTGTCGGCATCGAAGCTGATCAGGTCGCCCTCGCGCTGGTCCAGGCGCAGGATCTGCCCGGCGATGGTCTCCAGAGCCAGCAGCAGTTCTCCGTTGTGCTGGGTAACCAGCAGCACGTCGGGTCCGGCAAGCTCCACGCATAGGGCGGGTCCGTGCTCCTCGGCGCCGGGTACGGCTTCCGGGGCGGAGATACGGTATTTGAGGCGCATCCCACCCAGCTTGTTCAAGGTGGAAAGGAATCCGGCGATTTTTTGGGCAGCCTGCTGCAGGTCGGCGATTGGCATAACAAGTTAGTATCGCAGAGCCGGGCCGGGCATGGGAGGGGAAATCGGCGGCGATCCTACGTCGCCCAGGAGAATTGGCTGGCAGGGGGGCCGGTTTGGCGCGATAATCGTCGCATGGCGACTCTGCCCAGCGCCGACGAACTCTGGACCGTGCGGGAATACCTCGCCACGAGTTGGAGCCCTGACCGCGAATTTGTGGATGGGCGGATCGAGGAGCGGAACTTGGGGGAGAAAGAGCACTCCATCATCCAGCGGTTTCTCACAGTTCTTTTTGCGCTAAAACGGGCTGAGTGGGGCGTCGAAGTCTTTCCCGAACTGCGCACGCAGATAGCAGCCACCAATTTTCGAGTCCCGGATGTGCTGGTGGTGCGGGCGGGGGAATCCTTCGAGCGCTACCTTACCCGTCCCCCGCTGATTGCCATAGAGATCCTGTCTCCGGAAGATTCGCTGCGTGCCATGCAGGAAAAGGCCGCGCAATATCGCCGCTTCGGCATTGAGAATATCTGGATCATCGACCCGGAACCGCGACTGGCTTACAGGTACACATCCGCCGGACTCGAAGAGGTGCATAGCGGAGAACTCGCCGTGCCGGAGACGCCCATCCGTATCGAGTTGAGCGAGCTGTTCGGGGAATTGGACCGGAAACAGTGAATCTCTGAAATCAATCTTCCCGCACCTTGGGCGTCAGGTACTCGGGGCCGACGGGGTCGGTGACGGACTCGGCGACGAAGCGGTCGATCTCGGCCATGGCCGCGGTGTCGAGGCTCCAGCCCATGACGCCGGCGGTGGCGTCCAGTTGATCGGGGCGTTTTGCGCCCCACAGGGCCACCGAGATCCCAGGCCGGTCGAGCACCCAGCGGACGGCCAATTGCGGTAGCGTCTTGCCGTAACGCTCCCGCGCAAAGGCGACGAGCCGCTCGACGGCTGTGATGTACTGCGAGAAGCGCGGCTCCTGGAACTTGGGGTCCATGCTGCGAATGTCCTTGCGGTCGAAGGCCATGCCGCGATGAACCCGCCCGGCCAGCAGGCTGCGGCACAGAGAGCTGTAGGTCAGCACGGCGACGTTCTGCTGCTTGCACCACGAGAGAAGATTTTCGCCGTGCGCGCAGCACTCAATCTGGCGCTCGAAGAGGTTGTAGGGCGGCTGGTTCGAGGCCAGCGGGGCAACCGCACGGAACTCCTCCATCTGAGCAATCGAGAAGTTGCTCACCCCCAGCGCACGCACCTTGCCCTCGCGCAGAAAGCTGGCCAGCAGCTCGGCGGTCTCGGCGATGGGCGTGCGCGTGTCCGGCCAATGCACCTGGTAGAGGTCGATATATTCCGTGTTCAGGCGGCGCAGGCTGTCTTCCAGCTCTTTTCGCAGCCGCAACTCAGTTGAGTCCGAGAACACCCCGAAGGGGTTCCAGGAGAGTCCGGCTTTGGTGGCGATAAAGAAGGCTTCGCGGCGGCCGTGGGCGCGCATGGCCTTGCCAACGATCTCCTCGGAGCGCCCGTGCCCGTAGATCGGCGCGGTGTCGATGAGGTTGATGCCGCGCTCGACGGCGCTCAGGCAGGTGGCCACGGCCACCTCGTCGGGAACCGTGCCCCACTCCATCCCGCCCAGGGCCCAGGTGCCCAGGCCAATGCGAGAGACCTCCACGCCGGCAATCCGTGTCGTTTCCATGCTCAACATCTTAAGGCACGTTTCAGTTTCCGGGTGATACCGTTAGGTTTCGCCTGGATCAGAAGTTCTCCAGGCCTCATGAGAAATTAAGGTCTCAATCGTATGCTCCTGAGTGTGACTATGCGGCAAAACAACTTGCACGACCCAAGAGGACGTTTCTTCCGACGGCTCTGCGGCGCAATCTCACTTTTGTCGTTGGCGGCGTTCACAGTCCCAGCCAGCGGCCAAATGCCGGCCGATTCTGCGGATCAGGCCCAATCGATCCCGGCCAGGCCCGCCACAATCACTCTTGAAGAAGCGATCCACCGCGCCCAGGCGAACGAGCCTGCCTTTGCAGCCGCGATGGCCGACAGCAAGGCCGCCCGGCTTGACCGCTGGACAGCGCGCGCGGATCTGCTGCCCGGCGTGGTCTACCACAACCAGGCGATTTATACGCAGGGCAACGGCCAAAAGAGTCAGGCTTCGCAGATCTTCATCGCCAACAATTCGGTTCACGAGTATGCCAGCCAGGCGGTAGTCAATGAGACCGTGGGGTTGGGGGCTCTGGCGGGTGTGCGCCGGGCGGATGCCGAGGCGGCGCGGGCCAAAGCCGAGCTGGAGATTGCGCGGCGCGGCCTGGTCTCTGCCGTGACCGGGCTCTACTATAGTTCGCTGGCGGCGGACAACAAACTGGCTGTAGCGGGGCGGGCGCATCGCGAAGCGGCAGACTTTGTTTCGCTTACCGGCAAGCGCGAGCAGGCCCGTGAGGCAGCGCATGCCGACGTGGTGAAGGCGCAGTTGGCCCTGCAACAGCGCCAGCGCGATCTGGCGGATGCACGGGTAGCCGCCGACAAGGCGCACCTGGAGCTGGGCGTGCTGCTTTTTCCCGATCCGCGCACGCCCTATGTACTCGTGGCTGCCGACGGAGCGGCGGAACTCCCGTCGCGCAGCGATGTCGAGCAGGCCGCCGCCAAATACAATCCGGAGCTGAAGAGCGCGCTGGCCGCGGTGGGCGTGAGCAATGCCGATGTGTTGGCGGCTCGCGCCGCTTACCTGCCCGATTTGGGGCTGAACGTGACCTACGGCATCGATGCTCCGCAATTTGCCGTGAACACGCCGGACCACCTGCGGAATCTGGGCTACGCGGCCAGCGTGACGCTGGATATTCCCGTTTGGGATTGGTTCTCGACGCAACGCAAAGTGAAGCAGAGCGAGATTCGCCGCGATGCCGCGCGGGTGGCGCTGACGGCGGCGCAGAGACGGCTGATTGCCCGCCTCGACGAGGCTTACCAGGAGGCGGCCGCGGCCCGCGAACAACTGGCCTCGCTGGACGCCAGCGTGGACACCGCCGCGGAGAGCCTGCGCCTTACCCGGCTGCGCTATGCCGAGGGCGAGGCAACAGTGCTGGAAGTTGTGGACGCGCAAGGTGCGTTCGTAAGCGCGGAGAATGAGCGCGAAGACGGCAGAGTGCGCTACCAGACCGCGCGCGTGGAACTGGAAACTTTGACGGGAACGATGTGAGCGAATGAAGAAGACAAGCAGGAACGGAAGCCGGGGTGCGGGATCGATGAAGATGGGGTGGTTTTTGCTGGGCGCGCTGACGCTGCCCTTGGTTCTGCTGCCGGGATGCAAGAAGGAAGCTCCGCGAGAAGTGCAGGTGACCGTGCAGGCAGAGCATCCCGAGCAGGGCCCAATTGCCGAACACATTGTGGCCGACGCCCTTCTCGCTCCGCTGGCGCAGGCGGCCATTGCGCCCAAGATTTCGGCGCCGGTGCGCAAGTTCTATGTCCAGCGGGGATCGAAGGTGAAGGCAGGCCAGTTGCTTGTGACCCTGGAGAACAGCGATCTGGCTGCCGCCGAGCTGGACAACAAGGGCTCGTACATGGCAGCCGAGGCGGCTTTTGCCACGGCCACCAAGGCCCAGGTGCCGGAAGACACGCAAAAGGCGGAGTCCGATGTAGCGCAGGCCAAGGCCAACCTCGACTTGAATCTGAGTATCGTCAAGAGCCGCAAACAGCTGTTTGCCGAAGGCGCGATCCCCGGCCGCGACCTGGATACGGCCGAGGCAGCTCTGGTTGCAGCCCAGGCGGCCTATCATGCGGCGGAATTGCATCTCGATTCGATCCGCAAGGTAAGCCGCGAGGCCGCGTTGAAATCGGCGCAGGGCCAATTGACATCGGCGGAAGGCAAGTACAAAGGCGCCGCGGCCCAGGTGAGCTACTCAGAAATTCGCAGCCCTATCGACGGCGTAGTGACCGACCGGCCGCTCTTCGCCGGTGAAACCGCACCTGCCGGCGCTCCGGTCATCACGGTCATGGATACGTCGAGTCTGCTGGCCAAGGCGCACCTGGCGCAGAGCTTGGCGCAGCGGATGAAGCTGGGCGAGGAAGCCTCGATCCTTGTGCCGGGGATCGCCCAGCCGGTCTCCGCCAAGATCGCGTTGATCAGTCCTGCGCTTGACCCCGGCAGCACTACGGTCGAGGTCTGGCTCAAGATGGATAACAGGTCCGGCGCACTCAAGGTGGGGACGCCGGTGAAGGTTTCCATTACCGGACGGACTGAGCCCAAGGCCTGGAAGGTACCCGCGTCGGCGATTTTGACCGCGCAAGATGGCAGCAAGTCGGTGATGGTGGTTGGCGCGGACGGTGCGGCGCATCGCAAGCCGGTGACGCTCGGCCTGCTGGATGCCGAGGACGTGCAGGTGACCGAAGGCGTTGCGCCGGGCGATTTGGTGATCACCGCCGGGGCGTATGGGCTGGATGACGGCGCGAAGGTGAAGGTGGGTCCGGCTGCGGCGGACGACGACAAGAAGCCGGAAGCCGGCCAAGACGGAGGAAAGGACTAATGCCTGACCAAGCCTCCGGCGCGATGGCCGGCCAGAAATCCTTCTGGCTGGCTCGCTCGACGCGCACCATCTTTTTCTTCGCGGCGATTCTCACCGTGGCGGGCATCTACTTTGCCTTCCAGGTGCCGATCTCGGTGTTTCCGGAGACCAACTTTCCCCGCGTGGTCATCGGCGTGGACAACGGCGTGATGCCGGTCGAGCAGATGCAGGTCACCATCACCAAGCCCATTGAGGACGCGGTGAACTCCGTGCCGGGGCTGAGGACGGTGCGCTCGACAACCAGCCGAGGATCGGCGGAGATCAGCCTCTTCTTCGACTGGAACGTGGACATGTTCCATCAGCTTCAGTTGGTGGATGCCGCGTTGAGCAAGGTGGCGCAGACCTTGCCGGCCTCCGCCAGAATCACCACCAATCGCCTGACCTTTGCCACCTTTCCGATTCTCGGTTACAGCCTCACTTCCGACACCGTGCCGCAGACCCGGCTGTGGGAGATCGCCACCTACGACCTGAAGCCGCCGCTGAACCGCGTGCAGGGCGTAAGCACGGTCACTGTGCAGGGCGGCAAGGTGCCGGAGTTCCATGTGGTGCCGAATCTGGCGCTCATGCAGGCTTCGGGTGTGACGATTCTCGACCTGGTCAACGCCATCCAGGCGTCGAACATCGTGGACTCGCCTGGCCTGTATGAGGCCAACCACCAGTTGATTCTGGGCCTGGTGGGCGCGCAGGTGCACGACGCCGAGCAATTGAAACAACTGGTGGTGAAGACCACCGCGGGCGGAGCTCCGGTGCATGTGGCCGATGTGGCCACGGTGGAGCAGGCCACCATGCCGGTCTATACGGCTGTGACCGCCAACGGCAAAGAGGCGGTGCTGGTGAACATCGCCCGCCAGCCATCGAGCAATACGGTGGCCGTGGCCGATGCGGTGGCGGCGCAGGTGAAGGAGCTCAAGCAGAAACTGCCCGCTGGCGTGAGGCTGGAACCGTTCTACGATCAGTCGCAGATTGTGCGGGACAGCATCTCGAGCGTACGCGACGCCATTGCGATTGGGCTGGTACTGGCCTGCATCATCCTCTTCCTCTTCCTGCGCGATTGGACTTCTTCGCTGATTGCCGGGATGGTCATTCCCGTCACCATCGCCGTAACGATTCTGGTGTTATGGATGATTGGCCAGAGCTTCAACCTGATGACGCTGGGAGGCTTGGCCGCCGCCATCGGGCTGGTGATCGACGACGCCATCGTGGTGGTCGAAAACATCGTGTTGCACCGCGACAGTGGCGAGCGCCGCGGCGATGCGGTGCGCAAGGCCCTCAAGGAGATCACCACCCCGCTGATCGGCTCGACGATTACGCCGGTGGTGGTGTTTCTGCCGCTGGTTTCGGTGAGCGGCACGACGGGCAGCTTCTTCCGGGCGTTGGCGATCACCATGGCGGCCGCGCTGCTGACGTCGCTGGTTCTTGCACTGACCTGGACGCCGGGCCTCAGCCTGGCGATGCTGAAAGACCGGCGCGACGGCGCGACTCACGAGGACCACAAGACAGGCCGCCTGATGGGGCCGGTGATCGAGGTGCACCGGCGGCTGCTGGCGTGGTCATTAGCCAGGCCGCTGTGGGTGGGCGCGGCTTGCCTGCTGCTGGTGGTGGGGACATGGGCGGGCTACCAGGCGCTGGGTTCCGATCTGCTGCCGGAGATGGACGAAGGCGGCTTCATCCTGGACTACATCATGCCCGCGGGCAGCTCGCTGACCGAGACCAATCGGGTCCTGCAACACGTGGAGCGCATTTTGCACGAAACGCCGGAAGTGGAAACCACTTCGCGGCGCACCGGCCTGCAACTGGGTCTGGCCGCGGTGACCGAGGCCACCTACGGCGACTTCACGGTCAAGCTGAAGGCCAAGCGCAGCCGCGCCATCGACGATGTGATGGCCGATGTGCGCGCCCAGATCAAGTCCACCGAGCCCTCGCTGGACGTGGAGTTTACGCAGGTGCTTCAGGACATGATCGGCGATTTATCCAACGCGCCGGAGCCGATCCAGATCAAGATCTTCTCGAACGACCCGGCGCTGCTCGAACAGCTCGGCCCCAGGGTCGGCGAGGCCATCGGGAAGATCGAGGGGGTGGTCGATGTGGAGAACGGCATCGAGAACACCATCAGCGGTCCGGCCACCAACTTTCAGGTCAATCCGGTGGTCGCCGCGCGGCTGGGCTTCACTCCGGCCGAGGTTTCGGAAGACGCTACTGCGATCCTGGATGGCGTGACGGCTACCGATCCGCTGATTCAAAACGGACGGCCGTACACCATCCGCGTGCGCCTGGGCGAGGAGAATCGCGCCTCGCTGGAAGCGATTGAGAACACGGTCTTCAACAGCAGCACCGGGCACAGCGCCAGCCTCGGCTCGCTGGCCACGATTGAGCAGTTGCCGCCGCAGAACGAGATCCGCCGTGAGAACCTGCAACGGCTGGTGGTGGTGACCGGGCGCCTCGAAGGATCGGACTTGGGCACTGCCATCGCCAAGGTGCGGCAGACGGTGGACGGCCTGCACTTGCCCGCTTCGGTGCGCGTGGAGTACGGCGGGACGTACGAAGAGCAACAAAAATCCTTCCGCGACCTGCTGCGGGTGCTGCTGCTGGCGCTGGCGCTGGTCTTCGGCGTGCTGCTGACCGAGTTCCGCAACTTCCCGGCGCCGATTGCGATTCTGACCTCGTCGGTGCTGTCGATCTCCGGCGTGATTCTGGCGCTGCTGGTGACGCACACCACGTTCAACGTGGCGTCGTTCATGGGGCTCATCATGGTCATCGGGATTGTGGCCAAGAACGGCATTCTGCTGCTGGACGCGGACGAGAAGTTCCGCGCCGAGGGAGCCTCTCCGGCCGAGGCCATGATGCACGCGGCGCAGCGCCGTCTGCGGCCCATCGTGATGACGGCCATTGCGGCGGTGTGTGGGATGCTGCCGCTGGCCTTTGCTCTGGGAGCCGGCTCGCAGATGCTGCAACCGCTGGCCATCGCGGTGATCGGCGGGTTGGGTGTGTCGATGGTGCTCAGTCTGGTGGTGACGCCGGTGGTGTATTTCCTGCTGACGCGGGAGCGGGCGTCGAACGCCCCGGAAGGAGTGGCAGAATAGACCTATGCCGCCGACTGAGCCCATCTTCCTCACACCCGCCGAAGCCCGCGTGCTGGGCGCGCTGGTCGAAAAAGAAGTCACCACCCCGGACTACTATCCGCTCTCGCTCAACGCCCTCATCAACGCCTGCAACCAGCGCTCGAACCGCGAGCCGGTGACCGATCTGGATGAGGCGGAGGTGCGCCAGGCGCTGCACGGCCTGGAAGAGATGAAGCTGGCCGGGCGCGCGCGGGCCGACGGGCGGGTGACCAAGTACGAGCACTGGCTGGGCGAGGCCTTCAACTTCAGCCGCGCGGAGACGGCGCTGCTCTGCGTGTTGCTCTTGCGCGGCCCGCAGACCCCGGGCGAGTTGCGCGGGCGGACGGAGCGCATGCACCGCTTCGAGGAACTCACGGATGTGATGGCCGGGCTGCAAAAGCTGATGGAGCGCGAACCGGCGCTGGCGGCGGTGCTGCCCCGCCAGCCGGGGACCAAGGAGTCGCGCTACGCGCATCTGCTGTCGGGGTCGGTAGAGGCACTGCGTGCGGCAGCCCCCGACGCGTTTGTGCAACGTGAAGCCGGGGTTGGCTCTGCGCCCGACGCGGGCCAGGAAGAGCGCATCGCGCAGTTAGAGGCGACGGTAGCGGAGTTACGCAGGGAAGTGGTTGCGCTGCGGGCGAAGATCGAGGACTTGTTTGGGGATGGGTAGATTTTCAACGCTGGTGAGTTGAGATTTGCGGTTTCCCAGGTCCCAAAGGCGGGACCTGGGGCACCCGGCACCTCTGTCCATCTCTAGCAAGGCGCCGGCTGGATGGCACTGACGCAAGCATGCCACAGGAGGCCAAGGATACTAGCCTGCATTATTCATGAAGATTGGAGTCGAAGGGGAGAAAACCCAGAACTGGCGTTGTATTCGACCGGATTTTCGATCCAACTTCAGCCGACAGTGCGTTTTCTGCGCAAATCGT
>Ga0181529_10005368_pt1 | contig 13466 bp, 11 predicted proteins | sample PEATcosm2014_Bin_36_FD_119763 | JGI IMG/M metagenome (GOLD analysis project Ga0181529, IMG submission 119763) | Peatland microbial communities from MTU Mesocosm Facility, Houghton, MI, USA - PEATcosm2014_Bin10_30_metaG | ecosystem: Environmental > Terrestrial > Soil > Wetlands > Peat | place... | reverse complement strand
ATCAAGCCCAATGGAGGTTTGGTGATATTGAAGGGCAATCTTGCGCCCGAAGGCTGCGTGATGAAGATTGCAGCGGCCAACCGTGTGGAGCATCGCGGACCTGCGCGAGTCTTTGACACGGAAGACGCCTGCTTTGCCGCTGTGCAGTCCGGTCAGATCAAGCCGGGCGACGTGCTGGTGATTCGTTATGAAGGCCCCAAAGGCGGACCCGGAATGCGCGAGATGCTGCAAGTAACGGCGGCCATCAGTTCGAACGCGGAACTGAGCGCGACGGTCGCCCTGCTGACCGACGGTCGTTTCAGCGGCGCGACGCGCGGCTTTACCGCTGGCCACGTAGCTCCTGAGGCTTTTGTCGGCGGCCCTATTGCCGCGGTTCGCGAGGGAGACATCATTCACTTCGATATTCCCAACCGCAAGCTCGACGTAGAAATCAGCGCAGCGGAAATGGCCGCGCGCCTGAAGAACTTTGCGCCTCCCGCATTGCGTTGGCCGCAAGGCATCTTCCGCAAATATGTTGACCGCGTAAATTCGGCCTCCGAAGGCGCAACGACGTAAATGCAGCTTCTAGCTACTAGCTTCTAGCTTTTAGCTAAAGGGCCGACACTAAGTAACGCGCAAGCAAGTTGACAGTGCCTGGAAACAAGCTAAAAGCTAGCGGCTAGAAGCTGGCAGCTATCAAAGGAGACTCACATGGGAAACGACGCCAACACGCACGCATCGAATAACCCTCCCACTCGCCTGACTGGCGCGGAGATTGTCTGGGCCACGCTGGTGGGCGAAGGTGTCACCGACGTCTTCGGCTACCCCGGCGGGGCGATTCTCCCGGTCTATGACGCGCTGCGCAAGTTTCCCATTCACCACACACTGGTGCGCCACGAGCAGGGAGCTGCGCACATGGCCGATGGCTATGCGCGGGCCTCGGGCAAGGTGGGCGTTGCCATAGCCACCAGCGGCCCCGGTGCAACTAACCTGGTCACGGGCATCGCCACCGCCATGCTGGACTCGATTCCCATTGTCTGCATCACCGGCAATGTCTCCAGCAAGGTGCTCGGTACCGACGCCTTTCAGGAAGTGGACATTACCGGCATCACGCTGCCGGTAACCAAGCACAACTTCCTCGTCAACCGCACGGAAGATATTGCACATGTAATTCGCTACGCATTCCAGATCGCGCAAACAGGTCGTCCTGGCCCGGTGCTTGTCGATATCACCAAGGACGCGCAACAGGGCACGGCGGTTTTCGACTTTGACGCTGCCAAACCGCGTCTCCATCGCCCTCATCCCATGCTGAAAATGGAGGAGCACGATCTCGTCCACGCGGCCGAACTGATTCGTAACGCCAAGCGCCCTGTGATTCTGGCCGGCCACGGCGTCATCGAATCTGGGGCTGAGGAGCAGGTATACACATTGGCGGAACGCGCGCAGATTCCCGTGGCCCTCACACTTCTGGGCCTTGGGGGCTTCCCTGCATCACATCCGCTCAACCTGGGCATGATGGGCATGCACGGCGAGGCCTGGGTCAACCAGGCTATCCAGGAGGCCGACCTGCTTATCGCCTGCGGCATGAGATTCGACGATCGCGTTACCGGCACAATCTCGACTTACGCCACCAAGGCCAAAAAGATTCACATCGAGGTTGATCCCGCCGAAGTGAACAAGAACATCAAGGTGGATGTGGCCCTGATCGGCGACCTGCGAATGGTGCTCGAAGAATTGCTGCCACGCATCAGCGGCCGCGACGGTTCGACGTGGATCAAGACCATCGAATCCAGCAAAGGCGCGGTGGCCGTGCGCGACATCAAGAATCTGCCCGACTCTGGCCATCTTTACGCGGCACACGTCATCCACGACATCTGGCGCATCACCGGCGGCAACGCCATCGTGGTTACGGATGTAGGCCAGCACCAGATGTGGGAGGCGCAATACTTCCATCACGAGCATCCCCGTTCGCTGATCACCTCCGGCGGCCTGGGGACAATGGGTTTCGGTTTGCCTGCGGCCATCGGTGCAAAGGTCGCTTGTCCGGACAAAGAAGTCTGGGTCATCGCCGGCGACGGCGGATTCCAGATGACGGCGGCCGAATTATCGACCATCGTCCAGGAAGGCATCAAGATCAACATTGCCATCATCAACAATGGCTACCTTGGCATGGTGCGCCAGTGGCAGGAGTTTTTCTACGAGCGCAACTATGAAGCGACGCCGCTGGTCTCGCCCGACTTCGTCAAGCTGGCCGACGCTCACGGCATCGCGGGACGACGCGTTCAGACCCGCAGCGAGGTGGCTTCTGCCGTAGAAGAGGCTCGCTCCGCCCCTGGAACATTTCTGTTGAACTTCATGGTCGAAAAGGAAGACTCGGTTTATCCGATGATTCCCGCCGGCTCCTCGCTCCACGAGATGATTCGGCGGCCTGAAAAAGATCCGCTGATGGAAACGTAAGCCAGGGATCAGGGGTCAGGGTTCGGGGGTCAGAGAAAGCAAAGCCGATTCGTGGGCTTGAAGATTGAACGCAGTTCTTCGAAAAAGATTTACGGGATTCCGGAGGGGATTAGGGCAAGGATATAGTTCGACAGAACTGATCCCTGATCCCTGACCCCTGATCTCTGAAAGGTCAGTTATGCTGCACACATTCGTTGCTTACGTGGAAGATCTGCCGGGCGTTCTCACGCGCGTGGCCTCGCTCTTCCGCCGCTTGAACATCAACATCAACTCGCTCACCGTGGGCCGCAGCGAGCGCGTGGGCCTGTCGCGGCTTACGTTGGTCTGCGAGGCCTCGGCCGAAGCCGGCCATCGCATCCGGGCCAGCCTGTATAAGCTGGAGAATGTAGTCGATGTGGATGACATCGCCCAGGCGCCGTCGGTAACCCGCGAACTGGCGCTCATCAAGGTGGCCGCCAATCCGCGCAACCGCTCGGGGATTTTCGAGCTGGTCGAAGTCTTTCGCGCACGCATCGTGGACCTGGCGCCAGAATCGCTGACCATTGAGATGACCGGCGTGGAAAGCAAGATCGAAGGACTCATTCAGGTTCTCAACGAGGGCGAGGAACGCATCTTGGAAATCTGCCGCAGCGGCAAGATGACCATGCGCCGCGGACATCACACTTCGAGCGTCCTTAAGGCGATGGGCGCTGATGAGGACCAAGAGACGGAAGAGGCCACGAATGACGCCGTGACCGCCGAACAGGAATAACCAGGCCGCGAAGATAGCGTTTCAAACCGACTGAAACTAACCATAACCAAAAAGCAAAGGAAAATCATGGCGAAGACTTACTACGATCACGATGCTGACCTCTCCCTCATTCAAGCCAAGAAGGTGGCCATTATCGGCTACGGTTCCCAGGGACATGCACATGCCCTCAACCTCAAGGATTCAGGAGTCCAGGTTAAGGTGGGCCTGGCGGCCAACTCGAAGTCCATCGCCAAGGCACAGAAGGCCGGCCTGGAGGTCGATACGGTCGCCGCAGTTACGAAGTGGGCTGACGTGGTGATGGTTCTTGTCCCCGATCAGACAGCGGCGAAGTTGTATGCCGAAGAAATTGGGCCGAACCTGGCGGCGGGCAAGCTGCTTCTCTTCGCGCACGGCTTCAACATTCACTACAAGACCATCGTTCCGGCGGCGGGCATCGACGTGGGCATGGCCGCGCCCAAGGCGCCCGGCCATCGCGTGCGCGAAGTCTTCACCGAGGGCGGCGGCGTTCCCTGCCTCATCGCCGTCCACCAGGACGCCACGGGCAAGGCTCACGCGCTCTGTCTAAGCTACCTCAAGGGCATCGGCGGCACGCGCGCCGGAGTGCTGGAGACCACCTTCAAGGAAGAGACCGAGACCGATCTCTTCGGCGAGCAGTCGGTCCTCTGCGGCGGCGTTAGTGCACTCATCAAAGCAGGCTATGAGACGCTGGTCGAAGCCGGCTATCAGCCTGAAAGCGCCTACTTCGAGTGCCTTCACGAGCTCAAGCTGATCGTGGACCTCATCTATCGCGGCGGACTGGCATACATGCGCTACTCCATCAGCGACACCGCCGAGTGGGGCGATTACGTGAGCGGCCCGCGCGTCATCAACGAGGAGAGCCGCAAGGCGATGAAGCAGATTCTCACCGAAATCCAGAACGGCGAGTTTGCCAAGCGCTTCCTCGCCGACCAGAACTCCGGCCGCAAGGAGTTTTTGGCTTTCCGCGAAGCCGAAGCCAAGCACCCGGTCGAGATTGTCGGCAAAAAACTCCGCGCCGCCATGCCCTTCCTCGATCCGGTGACGGTGGAGGAAGTAGCGAAGAGCCGGTAGACGAGTCCACAGGTCCTCTAATCAACAAACAGCCGGTCCATATTGCCAAGCGCTACGGACCGGCTGTTTGCGTTCAGATCAGAGCTACAAACATGGTCGAGTCAAAATTCTCACCCAATAAGGGCTGTGAGATTGCAACCGCCCGGGACGGATTAATGTGCGGAAATCCTCTCCACGGTTTTGGCGTCTAAGAAAAAGCAAGGGGGGCAGGACGATGATCCTCCACAGAGAGAATCTGTCTCTGAAGCAAAAAAACACCTCCGAAGGATGACGTCTCTTCGGAGGCGCTTGCATGACACAAGTTAGACGGGGCCAGTAGCCGGCGCTGGAGGTCGGTAGCGCGCGGCCACTGGTGATCCCTATACAAACGAAGCTAGCTGCGGCTTCCCCTTTCCACGGCTACTTCGTGTCGCCCGGCTCAAAGAGGGCATTTGTACGCGCCCTCCGAACCTTGTTGACAGATGGAGTGTCTCTTATGCAGAAAGCCTGTTCCGTGACGGCCATCACACTTGTGCGTATCGGTACCAAAGTTTGCAAGGATTCTTCTTTTGACTTGATTTTTGACAAATTCCTCGGTCATTCCTGAACAACCTGCGCTCAGTCGCTCATTCTGCATGCCCGAGCCGCACGTATGGACTGCCTTCTCCGGGACGGCCCCGAAAGCGGGATTGACAAACCGCGCTCCGCATTTGAAAATCGGAGCTTCAGTTTCCTCGGGTGCGGATTTCCCTCAGCCGCTCACGTGAACTCGAATCCGGACGCAACCCCCACTGCTAACCCGGGACAAAAGACGCGGTCTGTAAGCATTGGACGCGCGCGGAGCTTTTTGGGGCCCAGAGAGTTGAGAAGGAGCACGAGATGGAGCTTGTAGACTGGGCTATCGTTGTGGCGATCGCGCTGGCGGTGCTGGGCGGGTTCACCCAGGGGTTCTTCCGCGCTGTCTGTGGGCTGGGCGGATTGCTGCTGGGCCTGGCGATAGCTGCCTGGAACTACGGCCGCATCGCGAAGCTGATTTTGCCCATGGTGCGCGTCGAAGCGGTTGCCAATGCCATCGGCTTTTTGCTGATTGCGATTCTGGTGATGGCTTTGGCCGGCGTCGTGGGGAAAATCCTCTCAAAAACTATCCATTCCATTGGGCTTGGCTGCCTGGACAGGCTGGCAGGAGCCGCATTCGGCTTTTTCCAGGGCGCGCTCCTTGTGACGCTGGTGATTCTGGTGACGGTGGCCTTTTTCCCCAGAGCCCGCTGGTTGACGGAGGCCAAGCTACCCAGGCTGTTTTTCGGGGCCTGTCATTTGAGCTCGCATGTGACTCCGCACGAGCTTGCCGAACGCATCCGGCACGGACTCAATGAGCTGGAAGAGAAGTCGCCCCGGTGGTTGCACCCAGGCGAAGGTAAATTGTGATATTTTCCCGGGACGCAGCCCGGGGAAATATGGCAAGCTATTAGAACAATCTGAGGTGGACGTGAGACGAGAACTGGACAGCCTGGTCACCCAAATGCATTCCAGCGGTATGCGCTATGAGGACGCCGTACGCGAGTTCAAGAAGCAATACCTGCGCGAAGTGCTGGTGGCGCACCGGGGAAACCAGTGCAAGGCGGCCGAGGAGCTGGGCATGCACCGCAACACCCTGAGCCGCACCATGGCGGAGCTGGGGCTGAACCTGGCCGAAGTTCGCGCCGGCCTCAAGCGTCCGCCGCGCAGCGAACGTCCTGTCTATAGCGCGGTTCGCCAGGTCTTTGGCCGGGGCTGACGGCGCTCACAAGGACATGCAGACAAACCTACAGGCCCACAGAGCGCTCGTCCAATCGGCAATACCAAGACAGGCTAAGCAGGCTGCTGAACATTCTGGCCAAAAGCATCGCTCAGGAGTACAGGCCACCGCTGGATTGACGGACTTTATGCCGGGGCTAAAGTTGCGGGGTGCCGTGCGAAGGAATTTACCGGCAGCCATAATAGCCCTGCTGCTAACAGTGGTTAGTAACGCCGGGCATTCACAGGCGGCCAAGGCCGAACCCGCTCAAACTGTCTCCCAAAACCAGAACGCCTCTCCAGCCCAGGCCGCCAGTCTGACACCAACGCGCAACTCCGACCGGCGTCGCGCTGCGAAGCTCTATCTTTCCTCCAGCAAGCTCTTCGCTGATGGGCAGTTTGAAGAGGCTCTGCGCGGTTATCAGCAAGCGGCCACGCTCGACCCCGGCAATACCGACTACCCGCTGGCGGCAGGCGTTGCACGCAGTCACGCCGTGACGGCGCTGATTCAGTCCGCAGTCAAGGACAGACTGAGCGGCAATGCGGCTAAAGCGCGAGCGGCCCTGGCCCATGCGCTTGAACTGGAGCCGGGAAGCACCCAGGTGAAGCAACACCTTTACGAACTGGGAGACGATGCCCTGCTGAGCCCGCCACGGCCCATCTACGAGAAAGGCGAGCAAACGGCCGGCGAAGCGGTGGAACTGGAGCCCACTGCAGGAGTTCACAGCTTTCACCTGCACGCTGACCCGCGCCAGATGATCCAGCAGGTCTTCAAGGCCTACGGGATTGATGTCACAGTGGACGACAGCGTTCACGCCGTTCCGGCCCGGCTGGATTTGGATAACGCCGACTTCGAGCAAGCGTCGCGCATCGTTGGAATGGTGACGGCATCGTTCTATGTTCCGCTGGATACGCGCCGCGCGCTGGCCGCCGGAGACACCAGAGAGAACCGCCTGAAGTTTACGCCACTCGAATTCGAGACAGTTTATTTCTCAGGGCTGAGCGCGACTGAACTGACCGACGTGGTTAATCTGGCCAAAAACGTCTTCAATGCGCCGCAGGCGGTGGCGGAGCCCACATCGAATACGGTTACCATCCGCGCGTCACACGGGACGCTCAATGCCTTCAACGCCACCATGAGCGAACTGCTCGACGGGCGCAACCAGGTGATGCTCGAAGTGCGCATGATACAGCTTGCACACGCCAGTACGCGCAACACCGGGGTCCAGCCGCCGCAGAGCATATCAGCCTTCAATGTTTATGCGGAAGAACAGTCCCTTCTGAATGCAAATCAGAGCCTGGTGCAGCAGATCATCTCCTCAGGGCTGGCATCTCCCAGCGACACATTGGCTATTCTTGGAATTCTGCTGGCTTCCGGCCAGGTGTCGAGTCCCCTGTTATCCGGCGGCATTGCAACATTTGGCGGCGGGCTGACGGAATCCGCACTGGCCCCGGGCTCCGTTACAGCCAACCTGAACCTGAACTCCTCAGACTCGCGCGAGCTGGACCAGATGCAATTGCGCCTGAGTGACGGCGAGGCAGCAACCATGCGGTTGGGGTCGCGCTACCCCATTCAGACATCATCTTTCTCAAGCCTCGGGGCCAGCGTTCCGAAGATACCGGGGCTGACCGGCGCGGGAAGCTCGAGCAGCCTGTCTTCACTGCTGGCCTCCTACTCAGGCAGCCTGCCAAATATTCCGCAGGTTGAGTATCAGGACCTGGGCATGACCCTGAAAGCGACACCCAAGGTGATGCGCAACGACGATGTTGCGCTCACTGTCGACTTGAAGATCGACGCCCTCGCGGGAACCTTCATCAACGGCAATCCGGTGCTCAACAATCGCGCCTGGTCCGGGGTGGTGACGCTCAAGCGGGGCGAGGCCGTCGAGGTGGTGAGTGAACTGGACAAGTCAGAAAGCCGCGCCATCAGCGGCACGCCGGGGATCAGCGAGATTCCCGGCCTCAGCGATCTCACCGGCAATGATACCCAGAAGAACTACGCGACGCTGCTGATTGTCATCACGCCCCATGTGTTGCGAGGCACGCAGACCGCCGGCCATTCGGCGATGATGCGTGTCGAGCGAGGGCAGACGCCGTAGCGAGCCGTTGGGCCACGCTGCGCATGCACCTCGAAGAGTTACGTTAAACGCGGCAAGGGCAGACAGGCTGAGTTCCCTGTCTGCCCTTGTTAGATAGCCTGCCAGAAGCCGATTCATCCGGCTGGTTGACTCGCCCGCTTTAGTTCGCGACGCCGTCCAGTTTGGCCTGGTAGAGGATGATCTTCTTAATGTCGTCGTAGGGCGCGTTAGCAGGGATCAGGCGTCCGTTGACCAACAGCGCAGGAGTCTGAGTGATTGTCAGGTCCTCAGCCAGCTTCCGTGAAGCATCGATTGCAGCAATGATTGCAGGGGTTGCGGCGCAAGCTGCGATCTTGGCCGGTTCCAGGCCGGCTTTGCTTACGGCGCTATTCAGGGTCAGAGTAGCTCCATCGGGCGTCTCCAATCCTTCCTGGCCGTCAAAAACCGCCGAGGCAAAGGTGTAGAACGAACTGCTGCCGCCCTCTTTGGCTACACAAAGGCCATAGGCAGCCGCCTCGGCAGCCGCGGGATGCTGCGGGAGCGGGTAGTTCTGGAATACGAAGCGAGCCTTGGGAAAATCCACGGCTAGCTTGTCCATGTTGGCTTGCGCTGCCTTGCAGTGGGGGCACTGGAAGTCCGCAAATTCAATAATCTCCAGGTTTTTCGCGGCCGAGCCGCGGTATGGTCCATCAGCGCGCTCCTGAGCGATGGCGCGGGCTGCCGCATAAGGGTGCTCGCCAAACGGGATGATGTCGTCGCCGGCAAAGATATGCTTTCCGTCAGGAAGAGCATAGAACTGGACCGGCATGATTTTTTGCTTACCGGTCTTGTCGCCCACCAGAACGATCACCTTGCTGATGCCCTCTACCTGGGTCTTCTGGATGGCCCACACCTCCCAGACGCGGTTCTCATCAAAGCCAAAGCTAACGGTGAGGAAAGCGTTGACGGTCTCCTTGGTGGGAGTTGCGGCAGTGAAGTTAGCCGGATCGGGCTTGGGGAACACGGGTGCTGCCGCAGGAGCCGGCTCGGACGGGGCCGGCGCAGACGGGATCTGCGCGGACGGGGCTTGCTCGGGCGCGGAGGGCACATCCTGTTGCGCTACGGCCTGCAAGAAGGGCAGAGACAAAGCAATCAGCGCCGCGGCGCTGGCAATACGGGCAGAAAGACGAATCAAGCGGTTTCTCCTTAAGTTTCTGAAAAGCTAAATTGCGCAAAACATGAGCTGTGGAAAAGCCCCTGCGACGGCAAAAGGCTCCTGCTTCTAGCTTATACCTGAACTTTGACGGCAATGGGGAATCTGCGACCCATGCCGAATGACTTCGAGGTCACCTTCAGAACAGGAGCAGCCTGCTGGCGTTTGTACTCGCTGCGTTCAACAAGGCGCACCACCTGTTGGACGAGTTGCAGGGGAAAACCGTGTGCTTGAGCGATTTGTTCGGGAGTCTCATAACGCTCCACATACGCTTCCAGAATCGGATCGAGAACCTCGTAAGGCGGCAACGAGTCAGTGTCCTTTTGGTCCGGGCGCAGCTCAGCCGAGGGCGGCTTTTCGAGGATTGTCCACGGAATCACTTCCTTGTCACGGTTAATCCAGCGGCACACAGCGTAAACGCGGGTCTTCACCAGATCGCCAATCACTGCCAGCGCGCCCACCATGTCGCCATAGAGAGTACAGTAACCCACGGCCATCTCCGACTTGTTTCCGGTGGTGAGCACCAGCGCAGAGAATTTGTTGGAAAGAGCCATCACCAGGTCGCCGCGAATGCGAGACTGTATGTTTTCCTCTGTTGTATCCGGTTTCGTTCCTGCAAACAGCGGCTCCAGAGCGCGAGTAAACTCCGCAAACAGACCGCTGATGCTTATCACTTCAAAGCGGATGCCCAGATTTGCTGCCAGTCGGCGGCTGTCGTCGATTGAACCTGCTGACGAGTAAGGACTGGGCATGCCGATGCCGACCACGTTCTCCGCGCCCAGTGCCTCGGTGGCGATGGCCGCCACCAGCGCGGAGTCGATGCCGCCGCTCAAGGCTACAAGGGCCTTTTTGAATCCGCACTTGCGCACATAATCGCGCGTGCCCAGAACCAGTGCGCGATAGGCGGCCTCGGTGTCGTCCTCTTCAGGGGCGGGCTGGACCGGCGCATCGAACGGGTCAACGACAATCAGATCCTCATCGAAAGAGGCGGCCTGGGCGATCAATTCTCCGCGCGCATTGAGGGCCATCGAGGAACCGTCAAAAATCAGGCTGTCATTGCCACCCACCTGGTTGGTAAGCAACACTGGCACACGGTCACGCCGGGCAATGGCAGCCAGCATCTGGCGGCGCATCACGCGCTTCCCATGCCAGAAAGGCGATGAGGAGAGATTGATATGCACCTGAGGATGGTGGCGCATCAGCTCTTCCATGGGATCAAAGTTGTATAGGCGGCGCGGCCAGAAGCTCTTGTCGTTCCATGCATCTTCGCAGATAGTAATGGCCAGCCTGATGCCGTCCAGTTCTACAACCTGCTGGGGCCGCGACGGAGTAAAGTAGCGCTGTTCGTCGAAAACGTCGTAGAACGGCAGCAGGCGCTTGTGCTGTTCGAGCAGCATTCGGCCACCATCCAGCAGAACAGCGGCGTTAACGGCCGGTTTGCCATACCAGCCGCCGGGATCCGTTGACGGGACCCTCGGCTTGCCACTCTCGCCCTCGGCCGGTAGCGCCACCCCAGCCAGCACGGCTGTAGGAAGGTCGCGGGTAGCCTCGGCCAGTTCAGCGACGGCCGAGCGGCAGCGGGCCAGAAAACTCGGCTTCTCAAGAAAATCGGCTGGCGGGTAACCGCAGATCACCAATTCGGAAAAAACCGTGAGCCGCGCGCCCTGATCGGCCGCGCGCCGGGTGACAGAGACGATTTTTTCTAGATTTCCGGTGAAATCCCCGATGGTTGGATTGATCTGCGCCAGTGCGATCTTCACATCACCAGTTTAATCCAGTGCGGAGATTCGCAGGAACTTCGTCTCTCAGTGCTTATTCCTTCCTACGACGGCAGCACAAGGTTAAAGCCGAAAGCCCATGTCATGCGCCACGAGGAAATCAACATGCGGAGGCTGCACTCCCATCATGCGTAGCAGTGTCGCTACCTGGCCGCGATGGTAGCTCTGGTGATTCAGGACATGCGTAATCATCTGCCAAAGGGGATAGGTCCATTGTTCGCCTTGAAAGTTCATGTAGGTCAGAGGGCGCGCCAGCGCCTCCTCATCCAAACCAGCCAGATATTCGCGCATCTCGCGCTCGACCGCATTCCACCGCTCCACTAGGGCTTCCATATCCGGAAAATCGCCGGCGGAAATCAGCGATTTAGGGGATTTGCCTCTCCAGCGTTCCAACCAGAGCCACTCGACGGCGAGCATATGAGCGAGAGTGTCGCGCACCGATGGAAAGCTGCCTCCAGTAGATCGCAGAAACACTTCCGCACTCAGCGACGCACACACCTGTAGCTGGCGGTCGCGCGCCCAATAGTTGTGGTTTACGCTGTCGCGAATCATCGGCAACGGTGCCATAGAATCCCCCGTTCGGTATTGCCCTGAAAAAGGCATCCCGACTGATGCTACTACAGCAAAGAGCTAGCTCCTGGAAGCTGAGTTTACGTTCCTGTGCCCGCTAGCACCACGCCGAAGGTGCGCAGGATGATTCGCAGATCCAGCCATATGCTCCAGTTTTCAATGTAGATCGTATCCATCGATATATAGCTATCGAAGGAGGGCTCCTGGCGCGCCTGGACCTGCCATAGGCCGGTAATGCCTGGAGTCACATCGAGTCGGCGGAGGTGGCTTAGCTCGTACGCGCGCACTTCGCTGCGCAAGGGAGGACGCGGACCCACCACGCTCATATCCCCGCACAGCACATTGAAGAACTGGGGAAATTCGTCCAGAGAGTGCTTGCGCAGGAAGCGTCCCAGCCTTGTGATGCGGGGATCGTCGGTGATCTTGAAAAGCACGCCGTCGCGTTCGTTCCTGTCCATCAGGTCAACGCGCCGCTGCTCCGCGTCGGAATCCATGGTGCGGAACTTTACGCAGCGGAAAACGCGTCCTTTCTTGCCCACGCGCTCGGAGGCGTAGAAGACCGGGCCGGGAGAATCCAGCTTGATGGCGATAGCGACAAGCAGAAACAGGGGTGAAAGAAGAATCAACACCATGCTGGAAAAAACGACATCGAGTCCGCGCTTGAGCAGCAGCCTCACCCCCGGCACACGCCCGCGGTGCAGCGGAATGGTGGGAAACTGACCAATGTATTCGATAGAACTGTTCAGAGCCAGACTATCGTACATCTCGGGGACCATGCGCAAGCCCACGCCAAGGATGCGAGCCTGTTTCAGAACATCCCGCACCACCCCGCGCTCACATGCCGTGGCGAAGATGATCTCATCCACAAACTGCGAGCGAACCTGCTGGAAGAGCGTCTCGAGCGTGCCGACCACATCGCTGCAGATTGGCGCAAAGCGGGAATCACGGTTCGCAGGCTGACCGGGGCCTGGAACTTCAATGAAGCCCTTGAATCTGTATCCCAGGTGGCGGATGCTCTCCAGATGAAAGCGAAAAGCCATTGCTTCCGGCCCGGTGCCAACAACGAGAACGTTGCGCGTGCCCACCCCTCGCTCGAAATCACGATACAGTAGGAGGCGATAAATCAGGCGGCGCAGGCTGAGGGTAATCGTGACCAGTCCCACAGTGACCAGCACGATGGTGCGGGAAATGTCCTCGGCATGTACCAGGTAGAGCGTACCGGCAAGCAGAAGGCCGGAGGTCAGGCAAGCCTGCAAACTCAGGCGCTGCTCCTGGAGAATGTTGTTTAGCCGGGTGGGCGCATAAAGATTCATCCGGCGGCTGAGGATCATCAGTGAGAACGCGAAGAAGCACAGAAGAGCCAGCAGAATGCTCATGGGACGGCCATGGATGAGCGTGCCGTGCCACAACTCCCTCGCGCCCGCCCACGGGCTTTTATGCATTCGATAAACGGTGGCCAGCACCACGGAGGCGAGAATGGTCAGCGCATCCAGGGCCATCCAGAATTGAACCTTGCTCAGCGAATCGCGCGCTGCGCTCTTAGGTCGCCCTTCCCCAGAGGCCTGCGAAGAAGAAACTGAAGCGGATATTCGCTGCCAAAATTCCGACGTTCCCATACGTGTCTTGCAATCCTCAAACGATCAGAATATGAGGCAAAGTGGAAATAAGCTTCCCACTCGAAAAAATCAACACCGGAAATCTGGAGCGAATCCGGCTGAAATGAAGGCTATTGAGATTGAGCAATTATACCGCGCCCATGCGGCTGCGGCAGATGGTGATTTTCACCCTAAAACCTGACCGACAAGATACTTGGCGAGGTT
>Ga0181529_10005367_pt1 | contig 13466 bp, 6 predicted proteins | sample PEATcosm2014_Bin_36_FD_119763 | JGI IMG/M metagenome (GOLD analysis project Ga0181529, IMG submission 119763) | Peatland microbial communities from MTU Mesocosm Facility, Houghton, MI, USA - PEATcosm2014_Bin10_30_metaG | ecosystem: Environmental > Terrestrial > Soil > Wetlands > Peat | place... | reverse complement strand
TTTTAGAATTTTGATTGGGGGTCCCAATCAATCGCACAAAGTAAATTTCAAAGAGCCTTCCTTTTTGGGAAAGGTTTCCAGCAAGAAGTTTTGTTTATTCTTCGTCAATACTATTTCCCGAAAAAACAGGAAAAAGATGACGACGAAAGAACAAAGCTTGCCTGCCAGTCTTTCATCGCACCTGCGCCAGTCAAAGCCGACGGGTATGCGAGGAAGGAAGGTTGACCATGGACCAGCTGCGGCGTGGTTCAAGCCTTTTTTTCCAAATTGGTACGGGTATTGTCAACTGATTGTAACATAATGGCTTAAAACGCGCCTTTTCTGGGATTCTTCCTCAACGGCGGCCGGCGCGGAAACGGTCCGCGCAACGGCCTGCGACGGCCCGGGCGGAGGTGCGAAAACTGTAACTGATTTTGGGATACATTGGTCGCACTCGATGGGCCGCCGTCCCGTGAAAAGCCCGGCATGGAGCTGCGGGGACAGCCTCATTGCGGGCGACCTGCGGGGACAGCCTCCTCTAGGAACCTCGGGGGACAGCCTCTTCGCTGGCCGCGGCTCCAAAGGATGATTACTTGCCTTAACCCACTCCAATCCAGCAATATCCCCCAACCCATGACCCGCGTGCTGCTTTCGGTGCCCCCGCACCTGAGAGATTTCATCCAATCTCCCGCCGGACGAAGGCATTGGAAAGGACGGCTGGCGGAGGCTGCGGGAGGGGACGATGTGTTTGTCGGGGCCGACCCGCGCTCGCGCCGTCTTGGATCCGGGGGCGGGACCGTTGACCTTCTTGCGCAGGCCTGGCGCGAGGGCTTCGTGCGCCATCGCAAGCCCCTCGTCGACTGGCTGAAGGCCGACCAGAAACTGGTGCTTCATGCGGGCGGCGAAAGCCGGCGCTTGCCGGCGTATGCCGCTTTGGGCAAGGTGCTTTTGCCCATGCCAGCCGTCGACGGGCTCGCTCCCCGGCGTTTCGACCAGGTGCTGGCGGATTTTCAGATCCCGGCCTATCAGCAGGTCCTCCGGGAAGCGGGGGAGAAAGCCGCTGTACTGGTGACGGCCGGCGATGTCTGGCTCGATTTTGACCCGATCCTAATCCCCGCAACGACGGCCGACATCACCGGGATCGGCATGCGGGTGGCCCCTGAGATTGCCCGGGGCTTCGGCGTGTACTTCGTGGACCGGAACAACTGCCCGGCCCAGGGCCGCGAGCACCCGATCTCCTTCTTCCTGCAAAAGCCCGCCGCGGAGGAAATCCACCGCCTTTCGGCCCGGTATGATTTCTTTGTGGATACAGGCATGTGGCTTTTGAGCATCGAAGCCTTGAGACTGCTCTTCCTCCGCTGCGGATGGGACGAAAAGAGGGAGCGGTTCGCGACGCCCGACGGCCACCCGGCCCACCTGGACCTGTATACCGAGATAGGCGCCGCCCTGGGTGGCACGACCCGGGTGGGCGCCACCCTCAGGCGGCTCGGCTGGTCCGCCCTGCGAACGGCAGTCATTCCCCTCGAGGATGCCCGGTTCTACCACCTTGGATCGAGCCGCCAGCTCTTCGAGTCATTCGAGCACATCCAGCGCGGGAGATTCTCCCCCCAACGGGCCTTGTGCGCGGCCACTCCGCCGTCCGCATTCACAAGCGCCTCCTCCCTTTCCATCTGGCTCGACGCCGTCCAGTCCCGCAAGGCAATCCGCCTCGAAGGGCACAACGTCGTCTGCGGCCTCCCCGCAAAGGCGCGGATCGGGCGGCTCGGGCAGGGCTGGTGCGTCGAAGCCGCCCCGGTTGGCTCCGGCAAATGGGTTTTCAGGCCCTATGACCTCGATGACACCCTGCGCGGGGCGCCCGGAAGCGGCGGGAGGATTTGCGGATGCGACGCCCTCGATTGGCTCGCGGCGCGGGGCCTGCCCCCTGCCAAGGGCGATGTCTTCAGGCTGCCGATATACCCGGTGCTCCGCGGCCCGGAAATCACCCAGGAGGTTTTGGACTGGTATTTCGACCCCCGTCCCGATCCGGCCGTCGGCGCGCGGCTGGCCCGATGCCGGCGGCTTTCGGCGGCGGAGATCCCCGAAGCCGTCGACTTCGCGCGCGCCATGGCGGAGCGCCGCGCGGCCCACGCCTCATGCCTGCGGGCCGAATTCGAGGCCTGCATTGCGAATGCCGACATGCGGGTCTTCCTGCAAGACTTCGCGGCCGTGGCCGCCTTCGCGCGGCGCCAGGCGCCCTCGCTCGGCCGCTGGCTGAGGGAGCACGCAGCGCGGATTCAATCCGCCCTGAACAACGCCGGGCACCTCTCCCGTTTCCTGCTGCTATTGGCCGAACTGGAGACCGGCCGAAGGCGCGCCGCCTTCGCTGCGTCGGGCTACGCGACGCTGCAGGACTCCGTTGTCGCGTCGACCCGCCTGGACAAGCCGCGGCCGCGCCTGGCCCTGAAGGACGACCAGATCGTCTGGGCGCGCAGTCCCGTCCGGCTCGACCTCGCCGGCGGCTGGACGGACACCCCGCCCTGCTGCTTTGAATTTGGCGGCTGCGTCCTGAATGTCGCCGTGCTCCTCAACGGCCAGCCCCCCATTCAGGTATTCGTACGATCAATACCAACTCCGGTGTTCAGGCTGCGTTCGATCGACCTCGGGTCGACCGAGGACATCGGATCCTTCGCCGGCCTGGCGTCGTTTCGCGACGCGCATTCGGGCTTCAGCCTGCCGAAGGCCGCGCTGGCCCTCGCCGGCTTTCTTCCCGGGTTCATCCCGGGCAAGCCGCCCCGCACGCTGCGCGAGCTGCTCGGCCGCTTCGGCGGGGGCCTGGAGATATCGCTGTTGAGCGCCGTGCCGAAGGGATCGGGGCTGGGCACCTCCTCGATACTCGGGGCGACCCTCCTCGGCGCCCTCAACCGCGCCTGCAGCCTCGGATGGGACCAGGTCGACCTTTACCGGCGCGTGCTGGCGATCGAGCAATTGCTGACGACGGGCGGCGGATGGCAGGACCAGGCGGGGGCGCTCTTTGCCGGGGTCAAGCTGATCGAGACCGGGCCGGGCCTGGCCCAGACGCCGGGAGTGCGGTACCTGCCGGAGCAACTGCTCGGCGAAGCCCATGCAAACCAGACACTCCTGCTCTATTACACGGGGGTCACGCGGCTGGCCAAGGGCATCCTGAAGGAGATCGTTCACGACATGTTCCTCGGCCGATCGTCCACCGTCCAGACCCTGGACCTCATCCGCTCCAATGCCCTGCATTTGCACCGCGCCCTCCAGGAGGGGGACCAGGCCGCCCTGCACCGCTGCATCGCCCGGTCTTGGAGCCTCAACAAGCGGCTCGATCCAGGGACCACCACCCCACAGATCGAGCGCATCATCCGCCTCGCAGGCGACGACCTGGCCGCTTGCAAGCTGCTGGGCGCCGGTGGAGGAGGCTACATGCTCATGTGTGCCGCCTCGCCCGAGGCAGGCCGAAGGATCCGATCGAGGCTTGAAATGCGCCCCCCGAATGCCCGCGCCCGGTTCATCGACTTTCGCGTGTCCGGACGGGCCGTCGAGGTCACCGTCAGCTAACCCGAAGGTGGCGCTTCAGCACCCTCCGCAGCGCCGGGCGGATCGCGCGCGCAAGCGCGGGGTTGGCATAGCCGACCCATGCAACCGGCGAAGTTGTGTCGAGCGGCGCCCGTACCGGGCCGCCGAAGGGCGTTTCGACCACGCCGCCGATCTCTTCGAGGATCAGCGACGTGCAGATGTCGTACGGATGGCAGACCAAAGCCGTCTTGAGTCCGAGCTTCGCAAAGACCAGCGGCCGGATGTCGCCGAGCATCCGGTCGTGCCCGCTCAGCAGTTCGTAAATCTGCCCGCCGGTCGCCAGATACTGGTCGTCGAAGACGACCGGGGAGCCGCTCGCAGCCGAACCGTAAAGCGTTCGCCAAAGCGATACCTCGATTTCCGCCGTCAGGGCCTTGCCCTCGGGAAAGAACCTGACGAGCGAGGCAAATCCGTGGCGGCAGTCCCTTGCGCTTGACGGGCGGAGGACCAGGCGCCGCCGCGTCCGGTGAAACGACCGGCAATCCACCGCCTCCGCGACGATACCACGCGGTCCCCGGCCCCGAATGGCGCTGATCTGGTCGGAGCGCCACTGCTTGCTCGTTGGCAGTTCCGTCATTGCGGCCACGACGATGTCCCCGAGGTGGTTTCGCGCGCCGCGTTGCGGAGCCAGCCCTGCCAGGATCCAGGCGGCCCGCTTGTCGTACATGAGGCTTCTTGTCCCGTCGATCGGATCCAGGATGCACTTCCACGCCGTTCGTTCCACGGGCACGCCCTTCGGAAAAGTCACCGGGGCATCCTCGCCCAGCCCTTCCGCCACCAGTTCCACCGGCCAATCGGCAGGCCACCGCCTCCCGAACCAGTCCAGGATCGCCGCCTCGCTGACCCTGTCGATCCGGTAGATCGTGTCGGCCGCGGTGACCGCCGAGATCCTGGCAAAATCCCCGGCCCCGCGCTCGCGCGCCTTGGTCAGCGAGTCGCGGATGAAGTCCTCAAGCGAGCAAAGGAGCCGGCGCGCTTTTTCGAGCGTTCGGGCGGAGTGGGCCGGCGCGGTCACCTCGCAGGTCTGCAGGGACAGGCCTCTTTAGGCAGCAAAAAAAATCGAGCGCCCCTCTGTGGCATTGATCCGCCTCGGCGCGTTGCGCGGAGCCTGCCGCGCCGTAGCCTCCGCCGTCGCCAAGGCTTTGGCGGACAAGTTGGCGAAGGCGGGGCTGATTGCCTTCCGATTTGGAAAGCAAAAACCCGCCGCGGATGACGGCGGGTTGTGCGCTTTGCGGCTTAAATTCTCTCCAGCAGCAACCGTTGCCGGGTGGTGAGCCGCGTCCCGAAGTGCGCCGGCTCGACCATCTCGTCGAAGCCGACGTCGTTTATTTCTGCCACGTACGCTTTTTGTGACGGTTGGCCTTCAAGCGCTTCCGGCGCTTGTGCTTGTTCATCTTCAGACGGCGTTTCTTTTTCAGGTTGCCCATGTTGTGAGGCGTAAGACCGTGTGGCGCAGGGTTTCTCCTGTAAAGCCCGAAATAGGGCCCGGATCTACTGCGGTGGCAGGGCCATTCATCGGCCCCCTCAAGCCGACGCCCCTCGACGGGCTCGGGGCATGCCTCAGCGGTTCCTATCAAGTACTCAAATCATTGCCAATAACCGTTCAAGGCGGGACAACAACCGCCCGCCTCAGGCGAGTGAACACGATTTCACAGCTTACCGATTCGGCGGGCAGGCCGGTCAGGGCCGCGACCGCGCGGCGGTACAGGTTCAGCTGCCCGGCATGGCGCGCCGACTCCGCTGCCAGATCGGCCCCCGGAACGGCGGCATCGGTCTTGAAGTCGTACACCGTCGCCGAAACCGCCTGCCCCGACGCATCCCGGCACACGACCGTCCGGTCCAGAATTCCGCTGACCCAAGTACCGTCGAGCACCACTTCAAAGGCGCGTTCGCGCCAGACCTCGCTCTGCGGCGCGCTCGGCCTTGCCCAAACAGCAGCAAGTTCCGGAGCTCCGAGGCAAGCCAACGCCTCCTCGCCCGCCGGTCCGCGCGCGGGCCAAGCCGCTCCGATTTGCGCCGTCCCGGCCGAATCGGCCCATTCCGCGCGGGCCAGCAGTTCGTGGACTTCGGAGCCGAAATCGTCCGCTCCGCTGGCGACGAACAACTGAGCCGCGGAAATCGGCCCGCTCATCTCCTCAGAGGGCCGCCGGGCCGGCCGTCGCTCCACTCGCGCCGTGCGGCTGGAATCGAGCCAAGCGGTTTCCGGGGCGCCCTCCTGGGCTCCAGCCCTCACCTTGAGGTTTGAATGCCAGTCGGGATCTCCACCCGCCCAAACACCCTCCGCGGAGAGGCCTCCGATTCGCACCGGGTGCCTGTCCCCGCCGAGTGTTTCCTCGAGCAGTCGCGGGAAATTCACCGAAGTCGAACTGCCTGGCGGCTCGATGATCGCATAGAGCGCCCGCTTTGCCCGAGTCATTGCGACGTAGAGAAGCGAAAGCTTCTCGTAACAGCCTTCCGATTCCGCCGTCCGAACGTGGGCCTGGAGCACCGGATCGCTTTCCCAGAAAAGCCTGGTCGGCATTTCGAGAATCCACTGCACGGCGCGGTCCGGCCCCTTGTGCACCGCCAGGCCTTCGCGCCGGCGGACCAGGGTCTGTCCCTCCAGATCGGGCAGCAGCACGGCGTCGAATCCCAGGCCCTTGGACTTGTGAATCGTCATCACCCGGATGACGGCCTCGCCCTCGGCGTCCCGCACCGTGTGCCGCTCCATGAAGTCCACGAATTCAGTCACGTTTCGGCTGTCCGTCCTGTCGAAACCGGCGGCGGCCACGGCAAACTGCCGCGCTCGCTCGCGGCTGAACCCATCGTCCGCGCGGAGGTGCGGCTCCAGCAGGCGCAGCCAGTGCTCGACCGTGCGCTCGAATCCGTCGCCGTGCACCTGGCCGAGGACCCTCTCCGACAGCAGCGAGGGATTGGCGAGGCCCTCCCCGCGGCAGACGGCGCCCAGCGGAGTCATGGCCAGGTGTCCCCATGCCAGGGAGTCGCCCGGGTGCGCCGCGGCGTGGAAGAGGGCCAGCAGGGCCGCCCCGAGCGGATTGTCGCTGCAGACATGAAGGTCGGATTCCGCGACGGCAGGCAGGCCGCCCTCCCGGCGCAGGTAGTCGGCCAGGTCGGTCGCCGTCCTGTTCTGCTGCACGAGAATCGCGCAGGTGAGGCCCCTGGCCAGCGGGTCGATCTCCTGGAGCAGTCTGAGGCAAAGCGCCCACCTTGCCTCCTCATCCTGCGCCTCCAGGAGGGCCGCCTGGCCTCCCCGGTCCGGCACGGCGCTTACATGATCCATCCAGGCCGACGCCCAGGCGTCCGCGGCGGGCTTGGGAAAGAGCCTCCCCAACGCAGCGCCGTTTCCGAAGACGCGATTGACCATGTCGATCAGCGGCGGACCCGAGCGCCATGACCTGAACAAATGCTCCTCGACGACGGTCCCCGGGGCCGCCGCGTTGTAGTGCCTGAAGATCTCGCCGAACAGCCTCGGATCGCCCTCCCGCCACACGAAGATCGCCTGCTTGACATCGCCGACGCAGAAGAAAGTGCGGCCCCCGCCGGGATCCTGCACCACCTCGTCGATCAGGTTGCGCAGTATGGACCATTGGCCAAAGCTCGTATCCTGGAATTCGTCGAGGAGCCAGTGGTCCACGCCACCGTCAAGGCGGAATTCGAGCGCCAGACTGTCCGGCAACGACCCCTCGGCTGACCCCACCTGGGGCTCGAGCAGGCGCTGGACATCGGCGAACGTGAGCCTGCCGCGCCGTCTCACGGCCCCATTGTAAGCGACCTCGTACTCGCGCACGATCGCGTGGATGCCCCGTGTCGTCTGGAGCCTTCGGTTGAATTCCCCCGCCATGACATAGCGGACCAGGCCCGAAAGCGCCGCGCAGGCGCCTTTGTTCAATTCCTGGCTCCGCCGGTCGAATTCCAGTACGGCGTGGCCGGAACGGAGATCCTCCCATGCGGAAAGCGCCTTCTTGAGGACGTACTCCATCGGGCCGGCGGGCGCGGCGCCCGGCGTCCAGGCTCCCGCCTCGTCGAGAAAGTTCTCCCAGCGCGCGCGCTGCCTTGCCTCGGGCGCCGCCACGTCGAGCCAGGCCCTCAGCGGGCGGATGGATTCCGCCCGATCCGCAGAGCGGCCCAGCCACGGGCTCCCGTCCGGCCAGATGCGGAGTGCGTTGCCCCATAATTCCACGTCCGGCGCGTCCAAATACGTCTGCTGATGGGCGTCGAGGAAGGCGTCGAGGCGCGCGCTCAACCGTTTCTCCTCCGTGCCAAAGGTGGCCCGCTTGAATTCCTCGATGAAATCCTTCTGGGACTGCGCCAGTCCGGATGCCGGCCGGGCAAACAAGCCCTGCAGCACGCGGTGCCGCTCCATTCGGGCGCCGTATTCCTGGAGAATTTCAAAATCACCCGTGAGGCCGAGCTCGAACGGGAAGGCCCTCACAATGCGGCCGAAATACCCGTCCATCGTGCCAAGCCTGAGGCGGTGCATCGAGTCGACGACCTTGCGAAGCATCGGAAGAAAGTCGGCGGGGCCGAGGGAGCCGAGGCCGATCTCGTCCGCGAGGCGGGCCGCCTTTGCGGCGTCCCGCGCAGCGCCGGCCAGTTTCGCTAGGATCTCATCAAAGAACTCGCTGGCCGCCTTCCGTGTGAAGGTAAGGGCCACTATCCGCTCGGGCGCCGCGCCGCGGGCGAGCAGCGCGACAAACCGGCTTGTCAGGGCGTGCGTCTTGCCCGAACCCGCCGAGGCGAGGATCATCGTGTGGCGGAGTTCGCTCATGGCGCGGCCGCCCATTCGATGCTTTCGGCCGCCCCGTGGTGGAACAGGGCCGCAAACTCGTCCCGGTCCGATTCGGCGGTTTCATTCGGGGGCCAGAAATCGCCCGTTCGGACCGCCATGCACACGCCTTCGGCGCAGCGCAGCGCCGAGGCGTGCAGCTCCGCTGAATACGACTCCCACAGCTGAAGGCCCGTGTCGCCAACCGCCTTCGGGAGGTTGAAGTACCCGCAATCCGCCGCGGGAAACTCGCCGGCGAGCGCCTCCATATAGAGCGGGAGCTGAAGGTCCTTCCAGACGCGCATTTTACGCCCAGTCCCGAACCGCGCGAAGTCCCTCGCCAGAACCTGGCCCCGCCCGGCCCGCTTCAGGTGCGCCTCCTCGGGCGACTGCGGTGTGTCGGAGGTCTTGTAGTCGAGGATCCGGACGCGGCCCGTTTCCATGTTGCGGTCGATCCGGTCGATCGATCCGGCGACAGTCACTCCGTCGATCGAAATTTCGAATCGCCGTTCCACCTCCACGGTGCGCCAGCCCTGCGCCCTTTCGCGCGCTTCGATTTCCGCCGCCTTTGCGAGGCGCTGCCTCGCGGACTCAACCTGCACGACAAGCGGCAGGATGAGCCGGCTGCCAAACCTCGCCTTGGCCTCGCTTTCGAGCGCCCCGGCAAGAAAGTCACGCAACGCCGGTCCATCCGTGCAGTCGCGCATCCGTTCGTCCCGCGCCATCGCCTCCAGCGCCCGGTGGCAGAGCGTCCCAAAATCGGTGTCGCTCATCTCGCCCTTTTCCGGGTCCACGGCCTCCATCTTTAGGACGTCGCGCAAATAGAAGCGGAACGGACAGGACAGCCACCTCCTGAGGCCGGTGACCGGCACCCGTAACAGCGGCCGGACCGGCGGTGGCTTAACGCGCCAGGCCCGGTCCCAGGCCATGTTCCTGCCCGACAGCTCGGGCTCGCGGAAAAGCAGAGCGATCCGCCCTGGCAGTGCGGCGTCGTCGCACTGAAGGAGCAGGCGCGAGGGTTTCAGCGGATCGCCCGCCTCCGAGGTCCTTCCAAGGAAGACATCCAACCGGCCGCCACCTTCGCGACTGGCGGAAATGGCCCGCAGGATGTAGGCGTCGCGCGCAAACCGGGACTCATTGGAGCGGAGCCCGATGCGCTCCCGCAGGGTTTCGGGCAGAAACGGATCGCCGGTGATGGCCGCAGGCACGCAGCCGTCATTCAGCCCGACGACCGCCAGATGGGGAGCATCCTCCCAGAGCAGCTCGAGCCATCCCTGGAATTCGACCGCGCCCGCCGGCTTCTCATCGGTGCGGACGGTCGAACCGAAAAGGCGCAGCGCCAGCTCCCATCCCTCCGCGGGAGAAAGTTCCGAAGCCACCGGCGCGCACTGCTGAACGACCTCGGCCCATGCGCGGGCCGCGTCCGCAAGCCGCGCGTCGCCCTCGCGGCCGAGGTCGAACCGGCGCCCGCCGAAGATCCGGCCAAGTGCCGCGGCCGCCCCTTTGGAAAATGGCCCGGCGGACAATTGCCCGCCCAATTCGTCGATCTCGGCAAGGCCGAGGGCGACCGCAGATGCCGGCTCGCGCGGTTCGGTCCGGGCCCTTGCCGCGGCGAGGTCCTGCGGCAGGTGCCGGTCCCTCAGCCGATCGAGCCCTGAAAGCCAGGCTTCGGTTGAGAAGGCGGCGCCCAGCCGTCCCTGCAGGAAGGCGATGAAGTCCGGACACCTCGCCAGGGCCTCGACCGCGGAGAAATGGGTTTCCCGTGAGACAGCGGACAGGGCCGAGAGCAGGTGGTACAGGCCTCCTCCGCGGCGGGTCCGTCCCTCCGGATTGAAGGCCGCGATGCGCGCATGGCCGAAAACGCTCTCCAGCGCCGGCAGCACGTCGGGATCCGCGACCCCGATTCCGAGCAGCCCGTCGGGCGCTTCGTACCGCGCGGCGATGACCGCCACGCGCTCCGCCTGGGCGGCGGCGTCGGCGCAAAGTCCCGCGTGGCAGACCGATTGGGAGTTGGACTCGGGTTCCCCGTCCGAGGCTTCCCGCGGCGATGCTGCCAGGGCGAAGGGCCGCCGGTTCCACGCCTCTGGGATGGGGCGGCCCCATTCATCAAATGCGTCCGCCTCGCTCTCAGGGGCATAAATCAGAATCTCCACGGGTATCGACCTTGCGATGCCTGCGAGGACGGACAGGGCGACGGGGAGGGGGTCGGGCGTCGCGATGACAACGGCGCGCTCGATTCCGGCGGGCGTGCCGCCATTGCGCGCGGCAGACGCTCGGGCAGCCTGGATGTCGATGCGGTTCCGCCTCCCCAGGGCCGCATCGTACAGGCCTTCCAGCTCCGCAAGCTTTCGCCATCGGGACTCCTCGGGCAGTCTTCCGTCCGCGCCGGCGGAGGACAAAGGCACGTCGGCGATGCGCCAGCCGATTTCGCCCAGGGTCACCTGCAATCCGAGGAAGGTTTCCGCCAGCCTGAGCGCCCAGGAAAAACCTCGCACCGCCGGATCGATGGGAAAGACGTCCCGAAACTCACCTGCATCCATGTCCCGGAATACTTCGGACCACGCCATGAGCATTTCCGGCCGGGAGGCGACCGTTTCGTCCCTGTCGGAAATCAGGAGCCCCTCGGGGGTGAGGACGCGCGGCGGGAAGGCGGCCCTGCCAAGCCCGGCGGCGCGCACGGCGATCGCCTCCCGCAGCCTCCGGCCCGATTGGCTTGTCGGAACGACCACCAAAAGCCGGGACAGATCGAGAGGACCCCCGCCGCTCCACTCTCCCGCGAGCCACTCCGCGGCCTGCGGGGCAAGCGGCCTGTCCCATGCGAGGAAGTGCCGGCGGACGTTTGGAGGCGCGGATTCCACCGGGAAAGCCAAACGCGGATGTGCGCCTGTACACAATGCACAAAAAAGGGATCCGCCTTCGCCAAGCCTTCGGCGGACAAGCTTGGCCTTCGCCCGCTGACTCGCCGCCCTTGCTTTCCTAAGATATCGATCCCCTACTTCGCGAAGATGTACTTCGCGGCGCGGGCTTTCGCGCGGTCGGCGGCGTTCCGATGCACGGCGCCGGATTTCGCGGCCCTGTTCATGGCACTGACGTAGGCGATGCCGGCGGATTTCGCCGCGGCGGCGTCCTTCGCCTTCGCTGCGGCATCGAGCTTCTTGTGCAGGGTCTTGAGCTCGGTCTTGACGCCGCGGTTGCGAACTGTGAGACGGACGGCTTTGCGGGCGGCTTTGATCGCAGATTTTGTATTGGCCATGATCTTATGAAGGACGGGAGCTGGCCAAAGACTCAAACGCCAGCGCAAGAGTCAAGCTTGCAGATTACCTGACCCCGACCGTGAACGCCCCGTCTCCCTCGTCGAGATAGCGGACGCCGTTGACCTCGCTCACCTGCAGATACTGGCTCCATTCGCCTCCCGCGGTCCGGCGGCTGGCGGAAATGCGCCTGGTCGCGTTGGTTCGAATGGCTGGCGCATCGACGGCGAGCGCCTCCCCGAGGACCCTTCCGTCCATCCGCCCCGCCTCCTCCTTCAAGCCGAGCAGCCACAGTATCGTCGGGGCCACGTCGGTGTTGCCGCTCGGCACCGTGTCGGTCATCCCCTTGCGGAAGTCCGGCCCCGCAGCGACAAGGGTGTTGTGCATGTCGAATGGGCTGAGGCTACCGTGGCCCCCGACATTCTTTCCGGGTGAGTCCGCAGTCAGAAGGCCCGGTATTCCCAACTCGCTCTTGCCGCCGCTCCAGCGAAGCGAAACCACGATGTCCGGCGCCTGCGGCGAAGCGATGTTGGCCTCCTCCAAGGCGAAGGTGCCTGGAAGGGCGTTTCGGGAGAATACGACGCCGCACCAATCCTGAACCTGGATATAGGAGGCCACGCGGCGGATTGTCCTGGGATCGTGGTCCCCGACGTAGATAAGCGAACTGCCGCCCTCCCCGATGACAAGGACGTCGCCGTTCTTCAGCCCGCCGAGGGCGGCGCGCTCGGCGCGAAATCCCGCCGCGGAGAGCTCGACGGCGACATCCAGCTTCCGCCCGATGGTGGAAAACCCGTGGTCTGAGACGACGATGACATCGGTCGATTGCCTCAGGGTCCTCCTGTCGAGTTCCGCCAGGACGAGGCCAAGGTTCTCGTCGCAGCTCCTGACGGCCCTGAGCGATTGCGCCGATCCCGGGGCCGTCCCGTGCTGGGAAAAATCGGGCTCGGCAAACCAGAGCAGTGAAAACGGGGGAACGGAACGGCCCCACAGCGAGCGGGTCAAGGCGCGGGTGGTCCAGGCATCGCGGGCAATCTTGTCCTTGTCATCGGCGATCGGCGGAAATTCCCCGAGCATGTCCACCAGGCCCCTCTCGAGAAAAGGCGGCAGGGTCGATCCTTCGAACAGAACAGGCGAGGCGTCAGGCAAGTTCGGACGCCGGCTTCGATCGTGCAGCATGGCGATCGGTTTCGAACCGGCGATGGCCGTCCGCCAGCCGTGTTGATGGAGAATCTCGGCGACCGTGGGCCGCCCTAGGTAATGGCCGCCGCTCACCTCGTCCCCGCGGCGGATCACCTCGGCAGCCTCGATGGCGATGGCATTCTGCGGGTTGATCGCCGGACGGTAATCGACGTTCGCGATGACAAAACTGTGCGCGGGCTGGGCACCCGTCGCGATGGCGGTCCCGTTGACCTCTGTCGCGCTGACGTAAACCGGATGATGGCGGGTAAAAAAGACGCCCTCCGCGGCCAGTTTCCACAAGTTTGGGGTCGTTTCCGCTGAAATGAAGTCGGGCCTCATCCCGTCCCACACGACGACCACCACCCGGTGCGGAGGCACGGCCTCTTCGGCAAAACCGGAGACAATAGAAAGGAAGGCGAACAGGAATAAGACGGAAAGACTCGACCTCAAGAGGAAGAGCCTCACCCAGGCCGCTTATCCGTGAAAAGCGAAATCGGGAGCAAGCCCGTTACGACTTGGTGAAAACTGCACTATCCGGCCATTAACCCGAAGATTTCACGAAATTCGTCCAAATCTCATCCAAACCGCTCTCGAAAAAGGGCGTTAAACTCCCTGCGATGTGCTTACAAGCACACCTCGGTCGTCTTCGGCCCTTTTCCCGCGGCGGTTTGGCGATCTTTGGCCGTTTTCATGAAATCTTCGGGTTAACGAGCCAA
>Ga0181529_10005366_pt1 | contig 13469 bp, 6 predicted proteins | sample PEATcosm2014_Bin_36_FD_119763 | JGI IMG/M metagenome (GOLD analysis project Ga0181529, IMG submission 119763) | Peatland microbial communities from MTU Mesocosm Facility, Houghton, MI, USA - PEATcosm2014_Bin10_30_metaG | ecosystem: Environmental > Terrestrial > Soil > Wetlands > Peat | place... | reverse complement strand
TGCGGCAGTCTCACAGGTCTCGACAGGAATCCAGTCAAACGGCGCGTTTACGGGCGGTCCAGATGTAATCAACCTGGGCGATTTGAATGTGCATTGGTCAGTGCCTGTGTTGCATAAAAATGGACGCGGCATCAACATGGATTTTTCTGTGGAATACGATTCGTCGGTCTGGGCGAACTCCTATTCATATGGATGGGCCCCGGCCCCGGCTAGTGGCTGGCAATCGATGGGACCCGGCGGTTTTGGATCATCGTTGGGGTGGGGAACTCAGTCGATGAGCACCAACAGTTGCACGATTCCAATATCTACACCGGTAGGAACGATTCAGGCTAATGCAGGGACTCTCTACTCGGGTGCCATATTTACCGACAGCCAGGGGAACGGGCATTCATTTCCATCTACTGCACAGATCCTTGATGTAGGTAGCCCCTGCGGTCAGCCATACTACTCCGGGTTTCCTGCGCTTGCCACAGATGGGTCAGGCATCCAATTGAACTGTAGCGCTGGCTCCTCGTCCTCTTCCTACTCTTGCCAGATTACGCTACCGTCAGGTGTAACGATTAACAATGCTACGCTTACCGGAAACGGCAATATACAGGACGCCAACGGCAATTATGTTACATCGAATGGTGGATCTTTGTTTGATGGGCTTCCTGCGTACACGGATACGCTCGGGTACGCCGTGCTAAGTACACAAGACACTGGAACAACGTTGACCGGTGGAAATGACGGTAAGCTAGATGGCACTGGCAGTGGTGATGATAGCAGCGCGATTATCTCATACACGGGAGGTACCGGAGCTACCGAAAGCTATACGATCGAGCACGGCACCTTCGATATTGCGACAGCTTTTGGGTGTGCGGGCGTGTCTGAATATGACTCAGGGCCCGCTGATACCTACTATGCTTCCAGGCTGATAACACAAATCCAAACACCGAATGGAACGTCCTATCGGTTTTACTATGAGCCCACAACTGCTGGTAGTTCCACAGTGACTGGAAGGCTTTCCTCTGTTACGCTCCCACACGGTGGAACGATTTCTTATTCCTATGGACCCATCAATTGCACCGACGGAAGCCCCACCAGTCTCACGAGAACCGTTACCGATGGCCAAGGAAACACGTCTCAATGGACATATCAACGAAGTTATTCTTCAACAACTCAGCTGTGGCAGACTATCGTAACTGATCCGCAACAAAACCAAACGGTATATCAGTTTGTTACAGGCGTTCCCCCCGCTGACTCCGCATCGTCTGTTGCACAAACATACTTTTATCCCGTCTCAAAGGTCGTGTACTCCGGGCTTTCAAGCGCCGGGACCGTGCTGCAAGCCAGTAGCACTTGCTACAACGGGAATGCAAATGGATCATTCGTAGCAAATTGCTCAACTCCACTGCCCTTTACTTATCCGATCACCTCTCAACAAGTGACCAGCTCCCCAAATGGCGGATCGGTAACAACGGCCGGCGTACAGCTCTTTAATCTCTACGGCCTCCCGTATGAGTCCGATCTATACGATTTTGGATCGAGTGGCGTGGGAGCATTGCTGTCCAAAACAACTACAACCTATGCGTCCCTGGGACAAATCCTGAATAAGCCTTCCGCGGTGACGGTATACGATGGGAACGGCGCGGTGGTTTCTAGCACCACATTTGGCTACGACGAAACGAGCGTGACGGCCACTTCCGGGACGCCAAACCTGGCTGCGGTGACCACTTCCCGCGGTAACGTCACAACCGTGAACAAGTATGTGCAAGGCTCCAGTGTGCTCACTTCACACTTCACGTATTACGATACGGGGCTTGTGCATACAGCAACGGACGTAAACAACGCGGTCACAACCTACTCGTACAACCAGTGCGGCAATTCCTTCTTGAGCGGGACGAGTCAAATGGTTGGCTCTGTGACTCTTTCGACCGGAATGACCTGGAATTGCACGGGCGGAGTTCCTGCGACGCAAACTGACGTCAATGGGAACACAATGACAATATCCACTTTAGACCCATATTGGCGGACAACCTCAACCCTGGACCCGTTAGGGAACACTACGACCTATAGCTACCCAACAGCGTCCTCAAATACATCTGAGGTTACTGCGTCATTCAACAAAGGGGCCTCAATCTCCGACGTGCTGACCACTTATGACGGACTGGGGAGGGCCATCTTGACGCAGAAGCGTCAGGGCCCAGGTTCCCAGAATTTCGATTCTGTCGCAACCGCCTTCGATTCGCTCGGCAATAGGTACTTGGTATCTCTCCCTTATGCAGCGAGCGCAGGCAGCTATATCACAACGGGGCCCGGTATAACCACCACATACGACGCGTTGGGTCGTCCGACTGTGACGACAGACGCGGGCGGCGGCACGGTGACAAATACATATAACCTGAACGATGTTTTGACTACCACTGGTCCCGTAGCCTCTGGAGAAAATGCAAAACAGCGCTCACTTGAATACAACGGCGGAGGACAGATTACCTCCGTATGTGAAATTACTGCTGGAACCAGTTCAGCACCTGGTAGCGCTTGCGGTCAAAACACAACCCACATCGGCTATTTGACCAAGTACAGCTATGACGGGGGAAGGCTGATCGGAGTGAAGCAAAACGCACAAGGAGCTTCTGGAAACGTCCAGTCGCGCACCCTTGCGTACGACTTGCTGGGTCGAAAGCTGTCGGAGTCAATCCCAGAAACCGGAAACTCTTATTTTACATACGACTCCGACACCAGTGGCGTTTGTTCCGGGAGCTATCCGGGCGATCTGGTCAAGACTGTCGACAATATGGGCAACGTTGCTTGCTTTACATATGATGGTTTGCATCGTCCATTGAGTTCACAGGTCGTTTCTGGAACCTACGCTGGAGTAACACCGAACACATACCTTGTTTACGATGGCGCATCACTGAATGGCACTGCAATGTCCAATGCGATGGGAAGTCTCGCCGAGGCATATACCTGCACCGGAAGCTGCGCCACCAAGCTGACGGACATCTTCTACAGCATCATTCCAAATGGCTCGGGTGGTGCGATCGCGCAAATGTGGGAGTCTACCCCAAACTCGGGCGGCTACTTCCTGACACAGACCACATCCTACGCCAACGGCGCTCCGGCAGGGATATCGGCTTCTAAGTCAGGAGCCTCTATCGGTGTTCCGAGCGTCTCCTTTGGCATTGACGGCGAGGGACGCCTCTCAAGCGCCGTCGATAAGACGCATAATCTCAATCTGGTAGGATCGGCCTCGTACAACCCGGCGGGATCGCCCACCGCGGTTCTTTTCGGCAACGGCGATTCAGATGGCTTCCTCTACGATCCAAACACCAATCGCCCCACACAGTTCCAGTATTCCGTTCTGGCCGACATTTCGGTTTCTCCCAATGTCGGAGCCTTCACGCAAACCGGTAATCTGAACTGGAATTCAAATGGATCGCTGAATAGTTTCTCGTTTGTTGACAACAACGATACGACCAAGAATCAGACATGCACTTACGGCATGGATGATCTGAATCGTCTGGCCTCGGTGGGCTGCGGTAGCGCGTGGGCGCAGAACTTTTCCTATGACGCCTTCGGTAATATCCAGAAGAGCGGATCGTCCAGCTATGGGGCCGGATACAATGCAATGACAAACCAGGCCGTTAGCGGCGTGACTGCTGCCTATGATGCAAATGGCAATCAGACAGCCAGTACAAACGCATTGCTGATTTGGAATGCTGCGGCACAGCCTGTAACTGTTCAACCTGCCGCAAACGGAATGGCTACGGGCAATGCCGTGAATGGAACTTACGATGCCATGGGACGCTTGGTTGAAACAGGCACAGGCGGAACATTTACCTATGACAGTGGCACACTCACGGCTGTAATTGGCGGCTGTACGGCAAGCGTTGGTTATAGTCAGGGGGCGACGTCCTCCTGGCTGGCGCAGCAACTAGCCAACAACATCAATACCAATTGCTCTTCCGCAGTTTTTGCCAGCAACAACAACAACGGATCGATAGTGACAATAAATTCCACGAATGCGGGTACTGCTTACGATTACTCTCTCTCAACGTCAAGCAACTACAACAACGCGCTTTTCACAACACCCTCTTTCTCGATTACCCCGTCTGGATCGGCAATGACGACCACCACCGGCACCTACGATTCTGGCGTATTTCAAGCTACCATCGGTACTGGATCGACGGCCTGCACGGGAACTGCGACCTACAGCGGCGCAACCTCCACTTCTGGGCTTGCCACTTCCTTGGCCAATAGCATTAATTCAAAATGCTCCAATCTGGTTACAGCAAGCAGTAACGGAGCCACAATCAATCTTACGTCCAAAGCATATGGAACCGCTTCTGACTACGCTCTTTCCGCGCAAGGAAGCAACAACACGGCTCTCTTCTCTTCGCCTTCGTTCACACTAACTCCTTCTGGATCAACCATGACCACTCCCGCTGCCACGATCTATGACGGTGGTATGTGGTCCGTAGCGGTTTATGCAAATGGAACAGCGATTTGCGGCGGCGGAACCGGATATGGGAGAGGGTCCACGGCAACCGCAATCGCGACTTCTCTTGCCGCAAGCATGGCCTCCTGCTCCTCTTACTTGAATGCTGTACTTTCCAGCAACTCCTCCAGTAACGCAATGGTGACGCTGACAGCGAAGAACCTCGGTGCTACGGCGGACTACACCGTGGTGTTCACTTTCCAAAGCGAAAGCGGCGGAGCATTTTCAACGCCTTCATTTACGCTGACTACCTCAGGATCGGGTTTGAGCGGCGGTTCGTCTACGACCTATGCCAGCGAGACGATCTCTTTTTCAGGCACAGAGCAAACCACGACTCCGCCGGGAACGGGATCATTCACCTTTGCGGGAACGCAGCAGACTCTGCCTGGCGATGGAACAGCAACGCTGACTATTACTGGCTCGGACCAGTTGAGGCTCACTACCGCGACCATCAGCCAGTACACGCAGTTCGTCTTCACGCCCGGCGGCAGCAAATTGGCCGTGGTGCAAAATGGAGCGCTGAGCAAAGCGACGATCCCGCTGCCAGGCGGCGGGTCGGCGATCTATAATGCAAATGGTTTGGAATTCCTTCGGCACAAGGACTGGCTCGGATCAAGCCGCTTGGCGACGACGTGGACGCATGGCGTCTACTCGAAAGAAGCCTATGCGCCCTTCGGTGAAACCTACAATGAGGCCGGCACCCCCGACCGCAGCTTCACCGGCCAGGATCAGGACACCAGCAGCGGCGTCTACGACTTCCTATTTCGCAAATACGATCCCACGGCAGGACGGTGGCTGTCGCCGGACCCGGCGGGATGGGGAGCGGCTTCAGCATCAAACCCGCAGTCGTTGAATCGGTATGCCTACGTTCTGAATAATCCGAACAGCTTAATTGATCCGAATGGGCTGGAGTGTGTTTGGGATGATGGTAGCTATGACTCTGCGGATGATCCATCAACCGGGACTGCTGATGGATGCGCCTCTCAAGGAGGTACATATATCGATCCAAGTCTCTTTGAAAGTGTTGAAGGTAATCAGTACGGGAGTTGGAGTGGGGATAAAAGTGATCAGGTTGCATTCGATTGGCTTACACCTTCTGTTACATCTAATGCTATGCTCGACAATTCGGATGGCGGTAGCGGGGGCGGTTCGTATGGGTTTAGTTTTGTTACCAACTACAATGGGGGATCGATGTTTTCAACATCGTCCTATATGGTTGGACTTACACAGACGGCCCCAAATAAACCGCCGCCATCAAAGAATTGCGGGGGGATTCTTGCAAAGGGGGCTGTTCAGACCGGGTTGGATGCGTTAGGGGTGATCCCTGGCGAGGGATTAGTTGCTGGAACGATTGGAAAAGCAGCACTCGTTGGCACTCAGACGATGGCAGGTTTCGGTTCGGCAGCTATTTCCATAGCAAGCAACGATCAGGCAGGTATAGGCTTCTCCGCGGTTGGAATGCCAGTCAGCTTAACGGGGGTCGCCTTAGACGGAATGAAGGGAGCCGCAGAATTAATCCCGGTTGCTGGTCAGTGGGTCGCCGGGGCTGCAACTCTCTGGGATATAGGATCTACTATCCATGAGTATGGCGGTTGCAAAGGGTGGTGGCAATGACGGATATCCAGAGAAAGAAATTGATCTCGACATCTTGGGTGTTTATGTCAATTATTGCAACTTCTCCCGTATGTCTGATTTTTCTGTATTTCGGCATGCCAGGCAGTGCTCGTGCAGGCTGGTTTCTCGCGGGTATGACTACGATTGCTGTGAAGATTAGATGGGATCTTCATAATAGGGTGTGGTTCTGGCCAACAATAGTTCTCATAAGCTTTGCGCACTGCTATGCAGTCATCGCTATACCATGGACCTCAAGATGGGTGCCTGCTACATTGATATTTCCATTTTGCGCTGCTGACGGCATCGCAATTCTGGGGGTACTTCAGATGCTGTCGAAACTTTGGCCACAGAAAGAATAATGATTTTCGCCCCAAATAACGCGCCCACTGTATCGCACTGTTTAGGAGTAGCCGCCGCAGATAAGGGAGCATCCATTGCTCTTGACGTTCTGGGCACTATTCCAGCCGTCGGCAATGCGGTGTCGGCAGGTGCTGGAATCGTTCGGGCCGGGATTGTAGTCAATCACGTAATCACAAGCCCGGCTTTCGCTATTGGCTCAGGGATGTACGGGGCTTATGGCGGCGTGACGGCTGGGCCTGAAGAGGCCACGGATTCGCTCGTAGGCTCGGCTTCGGCAGGAGCGGGTATTGGACTGGCGTTGGCCGATGCGTCTTTGGCGGGGACAAAAGCGATTCCCATAGTTGGCAATGTCGTCTCTGGCCTTACAGGGCTGTGGGACGGCTATCAGGCTTATCAGAAGTATCAATCCTGCATGGCAGGCCACTGATGGGAGCGGGCATGTTCGATTACGAGGCTCCCAAAGAGAAAAGTCCCACCGATTGGACAGGCCCCATCATCGTGGCGATGTTAGCGCCTCTGTTTTTCCTTTTCGTTTATTTGGGCAAGGCGGAGATGGGATTTACAGCATGTCTCATCTTAGGGATGTTCATGGTCGCCGTCAGGCTTCGCTGGAAGCTCAGGAGGTACGCTTGGTTCTGGGCAACTGTCATCTTCGTCCTGCTGCTTCACATCCCCTTTTTATTTTGGGTTCACTGGCCACAGACCCATGTCCCCACCATCGTCTATTCGTTGCCGCTTGGAATCGCGGATTTTTTGCTCATATCCGGAGCCATCAGCCTCGCTCAAAGAGTCTTTGCGAACGGTTCCTCGGATGACGGGGAAGCATAATCTCCGCCAGCGGGCCGTCCTTCGGGGCGGCCTTGCTGCGTCTGGAAGCACGCTGCCTCCGGCATCGGGTGGAGGGGTGACACTCCACGCCTTGCAGGCATTCCATGCACTAAGATGAAGCGATAGCGGTAATTTTTCTATAAGAAAGAGATGGGATGCGCGACGTGGAAACCCCTTTTCTTTATCGAAAAAATGGAAGTGCCTTCGTCATGCGCGCGCTACTGCCTTTTGTGGCATGTAGCTTCTGCCTATCGTGGACAGCTTTTGCGCAGCACGCTGCTCCTGCACCTCTGTCTCTTGAAGCGAAGATCGGGCAGATGGTGCAGGTGCGGGTTTATGCGGACGACGCCCATCTGCAAGGCGCATTCTTTCAGAGCCAGTTGCAAACCGTCTCTGCGATCCATGCCGGTTCGGTGGATGTGCGGGTTCATCTGGATGGACCAAATCTTCTCCGCGCCCCCAAGGAGATTGCGGCGCATTCCCTGCATGGCCTACAAGCCGCACAGACCGTTCCCCTGCTGGCGGGTGCCGACATCGAGCGCGGCTTGATTGCGCGCGTTGCCAACGCTCCCGAGATGCCGATGGCGATGGCGGTGGGCGCATCGGGCGATGCGAAAGAAGCGTACAGAGTCGGAGCCATAACTGCGCGCGAGGCCCGCGACGTGAGCATTCAGTGGGCCTTTGCGCCGGTGGTTGACCTGAACGACGATCCCGAGAATCCGGTCATCGGCGACCGCTCCTTTGGAGAAGACCCGGAGCAGGTGAGCCGCTTGGTTACGGCCTACATTGAAGGCGCGCACGCGGGCGGGATGCTGGTTACCGCCAAGCACTTTCCTGGTCACGGCGATACGGGGATGGATTCTCATGTTGGCGTTGTCACGCTGAAACAACCGCTCGACCATCTCAACAAATATGAGTTTGCGCCCTTTCGCGCGGCGATTGCCGCCGGGGTGGACGCCATCATGCTGGCCCATGCGCGGGTTCCGGCGCTGGACCCCGATCCCAACCATATCGCTACAACATCGCCGAAAGTGATTGCCTATCTGCGCAACGAGTTGGGCTTCAAGGGCGTCATCATTACCGACGCCATGGAGATGCGCGGGCTGACCGATCTCTACAGGAACGATCCTCACCCGGTAGCCCGCGCTGCGGTGGACGCGGTGAAGGCGGGTGTGGACATAGTGATGCTGCCCGACCATGTGGACGAGGCCTATCAGGCGATTCTGGCTGCGGTGAAGAGCGGCCAGATTCCCGAGTCGCGCATCGATGAGTCCGTCGCGCGGATCATGGCCATGAAGCGCAAGGCCGGCCTCTTCGAGAACCGCTTTGTGGACGAAAACAAGGTGAAGGAAATCTTCAGCCATAAAGAGGACTTCGAGTTTGCCCAGCAGGCGGCAGACAGTGGCGTTGTGCTGGTCACAGATCGCGGCTTTACCTTACCTGTGCTGCCCGCCGTAAGCGTCAATACTACAAGCACAAACGAGAAACCGGAAAAGCTGGTAGCTGTGTTGTTCACTGACTCCGAACGCAGCCCGTTGGGACATGCTATGGAAGAAGAGTTGAAAGTGCGTAGACCGGATGCGCAGGTAGTGCATGTCTACTACGACAACCGCTCCGAGCCACTGCGCAGCGATGTACTGGATGCGGTGAACAATGGCGATCAGGTGATAGTGGGAGCCTTTATGACCAATCTGCCGGGGAAAAAGTACGTCGCCGGCGGCAAGATTGCGAACGTCTTCGGCTTGAATGGTCAAAGCGCGCAGTTATTCAGCCAAATACTGGGCTTGGGAGGCAAGAAGGTGATGGTGATTTCGCTGGGCAGCCCGTACCTGATTCTGCATTATCCGATCATTCAGAATTACGTCTGCACGTTTTCAACCTCCTCCACCTCGGAACGGGCGGCGGTGAAAGCGTTGTTTGGTGAGATTCACAATCATGCCCGCTTGCCGATCACACTGCCCGGCGTTGCGGTGCGGGGATTCGCCATGGAATGGCCCACCGTAGCCAGTACTATTCAAGAGAAAAGGACACTACATACGCAATGAAAAGATCGTGGATTGCAGTAATGTTGGCGTTGGGCATGAGCAGCTACGCTCTGGCGCAAGGATTCCCAGCACAAGCCTCTGGCAAGACAGTGGCGGAAAAACTTGGCTACCCTAAGGATGCGCGGCTACTGGTGATTCACGCGCAGGATTTGGGATTGGCGCACTCGGTCGATACCGCGACCTTCGAGGCACTTGAAAAGGGCTGGGTCACTTCGGCCAGCATTCTGGTTCCCGCGCCCTGGTATCGCGAGGTGGTGCAGTGGACGCGCTCTCACCCGAACGCCGATCTTGGGGTGCGGCTGGACATGATCGCCAATTATCCGACCTACCGCTGGCGGGCCATATCGGAGCAGAAGCCCGGCTCAGGCCTGGTCGACGAACAGGGATACCTCCCGGCTCTTCCTCGGAATATTTCGCGCAATGTGAAGACGGAAGATGTTTTGACCGAAGCCCGCGCCCAGATGGAGCGTGCCAAAGTGGACGGCATTCCCATCAGTCACGTCGACAACTATGCCAAGACGCTTATCCTGACGCCGGCATTGTTTCAGGTTTATTGGAAGATGGGCGAGGAGTACAAGGCACCGATTGTCTTTCCGAGCCGCCAGGTGGAACAAAAAGGGGTGAAGGCGGGCAGCGGCAACCAGTACAGCTTTGGTGGCCTGGCGGTCAGCCTGGATCAGTTTCCCGTGAACAGCGTGACCGAAATCTTCGGTGGGTACACCAAGAAGGACTGGCTCAGCGTATACGAGAAGTCACTGAGCAATCTGCCACCGGGAGTTTACCAGCTCTGCGTACACCTGGGCCATGACAACGAGGAATTGGAAGCCGTTACAGGCCGGAGCGGTGACTGGGGCGCGGAATGGCGACAGAATGACTATGATGTCGTGAGCAGTCCAGAGTTCCAAAAGTTTCTGAAGGAGCAGGGCATCATTCTTGTGGGTTGGAAGGAACTGGAGAAGGCTGTGCCAGCACGCCCATGACGTGCTGGCAGACTTTGCCTATTTACTGCTTCAGGCCCAGGGCACGAAGCACGGAAGGATCGTCGCGAATGCCCTTGTTGTCCTTGAAGACCACACCAAAATCGCTCTGATAATTCCACATCGACCATCCAATGTTATTGGCTTCAAAAGCGGTGCGGGCACCAGTGAGCCATCGTTCCCGGTCTTCCGGGTTCGATGCCTCGCGGAAGACACCGAATTCATCGCAAAGGAGCGGCACCTTGCGGCTCTTGGCCCAATTGGCGGCAAATTGAATATCAGCGGCGATCCGCGCGCTGTCCCAATGTCCGTTGCCGTACTGCCAAAGATGCCAGCGAACAGCCTCATCCTCTTCCTTGTTCATCGCATCGGCAATGTTCGTCGGCGTCGCAGGAAAAGGCAGACTATTCAGATCCCTCCACCAAGCCTCTCCCCACGTCGCTCCCTGATGCGTAAAAATGTGCGGCTCGTAGTAATGGAAGTTGTAGATGACGTTGGTATCCTGAAGCACCGGTAGACGCACCAAATCCCAAATATCCGAGTACCCCGCTCCAGAAACGATCAAGGTCGCATTGGGCGCATGACGGCGAATGACGCTGATGGATTGTTCGAGCGTTCCGAGCCAGTGCGAACTGTCAGGGGTATTGTATTCATTCATCACCTCAAAGAAGAGGCGTTCCTGATCGGTTGTCGCATAGTGATCGGCGATTTGCGCCCAGAGCCGGAGATACTTGTCGACGGATGCCTCGCTGGTCTCCAACTGATGGGTATAGGTAAAGTCGGGATGGAAATCAAGTATCACGGCTAAATCGAGGGAGAGCGCCTTGTGAATCACCTGGTCCAGCATTTGTACTCGTTCGCAGGTGTCCCAGCTTCCCGGACAATTAAAAATGACCGGATCGACTGGAATCCGCACATGGTCGAAGCCGAGCTGATGGATATGCTCCAGGTCGCCGGGTACGGTGTATTCGCGCAAACGCTGAATGGAGTAGTCCGGAGCCACGCCAAACCAGCTGCTCAGCGCAACGCCTCGTTGAAGGTGTTTCCAACGTTTCCAGGCTATCGAATTGTCCTGCGCGGAAGCAAGGGAAACTAACACCATGCACAGCATCAAGCTGCTCAGGAAACGGCAGAAAGAGTTCATAGAACCTCGGATATTGTGCTTAAAGTCAAGTTATCAACGACAACATCATATCAAGTCTGGCAAATGAGGAGAGCGCCATAAAGTCGGGGGGCATAAGCTTGGCGGCGGAACCGCGAGTACCATTGCCGGAAGAGTACCTTCCATTCATCGTTGAGCACTTTGGTTCGAAGCAAGCCACGGTAAGGTTCACAACCTTCATCTACCTGCTGAACCCCATGTACTCCTCGTGCGTGTTCTCCAGCACTGGCATCTTCACTTGCTGCGTCTGCTCAAGACTGAGCGCACTTTGGTGCGATACATTGTGACCCAGCGCAATCCCCAGCTCAGCGCGGCTATTGGTAAAGATCTGCGCATCACTGGCACCGCGCGAGACAGCAACGTAGGCCATGCGGTGATTGAGCAGATCCTTTGCCACCAGCTTCGTGTCCGCATGGATCAGGACTCTCTCCGCAGTCTGCCCCTGGCTGGAATAGCTCGTGACGGCATAGCCGTGATCGACATGCAGAGGCCTGTGCGCATCGATCCCGATAGACTTGCCGTTGTCCATCTTCAGGCGTATTTCGCCATCCCGGCTGATGGCCTCAACCCTGCCCAGATCCCGGTTCGCCGCCTTGCTTCCAATCGGCGCTGTGAGCTGAACTCGATCTCCCGCCGCCAGTATCCGTTCCTGCGCGATATAGACGGAAACTCCCTGCTGGCGACGCGGATCATAGCTGCGTTCAACGCCGTCGAGTCCTTTCACCGTAAGGCGATTGGCGGCGGCATCGATACTGACCACTTGCGCATAGTCGCCCTTGCGCAGACCTGTTTCCTGTGAACTGCGGCTATAGAGCAGCACATCGCCCGCCTTATAACGTGCAGCCCACATGCGATCCGCGCCGGTCAGATCCTGGCGCGGCACAAGCACCTGAAGACGCTTCTCCTGCCTGCTCACTGCGCCCTGCGCCTGCAACTCGGAACGAATCGCCTGGTTGATCTCCACGCGGGATCGATTGTCGGGCGAGACGACCAGCGTCTTCTCCGGCGACCGAAGATACTCGCGCGCAATCGCCGCAATGCGTTCCCCGCGGTCGGCGTGCTCATGAACGCGCCCCTGCTGATCAAGGCTCTGTACGGCATTCCCCACTTCGCCGCGCGCCAGCGCCTCGACAACCTGCTTCAGCTCAGCAGTGCGCTGCCGGACGATTTCATCCAGTTTGACCGTCCTCATCCCCGCGTCCTGAAGCTGGCCGAAGATGCGCCCCGCCTCCACCGATTCATGCTGGCGGGTGTCGCCGACCAATAAAACCCGGTCGTTAGGGTGCAGGCGCTCGATGAACTGATGCATCTGCCTAGTCGAAACCAGTGAACTCTCGTCCAGCACATAGAGGCGCGGCACAGCAGCGTCCACCTGCCGCCCACGGGCAAGATGCGCCTGCAAGGTTTTGGTCTCGATGCCGGCCTCGCTCAGAGCCTGAGCCGCGCGCGAGGTCGGCGCGAAACCTTCCACCGTATATCCAGACAGCTCCGCGCCCTCGCGCACCACGGCCAGCGTCGTGGTCTTGCCCGCGCCGGCCACGCCATCGAGACCAATAATCGTCTCCTTGGCCTGGAAGATATCGTGCACGGCCTTGCGCTGGCCGGTGTTCAATCGAGGATGCAGAGCAATAGTCTCAGTGGAAGTTCTCTGCGCAACCAGGCTGGAGGTATTCTGATTCCCTGCCCGCATCCGCTGGATGGTCTCGCGCTCCAATCGTTGCATGGCTGAAGTGGTGTACTGCGGCTCGTTCCTCTTCCGGCCATGATCGACAACGCAAAACTCTCCCGATTGCACTCTGCGCTCAAACTCCTGGCGCACATCGGAGAGCGTCGCGGCACCCATCGAGCGGTTAAGCGCCGCCGTCAGGATCGCCCGTTCCCCTTCAGCCGCCGACCGCTCGAAGAGATGATCGCGGGCATAAGTCACCGCAGTCTGTGCAGCCTTCCGCGCATCGATTGTCTGATGCTGACTCTGCTCCAGAGCCCTGGCAACGACTTGA
>Ga0181529_10005365_pt1 | contig 13470 bp, 10 predicted proteins | sample PEATcosm2014_Bin_36_FD_119763 | JGI IMG/M metagenome (GOLD analysis project Ga0181529, IMG submission 119763) | Peatland microbial communities from MTU Mesocosm Facility, Houghton, MI, USA - PEATcosm2014_Bin10_30_metaG | ecosystem: Environmental > Terrestrial > Soil > Wetlands > Peat | place... | reverse complement strand
TCAGGGAACAAAAAAGCGCTTCATGGGCAAGACCTGCTGCGCGAGAAAGAGACTCTGGCTGCTGGGAACGCCTGTGAACGATTATGGGGCGTCGTGGCCGATGTTCGTCTGCCCATTTTCAAGATTCCCAGGATGCCGCAGGACCAACCGAGGAATCTCCGGAATCGCTTCTTCTCCTGCTCGATCTCCAGGCAATACTTGCAGATCCTGGCATCGTCCGGTGGGGGCTCCGTGGCTCGGGCGGTATTGTTGGGGACAGGTCTGCCGAACGAGGTCCCCGCGCGGTTCGAGGCGATGTGGACTTGGGCCGGAAATCCTGCTCGTAAGCGAACTTTCAGGAGCAAGCGTGGGAGTCGTCGCGGAGGGAGCCGGAGGGTAGGGGCAGCTGCACGACGACTTCGGTCCCCTTGCCAGGGCTGCTCTTGACGACGGCATTACCCCCGCAGACCTTGGCCCGCTCGCGGATTCCTTCCAGACCGAAATGCCCCTCGCCCACACGCTCCGACTCGAAACCGACACCCCAGTCGCGGACCTCGATCCGAAGGCAATCGTCGTGCCCCGTCAGCTCGACCTTCACTCTCTCACTCTTGCCGTGGCGGCAGGCGTTGTTGAGACACTCCTGCACAATGCGGAAGACCGTATTCTCCAGCATGGGGGGCAACTTGAGCTCCACCGCGTTCGAGCGGAACTCGATCTTGACCTTATTCCGCTTCTCGTATTCCTCGACAAGACTTTCGATGGCAACTTGGAGTCCGCCCTCGGCAAGTTGCGGCGGTCGAAGACCTCCAACGAGCCGCCTCACTTCGGCATGACTGTCACGAACCAACCGTATCCCCAGCTCAAGCGTCTTGGCGGCTTCCTCGGGCTCCTTTTCCTTCAGGCAGTCGTACGCCTCGAACTGCATGAGCGCACAAGCCAGTTGCTGAGCCAACCCGTCGTGGATCTCGCAGCTCATCAGGTGCCGTTCGTGATCGCCGGCTTCCAGCAGACGCCGCAGGATCTCCACGGCCTTCTTTTGTTCGTTGATGTCCCGGGCCACGTGAACGCTGCCGACGACCTGTCCCGACTCGTCCCGCAGGGGACTCGCGGTGACGAGGAACCAGCCCCCGAGGCGATCGTCATGCACTTCGGAGGCGTGCGACTTGCCGTCGACCAGGGCGAGGGCGCGAGGGCAGGTGGCTGGTGGCTCGCTTGCCCCGTGAACGCACTCGTGGCACTTCAGTCCGACGCACTGCTCGGGCGTGCGGCCGAGTTTTCCCGCCATCGGCTGGTTGACCCGCACGAATCGATGATGGCAATCTATGATAGCGAGCAGGTCGGGGACGCTGTCGAAAGCGCGTTCCCACAGGCAGCTTTCCATCTGGAACGCGGCCTCGCCGGAGCGTTCCTTGGGAGCCTTTTTGGCGGACTTCTGATCGACGCTCATAGCACCCTCCAGGATGATCTAGGCGACTAAACCGCTAAGGATACTGCGCTTCGGAACGGCGTGCAATGGCGGTGGGAAGAGGGGGGCAAAAAAATCAAGCGGTCGAATGAGGCGTCCAGCCGCCAAATCGCCATGTTCGACATGCCGGTAAGGCTGGGCGGGCTTTGGCTCAATCTCCCAAAGCCATAAACGGATTAAATATCGAGCGATCCCCTGGAACCCGGTTCCATCCACCCTGCCTTCCACCATGCACGCGACCCGTTTCTTTTTTGTTCACGAACATGGGACTCTATATAGATCATGCCTTTTTTCTACATCATGTCCCTCTTCCTGCGCGGCGCTACGCCAAGGCCCGGCAGATGTCGATGACTTCAAAGCGTATATCGAGGCGCAGGCAGGAAAAGAGGAGGTCGCCAAGGTCTTCCGGGCTTATATCGAGGACGACATCCCTTGGGGAGTTCGTCTCAGCGGCAAAAGGGTGCCCAGAGATCCGTGTTGACGGACTGGCAGTCCGCAACGAATTCCTGATAGAGGGCACTAAGCTGCACGCCACAAAGGAAATGCAAGCCGTTCTTGAGAGGCTGACATCCACCACCGCCGATCCATGAATTTGTGCGGGGAGCTTCGGAGTCAGATGCGGAAGAACTCACGGCGAATCAGTACAGAACAGATTAGTGGAAAACATCTAAGCGGCCTATTGACGGTTGGTACTTCGACGATTATCTTGACGAACTGTTTGTCAGCGAACTATCAGGAAAGGTGTTAAAATGGTCCAGCCCAGAGATAATGACGAACCATTGACCACGACATTCGATCATGTGCGATTCTCGTTTCAGGATTTCTTCGTCGAATTCCTCGGCGGCTTGGTACCGGGAGTCCTATTCCTGATCGGCGGTTTCCTCGCCCTGGTGTCGCCACTGGATGCGCTCTTGAGAGGGCGGCCAAGACTGCCGGGGGAGCTTATCCATGCAATCCTCAAAACAACGAGTGAAACACATGCCGTCATTTGCTTGATTCTATCGATGATTGCAATTCTGGTCGCCTATGTCCTTGGACATCTCTTCTACCGGCAGGAGCCGAAAAAGCCGGATCAGCAGAGTCTGAGGCGGATCACGCAGGGGCTCATCGTCATGAACAAGGGAGCCATGATTCCCGAGTTCAAGGCCCTGTTTCTTCGCTTAACCGGGTATAAGGTGGAGATGTTGACAGACGAGAGCGAGTACATCAGGAGGATGCGCGAAGACTATGGCTGCACCGTCGATGAATGCGATTTCCCGTATCTGTACCTCAAAACATATTTGAAGAAGCGAGGACACGAGCATCTCCTAGCACTGGTTCCCTGGGACCCAGACGTGGACAAGAAATCGGCTGACCATCGTAGCAAGACCTATATCAATCTGCTCAAGGTCAGACTTACTTACCATCATCCGAGACATTGTGGCACTATCGTCCGTAACGAGGCCCACGTACGCCTAGCCTCTTCCACATGGTATGTCGCGAAGGCCCTTCGCTGGTTCAGTCTCGCTGGCATCACAATCGGGTTCATCGCGATTTTCGAAGCAATTAAAGCCGCTACGATATCGGGAATGACAGCCATCGTGAGCGCAGGAGTGGGGCTTCTCATTGCGCCGGTGCTGGTTCTGATTACGGGCCGATATTGCAAGGTGACGATCGAAAAAGTTCTACATTACCAGCGTTTGCGCGAAGTGTGCTTTGTGCTGGAGACAAGTTACACTGCTTTTCGCAATACGCCTCACATCCTGGCGCCGCCGTTCACGGAGTTTCCGAAGACTTGTGGGAAAACCGATGTTAAAGGAACTGGAGGTTCAGTCGTACGAGTTCCTGCAGACTGCCCACGGCTGGTTCCAGACGATCGGCAGTGCCCCTTCTTGGAAGATAATGGCCACGCGACACCTCGCAAACGCGGAAGCACATGACTGGGACAAGGCAACGCCAAAGCGAGAACGATCGTCTGGTGTACTCGTTTCTTTCAATGCCCCACGGCTTCTGTTGGCTTGCGAAAGACGAAAGTGAGCCGCTCCTGAAGTCGCTCGGCCTATCGCTTGCTGCATCTCCTGCTGCCAAGGCAAGTGCAAGGTGAGTTTGCCGATTAGGGGCTCGACGACGTGCCCCCCCTTCAACATGAACTCGCTTTCGGCCCGTAGCAAGAGAAATTGGCGTCACTACAGTGTGAACGCCGTCACGTCGCCATTCCCCAGATCGACAAGGACCGCCCCGTCCTGCCACATGTCGTTTTGGTCGTTGTGGTCAACAGCGCCACGGTCGTGACCGCACCGGGCGACACGTACGCTCGCAGCGGATGATCGCGCTCGGCCGCAACGTCATTACTTGCCCGTCACGTGATCAAGCAGGGAAGGGATGCCTATCGCGCTGGCCACGAGAATGACGTTGTGGACAATCGGATCGGCGGTCAACGGACCGAACGCACCGTCGTCGAGCGATTCGATCTCCTGGACCAGTTGTTCGATCTGGTTAGCTAGTCCCGGCTGGTCCTTGCGCGCGGCGAGCAGCTTGCGACGGAGGCGTTCCAGTTCCAGGTCGCGCGCATTGCGCGCCGCCCTCCGCAAGAGAATTCCTGACCAGAGAGCGAAGGCCCAACTCAAGCCGTAAAACAACCACAACGACAGCGGCCAGTCGAAGTGCGCAAGCCGCGGATTGCGCGCCAGCATGAGGACCAGCAACACCAGCGAAGGATACCAGATCAAGCGCCCCACGGCCTTGGAAAGCATGGCGATGAAACGCATGCCAAGATACTCGTTGAGGTGGTCCGCGGGGATATTCAGTCTCTGTGACCACTTCTTGAGGAGGTTTTCAGGCCAATTCGTCGCCTCTGTCTTGAGCAGATCGACAAAGCGCGTACACAGCCGTGTGGCGTCGAGAACACAAATCGTCAGCAGCACGAATGCCGAAAGGCTAGCCACCATGGCAATGGCATTCAGACGATAGCTCCAATCCCCTCGGTACGGCTGGAACGGCGGCTCCAGAAATGAGATGAACCATGCGACCGCCATGTACGCCATCGCGGCGGGGACATATCGCGTGATGCGACTACCCGGGCAGGATCGGCGGACAAACTCCGCCCAGCACTTGCCGGCATCTACCCGACCGGCACTGTTGGCCGGTTCGTTGCCGAGGACGCTACTTGTACCCCAAGAACCAATGCCGACCTCCTTCCGGCGAGACCGCCAGTGCCGGAGACTCGACCAGCAACTCAAAAGCCAGGTGAGCCAGGTTCGCGCGGGCTCGTCGTTCGACGGCATCTTCGGGAGATCGAACTCGGCGGCCAGTTCGCCTTGAAGCCGGTCGACGACGGATTGCGAACGGAACAGCAGGCTGAAACCGATGACGGCTGCCGCTAGGCGCAACAGCACGCTCGGCCAAACGCTGATGCCTTCGAAAACGGTAAACGGCTCGCCATCCGGACGAAAGTGGTCCACGGTCACTACCCATCCGACCACGATCGCGCCGACAACGCAGAGCCCCAGGACCAGCCAACCGCCACGCAGGGCCCCCAAGGCGCCGACCAGTTGCCGCGGCAGCGGACTGATCTGCCAAATTGCCACGCCGAGAGACAAGACGACTCCTATGGCGACTAACAGGGGCACGCCGGCGGAATGCCAGTCCAACGCCGGCCGAGGCGGATGTACACTGCTCGGGTCTTCCGAAAGACTCAAGTCGTGCGCGCCTTCGTAACCGATCTCGAAGATCCGCGGGGCGGGGGCATCAAGGCCGGGAGGCGGTGGGGCCTTGATCCACGTGTCTTCGACGGCGGCTCCTGTGGCCCGGAATAGCCCGGTCTGGTAGCTGTCGCGGAACGGCAGGACGCCGCGCTGGATCCGCGGCTCCAACTGCAAGCCGTAACTCGACGCGACGATCACGTTACGCGTCCATGGCAATTCCCGGGGATGGAGCAGCCTCGCGTCCAGGTCGGTCGTGAAGAACACGACACCCGGGAACCGTCGCCGCAGCGCTTGCAAGAGCAGGAGCTTGTCGTACACGTCGCTGCCCAGGATGCCGATCGCGCGGAGCAAGGAATGACCGGGCTTGCTGATCTTGCGATTCCATGCCTCGACTTCGTCGGCCAACCGCGGGATATAGTCCAACTGGCTGTTTCCCTCTGGACGCTCCATTTCCTCGATCGAAGTAGGTGCCTGCCGCTCCGGCTTGGCCACGAGTTCGCCGTCTCTCGCTGTAGTGCGGCCGTGGCCTGCGGTCTTGCCGTCCAGCCCTTTCAGGTACGTAAAACAGCGAACTTGCCTCCTTTCGCTCCCCAACGGCTGGACATCCTTGGCCGAGTCGTCCTGCCGATTCGGTTCGACCTCGCGCACGAACGAAGCCGGCAGCCCTCGACCATAGAAGGTATCGTGTTCGGAAACCAGCGCGACGCAATCACCCTTTCTCGGATCTATTCCGCGGAGTTTCAGTTCGACGTGCAGTTCAGCGGCCAGTCGCCGGTCGGTGCAGGTGAGATTGTGGAACTTGATTGCGGCATTGCCTGTCTTGTCCGCCAGATTCTTGAACTTGTCTTCCAGCTTCTTGCGAGGCGGTTCGTCGTCGGTAAATTCCTGCTCGGATGGAGCGTAAGGGTCATTTAAGACGAAGAAGTCGTCGGCGGACGCTGAGGAGGAGAAGAACTCCATGTCTGCCACGTCGTCCTTGGATATCCGATCGAAGTCTTCCTTGAAGAGGGCAAAAAGTGTCGACGACTCCCAGGGGCCGAGAATCCGCATCGGTGCAGCCCCTGCATCTACCGTGCTTTTCTCAGCCAATCCCTTCAGCCGAGCACGAATCTCGCACAATCGCCGCAACGGATCGGGCCGAAACCATTCATCCGCCAACCAAAGTACAAGAATATTGCGAAACGCGTTCGCATTCTCGTTCTTGGGACAGTTCAATGCCCTGCGTTGCACGGTCGAGGCTACGAACCATTCGAAGGGAATAATCAGCGGCTTTTCCGAAGTTTCTTGGGTACGCGACGGTCCCACAGTGCCCACATGACAAAAACCGCCGATGTGCTCGGCGTCCACCGGCACGTATTCGGCGGCAGCAAGCCCCGACAACACGGCCACGCGACTGCGCACACGCCACTCGGCGCCGTCCACGAAGGGACTTCCCGTCACCATGACACCCAACACAAGGAGGGGCCTAATGTTCTCGTTCGTCGGGCCGGCATTCTCGCCAGCACGTCGCGCATCAAGCGGTTTGGACTTGGGTGCTCGCGCGTCAGGCAAATTGAACCTGGAGGGCTGCGCGTTGGGCGCACCGGTTCTCGTGCCCTTACTCCCGAAGTCTTGAAACACCGTTTCGCCGGAGTTGTCGGGGCGTTCGGGATTCTGCAATGCCGCCTCGAAGGGATCCTGCCATAGGCGCGCCGAAGGCTTGTCCTGGCCGACGATCGGCTTGGAAACGTCGCGTTCATCGGGGCGCGAACTCTTCAACGGCGATTGCAGCCACCACAGCCCTCCTCCCACGACCGCCGCGAGAAACAGGACGACGCTCGACCACCCGCCGGGAACGTCCGGCGACGATTGTTCCTTCATGGCACAGTCTCTCCGTGACAAATCATCCGAACCGCTGAAAACATGATGAAATACGTCGGCCACAACATCGTAAAGGCCCGCATAAACATAGCAAGGCGAGCGACTTTGCGACAAGGCAATCGGCGGGCCAGCGCAGCGTCTCTGGGCATACGGACGTCGCTCCCTTCTCGCAGTCGATCAGTCGTACTTATCGCGCAGCCGACCATCATCCCATTCTCCCAGGTCGAATTCGAGGCTTCTCCACTTTCCTTCGCCGTCCTTGAACTGAACACCGAACGTGAATGTTCCAGTGGCGTAGATTTCTTCGAGGACGGCTCTCTTTCCGTTCGTCCTGCGAATCCAGATCACGCTCTTGGCAAACGTATCGTGAAGATGGAAAACGAACGGTCCCTCCAAAGGCGTGTCGTCGGTTGCCTCCAACACGGCATCGACCAAGAAGTACCGCTTGTATTCGACCAGATTCTCGATTCTGAGTCGGCGTCCATAGCCTTCGCTCTGCCCGCCCCATCGCCCCTTTTGAACATCGTCCTTCGCCAGGGATTCGGGCAACGGCGGTGGCGGTGGCGGTGGCCGATCCGGAGCCGATACCGCACCAAGGATATCGAACGGCACCACTTGCTGTACCACTGCCAACACTTCCGGGGAAAACTGGATGGCATAACCAATGGGGGCACTATCCGCTGACTCATCCAAGATGCGCGCGACGCCGATCACGTTTTTCTTTTTCTGGTCGTACACGGGTGCTCCGCTCAGGCCCTTGGCGAACCGTGGGCTACCACGATTCGGCTTTATTTCCAAATAGCCCAAGGACACGCCATCCGGCATGACGGTCTGAATGGTTCTCTGAGCTTTTCCTTTGACTTCGTGTCGTGCATACTGCTGCTGAAAGAAGTTGGTAAAACCTTCGCAACACACCGGGCCGGAGGACGATGACGGGATTTTCAGACGGGAGCGATCTCCCACTTTACCCTGGACAGTCAAGACTGCCAAATCGAACCTTGCTAGTTCAGTATCCCCGATGTCCTTTGCATCCATGCCGTTCACGACGATTCTTATGGGATTGACCGAAGCATCTGCCACCGGTCGGCCAATCGCCCGAATGTTGTGCGAACAGGTCAGGACATACGTCTTGGATCCCTTGGTGTCGTGGCACAGCACGATCCCCGTACCGGAATCCAAGACCTTCGTTCCGTTCATGACGATAATCAGCACGGCGCTCATGGCGTACCCCCCTTTGAACCAGGGGTAGCTGCTGGCTCCTTCGTGGGTTTGAACGTAACCTTGACCTTCAAGGTCCCTTCCGCTTTTGACTTCGCCACGAACAAACTGCCCTCCGCCGAGAAACTCAGTCCGAGTTCCACCTCCGCGCTATCAACCGCAATCGGCACATCGAGCGTGCGTTGCAAGCCACTGAAGGCGTCGCCAATGGGACGGAGAATGCGGCCGACCATCGTTGCAACCATCTCCATGGTGGTGTCCACGCGCTCGGCGGTGGCCGTGTGCATTTCCGCTCTGGCATCGTGCGGACCGCCAATTTCGATGATTACTCCATCTTTCAATTCCAGAAAGCGTGTCGCCATGAAATGTTCCTTGAATTCAGCCTCAACCAAATGTGAGTTGCTTTCGAACCTAAGTCAGGATGGCTTAGACCTGCCAGTCCGGGACCAGTCGCAAACTCGCAGTCATTCTGTGCCTACGGCTTCCCGAGCCAGAATCGCAGTTCGGGCGCGTCGGCAATGCCGTTACGGAAGTACTTGTTCTGCCAGGCATCGGTCGTATCCAGGCCCGACCACGCCTTCTTGTTGCCCACGTTCGCAAGGCTGAACCGCCAGCGGTAATGATCGTAGACGTCCATCACGTGGACGGCGTAGGCCGCCGCCAGGCTTCGATTGCCACGAATGATGAGCAGGTTCTCGTCGTTGTTGTAGGATGCCCGAAATCCCAGGTTGTGGCTGCCGGTAACGACCACGCATCCGTCAGTAAACGGATCGATCACGACGATCTTGTCGTGAATGATGGCGTGGGCGGTCGGCGACGACTTGAGCAGTTCTCGTTCCCAGTACGAGAACTGGTCGGTAACAGCCGTTGCCGGCACGACGAGGTCGGGTTCCGTTGACCCGTGGAACAGTTCGACCGTGTCGAGGAAAGTCTTCTGCACCGGCGGATCGGTCGCGGCACCTCGGAGAAACAGACGTGGCTTCGCATCGAGGCATTCTGCCGCGGTCTGCACGATGCTGGGACTGCCTGGCTGGAACGCCAGGAACAGGATGGCTTGTTCCGCCGCCTTCATGCACTCGAAGACCTCGTCCATGTCGACAGGAGTCCGGGGGTTTTTCGAGGGTTTGTTCTTCTGTGGAGTGTTCGGAGAGAACCAGACCGTCGTCCCTACGTCGTTGGCCTTGTGCGCCGTCCGGTTGTCCTCCCGAAAACTGGTGGCCTGTTCGGCATCGTCAGCCTTGAGCCGCTTCCAGTAGTCGAGGTACGCCTCTGCGAGCTCCGTTGATTCGATGACGATCGCGTTGTTCGATTGCCCGCAGACTGCGGAAGCCGTCCAGTTAGTACTGCCGCTGAGGACCACCTGTGGCTGATTGCTGGAATCCACATAGACCATGAACTTGTTGTGCCCGATATGACCGCTGCCGAGCATCCGGTCGGTGATATCCAAGTCGGCCTCGTGCAGTGCCTGCCGTGCGGCATCGTTGACCTCGTCGTCGGTACCGGTGTTCGACAGGATCAGATGCAACGAATCCTTCGATTTCGTGTCGAGCAGTGCCTTCACCAGTTCGGGATCGCTCAGCTCGTACAAGGCTGCGTAGCAATCGCCGCCTTTCTCCTCGGCGCGACGCAAGAGCGAGAGCATAGCGTCGATAATCTGTCCCGCCAGTTCCTGACGCAAGGGGTCGCCTGGCTGATCGATGCGGTCGATCAGCTCGCGATAGTTCGGTGCGCCGCTAGGCCCCTTGTTCAGGACGTGTGCCAGGTGCTGGGTCGAGAGAATGCCGCGATTGAAGTAGGCCGAGAACGAGCCTAACGTTGGGGTCAGCGTCACTTCATTGGTGACGAGCTCGCGTTCCTCCCATGGCGTCAAGGCGTTTGGGGCGCCTCTCATCGGGATGACCTCGTACTTGTACGTACCGCCTCTTGCCGCCGTAAGGTCGCGCCAGTTGAACTTCTGGATGGGCCATTGCTCGGTCGTGTGTGGCGTCCAGTCGGCGTTGTCGGTGCCCCTGAATCCGACCCACGCCGGGAGGAACTCGGGCTCGGGCGGCACGGCAGCCGCGGCACCGGGCGCTGCGGTTACGGTAATCCGCCGTATGGCAAAGCCCAGACACCCTTCGAGCTTCTCGGAATATGCCCAACCGATCTGTGCGACGTCGTTGTTGGCCAAAGCCACTGCGCGATCCATGATTTTCTCCTTTATGTTGTGATCAAGCAATCGGGCCGTCGGAGATTCTGTCAGCTTCCAATTCCCCTCCCGACCACTGCAAATGTCACCGAATAGCTACGTTTCGAACGGTTCAGGCTCCGCTGCGCGAGCCGTTCCACTCCTTCGTAGTTCCCTGGTCGGCAGGGCAAAGCCGAGCATCAGTTCCTATAGCCCCTATCATCTACCCCGCGGCAGCCTAGTAAGGGTGAATACCCCGTCCTTGGGAACCCGTGGAATGATGATCTCTACAAAATGGGTGCAGTTTCGTTTCAGCCACCGGCTTGCCTGGTCGTTTTCTAGGAGACGGTGGACGATCATGTGCCCGGAAGCCCCGCGCGCCGTGCTGTGGAAGTAGCTGACGTTGCCACCCGGGAACACCGCCGAGATGCTCATCGCCAGCACTTTGGCCGCCGTCGCGGGCGTTATCTTCGAGTAGTAGCCGTTTGTCGGGTCAGCCAAATCGCTCCGGTCGACGAACAGGCAGCGGTATGCCTTGTTGTCCCCGTAGGGATGCACGTCTTCCAGGACTTTGGCCTGGAAGTAGATCGCCTCGGCGTTTTGCTTTGCCTCGGGCGCGAAGAACTCCAGGTAGAAATCGGAAACCTCGCTGCCGTGGTCATCGACGACCCGCACGACGACCTGCATGTACTGGTGGAAATAGTCCGCGGTTGGCGGCTGTCCGCCGAAAAGGCGACCTCGTTCGGCGTCGTCCCGTGAAAGCGACGCGGTCGCTTCCGAGATGTCCGCCCAGGACGGGCTGGCGTCGATGACGGATTGCCAGCTAAACGCAGGGTCCAACGTCGCCTGGGTCGGCACCGACATGGCTTGGTACCTGTTGAGCCCTTCGCATTGAAGCGCCTGGAGAATGAGCTTGCCAAGCAATCCCTGCGTTGGAGCATCGGAGGAGTAGCCTTGCGAAGCGGGGTCGATAATCGATCCGTGATCGCGGTCGGGAAGGATAGCGAACGGGAAGACCAGGTCGCCGTACCGCGACCTCCAGAGCGTGGTGAGCGGCGATTCCTCGTTCGACGCGAAGTCGATCGTCACGCCACGGGCATTGAGATTTGCCGCCGCCGCGCGCACAGTCCCGTCCGAACCGTTCTCATTGATCGCCTGCCGAAGCCCGCTGGCGTAAGGATGAGTACCGATGATCACAAAGGGCCACACGCCGTTGCCGCCGTACGGCGACGAACCGGGATGCAACGGGTCAGGCCCGAACAGGTCGCGTTGGGCGAGGTCCCACTGATAGGGCGACGCAAGCTCCAGTTCCTTCAGCATTTCCTTGCCGGTGTGGAACCAGTTGTTCCAGCCCTTGATGAGGCGTCCGAGCATGCTTTGCCCCATGGCAGCCAACTTCGACCCGAAGTTTGCCGGGGCCAACATCACCAACCGTTTGACAGGACAATTCTGACCGTCAGGGTAGTAGTCTCCCAGCCACTGCCGCGCCACCAAGCCGCCAGTGCTGTGAACGATCATGTCGAAGGGCGCAGCCAATCCTTCCCTGGAAATCTTGTCCTGGACGACCTGCTGCATCCGCTTGGCGACATCCTCGATCCGCACGTCGTCGTCGAGCGAGATATAGTCGCCCAGCCAGACAGGAACGGGATCGAATCCGTTCTCGTCCAAGAAGTTTACCAATGGCTCGAACGACTTCGACGTGTCGCTCCAGCCATGCAGGATGGCGACTTGGCGGGGCATTGTTGCACCTCACTTGTTTAACGATTTGCGTTCTTAACTTTTTCCCCGCCTCCCGCATCGCTTGGCGACAAGGGCTTCCGACCGCACCGCAGTCAGGGAGTTGAAGCCTATGGACTTCCGACACGGTAGACCGACTCGAATGATAGATCAAGAATTCCAAATCTGCCGGAAGGGTCAGTTAGGGTCCCTCCGCGAAATGGACTCGGGCCTGGCGATAATGCCAGATCAAGATGACTCAGATCGGCAATACTCAACGCCGTGCCACTTGTGGAATTGAATTCGTTAAGGATCTCCGAGAGCCGCAATGCCTCGATATCGACCTCGTTAAAAACGAAACACCAAATCCCGAACATCCCGCCTGCATTTCGTCGAATCATGCCGAATTGCGGCAGCGCCCCGGAAAGAGGTGTGGCCGACAGGAACGACTGGGCCGCAGCGAGTTCAGCATTGACGTCGATTCGGCCTGCTCCCGTTGTCCTCCAAAATGGGACCATGCGATCTACCGCCGCGTGGAACTGAGCTCGCCGCGCGGCAACGTCTCCGTCATCGAGCTTTCGCCTCAAGACAGCCAGAGCGGACTTCGTGAGGTCATTCGATCCCAGGTAGAAGTGGAGATCGTCAACTATCTTGCCGACGTGATCGGGATCGGGAAGAAAAACCGGCAGGATGCGGAATCGGATTTCGACCTCCTGAAGCCGGTCAATGTCCTTGTTTGGCCACCGCCGCGAGAACTCGGGGCGGAAGGGAGCGAAGACCACGGTCTCCTGAAAGCTTCGTATTTCCTCCATTGCGTTCCTTTCTCAAAGTGAGCAGCGCACTTTCTTCATGTTTCGATTGAACCTACCTGAACAAAATCAGCAAACTTAAGCCGCCGTTACGTCTCCACGGCTGTGGTCTTCACTCCGACCCAGCCCCCGTCCTTCGCTTGGCCCACGACGTAAATTGCCACTTCCACTTCCCCGACTCGGAACACCTTGACGTCGGAAAGTCGGTCCTTTAGGACGCTTAGGAGATTGCGGTACTGCTCGACGGCGGTTTTCTCGTCGTCTGCGTGCCAGTCCTGCTCCTTCGTCAAGTCGGCGAAGAACATGTCGAGCGGCACGGACTTTACGGGACTATCCTTTGGCTTGCCCGCGAACTCAAGGAGCCGCTCCTCCGTGAGCGACCCTGTTCCGTTCTTCCACTCGAAGACCTCGAACGGTTCGTCGGACTCGCTCGTAAAGAGCAAACCCCTGGTCGCCGATCGTAGCGCGGACACAACCTGAGTAGGCATGGTGACGCAAGCTCCCGCTAGTTGCCTCGCCGAGGGATCACCGGCGGAGGAATGCGCTCTTCGTCCACCTCTTCCTTCAGCGAGT
>Ga0181529_10005362_pt1 | contig 13472 bp, 1 predicted proteins | sample PEATcosm2014_Bin_36_FD_119763 | JGI IMG/M metagenome (GOLD analysis project Ga0181529, IMG submission 119763) | Peatland microbial communities from MTU Mesocosm Facility, Houghton, MI, USA - PEATcosm2014_Bin10_30_metaG | ecosystem: Environmental > Terrestrial > Soil > Wetlands > Peat | place... | reverse complement strand
CTATCGTAGCTCGTCCGATTATCCACCGAGACGGTCACTTCCTTGATGCCGTTCGCGTCCGAGGCGGTTCCCATGAGCTTCACCGTCCCATGGACCGGCTTGGAGATGGAGGGCGCGGTCATGAGGGCGACGGGCTCCTCCTTCGATATCCTGTACTTCCTCGAGACGACGTCGCTCTGGACGCCGTACATGTCCTCGGCCTTGGCCTCCACGAGGTGCTCGTTGTCCGTGGTGTCCTTGAGGGCGATCGGCACCGAGAAGCCCGTGCCCGGCATGTCGAGCTTCGTCCATCCGCCGCCGTCTATGCGGTAATAGACCGCGGCGACGCCGACATAGCCGTAGGCGACGCCGCTGATGACGAAGTCGCCGCGCAGCACCTCCATCTCGGAGGGCGCGTGGATCTCGACGATGGGCTTATCGGCCTCCTTGTCCACGACGACCGTCGGCGCGAGGATGGCCTTGTTCCCGGCCTTGTCCGTCGCGACGAAGCCTCCTCCCTCGGCGAGGGGCATGTCGAGATGCGAGAGGTCGAGGTCGCGGGAGAAGGTCCCCAGGCCGACGACGTCGTCGCCCTTGGCGTTCGCCTTGGCCAGGAAGGAGACGCTCGCGACTCGTCCCGCGTCGCTCGCCTCGCCCACGAAGGTCGTGAGCCCGTGCACTTTCTCGCCCACCGCGGGCACGACCTGGGTAAGCGCCGGCGGCACGGTATCCTTGTTGATGAAGCGCAGGACGCGCGTTTCCAGGCCGGCCTTGTCGCGGACAATGAAGTCGAGTCGAGTCGCGCCGTCGGGCGCCGCCGCAAGGGGGAGGACCGCGTCGAAGGAAGCTTCGCGCCCGTCCGCGACGGCGGGAAGGGGCGCAGGAGCCGTCACGGGCGCGACCTGGGCGGCCGCCGGCGCATCCGCGGAGGCCAACGCCAACTTCGCCGACAGCGGGTTTATCGCGACCTTCGCCGGCGGGGGGATGGTCGCCGGCTTTACGGCCGCCGCGGCCTTTTCCGCTACGGCTGCATCGAAAAGCGTCGTCGGGTCGCCGCCGTCCACCGAGACCTTGACGAGGTCGATCCCCTGGGGATCGGTGGCCTTCCCCGCCACTCTGACCTCGCCCCGCGTCCAATCCCCGTCCGAGGGAGCGGCGACTTCGACGGCCGGCGGCTCGGCGTCGACGGCGGCCGAGAAAGGCCCCCATGAGAAGCTGTCGCCGTCGACCGTCTGGACCGTCAGCGTAGCGGAGGGGACGACGCCCGCAGCCGCAGCCGCGATGGAGACCGAGCTGCCGTCGAAGGCGGCGGCGAGCGAGGGAGACTCCGGCGATATAGCGACGGTCTTGATGGGACGGCCGTTGAACCGCCCGACCAGCTTGTCGCCGGGCGCGAGGAGGAAGCTCGTCTTGCCGTCGGCCAGGACGATGCGCGAGTCGGCGAAGCGCAGACCCTCGGCGTCGTCGGCCGTCGCGGCGGATGGCAGTATCTTATGGAGCTCGAGCTTGGCCGTGCCGGTCATGCCCAGGATATCCTTCGCGATAAGGTCGATCGCCACCCGGTCGTAGGCGAGCCCCGCGGGGATCGGAGCCGAGAATGAGACGGCGCCGCCCGCGGGCTTGCCGAGGGAGGCTAGTATCGGAGCCCCGCCGTCGATCGATACGGAGACCGAAGCCAGGCCGTTGGGAGCACTCGCGCTTCCCGCGATGGCGCTCGAGGCGCCGAGCGCGAAGTCGCCGCCCGGCGTCCAGGGCGAGGAGCTCTTGCCGTCGCTTATCTTGAAATCGCCCAGCGCCGGAGCGGGACCCTTCAGGGTGAAAGTCTTGGCCAGCTTGGTAAGGCCCGATCCCGGGTCGCCCGCTTCGATGGTGATGGAATGCTTGCCGGCGCCCAGGGCCGAGAGGGAAAGGGCGAAGGCGCCGGAGGGAAAGGAGAGGGCCTCGCCGCCGTCGATCGACACGCGCGCCGGAACCGCTCCGGCGCTCCCGGTCGCGAGGCCGGCGACGAAAGCATCGGCTTCGAGGGGAGCGATGTCGCCCTTCGCGTCGACGATGGGGGAATCAAGCCGAATCTTGGGCGAGGCGGGCGCGTAGCCGTACTTCAGGGCGAGGGCCGCCTGGTTGCCGGCCGGATCCCTCGCGGTTATTCCGATCGCCGCGGGAGCGGCCTTCGCGGCCGTCCAGCCAGGATCGATCATGCGGGCGAAATATCGTCCGCCCGTCTCGACGCCGAGACTCTCCTTGGCCGCCGGCCCCGTGGCCTTGGCGCCGGGAAGGCCGGCGATTTCGCCGAAGGCCAGGCCATTCTCGTCCTCGGCCTTGACGACCAGAGGGAAGGGACCGGGCATGGCGCTCACGCCCTTTTCCGGATAGATGGCCGCGAGGCTCGGCGCCTTCGTGTCGACGAGGCTGTAGATCGGACAGAAAAAGGAATCTCCGGCGAAGTCCTCGATCTTGAGGACCCATCGCGCCGCCCCGTTCTGAAGCTTGGAGGCTTCCGACGCGAAGCCGAAGGGGAGTGCGGACTTGGCCGACTTGGCGTCCTTGTTCGAGGCGAGGAGGCTGTAGGTCGCGCCTCCGTCCATGCTCAGGGAGACGGCTTTCGCCTGGCCGTCGACTGTCGCCTGGCCCTTGAGGGATAGCGCGCCAGGCACGAGGAGCCGAGTCGCGAAGCGCTGAGGCAGGGGCGAGCTCGAGTCGCCCAAGGCGTTGAAGTCGGCCTCCGAAAGCCCGGGAAGCGTAAGGGAGACCTTGAGGGAGCCGGCGGTCCCCGCGAGCTCGACCTTCGCCTCGCCGGTCGAAGGCTCGATCGAAAGGGATCCCATCGCCTGCGCTCGCGCGGGAGGCGGACCGACCAGTACCTTGGGCCTGGCGACGGTCGCGTTGCCGGCCTTGTCGGTGACCCTGTACGCGGCATCGGGGTTGGCCGCCAAGTCCGCCCTATGGACGAAATAGCGGCCGTCCCATTCGATGGGGGAAAAGCTCTTGCCGTCGGCCGCGTATTCCACGGAGGCGATGTCCGAGGCGTCGTCGACCGCGGCGGCCACGTCCTCGGGCCCCCAGACGGCCGCCCCCTCCTCGGGCGACAGGAAGCGCAGGACCGGGCCCGCGGCCCCTCCGAAGCTTCTATAGGCTCGCGCGACGTTGCCGCCGGCGTCGGTGGCCTCGACTTCGATGGAAATAGGCCCCGCGGGCAAGTCGGAGGAGGAGAGCTCGATCGAGAAGGAGCCGTCCGGTTTTACCGCCGCCTTCGAGCTCTGACCGTCCGGGAGCCTTCGCCAGCCGAGGGTGACCGCCCCGGCGGCGTCTACCGCCTTCCCCGCTATGACGAGTTTCGAGTTGAACCAGGAGCCCTCCGCCGGAGAGTCTATCGTAAGGGTCGGGGGCGTCGAGTCGGTGACGAAGACGAAGGGGCCGGCCGAGAATTCATGGCCCGTGGAAGTCTTGCCGATAAGCCGCGTCGGAACGCTCGTCCCGTCCTTGGCGGCCGAGATGGTCACGACGCGGCCGTCGTAGCTCGCGGCCACGAGGTCGGTGACCGGATCGAAGCGCAGGCCGGAGAGCTCGCCCCCATAGAAGGCGCCGAGGACGGGCCGAGGCGGCGCGCCCGGGCCGAAGACGATCCTGCCGTCCGCTCCTACGCGGGGATCCGAGAAGCGAAATCCCATATCCTCCCTCGCGACGGCATAGTCGGTCACGTACAGGAGCGCGTCGCCCTCGAAGCCGTTGCCCGCGCTATCCTTGACCCGCAGGGCTATCGGCGCGAAGCCGTAGGACAGGGAACGGTCCAAGGCGATCCTGAAGCGCCAGGAGCCGTCGGCAGCCTTCGCGAGCAAGGCCGGCTTCGGCGTCCCGCCGGCGATCGAGTACGTCGCGGAAGACGGAAGGTTCGGCGTGGAGACGGCGCCTTCCAGGAATTCGCCCGAGTCCACGCTCACCTGCGCTCCCTGGGCGAAGTCCCTCGAGGCTTTCGCCGACGTTATGCGGTCGAATTTGACGGCTCCGGGACCGTTGTCGAGCGCGAAGGGGAAAATGGTCGGGTCGCCCGCGTGTCCGTCGGCGTCGACGGGTACCAGGCTCAAGACGTGCTTCCCCGAGGACTCGGGCGGAAGGGCGAGGGAGAAGGCCTCCGTGGAGGATGCTTCGACTGGAGCCTTGCCATCGATGGACCAGCGGAAGCCGGCCGCTCCGTTATACGCCGCGATCGATCCCCAGATGACGTCGCCCGTGCGCACTACGGTCCCCGAGGAGGGGCCGAGGACCTTGAGCGCTGGCCGATCGCCCTTGCGGTCGATCTTATAGGCCTTGACCAGCCGCGTCGCGTTTCCGATCGGATCCTCGGCGACAAGGGTGAGGGTGACGCCGTCCCCCTTCGCCTTGTCGACGTCGAAGTCCTTGACGAAGAAGGGATCGCCCTTCGTGAGGGGGATCTCCCCTTTCTCCCCGGTGCTGAGCTCGTAGGACAGCCGCTTGACGCCGAGGACGTGCCGCACCGCTCCGACCAGCGAGAAACGGGCGTGGATCGATTGCCCCGCCGCCGGCCTCGCGACCTCGATGACAGGCTTCGTATTGTCGACGAAGACGAGGTAGGCGGCGGTAGAGCTCGTTCCGACCTTGGCGACGCTGCGAAGGTCGAACACCTTGGGTCCGTCGCCGAGCTTCTTCGTGTCGACGGGCCAGACGAAGGAAGGGCGCAGCTTGTCCTTGCCCAGCTTGAGATCCACCTTGGCCCAGGTCTTGCCCTCGTCCTGGGATATCTCGAGCGAGCGGACGCCGTTGGCGTCGAAGACCGTGCCCGTCAGGCGGATCTGTCCGGACACCAGGGACCCGATGGCCGGCTTGTCGACGGTCGCGACGGGCTGGTTCCGGTCCAGGTCGAATCTGACTCGCGCTACCGGCCCGACGAGGCCGTTCACGTCGACGCCGCGGACGTCGAGCGTGCGCCTCCCTTCTTCGATGTCTTTGGTCTTGAGATAATAGGACCAGAACTCCTTGCCGTCCGCCTTAACGTATTCCCCGCCGTCCAGGCTGAACTCGACGTGGTCGATGCCCTTGGCGGCCGCGCAGGTGCCGACGATATTGAGATCCCCTCCTACGCGCTGGAGCTGGATCGGATTGATTATCGAGACGATGGGAAGGTCGGCCTTGGGGTCGATGAAGATGTTCATCGGCGCCGCCCGCGTCACGTTGCCGGCCTTGTTCCTGGCCTCGACGATCAGGTTGTATTTGCCGGGAGCGTAGCCCGAGAGATCGAGGCTGTATTTCCAGTTGTCCAGACCGTCGACGGGAGTGAGGGCGTTGCCTTTGCCCTGGGCGGAAAGGGCGAGTCCGACGAGGAGGATCGCCGCGGAAACTTCGATTTTTCTCATTTTTTGGGAGCCTCGTCGATAGCCAGCTGGACATCGACCGTAAGATTGTTTTCGACCAATGGGTCGGGCAGGCGATCCGTGAGAGGATAGAAGAATTCGGCTTGGCGGACGAGATTTCTGACTGCGGCTCCGGTACCGTCGAGCTCGGGAGCGCCGGAATTGGCCGCCAACCAATAGGTCCGGGATCCGATTTCCCTTTGGAAGGCGGAGCCTGTCAGGATGCGCAGGAGAGGAAGCGCCGCCTTCCATCGACCGGGAGCGCCTCGAAGCTCGGCGAAGACGACTATGCCACCCAAGGCGAATCCGGAAGGTCCCGGTATCCTCAGGGCGTCGAAGCGCCGAGAACCTTGGACGTTGGCCGTTTCGTAATCGCGGAAAGTCTCGAGGAAGGTAGAGGAAGCGTTGGGTTTGTATGCTTGGAGCAGGTCCGCCATCTTGAAGTCCCAAGAGTTAGCCGCCCAGCAAGCCTTGTCCTTCAGCGATGCGAGGGCAGAGAGCTCCCCCTCCCAGGGTTTGGATGCTAGGGCGAACCATGGCGACGCCAGCGCATGTGCTTTCCCGTCCGAAACCGCGCCTACGAACGCCCACTGCCTGAAAGCCGGCCGGCTCCCCGCCATCACGAGGCTCCTGGTCCCCGCTTGGGCAAGCAGACGATCCCAGTCCGTCGGGCTCGATGCCTTGCTTCCTTGAGGGACGAATCGAGTCTCTCCCCACACATCGTAGAATAGAGGAATAGCTTCCCAGTTCTGCCCGTTCATCGCCATTCGAGCGAGTGAGTCGGGGGGCCTGTAATTCCCTCCCTTCCGCCATTCGTCGGAAACCTGAACTGCCGGCGCCGTCGAGGAAGGCAGGTTCCAGCCCGGCGTAGTCGTAAGCCGCAGGGCCAATGCCGCTCCCGGCCAGGGCTTGGTATCGGGCTGAAGCGTCCAATGTCCCGCGGACGGATTGGCCGCGAGCGCTTTTTGCACGAGGGGCTGGAGGTCCTGGACCTCCGGCCCGACGAGGAGGACCAGGGGCTTCTGGCAGGACGCCAGTCCTGCGAAGCAAATCACGGTTATGGCGAACCGCGCGCTTTTCCCGACCGACATCATTGCAACTGCCCCGTCTCCAAGGTATAGGCCGAGCCGTTCTGCGTCGCGTATCCCAGGATGGGCGAGTTGTTCGAGGAAGAGTTCTTCTTGATCCCGATGCCGATCCGGAAGTTCTGGGGATAGCTGGCTGTCGGCAAGGTCATCACTTCCCAGTTACCGGTGTATTGCTGGGTCGAAGCCGACGCCCCGTCTTGGACGGGAGACGTGAAATTGGTCCTCCAAGCCGTCCTTGCGCTAAAGCTCGTCGAGGTGAACGACGGCATGTAGTACGAGATGTACGGTACGTAATTCGTACCATTGTAGTAGGTGGCGATCGAGATATTCGTCCCCGTGGAGAGGAAGGAATCGACTGTGCAGGTCTGGGGCGATGCGGTGTTGTAGGTCGGCAAGTAGGCGTACTTGAGGTGGCCCGACGATGAGTTGTAGTAGGCGATGTGGATTCCGTTGCCGCCGTCGACGGCGAGGTCGACATACCACCCGGCGAAGCTGGCATCGATGACCGTCGCGTTTTCCTGCCAGAAGTCTTCCACTACCGTTCCCGTACCCGTGCCGGCCCCGGTAGCCTTGAATACTGTGCCGACAAGGCTGTTCGATGCCCCGTAATTGGTGAAGACGGTGGTGCCTGGCGTCAGAATATAGTAAGTCTTGTTGGCCACCATGGCCGTCGCCGCCACGGATGTGTTCACGGTCGGAGTGGCGTTATAGCTGTAAACCAACCTCTGATTCGTTTGGTCGTACCAGGCCGCTACGGCTACGCCCGTGCTCGTCACGCCGACGGCGCTGTAGAGTCCCATGGTATAGGTATTCGAGTTTCCGTCGGCGATCACCTGGTAACCGGTTCCGGTTCCCCCGGTCGCATCGCTGTGGTTCACCAGGTTCCCGCCGGCCGCCATGCCGTAGCCGGCCGTCGTCGGGGTCGGATAGGTCCCACCGATCGTCCCCCACCGGAACTTGAGCTGGCTGTTCGCCGCATCGTAGTAGGTCATATAGACCCCGCCGGACCCGACCGCGATCTTGGGTTGCTGGATTCGGTTGGCATTATAGACGGGGGCTGCAGAGGTGTTGCTGTTGGCGTTCTCCAGCATGACCTTCTTGGACCCTGAGCTATAGGCCCCCGCAGTAGTCGTGCTATTCGAACCCACCGCGCCGGCGGTGTTCCACGCGTAGAATCCAAAATTGGCCCACCCGCCGCCGGCGCTGTTGGCCACTGTGCCGTTCATATCTTGGTTGTAGGCGGCCGTTCCTTGGCCTCCCGAGTCTCCATTCATGGCGGCCCCGTAATTGTACCCGTTCGAGTCGACGGCGATCGCGGTGTCGTACCACTGGGTGAATGAGTAGTCGATCTGGAAGTTGCTTCCGCCGACGTCCTCGTTGACGGCCTGGGCACCGTAGTCGTAGATGAACCCTACGGTCTGGTTCGTATCCGTGCCGACCCGCATCGACGGGTATCGGATGGAGGTGGTTCCGCCATTGACGACGGTGTTGAAGGACCAAACATAGAAGTAGAGATCGTCCGTCAACAGCGGATTGTTCACTCCGTTGGGTTCCTGGTTGTAATAGACCGTCGTCGCGCCCGAGGTGGTCATCGAGGCGTTGTTGTTGTTGATGTTGTTGTCGGCCGCTACCCCGTTGACCGTCAATCCGAGGGCGCCGGAAGTCGCGCCCGAGCTCAGCGTCGCGGTCAAGGAGGTCTTGCTCGGCGCGCTTACCGCTATGTAGGTGCCGCTGCCGTTAAGGGTCAGGCTCGTCGAGGTTGCATAATAGAGATTGTACCCGGCGAGGGTCGCCACTCCCGTATTGGAGATCGGATAATAGCCTTGGGCCGAGCGGTTGAACACGGAAGGATTGGACGAGTACGCGTTGGAAAGCGCCGTGGTCACCGTGGTCACGTAGGGAACGATATCCACCACCATGGGAGAGCTGCTGGACAGCGATGGCGAACCGTTGTTGTATGCCTTGAACGTGATCGTGACGTTCGTCGCCGCTACCGTCGCGATCTGCGAGCAGTCCCATGTGAAGCTCCAGTTCAGGACATGGCCGTCGGCCAGGCTCAGCGATTGGCTGTTGGCATCGACGGCTAAGCTCCATACCTCTCCTGCCGTAGAATTGGAGGATCCGACCAAGGCGCCGCCGGAATAGGTGGCGATCGTGAACTCGGCGCCCGACCCCGCTCCGCCGTTGAAGCCCGGTATTGTAGCCGTGATCTTTTTTAACGACTCGTCGTCCCAGGCCTTGCCCTTGAACACTACTTGCCCGGAAATGGCCGAGGCCCCAGACGTTATCGGGCTGGTGTACTCGATATGGCCGCCGCTGGCCCCGATATTGGCGCTGTAGGCGGATACTGGCCCGGTAATCTTACCGGTATCGGTATAAACGCCGCCATTGGAAGAGTCGATCGGCGTGCCGTAGACGGTCCCGAAAGACGCGAGATTTATCGTCGGCGCCACCGTATCGTTGTTATGGATGTTGAGGTCTACAGTCTGCGTGTATGACTGGTTGGAATAGGAGGAGCCGGGCGTCGCGTCGGTCACCGTGAACGTGAAGGACGCGCCGTTGCTGACTGTCGTGTCGGGAATGGACGGCGATATGGTGGCGAAATTCAGGGTTACCGTCTCGCTGGAGGTACTAACGCCTGCGACCGTTACTCCCGCCTGTCCCGACGGATTCAGGTAGTCGTGGCCGGCATAGATCAAGGAGTAGGAGAGAGAGCCATTGTTGCCGCCGTATACGCTGTTGAACGTGAAGGAAAGCAGCTTGTTCCTTCCCGTGAAGTTGGTGGTCGTCAGGCCCGAGGAGAAGGCCTGGCTAGCGTTGATCGATCCGGCCCCCGTCAGGTCCGTTCCCAGGGTGACGTTGGACAGGGTCGGAGCGTAATTCGACACGAAGGAGCTCTGGGCGTAATGGGTCGCGTTGCCGGCCTGGTCCCAGGCGACGAAGTTGACTGTGATCGGCCCGTCGCTGAGCTGGGTCGTATCGATCTGGAGCCACCAGTCGCGGTTGCTGCCGTCGAGGGTGAAGCCGTAATTCAGGCCATCAGTAGTGCCGGACGTCGCCAAGGTACTGATAGCGGCGAAATAGTTGGAGGGAGTCGCGGGGTTCGACGGGTAGGCGACCGAGCCGACGCTCCCGCCGTTGGCCATGTCCTTGGCCGTAAGCGACCCGGCAGCTTGCGAGGCGGCCGTGCCTTGGCTCGATTGATTATTGATCTTGTATACTAGCGTGCCGGCGGCATTCGTGAGGTAGACGACGACCTGACTCAGGTCCTGAATGGGCCCGGAGCCAGTCCCCGAATCCGTGACCGAGCCCTGGAACTTGAAGTTCGTCCCTGTCATGACCTGGATGGCGGTCCCGGTGCCACTACCCGCCCCGGTGGCGATGAATGGCTGGCCTGCGTTGTTGGATGCCGCTCCGATGCTCGTAAAGCTCGTACTCCCCGGAGCGAGGATCATGTAGCTGGTTCCGGCCACGAAGGAGCCCGCGCTCACCGGGACGAGGGTAGACGAGAGGGGCGTCGACAGGGCTGAGAGCGGATAGAAATTGTCCACGTCCAGCGTCACTACCGACGTGGATACCTGCGGCGTTGGGCTCGTCATGTCCGTCATCTGGAAGTAGAAGGAGTAGACCCCGGTGGTGCTGGCGTACAAGGCGTTCGATAGGACGGACATGCTGACGGAGTAATTGAAATTGCCCGACGAGTCCGACTCTATGAAGGATCCCCCGGTACTCGAGACGTTGATGGTCCCGGCCGGCGGCGTGAATACGGACCCGGGAGAGGTGCTTGATGCCCCGGTCCACAACGAGGAATTGGAACCGGTGGCGACGATCATGACATTGATAGTATTGCCGGACCCGAAGGTATCGCTGGTCTTGGCGGCGGACGGGGTCACGGTAGCAGTCCAGTACGAGCCGTTCTGCCCAGTGCCCGACGTGTAGGAATTCGCAGTGTTATAAATGTTGTTGCTCCCTGACAGGGGGCTGCTTTCCACGACGTCTATCCTGGAGATTCCCTTCGAGGATTTCACCGTCCCCGTCACGCTTATGGTTCCGTTGGTGACCAACCCCGAGTAGTAGGAGTTCCCGTTGATCTGAACGTTCTGAAGCTGCGGGAAGGTCGCGTTAAAGGTCATGACGAAGGGAGTCGTCAGGAGGCCCGACAGGGTTCCCTTACCGCCTCCGAGAGTGGGCGAGTTCCAGGCCCTGGCCTGGAGGCTGATCTTCTGGCTGGTGTTGCCGCCTTGCGGGTAGGCCGAGGTAGTGTTGACGTCGTAGTACCAGGTTACGTTGTTCCCCGTCGTCGTCAATGTGGCGGGAGCCCATACGGAGGCTGTCACGCCCGAGCCGGCTGAGGAGAAACTAACCGCCGCGCCGCCGCTGGTGGCGGAGACCTGGAAGCTATTCGTCGTCAGATTAGCGGCGGTCACCCAGTACGGGGTCGTGGAAAGGACAGGATTGCCGCCGATCTGGGGAGCCGTAGTTCCCGAAAGGAAGACCATCATACCGGCAGTGAAAGGATGAGCCGTCGCGCTGATCGTGCTTCCCGAGATCGACGCCGGAACCGGATTTGCGGGGAAGTTGCTTCCCCCGCTGGGGTCGACCGCCACTTCCACGCTGTAAATGGCTACGGGCTGGAGGGCAGTGCCCGTGATTCTCTGCTGGCCTCCGAAGGTCAGGCCGGTCGCCGGCTGGATAATGGTAACGACCGGGATGTTGCCGTTAGGATCGAGGATCAGGTAGTACGTGGTCAAGTCCGCCACGTTGCCGGCCTTGTCCACGGCCTGGAAGACGATTGGCAATTTCCATAGGTTCGTACCGCTGGCCGGATTGCCGTTCGTATCGCACTGCGTGGCATAGGTGACGTTGGCGTAGCCCGACATGTCGCCCAGGCTGATCGTCCAGCTGTAGCTGCCGCCGGTCACATTGAGGCTCGTCCAGCTCGAGGCGTTGCCCAGGTTGTAGTTGTTCCCTATCTGGTACTGGATCGTCCCCGTGACGCCGCTGGGAATGGCTCCCGGATCCGTGGTCGTTCCGGTGATCGTCAGGTTGCCTACGAACCTCGTGCCGGACGAAGGGCTCGAGACGCTGATGATCGGCGGAGTCGTATCGAGGGTGAAGGCCTGGCTGCTCTGGTTGTTCTTGGCCGAGCCTGATCTCACCTGTACGTAGGCCGCCAACGCGCCGTCGCTGAACTGGGACCCCGTCCCTGGATTGATGAGGGACATCGCCGGCACCAGCCAATTAATGGGATGCGTCGGAGATTGGACGGCTACGTAGGTACCCGTCGTCGTGAAGGTTACCGGAGTCGAGCTGCCGCTGGTCGCCGATACCTGGAAGGTGTTGTTGGAGGTGTTGACGTTGAAGACATAGTAGAACGAGCCCGCGACGACCGGGGCCGGCAGGGCAGTACCCTGGAAGTAGACCACGTCCCCGTTCGTCAACTGGATATTCCCGTTGCTCGCGGTCAAGGTCGAGCTGCTCGCCGTAACGGTGACCGGCGCGTTCGGGTAGAAACCGCCGGCGAAGGAATAGGCCGTGGCGTCGGCCACGAGGAGATTGGTGGCTATGCTGGTGCTGATGACCAGGGCCGCTCCGCCCTTCGTCGCCGAAATGGTGAAGGTATGCCAGGTGGGAGTAGACACGACGTAATACGGCGTCCCGATTTGCAAGGATGCGCCGGTGCTAGTCACTGGCATCGGCGTCCCGTAGAAGTAGACGGTGTCCCCGACCGTCATCTTGTCGACTGAGGCGGCGGAGAAGTAGCCCGAAGATCCCGTGGTCACCGTGACCGGCAGAGCGGGATATGCGGTGGTGGCTCCTGACCCGAAGGTCACGGGGCTAGCCCCGAGCATAGCCTGGACGCCGGTGACGCCATTGGGATCCGAAGCCGTGCCCACCAGAGGGAAGGCGCCGTTTTGGAAGGTGCCCAGAGTCGGATTCGTCACAGTGACGGTCGGATTGGAACGGGAAATAAGGAACGGAACTGATAGCGGCGAAGCCGTGGCGTTGCCAGGCACGTCCTTGGCCGTGATGGCGATCTGGTACTTCCCGTCCGGCAGGTTGAGTCCCGTAGAGCTGAGGTCCAAGGACCAGTTCCAACTGGTGGCATTGCCAGGTGACCCTAGGCTGGTCCCGGTGGAGTAGGCGTTCCAGGCCTGCGTACTGTAATTCCATGTCTGGAGCGTATAGGTCGCCGACGCCACTCCGCTGACGTCGGTCATGGTGCCGCTCACCGTCGGGCTGGAGGTCTGTATGACCGTCCCGCCCGAGGAACTAATATTGCTATAGGTGATGGTCGGCGGAGTAGTGTCCTTGAGGAAGGTCGCGGTCTGAACCGTCTGGTTTCCGGCGAGATCGGTGGCCATCACGGTCACCGTATGGGAGCCCTCGGTCAGAGCCGTCAGCGTCGCCGTCGATACCGTAGCAGTCCAGCTGGCGGCGACCGTGATCGGGCCGAAAGTCCCCGAGTCGATCTTCATCTGGAGGCTCGCCACTCCCGAGGTCGCGTCCGACGCCGTTCCGGTGACGTTGAAGCCGGCGTTATAGGAGGTCAGAGGATTGATGGTCATGACTGGAGGAGTGGTGTCGTATCCGAAATTGACCGCGGCTACGGGCGTGGACCAGTTGCCGGCAATGTCTTCCGTGGCGATCCATATCGTCTTGTTCCCATCGCCGCTTCCGCCCATGGCCCATGGGTAGCTCCAGCTGGTGGTGCCGGTCGCGAGCTTCCAGGCCCCCCCGCCTGTTATGGTCGCCGTGGTATCGGAAGCATGCGAATTGCCCTGCGTGTCGACCAATACATAGATCTGGGAGACTCCCGAACCGGAGCCGTCGGAGGCAGTACCCTGGATGGTCGCCGGCGTCAAATTTGTCCATGATGACGCGATCGGCGCGGTAACCGACGCGGTCGGGGGAGTAGTATCGACCAGGATCGTCCTGTTGAGAGTAGTCGTTTTTCCCGAGATATCCGTGGCGGTAAAGACGAAGTTGTGCGTGCCGTCCTGCGCGTGCGTCACGGCATTGACCGTATATTGGTAGG
>Ga0181529_10005361_pt1 | contig 13473 bp, 7 predicted proteins | sample PEATcosm2014_Bin_36_FD_119763 | JGI IMG/M metagenome (GOLD analysis project Ga0181529, IMG submission 119763) | Peatland microbial communities from MTU Mesocosm Facility, Houghton, MI, USA - PEATcosm2014_Bin10_30_metaG | ecosystem: Environmental > Terrestrial > Soil > Wetlands > Peat | place... | reverse complement strand
CAGGGCCCATTCACACTATCCGGACCATCCGCTTGGGGAGTGTGAACAGGCCCTGGCCGCGTCGAGAGCCCTTTCATGGAACATAGGGCCTTACGCAAACAGGAACATATCCATAACCCCGGCAAGCTATTGCCGACAGGGAGATTGAATGCACTACATACGGATCATGCATATGCTTTCGCGCGCGGGACGAGCCGCGCTTCCTCTTGCACTCTTATCCGCAGGTTTCTTTTCCGCGGCGGTTGGTCGTGCGCAAAGCAACGCCCCGGCAGCACCTGCCGGCCAGGTTCAGCAGCCCACGCTGTACGTCGTTGGATACGCACACCTCGATACGGAATGGCGGTGGGAGTATCCGCAGGTCATCAACGAATACATTCGCAAGACCATGGAAGATAACTTCAAGCTGTTCGACAAGTATCCGCACTATATCTTCAACTTCAGCGGAGCCAACCGCTACCGCTTTATGAAGGAGTATTTCCCCGCCGATTATGCGAAGGTGAAGAAGTACGTCGATGAAGGGCGCTGGTTCCCGGCGGGTTCCTCGATGGAAGAAGGCGATGTCAACGCGCCCAGCGCGGAAGCCATTATCCGGCAGATCCTCTACGGGAACGATTGGTTCAATGCGGAGTTTGGAAAGTCCAGCGCCGAATACATGCTGCCGGATTGTTTTGGTTTCCCGGCTTCGTTGCCGACCATTCTGGCGCACTCCGGCGTGAAGGGCTTCTCTACGCAGAAGCTGGTGTGGGGTTCTTCGGCTGCCGCCGGAGGCCCGCAATCCCTGGAGAATACGCCGGAAGGAACCCCATTCAATGTGGGCATCTGGGTTGGCCCCGATGGCGAGAGTGTTCTGGCGGGCCTCAATCCTGGTAGTTATAGCGGCGGGATAGGAACCGATCTCAGCAAGCCGCTGCCTGCGCTGCAAACCAGCGCGGCGTTCGCGGATCTGCAGAAGCGGATCGGCGAGTCGCAACAGAAGTTGCAGCTGGCCCAACAAAGCGGTAAGCCCCTTGACGAGAAAGAGGTCCAGGCGTTTTTCAGCTTGCGCGGCGAACAGGACGCGCTTGCCAGGGAACAGCGGGACCGCGAACATCAGCGGTATCAAGGCGACTGGGCTGCGCGCGTGTTGCAGAACGGGAAGGTCACCGGCCTGTTCGCGGACTACCACTACTACGGAACGGGCGATATCGGCGGGGCGCCAGACGAATCTTCTGTGAAGCTGCTGGAAGCCATCGTCACCAAGGGCAGCGCAAGTCTGCCTGCGCACGGACGGTTCTTTGCTCCTGGACAATCGCAGCTTGAGGAGCCCGCCGTTAAGGTGGGTGACGGCCCTGTACGCGTGCTCTCTGCAACTGCCGATCAGATGTTTCTCAATATAACTCCCGCCCAGGCGGCGGGCCTTCCCAGATATACCGGAGAAATGGAGTTGACGAATCACTCCGCCGGTTCGCTCACTTCGCAGGCTTACCAGAAGCGCTGGATCCGGCAAGAGGAACTGCTTGCCGATGCAGCGGAAAAGTCATCCATTGCGGCCGAATGGTTAGGGGCCCGGCCGTATCCCTTGCAGCGGCTGAATGACGCCTGGACGTTGGCCATGGGCGCGCATTTTCACGATCTGGCGGCGGGAACAGCTACGCCCAAGTCGTATGAGTTTGCATGGAACGACGACGTGATTGCAATGAATCAATTCGCAGGTGTGCTGACCAACGCGAGCGAAGCTGTTGCAGCGACGCTCAACACGGATACAAAGGGTGAGCCACTGGTTGTCTTCAACCCGCTCAACATCGCACGCACAGATGTGGTTGAAGCAAGCGTCGATTTCCCTGGCGGCATGCCCAAGGCGATCCGCGTGACGGATCCGGACGGCAAGGATGTTCCAGCGCAAATCTCGAACGGCAAAGTAATCTTCGCAGCCAAGGTGCCGTCGGTCGGTTATGCAGTCTACGATGTCGAGCCCATTGCGGAATCGGCTGGGTCCCCATCGCAGCTGCGCGTATCCAGGCAGCAAATGGAAAACGAGTTCTACCGCGTCACACTGAATCAGGACGGAGATGTTGCAAGCATCTTTGACAAGCAGAACGGCAGGGAACTGCTCTCGGCTCCTGCGCGCCTGGCAATATCCTACGATAATCCCGCCCTGTGGCCAGCCTGGAATATGGACTGGGAGCAGGAGCAGGCACAGCCCACATCGTTCGTCGCAGGCCCTGCGCAGATTCGTGTCGTTGAAGATGGTCCGGTCCGTGTGGCAATTGAAGTTTCACGCGAAACCGCAGGCTCGCGCTTTGTTCAGACCGTCAGTCTTGCTGCAGGCGATGCGGGAAAGCACGTCGAGTTTGGGAACGTCATCGATTGGAATACCAGGGAATCGAATCTGAAAGCGACCTTCCCTCTCACCGCATCCAACCAGGTGGCCACATATAACCTGGACATTGGGACCATCGAGCGGCCCACGGCTGCGCCTAAGAAGTTTGAAGTGCTCTCGCATCAGTGGATCGACCTCACCGACATGAGCGGCAAATTCGGCGCGACGATTCTGACCGACTGCAAGAACGGGTCCGACAAGCCGAACGACCATACGATTCGCCTAACGCTGATCCGCACTCCAGGAACAACCGGAGGCTATGCAGACCAGGGCACGCAGGATATTGGTCATCATGAGTTTGTCTATGGCATCGCCGGACACACCGCAGGCTGGCGCGACGCTGAGACAGATTGGCAAGCGGAACGGCTGAACGCTCCGCTCGTTGCTTTTGAAACCGCAAAGCATGCGGGGCCGCAGGGCCGGCTCTTCTCTCTGTTGAAGGTTAACAACCCGCGTGTACGGATTCTTGCGGTGAAGAAAGCGGAAAAGAGCGACGAGATCGTCGTGCGTCTCGTGGAACTGGATGGCAAGCCTCAATCCGATGTACAAGTCTCCTTTGCTGCGCCCATCGTCGGCGCGCGCGAAGTAAACGGGCAAGAGCAGCCGGTCGGACCCGCCACTGTGAACGCTGGCGTGCTGACAACTTCGTTGAGCGCGTATCAGCCGCGGACGTTTGCAATCAGTTTGTCTGCGCCCGCAGCCAGAACTGCTGGTGTCGAGTCGGCTCCGGTAGCGCTGCGCTATAACCTCGCGGCAGCCAGCAACGACGGCGACCGCTCCGGAGCCGGGTTTGACGGCAAGGGAAATGCACTTCCGGCGGAGATGCTGCCTGCGCAGATCCTGTTCAACAGCGTCCGGTTCCAACTTGCTTCCGGCAAGACCGGCACTCTCAACGCAATCGTCGCCAAGGGGCAGAAGATCGATCTGCCATCAGGCCAATATAACCGTGTTTACATCCTCGCCGCATCGGCCGATGGGGATCAGAACGCAGTGTTTGAAGCGGGCTCCAGCAAGGTCGAGTTGAAGATCCAGGACTGGGGCGGTTACATCGGCCAGTGGGACAACCGGCAGTGGAGTTCAGCGGACACCTCGCACGACAACTACGGTGACATGACGGGCCTCAAACCCGGCTTCATCAAGCGTGCCGATCTGGCGTGGTATTGCAGCCATCACCACGATGCATCGGGACAAAATGTGGCCTACGCATATTCCTATCTGTTTGGATATGCGATCGACCTGCCGGCCGGTGCGAAGACCATCAAGTTGCCGAACAACGACAAGGTCCGTATTCTGGCAATCTCGGTGGCCAACGAGAATCCGGAAGTGAAGCCGGTGCGGCCGCTTTATGACGTGCTTCCTTCACCCAACGCCGGTCCAAGCGATTTTACGTTGTCTGCGTCGTCGGCCGGCATTTCGATCCCGCAAGGACGAACAGGGAAGACCAAAATCATCGTGATGCCGAGAGGCAGCTTCGCTGGTCACGTCGGTCTTTCTGCTACGGGACTTCCAGCGGGAGTCACAGCCGCCTTCAACCCGGCGAGCGCCGCAGGAGCCAGCACGCTGACCCTCACCACGAGCAGCACCACAGCTCCGGCATCGGCGACCATTACCATTGCCGGTGTATCAGGTTCCTTGACGCATACCATCACAACCAGTGTTGCAGTTACACCGGTTCTCGCTGGCACAGTGCCCGTCGATCTATCTTCGGCCTTCAATGTGACGGGCATCTATAACGACGGCTCGACCTTTGGGCCCTCGGCCGGTCTCGATCAAGGCGGCTACGCTTTCTCCAAAGACCTGCTGGGTAACGAGCAGGTGGGAGACGGCGTGGTCTTCAAGCTTGGGCCGGCCAACGCCCCCGACGTTGTTACGGGCAAGACGGTGGCGCTTCCGGCAGGTAAATTCGCCAGCCTGAAGATTCTCGCCGCGGCTGTAGACGGGAATCAGGAACTGCAGACCTTCAGCGTCAACTACGCCGATGGCACATCTTCCTCATTCACTCAGAGCCTCAGCGACTGGGCGTCACCAGGCAGTTTCAAGGGCGAGTCGGTGGCGGCCGAGATGCCCTATCGCGTCGCGGCCGACAACTCAAAGGACACAAACACGTTCTATGCCCACGCCTATTCCTTCGATCTCGACAGGGATAAAGTGGTGCAAAGCGTCAATCTACCCAGCAATCGGGAAGTCCTGGTGCTCGCCATAACTCTTGTACCGTAATCCATCGCGGACACAAGAAGAAATGACCAGCGCGTTCTTTGAACAGGTGTAGCAGGAACCGCGAAGGGTTTTTCCCAGGAAGGGCTATCCTTCGCGGTTCTCACCATATGATATGTGTTCTGAGAATTCCTTGGACTTATAACGAAACCAGAGTTGGTATATTTCGAAAGCACTGCGCCAAAGTCGACGCGACCATCAGAAAGCGGCGACCTTGCACGAAACTCACCGGGCCACAGGGACTCTGGTTTCGCTCTAGGACCGTGACCGTTTGATTTTGTATTTCCGCTTGGAGTCTGGGCGCCCCCAGGCGCCTCGGCTTTGGGCACCTGGGAAAGCACAAATCTATCCGGCCACGGCACTATCTCTAACTCTTCACCAGCTTCAGTTGCAGTTGTTCCAGTGTCTGGCCCTTGGTTTCTGGATAGAACAGTGTGACCACCACCAACTGCAACAGCGTAGCCGACGCGAAGAAGATAAACGGCGTCCCCGAGCCAAACTGCTGTACCAACACCGGGAAGGTGAGGGCGATGATGGTATTCACGATCCAGTGGCTGGCGCTGCCCGCTCCCTGGCCCTTGGAGCGCACTGAGGTCGGAAAGACCTCTCCGATATAGACCCAGATAACTGCTCCCTGCGACAAAGCGAAGAATGCCACATAGACCACCAGCAGTCCCAGCAGTGCCGTTTGGTGGGTGCCTGTCTTGAATATCCAGGCCACGCCGGCCAGGCAAGCCGCCGTTCCAGCAGCGCCCACCATCAGCAGGCTCTTTCGGCCGACGCGGTCAATGAAGCTCATGCCCACCAGGGTGAAGATCAGATTGGTGGCGCCGATGGCAATGGCCTGCAGATCGCCGGAAAGCTGACTGAACCCTGCGGCCTTGAAGATCGTGCCTTGGTAATAAAGGATCGCGTTGATGCCGGCCAATTGGTTAAAGGCGCCGATGGTGATGGCCAAGAATAACGGATAGCGGTATTTCCAGCGAAAGACAGGCTCATGCACCACTGAGTGCTCGGAGGCCAGCGCTGCCTGGATCTCAGCCAGTTCGGCCTGCGGGTCGGCTGCGCCTATCTGGTGAAGCACCCGCAGCGCTTCATCGATCTGGTTGCGTGAAGCCGACCAGCGCGGCGAGCACGGGATGCTGAACAGAGATACAAGAAAAAGAAGCGCCGGCACCGTGGCCACGCCCAGCATCATGCGCCACTCGAGTCCGCCCATGTGCATCAGCCGGACAACATAATTCGCGGTATAGCCGAGAAGAATTCCGAGCACCACGTTTAACTGGAAGGTACCCACAAGCCGGCCGCGCCACTGAGCCGGCGCAAGCTCGGTAATGTAAACCGGGCCAAGTACGGATGCTGCGCCGATGCCGAATCCGCCCAGAAAGCGGGTGGTCAGTAACATTGGCCAGCCAATCGCAACGGCATTACCGATTGCGGCAAGCAGGTAGAGGGCAGCCGCCCAACGCAGCGCCGTGCGTGATCCCAGCCTCTGGCCGATAACTCCGGCGGCGAAGCAGCCCAGCACCGTGCCGATGGGAGAGACGGCCACCGTCATCCCCTTGCCCCAATCGCTCAGTCCATAAAGGCGAGCCACCGAGTCGATGGCCCCGGAGATGATCACCATGTCGAAGCCGAACACCAGGCCCGCCAGTGCGCCTGTCAGTGTTGACCGTATCAATTTGAAATTGGGTCGCATTGTCTATGCTCCAGAAACGCAGTTCGTCTGGCGCTGAACTTGAGTCGAACAGATGCCAGGGTCTTTAGATACATGAAGAGGCAGGATGCAAGCACCCAGAAGGCCGGCTTCCGGGCCTAGTTTGGCAGGCAGCACTTGAGTTCCTCCACCGGGCATTCCGCTTGAAGCAGCCTTGCCTGGCGCAGTGAGCCCATACACATAACTCCGCCGCTCCAATTCCACAAACAGCGAGGGTGACAGAAGGTCCCACGAACTGGCTACCCCTCCGCCAACAACGTAAAGCGGCAGGTTGAGGATGTTGATCAGGTCCGCTAATCCGATTCCCAGCGCGCGTCCGGCATCCGCATAGATGCGCAGGGCATCCGTGTCGCCATGCCGCGCAGCCTGGGCAAGATCGAGGGCGGTCAGCGATGCGCGATCGCCCTTCAGCAGCGCCAGGCCCGGCGCTTTGCCCGCCCCAACCATTCTGTTTGCGGCGTTCACAAGAGCCGTCGCTGAAGCGCACACTTCCAAACATCCGTTGTTGCCGCATCCGCAAACGGGGCCATCCGGATCAATCGTGATATGTCCGGCTTCGCCGCCCATGCCGGTCGCTCCATGCCAGAGCTTTCCGTCAAGAATGATTCCATTTCCAAGCCCCGTGCCCAGAGTCAACATGCAGAGGGAATCGACGCCCAGCTGTCTTCCCAGGCCCAGTGTGTACTCCGCGAGAGCCGCCACATTCGCGTCACCCTCCACCACAACTGGCACTTGCAGGCGCTTTTCCATCTCGCCCAGCAAATGAAAGCCGTCCCATCCAGGCAGATTGGGTGGGTGATGCAAACGTCCGGCGGGAAGCTCAAGAGGGCCGGGCGATCCCACTCCGATGCCTGCAACTTTGCGGCCTTCGGAGTTTCGGCCCAGCAATTGGAGAATTGCCCCGCACATGTCATCGACCACCGCCAGAGGGCCAGCCTCAAGACGGGTGGTTAGTGAGATGGTGTCAAGTATGCCAAGGGCGGGAGTGTAGGCGGCAATCCTCAGGTTTGTTCCACCCAGATCGACGCCAATTGTCAGTAACTGTTGTGTTTCAAGGGCCATCTTTGATCACCATATGCGCTCGGTTACGAGCAGCAATTCTGCATGAATTGATAAAGCAAGGGCAGCGGGGCCACTGCGGCTCCGTGTAGGACGCTGTAAGCCACAATATCCCGCTCGATGGAAACGATACCACACGCGCACCACGATCACAAACCACTTCTGTGCCGCGTCGCGGAAACACCCAAAATAGTCCCGCCTCCGGCAGCCGCAAGGGACGGTCAACAAACTGACACACAAGCACTCCGGACAAGCTTTCTTTCGCCGAACATATGCTTCTGCGCAGGTAAATTTAACATTTCAGTCCAGGCAGCATAGACTTATATTTCAAAGAAGACCCTACCGGAGCCGTACTCAAATGACGCAGAATAATTCGCACCCAACTCTCAGCCAGGTTGCTCGAAGGGCGGGCGTAGGTACAACGACTGTTTCCCGTGTCATCAATGGCGGCGATCGCGTGAGCCCAAAAACATTAGCCCGCGTACGCCGCGTGATTGAAACACTCGGTTATATGCCCAATGAGGCGGCACGTAACCTCAAAGGTCAGCGCACAAAGACCATCGGCCTGGTCATCCCCAGCATCGCCGACCCCTTCTTTTCAAGTTGCGCGGAAGCCGCCCAGGCTATCGTGCGCGCCAACGGCTCACTCCTGATCGTGACCGTAACGGCTAATGACCCACGCACGGAGATCGACAACCTCAAACTTCTCATACGCCATCGAGTCGACGGACTAATCATTGTCCCGGCCAATTCGCAAAGCCCGGATTTGCGCGATCTGCTCGACCGAACCGCAATGCCGGTCGTGTCCATTGACCGGCCCGTCGCCAATTCGTCCATCTCTTCCGTGGTAGCCGACAATGTGAAAGGCGCAATGATGGCCACCCAGCATCTGATTGATCACGGCCGCAAGCGGATCGTCTGTCTCACCGGTGAAAGTACCTTGTACACGATTCGCGAGCGAATGAAGGGTTATCGCAAAACCGTCGAGACTGCGCACTTGCCCTGCATCATTGACACCTCAGTCAAAGACTACAAGTCCGCCGAATACGCGATCAAGAGCCTGCTCGATGGGCCGAATCCTCCGGATGCCATCTTTGCACTCAAGAACAGCACCACAATCAACGCCTTCGAGGTGCTGCAACGGCTCAACGTTCCCGTGCCCCAATCCATCGCCCTCATAGGCTTCGACGACTTTGATCTCGCCTCGACGGTTCGCCCATCGATCAGCGTAATTCAGCAACCGATTGAAGAGATTGGACGCCGGGCTGCGGAGATTCTCTTCGAGCAGTTATTCGACCAGCGCAAGAGCGGCGTGTCCTCTTCGTCCAGGCACTCTCAACAGATCAAGGTGCACACACATCTCGTTCAGCGCAGTTCCTGCGGGTGTACTCCACCGATTTCCTGAAGTCGCAGACGCGCGGACCTGTAACCGCTGATGGGCGCCTTGCCCGCTCCAGTGCATCTGTTATCGCTTGGCCATCCGCCGATTGACGAGTTGGTTTATCTTGCGCAACGCAATCCGCATTGAATCAACTGAAACGCCTTGAATTGCGTGACAGGATTTCGACGCTCAATAGCACATCATGAATTTGAAGCAACAGCGGCATGGACGCATCCGCGCCTCGCCATCGTACTTCTCGCAAGCGGCACGCGAGCCTGCGGACCACCGATCGCTGTTCTACAATCCTTCTATGACTACGAGTCTTTTCGACCTTTACAAGATCGGTGTGGGCCCGTCGAGTTCGCATACCATGGGGCCGATGCGCGCGGCGTGTCGATTTGCGCGGGAACTCGCATCACGCGGTATGCTCGACAGTGTCGAAAGGGTGCGGGCCGAGCTTTACGGCTCGCTGGCGCTGACTGGAATGGGCCACGCAACGGACCGCGCCGTTCTGCTGGGGCTGGCCGGCAACGAGCCTGCCACCATCGACCCGGCGGCCATTGAATCAACAGTGGCTGCGATTCGCTCCGCGAGGCGGATCGAGCTGGCCGGCGTGCGGCCGATTGAATTTGAGGAAGCACGCGATCTGGTCTTCGAACGCTCGGTAATGTTTCCTCCCGGCGCGGCAACGCAGCATCCCAACGGGCTTCGGTTGATGGCGTACAACGCGGCGGGCGTACTGCTGGACGAGCGCACATTCTTCTCAATTGGCGGCGGGTTCATCACCGAGGACAGTGCCGCGGCAAGACCACCCAGCGAAGAAAAGCCACAGCGTAAGATTCCGTTTCCTTTCCATAGCGCGGCGGAGTTGCTAGCCACGGCCGAGGCCAATGAGCTTTCAATCGGCCAACTGATGCTGGAGAACGAATGCGCTCTTTTGGATCGCGATGCAGTGCTGGCGCCGGTTGCGGTGGTGCGCGCGCGCATCGAGAGCATCTGGCAGGTGATGCAGCAGTGCGTGGCGCGCGGGATTGCGACAGAAGGCATTTTGCCCGGTGGCCTGAACGTGCGGCGGCGGGCGCATCGGCTGGCCGAACGGTTGCGCGAGAAGGATGCGGACGGGGTGCACGGCGACCCGCTTGCGCCGCTGGACTGGGTGACGGTGTGGGCCATGGCGGTGAACGAGGAAAATGCCGCGGGCGGCCGCGTGGTGACCGCACCGACGAACGGCGCGGCCGGCGTGGTTCCCGCAGTGGCGCACTACTATGAGCGCTTCGCACCGAATCCGGACCATGAAGGAATACTGCGCTACTTTCTTACGTCGGCGGCCATCGGGATTCTCTACAAGGAGAATGCTTCAATCAGCGGCGCCGAGGTCGGTTGCCAGGGCGAGGTTGGCGTGGCCTGCTCGATGGCCGCCGGCGGTCTGACGGCGGCGCTCGGGGGAACAAATGGACAGGTGGAGCACGCGGCGGAGATTGCCATGGAGCACAACCTGGGGATGACATGCGATCCCATTGGCGGCCTGGTGCAGATTCCCTGCATCGAGCGCAATGCGATGGGCGCGGCCAAGGCGATCCATGCCTCGCGCATTGCCATGAACGAGTCCGAAGCGCATAAGGTGTCGCTAGACCAGGTCATTCGCACCATGTATCTGACCGGGCTCGACATGCAGTCGCGTTACAAGGAGACCAGCCTCGCGGGGCTGGCGTTGAACATCATCGAGTGCTAATGGCGGATCGGTTCGGTTCAAACCGGGAGCTGAAAAAGCGTGGAAAGAATAGCCTCCGGTTTTGTAGAGTCAGCTGTCAACCAGGTTGTCAGCAAACGGATAGAAAAGCGCCGGCAGATGGCGTGGGCGGGAAAATACAATCCGAAGTTGACACCCAGCATTCCACCCAGGAATATATGCAGAGGCCGGCACCGCAGCATGACCCCCGGATTCTTCCGCTCTCTGAATATATGGCTGATGCGGAATACGATCTGTCAACGCCCCCAACCGCCGCAGTGAATTGTGAGTAAGTGAACGCTTGGCCGGTGCGTTCCACCTTTTGTCCTATTTCTCGTGCAGCCCAGTCAAGATAGGGATCTGTCGTTTCACCGAACCAATTTGTGGAGTGGTATTCCTTGCGGCTTTCTGCTTTTGTTTGGGGGCAGGAACTGGGATCATGGGATCGACAATGAACTGTATCGCTGGGCGATGACGCGCGCCTCCGGCGCATTGGCGCCAATGCTATTGGTTTCGAGAAGCAGTTCGAATGACCGTAAACTTCCATCGGGCCGTGCGGCGTTTTTGAGAATCGGACCCATCGATTGCTCATTGAGCAGGAAGTCGCCAGCAGCCTGTGTCCCGGCCATATTCAATCCCTCTACCAGGATGACCAGCCCCTGGTTGTCCAAGCTGGGCTCGACAGCCAGCACGGCGTAGGTACGATGAGATTCTTCTTCCCATTCGTTTTTATAGGTAGCGCTCTCGCCTGCGACCGGATGCCGATTGACGATGATCGAATCATCGACATTCAACTGATACTCCAACACAAAAGTCATGTTCCTATCGAAGAGCTCGACCCAGGGATTGGTATGAAGCGACCCCAATAGAATGGCGTTTGAGTGCTTGAGATCTTCCATGCGCAGATCGCGAGCGTAACGGATGGCGGTCCGCTCCGGCACGAATTCGGGCAAGCGCGACAGGCTCGATGCAATGTTGAGATCCACCACACTGGTGTATCGCTGGGTGGTCAAATCGTTCAAATTGCGGCTATCGACGCCCGGAACGCGGGAAGTGGAAAGATAATGCCCACTTACATAATCGGTCAAGTGAATTGGATGCCGGGTGAGATTTTGAAGAATGCCAAAGCCGCTGTCTGCCGGGACTATGAGTGTTTCGCGATGGCCATCGAAGACGCGCGTCCACAGCGCATGGGAAGAGGAACGAGGACGATCGGTCGATGTCGCAGATCTGACATAGACTGATGCCAATGTCAGCGCCACTCCCAGCGCCATAAACAAAACTGCGAGCATTCCGAATGCGACCGGGCGAGAAATGAGAGGAGTGGAGAGCTCGCCGGGCTCTACGGACGCGGCCGGTGCAGGGTTGCTTTCGGATGAAACCGGTTCTTCACCGGATTGAGGACCAAAGACGGGGATGTAACGGCCGGATGGAATGTCGATGCGTAGCGGTTCATGCGCACCTTCGGTCTCAAAATAGTCGTTTAGCCGCTTGCGCAGAAGGCGAGCATAATTGCGAACAATGTTGTCTTCGCCAGGATTGTAGTTTTCGGGCCTGCCCAGGGCTTGAACGCCAATCTGAAGCTCGGTGATCTCATGAGCACGTCCCCGCAATTCCCGGTCACACACATATAGGAGAAAATTCGTTAGAAACGTTGATTTGGCGAAACGGCGGCTGGCAACAACTCGCTGTGCGAGTTGCCAACGAGGATCCGCAGACAAAGATGTTTGCTGGCCAAATTCGGGATTATCGCTCGTAGCTAATAAAGTGCTATGAGTTCTCGCCTCCTCCGACATCGCCTCTCCTGTCAGAAACCCTTACCGGTGGTCGCGTCGTATACATGTTAACAGTCGCATTAAGAACAAACGAGTTATAGTGTTGCATTCTTTTGTCTCCACGTCGCTTCCACGACCTTTCCACAGTGTAAAGTTTAGGTTGTCCACCCCCATCGAGGCGTGAATTTATAGTAAATGCCGGCTTTCTTCTCTCATCAATAGTGAGGATCTATTGCAGTTGCGATGCCAAGCCAAAATAACTCGCGAAGCAGCGCTCTCCTTCCACCGGGGAAACACCTAGATTATCCCCGTTGATCCGATCAGCATGAACCTGAGGATGGGCGCAAAGCCTGTCTCAGGAGAACTCAACATGACGTTCCTTCATCTACTGGAAGGTCTGTACTGTCTAGGGAAGCCAATCAGGCGCATTGCTTTCTTCGTGGGGATCGTGGCTCTACTGGCCTTCCACGCAGCCGCGCAATACGAAACGGCAAGCGTACTGGGCACGGTACGCGACCATAAAGGAGCGGCGCTCCAGAAGAGCTCCGTGGTGCTGACCAATATCGCAACCGGTACGGAGCAGAGTTTGCTCTCGAACGACGACGGAAACTATGAGTTTGCGTCGGTAAAGCCCGGCGACTACGCCCTGAAGGCGGAGCTCAACGGATTCAAGACCACGCGTACCGATAGATTCACAGTTACAGTCGGTGCTCGCCAGCGCGTTGACCTGACGCTGGAGGTGGGCGGAGTAACCGACAGTGTTACGGTCACCGGAGCAGCTGCCATCCTTGAGACGGATTCCAGCGATCGCGGCGCGGTTATCGGTCAGGAGGAAATGGTGGGACTGCCTCTCAACGGCCGTTCCTACGCCGATCTCGCCCTGCTGGTTCCGGGCGCCAGAAAGTCGGTGCTGGAAAACCAGACTCTCTCCAACCGTGACTCGTCGTTCAATGTCAACGGGCAGCGCAGCGAGATGAACAACTTCATCCTCGATGGCCTGGACAACAACCTCTATGGCACCGACAATCAGGGGTTCAGCAACCAGACGGTTCAGCCTTCGCCGGACGCGGTGGGCGAATTCAAAGTGGTCACCAACAATTACAGCGCGGAGTATGGCCGTGTGATCGGCGCGGTGGTCAATGCATCAACGCGGAGTGGAACCAGCAAATTTCACGGCGATGCCTGGGAATACCTCCGCAACACCTCGCTAAATGCCATTGGGCCGTTCCAGCCGCCGCT
>Ga0181529_10005358_pt1 | contig 13483 bp, 7 predicted proteins | sample PEATcosm2014_Bin_36_FD_119763 | JGI IMG/M metagenome (GOLD analysis project Ga0181529, IMG submission 119763) | Peatland microbial communities from MTU Mesocosm Facility, Houghton, MI, USA - PEATcosm2014_Bin10_30_metaG | ecosystem: Environmental > Terrestrial > Soil > Wetlands > Peat | place... | reverse complement strand
GTGCTGCGCGCCGACAACGACGGCGAGGGCGGCGTCTTCGCGCTCTACGGCCTGCTCAGGCTCATAAAGCGGCGGCGCACCGTTGTCCTGCTCCCAATCTTGATGATCGCGGCGGGCATGCTCTTCGGCGATGGCGTCATCACGCCCGCCATCAGCGTTCTATCTGCCGTCGAGGGATTGAGCATCGCCACTCCCCGGCTCGCGCCCTACGTCGTCTCCATCGCAATCGGCATTCTGGCCGCGCTCTTCCTCGTTCAGCGGCACGGAACCACGCGCGTGGGGTCGGTGTTCGGGCCGATCGTCGCGCTCTGGCTGGCCGCGATAGGGGCGCTCGGTCTGGCGCAGATCTTCCGCCATCCGCAGGTTCTCAGCGCCTTCAATCCGCTGCTCGCGCTCCGCTTCCTCACCCATTTCGGCCTCAGGCGCGAGCTGCTCGTCCTCGGAGCGGCCATGCTCGTCATAACGGGCGGCGAAGCGCTCTACGCCGATATCGGCCACTTCGGCAAGCGTCCGATCCAGGCCGGATGGTTCGCGCTCGTCTTTCCCTGCCTCGTGCTCAACTATCTCGGGCAGGGCGCCCGGCTGCTCGACGGCTCGCCGATCGTCGGGCGCAACGTCTTCTTCAGCATGGCGCCCGCCGGCCTTCTCTATCCGCTCGTCGCGCTCGCCACGCTCGCTGCCGTCATCGCGTCGCAGGCATTGATCTCGGGCGCCTTCTCGCTCACCGTGCAGGCGGTCAACCTCGGTCTCTTCCCGAGGATGCGGATCGCCCACACGCACGCCGCGCACTACGGCCAGATCTACGTGCCGTTCGTCAATGCCCTGCTCTGCGCCGGCTGCATCCTGCTCGTTCTGGCGTTCCGCTCCAGCTCCGCTCTCGCGTCCGCATACGGACTTGCCGTCTCAGGCAACATGCTCGCCACGTCGCTCGCCATGATCGCCGTCGCGCAGTTCTGTTGGAGCTGGCCCGCACTCTACGCCTTCGCGCTCTTCGGCGCGCTCAGTATAGTGGACGCATGCTTCCTCTTCGCAAACTCCATGAAGTTCCTCGAAGGAGGCTTCGTTCCGCTCTGCGCCGGGCTCCTCCTCTTCGGGATCATGAACACCTGGAAATGGGGCCGCTGGATCACCTCGTCCGCCTACTCGGCGCAGCCGACGATGACCATCCGCGAGCTCGTCGAGCTGAAGGCGCGCGAGGAGACCTTCATCGGGCGCACGATGCTGCTCATGTGCCCCAAACCCATGCTGAGGGCCGATCAGAACGTTCCCGTGCTCGTCCAGTACCTGCTGGACCGCTACACTCTGCTGCCGCGCAACATCATCCTGCTGGACGTGATGCACACCAAGCTCCCGTGGAATCGCGACGAGCGATACCGGGTGCGGATCTTCCAGCGCGACACCGGCAAGGGCAGCATCGTCTCGATAACGGTGGCCTTCGGCTTCATGGAGGATCCGAACGTCGAGAGCATCCTCTCGGAGATTGCCGCGAACCACGATCTTGCCATTGCCGACGATCCGTCCGAATGGTACGTCCATGCGTCGCAGGAGCGGCTCGTGCCGGCGCCCGGCCTGAGCTGGGGGCGAATGCTTCGCCTCCGCCTCTTTCTTCTCCTCCGCCGCAACTCGATGCCGGCCTACTTCTTCTACGGCCTCGGCAACGACACCAACCTCAGCATCGAGGTCTTTCCGGTCCACGTGGGCAGAGGGCCCGGAACGCCGGCGCCGCCACGCTCCTGAGCCGCAGCCTCGAATATCGCCTCCGCCGCACCCGTCACCTCGCCGGCCGCACGAAAAGCCCATCCGCCTTGCTGCACTCGCCCGGATCGAAGCAGGCCGAGGCGGCCGGAACGTCGGCCAGAGGGATCTCCCCCGCGCCGCACTCCGTCCGCGCGTAGCCCAGCAGCTCAACCCACGTCGTGCGTCTCAGATAGGCCTTGTAGAGCGTGCGATGCTCATATTTTGCGAACGCCGGATCGCCGGGTTTTAAGGGATTGAGGAACGGCTCGCGGGCGCAGCGAGCGTATGGATCCGTCGAGACGAAACTGCGGTCGCCGTCGGCGTCCCGTATCGCGAAGAGCGGACGCGAGCCTCGAACCGGATAGGCGTAGACGAGGCATGCCGGCTGAGCGCCCGCATCCGGCCGGACGCGCGTCAGGACGTCGGAACCGGAGCCGGCCTTGCGGGTGAACAGCGGCACAAGCGGCGTGTTCTGCGGCGTAAGGTCCATCGGCTCATAAAGGGTGTAGGGGACGAGCCTGTTCGCACGGGCCGCAACCTGCTCGAGCGTGCCGATAACGAAGTACATCCGGAGCAGATGGGCCGTACCGGGCCTGTCCTTGATCAGGACCGACGTAGCCTGCACGGTGTAATCTCTCGGGCCGTGGCGGGAGTTGCCGCTGTCGTATCGCGGCTTTCCCCAATGCTCGCCATGCTTATCGAGGTTTCGGCCGAAGACGAGTGCTATGGCGAAGCTGTGCGGGTCGGCCGCGTTCTGCGTCATGGCGGCCCATCCGCCGGTCTTCTCCATGTCGACGTAGCAGTCGCGCGAGCCGTAGCTGAAGGGAGTCCAGAAGCGATAGCTTCCGTCCGGATTGGATAGGACCTGCTCCGGAAAGACGCTCGTGCGCACGCCGCCCCACGGACTGATGTTCGTCAGCGGCTCCGGCTCGAAATTGTAGACGACGTAAGTCACCTCGATCGCGCCGTCGCCGAGATCGCGATACCGCGTGTAATACAGCACGCCGCTCCGGTTGACGCTCGGCTCCGGCACCTGTCCCCAGTTCAGAACGGAGTAGGCGCGCCGCGCCGGATCGGTCTCCTGGGCAAGCAGGGGAGAGTAGAAGGGCCGCATCTCCTTTGTCGGCGTGTACATGCCGGATTGGTGGACGTAGGAGTTGCCCATCGACTGCATCGCCGGAGGAAGATCGCGGCCGAGCAGACGCTCGTAGATGGTCGTCATCTGCCACGTCTCGTCCACCCAGCGCGCAATCGGCGTCTGTGGAGGAATAGCCTCGCCGAAGGAGGAGACCATCGAGTAGATCTGTCCGCCCTTTCCGATGCCGATGTCCCAGCAGCGCTCCGCCGCCGATTTGTGCATCAGCCGGACGAGGAAGACGTCCTTTTCGTCGACCTCCGGGTTCCAGTGGCTGTTCCGCTCCCACGGCCTGTAGTCGCGAAAAACCTCGAACTCGCTCCGCTCCAGCCCGATCGATGGCGCGCCCGAATCCGGAAAGAGGCCAAAGAGCGGATCGTGCACCGTCTTCGCCTGCTGCGCCAGGGCCGGGCCCGCCGCCAGGACGACCGGCAGCAGGACCCACGCGCATGCGCGCCATTTCGCCCATATCGAAGCTCTAGAAATCAACTGGCTGCCCATCCTCCCCGATATCCTCAGCCCAAGGATTCCGGCTGCAGGCGCTCGCTCGTCTCCATCGGCGCTCGGATCGCGCACCGGCGCCGATTGACAACGGCCGGCGCCGAAGCCATAATGCCGGTCATGTGACCCGCCCGTGCCCTCTGCGCAAGCGCCGGTTGCCGCCAATCCAAAGGAGCATGCAAATGACTACACTTGACCTGCCGCCCGTGCGCGGCCTGCTTACCGATCTCTACGCTCGCGCCGAGGCGAGCGACGCCGAGATCGGACCCCGCGTGGAGGCGGCGAAGGCGAAGGCCGGCGGCCATCTGGACGACGCGACGCTCTCCGAACTGATCGCCGATGCCTACACCAGCATAGCGCCTGAGGTCGGACGCCTGATCTACCTGCTCGTGCGCACTCGCCGGCCGGCGCTCGTCGTGGAGTTCGGAACCTCCTTCGGCATCTCCGCCATCCATATCGCAGCGGCCCTTCACGACAACGGCGCCGGTCGCCTTATCACGACCGAGCAGAACGATAAGAAGGCAGTGGCCGCAGCCGAAAACATCCGGGAGGCCGGCCTGAGCGATCTCGTCGAGATTCGCAAGGGCGACGCCTTCGCCACGCTCGCCGGCGTGAGCGGCATCGAACTCCTCTTCCTGGATGGCGCTAAGAGCCTGTATCTGCCGCTGCTGAAGCAATTGGAGCCCGCGCTCGCCGCCGGCAGCCTCGTAGCGGCGGACGACACGGTGAGCTTGCGCGAGTCTCTGACTTCGTACCTGGACTATGTGCGCAACGTCGCGAACGGCTACGTATCGTGCGAGATTCCTCTCGACGACGGCATGGAGCTCTCCTTCCGCTGACGCCCGGCTCCCCGGTCATGGGCCGGACGGAGACGGCCCGGGCGGATCCCGTGCAAGCCGGGATCACTTTCCGATCTTCTCGAAGAGCTTGCTCGCGTCGTCGGAGCCGGCTACCGGACCGACGCCGAACCTGCGCACCTTCTCAACAAGATGGCGGGCGGCATAGTTGGCCTGGGCGTAGTCGAGCGCCATCCGCGCGCGCTGGACCTCCTCGTGCGCCGCAGGATCGGAGTCGGTCGCAATCTCTGCGGCGTCGAACAGCCGGTCGCCCTCCTTCATGAGCGTGTGCGTAAGATACGGAGCGGAGGTCGGATCGAAGATGCCGGCGTGCACGCCTTTCATGCGGGCCGGCGTGTGCAGCAGGTCCAGCCACTGCATGATGTAGGGCGCTCCCTTGCCGTACACGGCCGCGACGTACTCGGCGATGATCGCCTTCCCGTCGCGCGTCGTATCCCACATCAGCTTCGCGATCAGATAGGCCTTCAGCTCCGACATGTCCGCGCCGCCGTTCGGCGAGCTGTCGCCTTCGTAGAAGAGGCCGACGGCGCCGTATCGCTTGAAGATCGGCACGTCGCCCCGGATCTCGTCCAGGTCCGGAAGAGGCTGAAGGTAGTTGGCGAAGTTGGTGCCGTAGTGCCAGATGTAGAGGCGGTTGGTGATTGCAGCCCACGCCTTGAGATTCGCGAGCGAGCGCTTGTTCATCTCGCACCCATCCAGGGGGTGCGAGAAGCATGCGTCTATGGGCGCGAGCCGGATGCGAACGTTCGGACGCGGACGCGCCAGCTTCGGCGGCTTCTCGCTCCACTGATAGGCAAGCGTGTCGATCAGGACGTTCGGATACTCCTTGCCGACCTGTTCCGCGACGGCGTTCACGAAGCGGAGCAGGAGTCCCGACGGCGCGCCCTCCTCCTTCTCGACGGCGACGCATGCCGGGCACTTGCAGCAAAGGTCGGTGTCGTTCTGGGAGACGGAGAAGATCGTCGCGCCCGGATTGGCGGCTATCCAGCCCTTGACTTTCGCGATGGTGATCTTCAGGACGTCGGGATTGCTCAGACAAGGCTGATAGTAGCCCTTCAGCCGCTTGCCGCCGACCATCGCGAAGTATTCGGGGTGCTTGTCGTAATACTCGTCCGACGGGATGAGGCTGTTGAACGTATGGACGAATTGGCCGTAGACCACGTGGCCTCCCACGGACTCGTCCAGGTGCTGGAAGGTCCCGTTCGTCCGGTTCCGAACCGCCCAGTCGCGATCCAGCGCCTCCGGATAGTACGGCTCGCGGTACTCGAACGCCGGCTTCTGATGGATGTCGAGAGCGTGGAGGACGATCGTCTTGCGCGTGGGAATTCGGCTGACGCGGCGGTTGTACCAGCGGCAGCCCAGCACGTCCTCGAGCAGCGCGTAACAGCCGTAGAGCGCGCCGCGCTTTCCGCCTCCGCTGATGCGAAGCCTGTTTCCCTCGGTGCGGATCCGCAGCTCCTCTTCCGCCAGTCCGGGCACGGTCTCGATCAGGATGCACGGGCCGGCTCCGCCCGCTCCGTCCACGATCCGCATCTCCGCGCCGGACATCTGCTTGATAAACCTTTGCAGCTCCTCGGCGCCGTGCCGCATCGCCGGCGTCGATCCGGGCGCGAGCCGGATCTCGCACTCGGTCTTTCCCTCATGCACGAGCGTCGCCGTCTGCGCCGACGCCATGCCGGCAGCAAGCGAGATCGCCAGAATAAGCAGACCTGTTCGCATCTTCGCCCTCCCGTCTCCACCGGCGCAACAGCCCGCGTAGTTTCACACGGGGCCCCGGACGCCCGACCACCGATCCGGCGATCTGTTCCACGGTAGGCCGAGAGAATCCTACGGTTCGTCCCGAGGCCCGCCGCCCGCCTCTTGACTTCCGCCCGACATTCAGACATACTGAAAATCGGAAATCCGACGATGCGAGATTGCGAGATTGGAGGCGGGACGTGGCAGCTTTAACCGTGGAGATGGCGCAGCGCGGACAGGTGACGATCCCCAAATCGCTGCGCGATCGGCACAGGTGGGAAACCGGCCAGCAGTTTACGTTCATCGATCTTGGCGGGCTAGTCGTAATGAGTCCGACAGAATCGAGGATCGATTCGCTGGCGAACGAGCTTCGGGACGGTCTCCTGAAGGAAGGCGCCTCCCTGGAAGAGATGCTTGATGAGCTGCGAAAGCTGCGCGAGGCGGACGGGCGTTGACTCGCGGTCAGGAGCGGCAGATCGACGTTCCAAGACTATTCTGGGACAGCAGCGCTCTCATTGCGGCGATCATGTCGCCTACCGAGGATTCGCCGGGCAGGTTGCTGCTCAAGCTCGGGGCGGCCGGCGCATGCGATATGCGAGTTAGCCGTGAGGTCCTGAGCGCCTGCGAGCGGATCGTTCGCAGGCGGAATCCCGCGATGGTCGCGCGCCTTGCCGTCTTGCTGGATCGTGCCAACATGGCGACGACCCCGGGCCCGGCGCCGCAGACCGTTGCCCTATGCCTTGAGATGACCGGGTACGAGCCGGACGCGCGCGTTCTCGCGGCGGCCGTCGAGTGCGGCGCGGCCCTCTTCTTGACCTACGACGCGGAACACTTCCTGCAAAATCCGCTGATAGGTCCTCCCGACAACCGGGTGCGCGTAGCGACACCGCACGTGGCGCTGCAATGGGTCCGAGAACGACTCGCCAAGCTCTGCGACGGCTAACTATGGCCGGGGGTTACGCCGGCCGCACCCCCTCGATCAACTCGATGTCCAGCGGGGCAATGCGCACCTGCCGGCGCTGGGAACCGAGTCGCAGCGTCAGATCGACCGGCTGCTCCTGCAGGTTCCAGAGAATCACGGAGCGGGCGGACGGATACCAGGCGCACACCACCGGCTCCTCCTGCTCGACGTAGGGAACGGCGGCAAGGCGCGGCAGGAGCTCGCGGCGCAGGGCGAAGAGGTCCGGCAGCTTGTCGGCGATGGCGCGGCCCTCCGGCGATTGCCCGGCCGCGGGCCGGTACACGAACGTCGTTCCGCGCGTCTTCAGCTTCCCCTCCGACAGCGCCCGCGCGTCGGGGTCGGACAGGAAGGTCCAGCCGTCCGCCGCGGGCCGATCCGTCACCTCGAAAGGCACGCCCGTAGCCAGGAACAGGCTGTAGGGCCAGTCTCCTCCAACCCTCCTGCTCGGCTCGCCCCAATAGTGCTTGAACGGGCCCTGAAGACGATGGCCGGCCACGCGCCGGTGGATGGCCGCGTTCTTCTTCATCGCCGCGGCCATCATGCCCGGCTCGCGACGGTTCCAATCCGCCAGGTTCATGCACATAAGCATCGTGTTACGCACGTCCGCGATCGTGGACGTGCAGAGCTTCGCGGCGCCGTTGCGCGGCGAGAGCTTCTCGGGAGGGTAGGCGGTCGTCTCGCTGTAGGCAAGCTCCGGAGAGGCGAAACGCCGGTGGAAGAGCACGCTGAACAGCTCGTCCGTCTTGCCTTTAGGCGAGCCGAACTCGCCGTCGGAGAACATCATCTCGCCGACGCGGAACGGCACGTTCCGATACTCCTTCAGCCGGATTCCCGCCTTCTCGCAGCCGATGAACATCACCATGATGCCCTGCACGACCTCCGGCCCCGCAGCTTTGCAGATCTCGCGCCAGAGGCCGGTCAGCTCGTCGCAAGTACATTCGACCCACGCGCGCATGATCGCCGTGTCCGAGCGCGTGCGGACATCCTCCAGCAGCTCAGCCCACCGGGATTCGGGATACCCGCAGCGGGCCAGGAACGCGGCCCGGTGCTGGGGACAGAAGCATCCGCCGATGTCGAACGGCGAACCCGCCAGCCGGAAATCGTCGTCCACGAAGAAGCGGCGGAAGCCGGCGCTCTTGAACCGCTCGTCGGCGAGCAGGTTCTCCGGGAGAAGCGCAGGGTGATACGCGTTTCCGCCGTACGTCCGGCCGTCCGGTCGCACGCCCCAGTGGCCGGTGATCGGAAAGACGGGCGAAGAGGGACCGGGCGCCGGATGCCCGAGCGGTATCGTGATGAGATGGGCGGCCATGCCCGCGGCCTCGATCTTGCGCTTCCATCCGGAATACTGGTTCACAACGGCCTCGGAAGGCGGCTTATCCGCTACCCACCATCCAAGCCAGAGGTCCGTGATGCCGGCCTCCCGCACCACATTCAGCATCTCCGGCTCGGAATCGATCAGAGCGCCCTCGACGCTGTAATTGAACCGCCGCACGTCCGCCGAGCCGTGGCCCGGCCCATGATCGGATCCGAGCGCCCACACTCCCGCGCCGGCCGCAGCCGCCAATGTCTCACGCCGCGTCAAATCCATAGTCGCATCTCCTCTCAACCGTCAGCCATAGCCGCCGTCGATCGCATCCGTCCGAGACCGACGCATAGCGCCGTCAATCGGTCCCCCCTCCCCTGTTCTGGGGGGAGGGGCCGGGGGTGGGGGCCTCCCCTGTTCTTGGGGGCGGGGGAATTCGCGGAGCGAAGGGGGCCGGACCCCGGGACGGGGGTGGGGGCCTCCATGCTACAATAACAGACCAAACTCATACGTGGAGCCGTCCGTCACATGCTTACTCGCGAGCTGCGCGAAGCCTATCTTGAGTTCTTCAGACAAAAGGACCATCTTGTCCTGCCCAGCGCGTCGCTGGTGCCCGAGAACGATCCCACGCTGATCTTTGTGGGCGCCGGCATGGTGCCGTTCAAAGCCTACTACGCCGGCACCGCGACGCCGCCCAGGACCCGCCTTGCCACGTGCCAGAAGTGCGTCCGCACAACCGACATCGACGACGTCGGCGACTTCCAGCACTGCACCTTCTTCGAGATGCTCGGCAACTTCAGCTTCGGAGACTACTTCAAAGCCGAGGTGATCCCCTGGGCCTGGGAGTTCCTCACCGAGTGGCTCAAGATCGATCCCGACAGGCTCTGCGTAACCGTATTCAAGGACGACGACGAAGCCTTCCGGATCTGGAACGAGGTCGTCGGCCTGCCCGTGGACCGGATTCACCGGCTGGACGAGGATAAGAACTTCTGGCCGGCAAACTCCGCCACCGATCCCGACTATGCCGGCGTCTCCGGTCCCTGCAGCGAAATCTTCTTCAGAATGGTTCCGGCCGATCGACTGACGCAAGATCCGGCGCTCACGCCCACCCAGCGCTACATCGTCGACGACAAGGCCGGCCGCTGGACGGAGATCTGGAACCTCGTCTTTACCCAGTTCAACCGCGATAACGACGCGGAGGGCCGCCCCATTCTGATTCCGCTGCCGAAGCAGAATATCGACACGGGCATGGGGCTGGACCGCGTCGCCATGCTGCTTCAAGGCGGCCGATCCATATACGACAACGATCAGCTCCGGTCGATCGTCGCGCGGCTCGAGGAGCTCTCCGGCCGTCGCTCCGGCGGAAGCGACAGCGCGGAGGACTCGGCGTTCCGGCTCGTCACCGAACATCTCCGCAGCATGACCTTCATCATCGCGGACGGCGTCGTGCCGGGAAACACGGATCGCAGCTACGTCCTGCGCCGTATCGTGCGCCGGGCCATTCTTCGCGGCAAGATGGCGCTCGGATTCGAGGAACCCTTCCTCGACGATGCGATCCCCGCCGTCATCGAAACGATGGCTAGCGCCTATCCCGAGCTCCGCGAGCGCGAAAGCTTTATCGTTGCCACGGCCCGCAAAGAGGAGGAGCTCTTCCGCCAGACCCTGGAGCGGGGCATCGAGCGCTTCACCATCGCCGCCGGCGCTCAGGACGGCATCACCTTCAGCGGCGAGGTGGCGTTCCGGCTCTACGAGACCTACGGCTTCCCGCTCGATCTGACGCAGGAGCTCGCGGCCGAGCGCGGTTTCGTCATCGACATGGAGGGCTACCGCTCTGCCGAGGAGGAGCATCGCAAGCGCTCCGGTGCGGGCACCGACGTGAGCGTCGGAATGGAGCTCGGCAACACGGGCCTCGCCGAGATCCAGCGCAGCAACCCTCCGACCGAGTTTGTCGGATACTCTCACACAATCGCCTCGGCCTCCATCGTCGGCCTGCTTCGGGAAGGCGAGCGGATCGAGCGTGCGCAGAAGGGCGACGAGATCGTCGTCGTTCTGGATCGCTCGCCCTTCTATGCCGAGGCGGGCGGACCCGTCGGCGACGTCGGCACTATCGAAGGCGCCGAAGGAGCGGAGGGACTCCTGATCGACGTCCTCGACACGCAGCGCGACAACGGCTACTGGCTGCACCGCGGAGTCGTGAGAGCGGGCAAGCCGGCGACGGGCATGGGCGTTCGCGCCCTTGTCGATGCCGCACGCCGGCAGGCGATCAAGCGCAACCACACCGCAACGCACCTCCTCCAGGCTGCGCTTCGCCGCGTTCTGGGAGATGAGGTCCACCAGGCGGGATCGAGGGTCGAGCCCGATCAGCTCAGGTTCGACTTCACCTATCCCTCCGCACTCACGCGCGAACAGCTCGATCGCATCGAACAGCTTGTAAACGACGAGGCGCTCGCGGACGCCGAGGTCCTCGTGCACGACGACGTGTCGCTCGACCAGGCTCGCGAACGGGGCGCCATGGCCCTCTTCGGCGAGAAGTACGGCAGCGTCGTGAGGATGGTCGAGATCCCCGGATTCAGCCTGGAGCTCTGCGGCGGCATCCATCTCGGCACCACCGCGCAGGTCGGCCTCTTCAAGATCCTGAGCGAGGGAGGGATTGCGGCCGGCGTGCGCCGGATCGTCGCAGTAACCGGCGCCGGCGCCTACGACTGGGTCAAGCGTCGCGAACAGACGCTCGTCGGCGTCGCATCGCTTCTCCGCACCAATCCCAACGACCTGGTTACTGCTGCTGAGAGGCTCATTCAGCAGCGGCAGGAGCTTGAGCGTCAGGTGCGCCAACTCAAGACGACCGGAGGCGCTGCGCAGGCCGCGGACTTCACTCCGACCGACGTGGATGGCATTCCGGTTGTGGTCGAGCGGATCGACGGCGCAGACGCCGAGGCCATAGCCGCGCTCGCGGATCGGACTGCCGGCCGTCTTCCCTCCGCCGTCATTCTCCTTGCCGGCGTGACGGACGGCAAGATCGCCTTCGCCTCGAAGGTGACGAAGGATCTCGTCGCCCGCGGCCTCAACGCAGGCGCGCTCGTGCGTGAGGTCGCCCGAATGACGGGCGGGGGCGGAGGCGGGCGGCCAGACTTCGCTCAGGCAGGCGGGCGTGACGCCTCGAAGCTTCCGGAGGCGCTCGCAGCCGTGCCCGGCCTGATATTGAGCCAGCGGAAGTAGACTCTTCTCATGCGGATCCGGCTCGTCCTGTGCCTTCTTCTCTGCCTGGCCGTCTCACCGACCTGCGCAGAGTCGCCGCGCGTCATCGTCGTACTCTGCGACGATCTCAGCCTGGACGATTGCCGCGCCACATCCCTCCCGGCGCTGGTCCGCCTCACCGAGACCGGCGCGGTGGGCCTGATGACCTGCGCGGTTCCAAATCCCCGAACGAACACGGCCGGCGCGCTCACCCTCGCCGCGGGAGTGCAATCGGCCGCCGCGCCGACCGACGAGCAGTCCGCCGACTTCGACGAATCCGTTCCCGGCGAACCCGACTGCGCCGGCATAGTCTTCGCCCGCCGCACCGGCTCAAACCCCCATCCCCCTCCCCTGTTCTTGGGGGCGGGGGAATTCGCGAAGCGGAGGGGGCCGGTCCCCGGGCGGGGGTGGGGGCGAGTCTGCGCCCTCGGGATCGCCTCGCTCACCCGGCGAGGCCTGGCGCCGGCTCTCCTCGGCGCTGCGCTGCAGGCTGCGCGCCCGGATCTCCGGTGCGCGGTCTTCGGCAACGCGGATACGGATCGGAGAGAGCGGCGAGCGGCGCTGCTCGCGATGAGCGCCGCAGGCCAGTGTGACGGCAGCCTCGGAATCCTTCGGAGGATCGGCGATCGGCCGTACGGGCTGGCGGACGACCCGGTGACGCTCGCTCTGTCTGCTGCGGAATCCAACGACGCGCTCATAGTCGTTCAGCTTGGCGACCTCGCGCGAGCGGAGAGCGCGCGAGGCCGCCTCGGCGAGCGAAACTACTCTGCAGCTCGCACGGAGGCGCTGCGCGAGCTGAACCTGTTTCTGCTCTGCCTCTTCGCAGAGTTGGAGCGGCCCGGAGCGCGCCCGACAGACCTTCTGCTGATATCGCCCCGCCCGCCGGTCCAACCAGGGTTCGCCGCCGGATGGGAGCGTCCGACGCCCATCCTGGCGCTCGGTCCCCACTTCAGCGCCGGCCTGCTCACCTCCGAGACGACGCGCACGCAGGGCCTCGTCTCCAACTCCGACGTCGCGCCGACGATCCTGGCGCTCTTCGGTGTCGCGCCTCCGCCGGCCATGGTCGGACGGCCCATGGCGTCCCATCCCGTGGCCTCCATGCCGAACCGGCTCGCCACTCTCTCGCGCACCGATTTCGTCGCCCAGCTCAACGCGCGCGTCGAAGCGCCATTCATGTTCTCGTTTGGCATGTTCGGGCTGGCGGTCTTCATCGTCACCCTTGCCCTGCGCCGGGCCGGTCGCGCCGATCTTACGCGGCGCTACTCCCTCTTCTGGGTCTGGTGCCTCTCCATGCCCGGCGCCACGCTGCTCGCGCCCATCCTTGTGCCGCCGACGCTCATCGAGTACGCGCTCCGGATCGCCGCATGGATGTTCGCTCTCGCCCTCCTCGCCTGGCTCGCCGCGCGAATCCTGCGCGTCTCGCCGCTCATCGCCTCTGCCGCCATCACGACTCTGCTCGTCCTGGCCGCAACGGTTCCGCCTCAGACCATGCTGAAGGACGCATGCCTCAGCGGCTACGTCGTCTCCGGAATCCGCTTTTACGGCATCGGCAACGAGTTTCTCGGCATTCTCCTCGGCCTGCTGCTGACGGCAAGCTTCGCCTGGCTGGACGACTCGGGCGAGCAGGCATCCGGGCCGGTCTCGCGCGCCCGCCGCACCGCGCTGCTCGCGATCTGGATCCCCGTCGGCCTGGTCTGCGGCTGGCCGGGCCTGGGCGCGAACGCCGGCAGCCTGATCGCGACGAGCGCCGGCTTCGGAATCGGCTGGCTCATGCTCTGCGGCCTCCGCCCGAAGCTATGGCACTGGCTCGCCGCCGTCGCAACCGGTCTTGCGCTCGCCTTCGCGTTCGGAGCTCTCGATGCGGCCCTCTCGCCGCACGGCGCGGCCTCCCACGCCGGCGCGGCGATCCAGGCCAGCGTTCGCGGCCGCGGCGCCTCCTACCTGGTCGAGATCGCGGCGCGGAAAGTCGGCATGAACGCCGCGCTCTTTCACGCACCCTGGACCCTCTTCGCCGGCGG
>Ga0181529_10005357_pt1 | contig 13483 bp, 14 predicted proteins | sample PEATcosm2014_Bin_36_FD_119763 | JGI IMG/M metagenome (GOLD analysis project Ga0181529, IMG submission 119763) | Peatland microbial communities from MTU Mesocosm Facility, Houghton, MI, USA - PEATcosm2014_Bin10_30_metaG | ecosystem: Environmental > Terrestrial > Soil > Wetlands > Peat | place... | reverse complement strand
TTCGGCTGGCGATGCGGATAGCGGTCGGACATCTCGCGCCCGACCATGCTCTTGATGATCCGGCCTTCGCTGATCTTCTCCTTGTGGCAGTCGATCGTCTCGACCGTGGTGCCGTCGCGCAGCACGGTGATCGAGTCGGCGACCTTGGCGAGTTCGTTGATCTTGTGAGAGATCAGGATCGAGGTGATGCCCTGGGCGCGGAACTCGGTCAGCAGCTTGAGCAACGCGTCGCTGTCGGCCTCGTTGAGCGAGGCGGTCGGCTCGTCGAGAATGAGCAGCTTGACGTCTTTCGACAGCGCCTTGGCGATTTCGACCAATTGCTGCTTGCCGACGCCGAGATTGGTGACCGGCGTGTTCGGCTTTTCGTTGAGGCCGACCTTCTTCAGCACCTCGCGGGTGCGGTTGAACGCGGTCGCCCAGTCGATGACGCCCATCTTGGCCGGCTCGTTGCCGAGGAAGATGTTCTCGGCGATCGACAGTAGCGGCACCAGCGTCAGTTCCTGGTGGATGATGATGATGCCGACGTGCTCGCTGTCGGCGATGCGGTCGAAGCGGCGCACCTCGCCTTCGTAGACGATGTCGCCTTCGTAAGATCCAAACGGGTAGACGCCGCTGAGAACCTTCATCAGCGTCGATTTGCCGGCGCCGTTTTCGCCGCAGATGGCGTGGATCTCGCCGGTCTTGACCACCAGATTGACGTCGACCAGCGCTTTGACGCCGGGAAACGTCTTGGTGATGCCTCGCATCTCGAGGATTGCTGTCATCTTGAACTCGCCATCGCGCCTCGGGTGTCCGCCGCCTCGGACGCGTCAGCGGCGCCGAACACAACGATCCCCGCGTCGTCGCCGACGCGAGGATCGAGGGACTCGTCAGCCGATCATTTAAGCTGGTCGGCCTTGTAGTAGCCAGACTCAACCAGCGCCGACTGCACGTTGGAGGCGTCGACCGCCACCGGGGTCAGCAGGTAGGAAGGAACGACCTTGACGCCGTTGTTGTAGGTCTTGGTGTCGTTGACTTCCGGCTTCTTGCCGCTGAGCAGCGCGTCGACCATGGCGGCGGTCACCTTGGCGAGATCGCGGGTGTCTTTGAATACGGTCGAGAACTGCTCGTGGGCGAGGATCGACTTCACCGACGGGATTTCCGCGTCCTGGCCGGAGATGACCGGCATCGGCTGATCCTTCGAGCCATAGCCGACGCCCTTCAGCGACGAGATGATGCCGATCGAAATGCCGTCATAAGGCGACAGCACCGCGTCGACACGCTTGCTGGTGTAGAAAGCCGACAGGAGGTTGTCCATGCGGGCCTGGGCGGTGGCGGCGTCCCAACGCAGGGTCGCAACCTTGTCCATGCCCATCTGCTTCGACTGAATGACCAGCGTGCCCTTGTCGATCAGGGGCTGCAGAACGCTCAGCGCGCCGTTGTAGAAGAAGAAGGCATTGTTGTCGTCGGCCGAACCGCCGAACAGTTCGATGTTGAACGGACCGGTCTTGCCGGCGTCGATGCCGAGGCCGTGTACGATCGAGGTCGCCTGCAGCACGCCGACCTTGTAGTTGTCGAAGGTGGCGTAATAGTCGACGTTGGCGGAACCGCGGATCAGGCGGTCATAAGCGATCACCGTGATCCCCGCGTCGTGCGCCTTCTGCAGCGCGTCCGAGAGCGTCGTGCCGTCGATCGACGCGATCACCAGGACCTTCTCGCCCTTGGTGATCATGTTCTCGATCTGCGCGAGCTGGTTCGGAATGTCGTTGTCGGCGTATTGCAGATCTGTGTTGTAGCCTTTGCCCTGCAGCACTTTGACGATGTTGTCGCCGTCGGCGATCCAGCGCGCCGACGACTTCGTCGGCATCGCGATGCCGATCGTGGGTTTGTCGGCGGCGTTGGCGACGCCGGTCAGGGCAAACAGCCCGACCGCGACCGCCGCGGCGAAAGAATGAAACTTCATGCAAGTCCTCCCGATAAGCACCAATTACCATACGATACGGCGCTCGCGCGCAGACAACACTATTTTACGGCCGCCCCCCGGCGGTCGGTTGTCGTCGCTCGAAATTGCGTCGCGCGGCTAGCTAGTTGGAAATAACTTTGACAGTCAAATGCTTAGAGTGGCGCAATCCATGCCGAGTTGATATATCTGACTTATGGCGGCAGCGAGAGACTGTTGGAGCATTCACGGGCGATGGACGATAAATTGAACGTTGGCCGCCCAGCGGCCCGGCGGCGGGAGATCGTCGCTGGCGACGACGAAGCGGGTAGCCGCTTGAAACTGGCGCATTTGCGGCTGGTGGCGGCGCTCGCCGACACCGGCATGGTCAGCGCCGCGGCCAAGGCCGTCGGCATGACGCAGCCCGCCGCGTCGCGTCGCATCGCCGAATTGGAATCGCTGCTGGACGCGCCCTTGTGCGACCGTCTGTCGCGTGGCGTGCGTCTCACGCCGCTCGGCCATGCGCTCGCGCGCCACGCGCGGTCGGTGTTGCTCCATCTCGCCCAAGCCGAACGCGAGTTCGCCGATCTCCGGGCAGGTCGGCGCGGCGCCGTCGCCATCGGCGCGGTCTCCGGACCTGCGGTGGAAATCGCCGCGCCGGCGATGGCGCGCGTGCGCGCCGAGGCGCCGGGCGTCGAAGTCGACATCCGCATCGACGTTTCAAACGCGCTGGCGCGCGAGCTGCTCGCTTCGCGGCTCGACTTCATCATCGCCCGCGTGCCTGACGAACTCGACGCGCAGGCGTTCGAGAGCCTGGCGATCGGCGTCGAAGAGGCGCACGTCGTCGTCAGGCGCGGCCATCCGCTGCTCGGACATGGACCGGCGACGCTCGCCGACACGAGCGGCTACGAATGGGTGATGCAGCCGCGTGGCACGCCATTGCGCCGTGCGGTCGAGACGCTGTTTCAGGCCGCCAATGTCGCCACCCCCGATCGCTTCCTCACCACGACTTCGATCTTCCTGACGACGATGCTGGTGGCGGGTTCGGACGCACTGGCGCCGTTGGCGAGCGCCGCGGCGCGCTTCGTCGGCCGCGACGGCGCGCTGGGCAAGCTGGCGATCCTGCCGACCGCCTTCTCGATCGTCGTGCAGCCCTACAGCCTCATCGCCCTGCGCAATCGCCCGCTGTCGCCGGCGGCGCAGACGGTCTACGACATCGTCCGCGAACAGGCGTTCTCCGGCGCGCCCAGGGGCTAGGGCGCGAGCACCGCCGCGCCCTGCAGGCGTCCGTCGCGCAGATCGGCGAGGGCGCGATTGGCGTCTTCGAGCCGATAGCGGGTCACCTCGGTGCGAATGTCGGCGCCGCGCGCGACCTCGAAGAATTCGGCCGCGTCGGCGCGGGTCAGATTGGCCACCGAGACGATCTGCCGCTCCTCCCACAGCCAGCGGTAGGGAAAGCTCGGAATATCGCTCATGTGGATGCCGGCGCACACGACGCGGCCGCCTTTTCGCGTCGCTCGCAGCGCGGCGGGAACGAGCGCGCCGACCGGCGCGAACAGGATCGCCGCGTCGAGCGGCGCCGGCGCGGGTTGATCCGAGCCGCCGGCCCACACGGCGCCGAGCCCGCGCGCGAAGCTTTGCGCCGCTTCGTCGCCGGGGCGGGTGAAGGCGTAGACCTCGCGGCCTTCGCCGCGGCAGATCTGGGCGAGGATGTGCGCGGCGGCGCCGAAGCCGTAGAGGCCGACGCGCCGGCCTGGCCCAGCCGCCTTGAGCGCGCGCCAACCGATCAACCCGGCGCACAGCAGCGGCGCCATCGCCACGGCGTCGACGCCGTCGGAAAGCGGCGCCACGAAGGCGGCCTCGGCGACGATATGGGTCGCGTAGCCGCCGTCGCGGTTGTAGCCGGTGAATACGGGATCGTCGCAGAGGTTCTCGCGGCCGTCGCGGCAATAGGGGCAGCAGCCGCAGGCGCGCCCGAGCCACGGGACGCCGACTCGAGCGCCGACCGCGAAGCCCTCGACGTCCGCTCCGGGCCGCACGACCCGGCCGACGACCTCGTGGCCGGGCACGATCGGCGGCCTCACGTCGGGCAGTTCGCCATCGACGACGTGCAGGTCGGTGCGACAGACGCCGCAGGCTTCGACCCGGATCAGCAGCTCCGACGGCCCCGGTTCGGGGTCGGGACGCTCCTCCACAACCAACGGCTCGCCAACCCGTTTGAGCACCATCGCCCGCAAGACGCTCTCCTCAGTGCGACATGAAGATCGGGGCGGTCGGCTGGCGCAGCAGGTCGTGGCTGACGCCGCCGAACAGGCTCTCGAACAGGCGCGAGTGGCTGAAGGCGCCGGCGACGATCAGGTCGGCGTCCTGGGTGTCGAGGCTGGCGAACAAGGCCTCAAGCGCCGAGACGTCGCCAGTGTCGATCCAGTCGGAGATATGGGCGGCGACGCCGTGGCGAAGCAGGTGATCGGCGAGGCGCTCCGCCGAGGCCCTGAACCCATGCGCGCGCGACGAGAGGCTGAAGATCGTCACCTTCTTGGCTTTCTCGAGCAGCGGCATCGCGTCGTGGACGGCGCGCGCGGCTTCGCGGCTCGCGTTCCAGGCGATGACGACATTCTTGCCGAGCGGCCCGTAGCGCCAGTCCTGCGGCAGGATCAGAATCGGTCCGCCGGCTTCGATCAACACCCGGTCGGGCACCTCCTCACGCACCAGCTTGCGCGCTTCGCCCTCCGGGCGCGAGGCGACGATCAGGTCGACGCAATGGGCGAAATCGTCGCCGAGCGCCGGCTCGGCGTCGGCGCCGATGAAATGGCCGACGACGCCGGCGTCCTTGACCGCCGCCTCGAACGCCGGGCGGATGTGCAGCGCGCGGTCGCCCCACGCGCCGACGAGCGCCGATTCGTCGCTCGCGTCGACGCCGATCAGCCGCGCGCCGTGCGTCTTGGCCAATTCCGTGGCCAGACGTAGACGATCGGTCGAGTCCCCGCTGGCGTCGAGATAGACCAGGATGTCTTTGTAGGCCATTTGCCCGCTCCCCGTTTTCCTTGCCCCTTAGCTGGCGCGCCCGACGCGGCGGCGGCCCTTTTTACCGCTTTTTTTGCTTTGCCAGGGGCCGAGCCGAGACCCGTTCGGCCCCGGACCGCGGCGGTTTCGGCCGGCGCGGGCGGCAGGAAACCCTTAGCGCTTTGCCGCGGCGACGCATAGATCCGGCCCAAGATCGCGCCACGGCGCTTGATTGGCGCGGCCGAATGGGGCATAGGAGCGCGCTCATCGTTTCGCCGCGGGTTCGCCCGCAGCTCCTTGTCCCCTTGGTGCTCCCGTGAAAGTCCGTAACTCACTCAAGTCGCTGCGCAATCGCCACCGCGACAACCGTCTGGTCCGTCGCAAGGGCCGCGTCTACATCATCAACAAGACCCAGAAGCGCTACAAGGCGCGTCAGGGCTGAGCGCCGAGCCGGCCCTCCGGCCTGCCGCGATCGTGTTTTGACCCCGACGCGGCGAGGCTTTAGGCTTGCCGTTATGACGGGTCGGCCGCTCCTCGTCTTCCTCTGCCTGCTGGGACTCGGCGCGCCCGCGCGCGCGGCCGAGGCGTTTGCGTCGTCCCCGCCTCCCCCCGCCGCCGCCCAAGCCGACGCCGACCAAGACGCCGGGCGCGACGCATTGATGGCGCGGCTCGCGATCGCCGCCGACCCCGACGAAGCCGACGGCATCGTCGCGCGCATCGACCGGCTCAATCAGCGTTCCGGCTCCGACACCGGCGATCTCCTGCTCAGCCGCGCCGCTGCGGCGATCGACGGCGAAAACGTCGAGGTGGCGCAGCAACTGCTCGACGCGCTGACCGCGCTGCAGCCGCAATGGGCCGAGGCGTGGGCGGCGCGCGCCAACGCCGACTATCTCGCCGGCGATCCCAAGGCGACGTTCGTCGACCTCGCGCGTGCGCTCGCCAACGACCCCAAGCACTTGAAGGCGCTGGCCGATCTGGGGGCGATGCTCGATGACGCCGGGCGCCGCGACGACGCCTTGCGCGTCTATCAGCGCGCGCTCGAGATCGCGCCGCAATGGCGACCCGCTCGCGAGGCGGCCGACCGACTGCGCGCGGCGATCGCCGGCCAAGACCTGTGAACGCGCCGTGATCGTCGCATTTGCCGGGCTTGCCGCGGCGGCGGCCGGCCTGGTCGCCTTCACCGCCCTCGCGTCGCACGTCATCGAATCGCGTTTCCCGCCGGTCGGCGAACGGATCGCGGCGGGGCCGGGCGGAATCGCCGTGCATGTCGTCGAGCGGCCGCCGAGCGCGCCTGAGCGCGGCGCCGTTCTGCTCGTCCACGGCGCCTCGGGCAATTTCGCCGACATGGACGCCGCCTTGGGCGAACGCCTGGGCGCTCTCGGATTTCGGGTTTTCGCCATCGATCGTCCCGGCCACGGCTGGAGCGACCGCCTCGCCGGCGCGGACGCAGCCTCGCCCGCCCGCCAGGCCGCGACGCTGCGCGCGGCGCTGACGCGTCGCGGCGTCGAGCGGGCGATCGTCGTCGTCCATTCGCTCGCTGGCGTGCTCGGCCTGGCGATGGCGCTCGACGCGCCGAAATTCACCCGCGGCCTCGTTCTGCTGGCGCCGGTCAGCCATCCCTGGCCGGGCGGCGTCGCCTGGTATTACAGGATCGCGGCGTCGCGCCTGTTCGGGCCGGCGTTTCGCCGCCTGTTCGTCCTGCCGGCGGGCCTCGCCTCGATGCGCAACGGCGTCGGCGAAGTCTTCGCTCCCAGTCCGCCGCCGAAGGATTACGTCGTCGCGACGCGTCTGCCGTTGGTGTTTCGGCCGCGCCATTTCCGCGCCAACGCCGAAGACGTCGTCGCTGCGGAAGCGCATGTCGCGGCGCTGTCGCCGCGCTACGCGACGATCCGCGTCCCGACGGCGATCGTCACCGGCGACCACGACGGCGTCGTCTACGCGAAGATCCATTCCGCCGGCTGCGCGCGCGACATTCCCGGCGCGACGCTGACGGTGCTGCCGGGCGTCGGCCATTCGCCGCACCACAGCGCGCCCGACAGCGTCGTCGCCGCGATCCTCGAGGTCGAGGCGCGCGCGCTCAGCGAGGAACGGCGTCGGCCGGTCCGCGCGCCGGCCCCGGCGTGAGACGCCGCGCGAAAAAGGCGTCGAGCGACCACGCGCCGGCGCCGAGCGCGGCGAGAGCGAAAAGCCCGCCGGCGATGGCGAAATCCTTGCGGAATTCGAGCGCTTCGCTGTAATCGGCGCCCTCGTGGAAGATCAGCGCCGCCAACAGCGAAAAGATTCCGAGCGCCAACGCCGCCGGACGCGTTGCGGCGCCGAGCGCTAGCGCCAGCCCGCCGCCAAGTTCGAGCGCAATGACCAGCGGCAGCAGCCGTGGCTCGACGCCGAACTGCGCCATGTAGGACTGCACGTCGGAGTAACTGCCGATCTTGCCCCAACCTTCGAGGACAAAGAGGTAGGCGACAAGCAGCCGCGCCAACAAGGACGCAGCGTCGCCGAGCGGCGCGGTGAGCGCCGGCAATCCGATTTTCATCGACATCGACGCCTCCCAGGCGCGTTTCGAAACGGCGCGCCGCCGCGGCGGCGCGCCTTGCCAGGATCATGCGCCGCCTGGATGGGCGATCGCTTCGGAAAGATCTTCGTATTCCTCGCAATCGGTCGAGCCGCAGATCTTGGCGATCGTCTCGAGCTGCTGGCGTGCAAGATCGACCTTGCCTTGCAGCGCATAGGCCTCGCCGAGATACTCGCGCACTTGCGCGTAGTTCGGATCCATCGCCACCGACTTCAGATAATAGCCGATGCCTTCTTCGGTGCGGCCGAGCTTGCGGGTCGCATGGCCGCGATAGTTGAGGGCGCGCGGCGTGTCGGGGTCCTTGAGCAGATCGAGCGTCTGCAGCGCCTCGTCGTAGCGCTGCGCTTGGTCGAGCGCAAAGGCGTATTCGACCATCTGGTCGTCGGGCAGGACGTCGCTCTTCATCGTCAGGCAACGCTTGCCCTTGACGTCCCAGATCTGACCTTTGGGACAGGTGGTGAGGTCTTCTTGTTGCGTCTGTCGCGGGCCGCCGGCGCCGGCGCCGCCGGCGCCCCCGCCGCCACTTCCACCCCCACCGCCGCCACCGCCGCCGCCGCCGGCCGCAAGCGCGTAGGGCGCAGCGGCCGCGAGCGCGACGGCTAGAACCGCCGAGGTCAGAGTTCGCCTAGCGTTGATTTGAAAGTCAGTGCGCATTGGGCCAGTCTCCTTTCTGGGGACGCGACATGAACACGCGTCGGGCGCCGCTTATTCGGCCGCCGCGCGCGCGAGGCGACAAACAATGGGCGACGGACCCAAGGAGGACTTGCGAGGCGGCCTCGAGGCGCATTTGGCGCGTCTTTGGCGCTACGCCTTGTCGCTATCGGGAGCGCGCGACGTCGCCGAGGATCTCGTCCAGGCGACCTGCCTCAGAGCGATCGAACGCGCCGACCAGTTCCAGCCTGGAACGCGGCTCGACCGCTGGCTGTTCGCTATTCTGCGGTCGATCTGGCTCAACGAGAGTCGGGCGCGACGCGTCAGGGCCGGTCAGGGCGTGATTGACGCCGGCGAGGCGCTCAGCGTCGACGGCGCACACGAGATCGAAACGAATATTTCGGCTGCGCAGGTGTTGAGGGCGATTGGCGCCCTGCCGTCCGCGCAACGCGAAACCGTGCTGCTGGTCTATGTCGAAGGCTATTCCTACCGCGAGGCGGCCGAACTCCTCGGCGCGCCGATCGGCACCGTGATGAGCCGCCTGGCGGCGGCGCGTGCGACGCTGACCCGGACGCACGAAGCGAAGGACGCGTGACTGTGGCGACGAGCGACGACGACCGCAAACTGACCGCCTATCTCGACGGCGAGCTCGACGAGGCCGAGCGGGCGGCGCTCGACGCGCGGCTGGAGGCCGATCCAGCCCTGCGCGCGCGCCTCGACGCCTTGCGCGCGGCGGCGGACCGCACGCGCGCGGCCTTCGCGGCGCTGCTCGAGACGGCGCCGCTCGCCGACATGCGGACGCGGCTCGACGCGGCGCTTGCCGCCTCGTCGGCGCGCGCCGCGCCGCCCTGGCGCCGAGGCGTCGCTGCGGTCGCCGCCGCGGTCGCTATCGTCGCTTTCGCCGCTGGCCTGGGCGCCGGACGCTGGAGCGTCGGGTCCGACGACCGCCTCGCCGACCGCGACGATTGGCGTCAGGAGGTCGTCGAATACATGGCGCTCTACACCCCCGAGAGTTTCGGCGAAGCGGCTTCGCCGTGGCTTGGCGACGAACTCGCGACGCTGTCGCGGCGACTCGACGCGCCCCTCGACCTCGACCGCCTGAAGGTCGACGACCTGTCGCCGCGCCGCGCCGAACTGCTGCAATACGACGGCGCGCCGCTCGGCCAGATCGGCTACCTCGACGGCGCGACGCCGGTCGCCTTTTGCATCCTGCGCGACGGCGAAGCGGATGCGCCGCTGGCGAGTTCGTCGCGCGACGGCTTCGCCGTCGCCTCGTGGGCGCAAGGCGGGCGAGGCTACATGCTGATCGGCAAGATTCCGGTCGAGCGGCTGATGGCGCTCGCCCGTTCGCTGAAGGAGAAGACGGGATGACGACGACTCTCATAAGCACTGCGCCCCCGCGCCGCGCCGCTGCGGCCGCCTGGCTCGTCGCGATTGTCGCGGGCGTCTCCGCGTCCGCCGATCCCGGCGTCGGCGCCGCGGACGAGCGCGCCGCCTGGCGCATCGACCCGGCGCGCACGCATATCGGTTTTGTCGTCGACGCGGTCGGCTTTCCGCGCACGCAAGGCGAGTTCCGCGTCTTCGACGGGCGGCTGTCGATCGACTTCGACCGGCCCGCGGCGAGCCGGGTCGCTTTCACCGTCCGCGCCGATTCGATCGAGGTCGGCTCGTCGTCGTTCGACGACACCCTGCGCGGGTCGAACTTCCTCGACGCGCAGCGCTTCCCCGACATCCATTTCGAATCGACGCGGGTCGAGAAGCGCGACGCATCGACCATCGACCTGACCGGCGACCTGACATTGCTCGGCGTCACCCGGCCGCTGATGGTCGAGGTCGAGGTCAAGCGGCTCGGCGGCGCGCGGCTCGCCTTCGTCGCCCGCGCCCGCATCGACCGGCTCGCTTACGGCATGAATTCCGGCTTCCCGATCATTTCGCGCGACGTCGAATTGACCGTGTCGAGCGAGGCGCTGGCGGGATGAAGACGCGGCCGGCGCGCTGGAGCGGCGGCGTGATCGCGCTCCACTGGCTGTCGGCGGCGTGGCTCGCGCTGGTGTTCACGCTCGGCCTGACGGCGACGCGGGCGACGCTCGACGCGGCGCGCAAGTTCGACCTCTACCAGGCGCATAAGGCGCTGGGCTGGTTGACGCTCGCGCTTCTGGCGGCGCGCCTCGCCGCCCGCGCCGTTCGCGCCGCGCCGCCGCCAGGGCCGAGTTGGTCGAGGGCGACCCGCGCCGCCTCGCGTCTCGTCCACGCCGCGCTCTACGCTGTGCTGGCGGCGGTCCCGCTGATCGGCTGGCTGCGCGTCTCTTCGGCGATCGTGCCGATCCCGGTGAGCCTGTTCGGCCTCGCGACGATCCCCAACATCGCGCCGGTCGACGCCGACTTCTCTGACGCCATGGCGCTCGCTCACAAGCTCGGCGCATGGTCGCTGGCGGCGCTGGTCGTCGTCCACGCCGCCGCCGCGCTCAAGCATCAGTTCATAGACCGCGATTCGATCTTCGCGCGAATGTGGCCGCGCCGGACGCCGCCCGCCGACGCCATTGCGGGAAGCGACGCGAGGAAGCAAGCCCGCGGCTGAAGGGCTCCGTTCCCGCGCCGGTCCGCCGAACACGTTTGACTGAGATGCGTCCCGGCTACACGGCGCCGCCGTCGGGGCCGACCCGGGTGATGCGCAGATTGTTGGTCGCGCCGGGCGTGCCGAACGGCACGCCGGCGACGACGATCACCCGTTCGCCGACGCCGACAAAGCCGTCGATATAGGCGTGGCGGCAGGCCCGGTCGGCCATGTCGCGCTCGTCGCGCGCGTCCTCGGTGACGACCGCGTGCACGCCCCAGGCGAGCGCCAGCCGCCGCGCGATGCCGACGAACGGGGTCAGCGCGATCACCGAGGACAGCGGCCGCTCGCGGGCGATGCGCAGGCCGGTCGAGCCCGAAGCTGTCCAGGCGCAGATGACCTTCGACTGCAGCGTCTCGGCGACGTCGCGCGTCGCCTCGGCGATCGCGTCGGAGCCGCTGCGGTCGTGCGTCGGGCGCTGGGCGGTGATGATCGCCGGGTAGATGCCCTCCGATTCGACGGTCGTGGCGACGCGGTCCATCGTCGTCACCGCCTCGACCGGATATTGGCCGGAGGCGCTCTCGGCCGACAGCATCACCGCGTCGGCGCCCTCGAACACCGCGGTCGCGACGTCGGAGACCTCGGCGCGGGTCGGCACCGGCGTGGTGATCATCGATTCGAGCATCTGGGTGGCGATGACGACCGGCTTGCCGAGACGGCGGGCGCGGCGGGTGATCGTCTTCTGCAGACCCGGCACGCACTCGAGCGGCATTTCGACGCCGAGGTCGCCTCGCGCCACCATCACCGCGTCGGAGACGGCGAGAATGTCGTCGAGACGCTGGATCGCCTGCGGCTTCTCGATCTTGGCCATCACCAGCGCGCGTTCGCCGGCGATCTTCTTCACCTCGATGATGTCCTCGGGGCGCTGGACGAACGACAGCGCGATCCAGTCGATGCCCTCCTCCAGCGCCGCCGCGAGATCGGCGCGGTCCTTTTCGGTCATCGCCGAGGTCGGGATCGTCGTGTCGGGCAGGCTGACGCCTTTCTTGTTGGAGACGCGGCCGGCGATCTCGACGATCGTTTCCACGCTGCCGGGCGCGACGGCGGTGACCCGCAGCAGCACTTTGCCGTCGTCGATCAGAACGCGATGACCGGGCTCGACCGAGCCGAGAATTTCCGGGTGAGGCAGATAGACGCGAGTCGAATCGCCGAGCTTGGCGTCGGCGTCGAGCGTGAAGACATCGCCCTTGCGCAACTGGACGGCGCCGGATTCGAACTCGCCGACCCTGAGCTTCGGCCCCTGCAGGTCGACGAGAATACCGATCGGCCGGTCGAATTCCTCTTCGAGCGAGCGGATCATCGCGACCCGCTCGCGCATCGCCTCATGCGAGGCGTGGCTCATGTTGATGCGGAAGACATCGGCTCCCGCCCTGAACAGATTGGCGACCACGGCCCGGTCGGCCGAGGCCGGACCGAGGGTGGCGATGATCTTGACGCGGCGGCTGCGACGGATCACGAACGTTCTCTCTTTTTGGTGTCGATGATTTTTTCAGTTTCGTTGTCTTTGCGCGCGCGGGCGTTCCGATTCATTGCGCGTCGTCAATCGGGCGCGGCGGGCGCTCACGGAGTGGCCGCGTCAGTGAGCTGAACGGTCCAGTTCTTGGCGTCCTTGCCGGTGTCGACCTCGAAGAAGCCGGTGCGATCGAAGCCGCGCACGAAGCAGTCCTGCCGTCCGTCGATCTTGAACTCGCGGTCGCTGGTGCACATGAAGGCCTTACCCTTCCACTCGCCGCCGCGTTCGTCCATCGCGTAGACGTAATAATACTGCGCCGCCAACGCGCCGCGCAGCAGCGTGTCGCAATCGGTCGGCTTGAGGTTCCACCAGCCCTCGCTGACCCAGGCCTGGCCGTCGGTATAGGCGAGCGCGACGCTGACGCGGCGGTCGGTGAGATTGCACATGCGGAAATCGGCGCGCGCCGCCGGCGCGGCGAGCGGCGCAGCGGCGATCAGCGTCAGCAGAAAGGCGTGGTTACGCCGCATGGCCATTCGCGCTTCGTCTCCGGCGCCATAATCGTCGGCGCGACCGCCCTGTCAACCGCGGCCCGCCGCGCCGCCGGCGACATCCGCGCTCGCCGGGCGGGCGACGTAGATGCCGGCGAGAATCAGCAGTCCGCCGAGCCCCTGAACCAGCGAAACCGGCTCGCCGAGCAGCAGAAAGGCGAATCCGGCGGCGGCGATCGCCTCGAGGAAGATCACCAACGACGAGAACGCCGCCGGCAAGCGGCCGAGCGCGATCGACAGCAGGCCCTGACCGCCGGCGTGGCTGATCCACGCCATGCCGACGAGCGCGCCGATCCCGCGCAGAGTGTGGGGCAGGATCGAGCGGTCGAGCGCAAGCGCCACGATCAACAGCAGCGCGGCGGTGATGACGGTGGCGACAAAGGTGACCCGCGCCGCCGAATGGGTGCGCCGCGCCGCCTTCACCGCGAGGAAATAGAGGCCGAAGAAGATTCCGGTGGCGACGCCGTAGAGATCGCCGATCGCGCCTGCGGGGCGGAGATGGAAGCTCTGCGCCAGCAGCGCGCCGCCGCCGGCGACGCACAGGACGACCCCCGCCAGTGTGTTGAGCGCCGCGCGCTCGCCGAACAGCAGCCAACCGAAGGCCACCACCCAGATCGGCGCGCAGGTGGCGAAGAAGGTCGCGTTGGCGACGCTGGTGGTGACGATCGACAGGTGCCAGAAGAACAGGTCGCCGGCGAAGGCGAGGCCGGCGAAGATGTCGGCG
>Ga0181529_10005355_pt1 | contig 13487 bp, 12 predicted proteins | sample PEATcosm2014_Bin_36_FD_119763 | JGI IMG/M metagenome (GOLD analysis project Ga0181529, IMG submission 119763) | Peatland microbial communities from MTU Mesocosm Facility, Houghton, MI, USA - PEATcosm2014_Bin10_30_metaG | ecosystem: Environmental > Terrestrial > Soil > Wetlands > Peat | place... | reverse complement strand
TCAGCGCCGGATCTTGCAGTCCTTGGCCGCGAGACAGGACGTGACCTTTGGCGAACTGCGCTCGTTGGCCGGCCCCACGGTTGCGGTCCGAACCTTCCGGGACGATCTCCTGCACTTAAAGAGATTGGGCATGATCGGATTGCGCGGCCGGGGGCGGGGTGCCACGTGGTTTATCGTGCGGGACACTCAGCGAGAATAGGGCGGAATAAGGCGAAATGAGGCGGCCGCCGCCTTATTCCCGCCTCATTCCGCCGGAGACCCGCTGGTTAACAGCCCGATGCCCGACGGTTCGAAAGCCGTCACCAATCACTGCTGTCCAATGATCGATATTGACGGCATCGACTTCACAGTTCCCCTTATTTTCGGTGGTTCGCATAGCATGACGGCGACAATTCATCGCACGTTCCGGAAAAGGGCGCACTGCTAACCGGAGGGTGGGCCATCGTGCGGCCCTTCGCAATTCTTCGCGCACGGTGAAGGTGTTTCGAACTCCCGAAATCGCTGCACAGGAGCACCTTCGCTCCTTCGTTTTCAGTCGCTTGGCCGATCCCGCCGACAACTTGGGCGGGCGATTCGAAACCCGGCGATTTGGTCCCGCGAAATCATACCCGCCGGTTAATAGCACGTTTTTCGCGCTCCTTTATTTTCAACGCGGTACGGCCATATTCTGGGCGGCAGATGGCGCTGAATAGCGCTGAATAGCGCCTTATCGCAATGATTCGGCAACATGCCCACTTTCGAACCGATTCTCCGTTTTTGCGACAAAGCAGGCGCGGTCATTTTTTGCAAGCGCTGAATCGCGGTATCCGCTTGACCGAGTTGCCCATTGTTAGTTAGTTAGCCGGCGCCAGGGTCGACGTCGTCAGTCTTCGTCGAAGTCCGGCAGATTCACGGCTTCTGCGGCGGATAACGCAGTCGCGGTCCTGGGTGCCACGCGCCAGCGCTTCAGCAACCAGGCCACCAGGAACACTCCCAGGACCAAGACAAGCCACGGGACAAACGGCGTCCATCCCCGCGGCACGGTCCGGGGATCGACCAGCACTTTGCTGCCGTACAAGCCGGCGTAGGTATCCAGGATCGCCTGATCTGACTTTCCTGCCGCCACCCACTTGGCGATTTCCAACCGCATTTTGAGGGCGATTTCGCTCTGATGAATCGCCACGGATTCCGTATAACAGCAAGGCGCCAGCACCGCATGCTCCAAGCGGTCGACTCGCTCCTGCGGCTGTTCCGGCATTTCCGCAAGCGCCAGTGGCGGCAATAGAAAGAGGAACAGTATTTGGGTAAGTCTTGAAATCATAATCTCCTCGATGAACCAAGGCCGAAGGCAGCCCAGAGTCTCCAGCCAAGCCTAGTGATTGCCGGAAACGGGGTGGGGGATGCCGTTATGGCGACCATCAACGCAAAGCCTCGTCATATCGATGGGAGACGAACTCCCAGTTGATCACCTGCAGAATCGCTTTGAGGTAGTCCGCGCGCCGGTTCTGGTACTTGAGATAGTAAGCATGCTCCCACACGTCGATGCCCAGGAGCGGACGCTTGCCGGTGAGCAGCGGACTATCCTGGTTGGGAGCGGAGTCCAAAACAAGGTTCCTTCCCTGATCCACGGACAGCCATGCCCAGCCGCTGCCGAATACGCCCAATGAGGCGGCCTGTAGCTTCTCGGCGAATTTGTCCTGGCCGCCGAACGAACGATCCAGTGCCGCGGCGAGGGCGCCTGCTGGTTTACCGCTCTTTGCAGCGGGGCAGAGCGTCTGCCAGAACAGAGAGTGATTGGCGTGCCCGCCCCCTTGGTTTCTGACGGCCGCGCGAATCGCCACGGGCACCGTGTCCAGCCGCTGTAGCAGTTCTTCGACACTCAGTTTGGCCAGCGCCGGGTCGGATCCAACGGCCTTATTGAGGTTGTCAACGTAGGCCTGGTGGTGCTTGTCGTGGTGTATCTGCATCGTCTGCGCGTCGATGTACGGTTCCAGGGCGTCGAACGCGTAGGGCAGTTTCGGCAGGGTGAAGGGAGGTTCGGCGGCCGAAGCCGCGGCGGCGGCCGTGCCGAATGCTGCAAGTTCCAGTAGTGTTCGTCGTGTCATTGCGGATGTTCCTTTCTATTCGTAGTCGGTCGTTGTCGTTCACACAGATTGAGCTAGAACTTACCGGAGTCGACCTTGGTGACGATCTCCGGCGTGACTTCGCTGAAGCCCAGAATAAGTTTGCCTTTGTGGTCTTTGAGGAAGTCTTCGGCATCGGCCCTGGTGGCGAGGGGCACCAACTCGGGGCCCATCGGTCCCATGACATCTGATCCGATCACGTAGAACGCTTTTCCGGCCTCGATCTTTTCGAGGTTGTAGAAATCGGTGACCGCGAGGAAACGGATGTCGTCACGTTTGTGGCCCGGCGCATATTTCGGCAAGGCTTGCAGGAACTTGAACATGTCCTTGGCGCCATCGAAATGGTGGGCATGGCCGTCTTTCCAGACCACGGTTGCGGTCCAGTTCGGGTATTTCGAGACAATCATCCCGCAGACCGGGCAGAGATCCATGGGCCCTGGCCGGGGCACGGAGAATGGAACCCCGTCAGCGGCCAAATCGGCCCGCGGCGCCGCACAAAGCGCCAGCAGAATCGCAGCGCAGGCAAGTCGCATTACTTGTCTTTCTTCTCCTGAGCCCGTTTGAGCCGTTCCTCGCGGGTCTTGCGGCTTGTGGCTACAGACTCCGCGATGTCCGCAAAAGCGGCGAGCAGGGCTTTGTCGAAATCGACGACTTCACCGCCGTTGGCAACCCGCGCCGCCTCGGCCGCTTCCGTCGTGCTGTAGGCCACCTTGCTATGCCGAGTCATGACGCCCGGGATCGAGCTGAAAATGAGGTAACTCGCTTTCTCCGCGTCCGCCAGGGGCTTGACCTCGGCTGGAGAAGCATTGTCGCCGACCCATATCGCTTGCGTTCCCCGCCCCACGTTGATGGTCAGGCTGGTGGCGGCGCAGCGCAGAGAGCAGACGCCCTCCACCAGGCCGTTGCTGTATTGAATCAGCATGCGGGAGTGGTGAAACCGCTTGCGATCCATCCCGCAGTATTTGCATTTCGGGTACTTCTCGATGTCGTTTACCTGCGGCTCCGGATCGTCCGGTATGGTGGCCGGGGATTGGGCCGGCATGCCGCCGCTTGCGCCGGCTTGTTGCGCCCGAAGCGCGGTCGGTGCCAGGCCGCCGGCAGCGACAGTAGCAAGGGAGGTGCTGAGCATATCGCGTCGTTTCATGGGGAAACTCCTTTGAATGGAAAATGTAACCATTGGTGTTTGATGAGAAGCAGGTTTGAGTGAAGAATGATGAAGGTGGCCACGGCGGCAAAGAGCGCAAACCCGGCGGCTGCCACCCTGGAGAGTCGGGCCGACACCAGCGGGACGATGTCCCGCAGGCTGGCCACTGCGGCGAAGGGCCGCACGGCGCCCACCCCCAGACCGCAAGCCGTGGCCACGAAAAGCGGTATGTAGAGCAGGTAGCCTTGATATCCGTATTCGGCCTTGAGCACGCAGAAGGGGCAGTGGTGGTGGGGATGCTCGTAGACGTAGAGGGAGAGGAAGGAAAGGATACCGGCGATGGCGGCGATGAAAGCCGTGAGGCTGGCGATCGCGACCGCATAGCCGCCGCGCCTGCGGGCAGCGTTGTAGCCGGCTGCCGCTATCGCCAGCGCCAACGCTCCGTAAAAAGTGATCATGACCGGCAGGGGCGGCAGGGCGGCAAGGTCGCCGGACAGCCCCTTGGCATCGACGGAGAAGACCCTGGCGCAACACGAGGTGAGGACGTCGGCCTTCAGACCCAGGAAGTACCACAACTCAAGCGCGAAGGTCGCCACCAGTGCCGGCGCCATGGCCAACAGCAGTGCGTACTTGACCCGAACCAGGGGGTAGTCTGGGGCCTGAACGTCGACGTGGTTGATCGCCAGCCACATGGCTGCGAGGAAGAACATCGCGATCTGGGCGATCAGCGCCGGGAAACCGTATGGGTCGACGTTCAACACGCCTGCCGCGCACATGGCCCCGACAAACAGCGGCGCCATTTTGTCGGCATTGAAAACGAAAAGCAGCAGGGCCAGGAGTTGGGTAGCCAGGACGCTGGTGAGCAGCACCGAGATCAGGTAGGCGCGGCGCTCGAGGGTTAACTGCCGCTGGCTGCCGCTCGCAATGTTCCAATGGCGGATGACATCGACCACGAATGGCATGATGGCAAGCAGCATCACGACGTTGGCCGCCGATGCCAGCAGGAGCGCGAGAATCGCGGGCCGGAACAACATCAGTCGTCCTCCACGATGCGGCCGTCGCGCAGCTTCACCACGCGTTCGACCACCGATGATGCGATCACCAGCGGGTCGTGGCTGCTCAACAGGATGGTTCGCCCCTGTGCCGCCAGCGTTTCGAGAATGTCGAGAAAGCCCTTGGCGAGCGCCGTGTCGAGGTTGGCGGTCGGCTCGTCGGCAACCAGCACTTTCGGGTCATTGATCAGAGCACGGGCGATGGCCACGCGTTGCTGCTCGCCTCCCGAGAGCCATTCCACGCGGGCGGCGCGGCGGTGGCTCAGGTGGAGCGAATCCAGCAGGAATTCCGCGCGCTCTTTCAGCGGGCGCCACTCGCCACCGAGCGGATAGGCCGGCAGCATGACGTTCTCGACGGCCGACAGTCCCCGGATCAGATTGAACTGCTGGAAGACGAAGCCGAAAGTGCGGCGCCGGATCTGGGTAAGGAAGCGCTCCGGGAGGCCGGAGATATCGCGGTCTTCGAGCCGCACGCGGCCGGTGGTGGGTCGCGCCAGGCAACCCACCACTGTCAGCAGGGTGGTCTTGCCGGACCCGCTTGGGCCAAAAAACGCCGTCACCTGCTGCGAAGGGATGGTCAGGTCGATGCCATTGAGCGCCCAGTACTCGTTGTCGCGTCCCTGGTTGAAAGCTTTGCGAATGCCGGAAAGTTCGATCATAGTCAGCCGCGCATCACGGAATCGGGATCGGTGATGGCGGCGCGCCAGATCGGCACGATGGTCGCCATCGCATAGGGGAAAACGGTAAAGAAGAACAACGTCGCGATCTGAAAGCCGTCTACCTCCGGGACGAGTTCAAAACGCGGATACAGCACCGACCAACCCTTCAGCACCGGTTCAAATAGCACCGACGAAAGGCGGAACACGTGCAAGTAAGCGGCGGTGTAGCCCAGCAGAAACGCAGTCAGCGAGATCAGTGCGCCTTCCCAGAACTTCATTAGGATCACGTCGCCGGTCTCCCATCCGATGGCCTTAAGAATGCCGATCTCGCGTTTCTCATCCGCCGACAATCCGGAGGCCTTTTCCAGAGCAAAAATGGCGAACGCTAGAACGGCCCCGGACAGCAACACCAGAACGATGCCTTCGCGCCAGTTGAAGATGGATTCGTAGGTGCGCAGCACTTCCTCGCGCAGGATAGTTCGCGAGTCGGGCAGCCGGCCAGCTAACTTCGCCGCGACGTTGCGCAGTTCCTGCGGATTGGCCACGGAGAGGGCGATGTCGGTGTACTGCCCGGCAGGATAGTCGAATAAGGTGCGAAAATCTTCCTCGCTCATCAGCACCAGGTCCGCGCTGACCAGTTCCGACTCGCTGGAAAAAGTGTTTGCCACGGTGGATGAAAATGGCTTCCCGGAGTAGCTCTGGAAGTACATCTCCGCGTTGACGGTGAGACCGAGCCCTCGCGCCACTGCCGCGCCGACCGCGATCCGTCCCGGCGCAACCAGCGCCGCCGTTGCCGCCGGTGGCACCATGACTGTGTAGTTGGCCTTGCGCAACGGATCGTAATAGTATCCCCAGAGTCTGCCTTCCTTTTTCTGCACGCCGCGCATGGCGCCGATCTTGCCCAGGTAGCTCGCGGGAATCAAGTCGTGACGGCCGGCTACCATGCGCTGCACAATCACGTCGGGCGAACCCGCCAACACCTTCGCCGCTTCCCGCCGCAACGCATGGGTGAACAGCATCACCGACGCCAGCAGGAACACGATCCCCGTGTAAATGAGCAGCAGGCCAAGGTTCTTCACCTTGCGCCGCGCCAGTGACGATAGCGTGAAATCAATCAGGTATTTTTGTTTTTCGATCCAGGTTCGCATGGTCTATGGTCAGTGCTCGTGGGGGCGTTACAAGGGAGCCACTCGGAAAGTGCTCGAGGGCAACGGGATGGTCCTGAAATGCGCTGTGGATGTCGGCCTGCGAGAGATGGCGCGTGTAGCGCGCCTCGGTGAACAAACAGAGGTCGGTCAGTTCGAGCCGCGCCGCCAGTTCACTTTCCCCGACCAGTTCCGGAGCACGCTGGCCTTGCAGCCAGATGGCGTCGGCAAACGTCAACAGGAATAGCCCGCCAGCCAGGCCAAGGAAGGCCAGCGCACGATGGGATTTTCTGGCAAACATTGATTTCAGTAGATTCATCTCTTGGTCACGCAGAAGTCTGCCGTCGGGTCGGCGATGCTCCGCACATCGTGGCCTTCCGCGGCGAGCGGCAACCACCACAACTGCGAAAGCGATGCCCCGGTGCGTGCGGCCCTCAAAACGAGTACCTCAATTGGGCGAAGAAATTCCGGCCTGGCTCCGGAACCTTCACGCCGGAGGCGAACGGGTCCCGATAGTACGAGAGGTATTCGGTGTAGAAGCGGTTGAGGAGATTGTCGACGGTAAAGCTTGCGGACAGCTTGCGATACGTGGCTCCCAGCTTGATGTTCAGTAAACCATAGCCGGCAGTCGCCGACTCGTTCAGATCGCGACTCACCAGAGATTGCCGGTTTACCGCCACAGTCCCCAGCTCGGCGAACGCCCAGCGGTGCGCATAGCGCAGTGCGCTCCAGACACGGAGCGGCGGCATCTCTGGCATATTGGAACTCATCACGTTGATCCCTGGCTGCGGCGTCACCGTGCCGCGTGAATACGAACCGCCACCAGTGAGAGAGAGTGCAGATGTCAAATTGACGCCGTACGCCAACTCGCCGCCATAGATCCGCGCATCGACATTGGCGTAGGACCGGGCCGTGGTTGCGGCGCCCATCGCCATCCCCATGCTCATCATGTTCAGCTGCGGCTGATTGTTCACCAGAATGAAGTTGTCGAGGAACGAGTAGAAGAAGTTGGGCCGCAGATAGAAGCGCGCGTGATTCGTGCTCCAACCGGCGGTCAGTTCCGTGTTGCGAGTTACCGGCAGCAGCGGATTGCCCACCGTCGCACCGGCTCCCATGCCACGGCTGATGTATCGCTCCTCGGCATCGGGTATGCGGCCCGTGGTGCCGACTCCCGCAAACAACTCGGTCGACTTCGGAAGTGCCAGGCTGAGACGCGTGTTGCCAGAAGCGTAGTTATCGCTATTCCCGGTCCGCCGCGTGTTGTGGAACTGGTAGTAAAGGGCCGTCGACGCCTGCGCCGATTCCACCTGCATCTGCGCGTGATCGAAGCGTAGTCCGGCGCTCAGCTTCAGGCGGTCGGTGAGTGCGTGGCGGTAATTCACAAACGAGCCTAAAGTCTGCGTATCTACGTCAGGAATCGAGGGGTTCACCATCATCGAGCCCATCATTTCCATGTAACCCAGCATGTTCCAGTTGCGATGATAGGCCTCCACGCCGAGGGTGAAATCGCGTCCCAGATCGCCTTCCACACGGCCGCCGATGGTGCGCGTGGAAGCATTGGCCGCCATCGTCCAACTCCCCATCATGGCCGACGTACGCTCGCTATCCGACATGAAGTGCCGCACCTGGGTGAAGTAACTTTCCACTCGCAGATTGCGCAGCGTAGGCGTCAAGTCGCGCGCCGAATACTTGAAGGTCGCGCGGTCCGCGTTGTCGTAGTTGGAGTCCATCGTCAGATAAGGATAAAGAGTCAGACCGGCCTGTTGCCGTGTGTATCCGAGCGAGATCTGCTGGCGGTCGGAGATCGCGAACTGCGCTTCGAACCAGCCGGTATTGATGCTGAACGCCTTTTGCTGCTTGCCACTTGCGCTGTAAGTGGTGTAGTCGGTGAAGGCATGGCCGGACCCGTCCTTATATGCACCCGACTCCCTGAATGAGTAACCCGCCAGCACCTGAAACGTCTGGCCGCCGTAAGAAGCCGTCACACTAGGATTGTAGAAATCGAACGACCCCGTGCTGAGCGACGGCCGCAAACTGAAGCCCATGCCGGGACTCTTGGTGACGATGTTCACCACTGCGCCAAGGCTCCCCTCGTTGGTTACGTCGAAGGCTCCTTTGCTCACCTCGACGTGGTCCACTTCGGCGAAATCGACGTGCCCGGCCGGCGGGTCCATGTGGCTGGGGCAAGCCCCATAAGTGCGCGAGCCATCCACCAGGACGTTGATGTTATTCTGCTGGAAGCCGCGAATCACCAAGTCGTTGGCGATTCCGGCCTTACGGATTTTCCACACGCCGTCAAGCGCGGTCAGTGCTTCGCCGAGGTCCTTGGCGGCGCTTTCGCGCACGCCGCTCATGTCCAGCACAGTGTCGTTGGCCGGGGCCGCCGCCTGGATCTCCACGGACTGGCGGTAGGGAGCGATATCCAGGACGAGCGCGATCTTGTGGCTCACCGCCTCGGCAAGATGGATCGCTTGGCCCACCGGAGCGAAGCCGCTCGCTGCGGCGAGGATCGTGTACTCCTCCTCGGTTCTGGCTCCCGTCGGCACGGGCAGGGCGAACTCGCCGTTACTGGCGGTCTTTGTTTCCACAACGGAGCGTCTGCCGGCCAGGAGTTGTACGGTGGCACCCTGAACCACTGCACCCGAACGGTCGGTCACGGTTCCGCGCAGGACATCAGCCGCGATCCCCCTCAGCGGCAAGACTAGCCAAGCGAGCAAGCACGCATATCGAAAAACTGGTGTATTCATCTGAACCTCCCCAAGGGACTAACGGCTAATTGAAGACATGCCAATTCGCTGCGGGCTCCTTTGATCGGGAGCACAGGCAGCGAACCGGGACCAACCAGATCCGGCAAGCGGACGGGCATGAGTAGACCACATCCCGAATCGAGATCCGGGCGACGGGTCGTCAGTTCGGGCGTGTGAGCGGCCCGCTGCAGCTACGAGGTGAGGGGTGAGGCTAGACGTGGGGTGGCGGGCGTTCAAAGAGCGCGAAGGCCGTCCCAGAGGAGTCGCGCGGCGACACTGGCGAAAGTCGCACCTGCGACACCGGGAGGACCGGTTTGCCCTTGATCCCCGTGGCAACGAGACCCGCTACGGCTGTCCCAGACACAGCAGGGAGTTGGCCGCAACCTCCTGGGCACTTTGATGTGGCGATCCAGCCTGGACCGCCCGGGTGCGCATTCTTGCTCGCCTTTCGGCAGCAGCAGACCTTCGAGCGTTTGCAGCACTGCATGCCGCAACTCGAGCTCTCTGGTCCTGCGAGCAGGAGCAAAGCTGAACCGTACGGGGCCAGGAGAAGAAGCAGTAGGAGGCCCACCGTGGCTGAGCGCCATGCCGATAGGAGCGTGGACAGGGAGAACCTCCGCAGAAGGAATCTCCCGCTTTCTCGCCAGCGTCGACGCTCCAAACCGAGCTTCTCCTTGAAAGGAGTCTAGCAGGGTCGAAAGAGCACCGTTCAGTCTCTCGCATCATCGGGAGGCGTCCGCGACGCTCCCGCCCAGGATCGACCCGCCAGAGGCTTTCGAAGGTTGGCTGCAGAACGTGGCGAACACCGGGACAGAGCTTCTCGAATACGTGTACGTAGTTGCGCCCGCGAAGCTGCGGTAGGTGCTCTTGCGGGCACCCCGCACTACCGGTTGAGGCGAAGGGAACAAGTCATTTGCGGACCTCGGCCGGGGCACGCGGGGCGAGGAAGTCTTTCCTGGCCTGTTTGAATGGGCCTTCGGCCCGCGAAATCCCATGAAAAACTGGGATCATGGCAATGGCGGGGTGGCGAGGTCGGCTCGACAGTGGAGACGTTGAGATCGTTGGCCTGTTTGACCCTGGAGCATGCCGCGCTTCTGCGCGAATAAATGGGCGTCGCTCGTCTCCCTGCTGGGAGCGCCGATAGCCACGTGACCCTGCCTGGGAATACCTTTTGGCATGCTCTCCGCGCTGCCAAGGAGAAGCGTGATGTCTTATCGAATAGCAGCCATTGATGTTCACAAGCGGATGTTGGCAGTTGTCGTGACCGACGTGGAAGGGACAGGCGAGTATCAGTTTGAACGCCGTAAATTCGGCGCCGCCCCCGGCGAATTGCACGTGTTGGCCCAATGGCTGGTGGAATTGGAGGTCGAAGAAGTCGTCATGGAATCGACCGCCCAGTACTGGAGACCTGTGTGGGGCACGCTGGAGTTGTTCTGGAGACCGGCACGGCAGCAGCGAGAGGGGGCCAACCAAAAATCGGGCACCCTCCACTTGTGCCAAGCCAAAAGCAACCACGGGCCGCGCGGGCGCAAGAACGATTTCCTGGACGCCGAAAGGATGGTGAAGCGACTGGTGGCGGAAGAGTTGGTTTTGAGCTTCGTGCCGGATGAGGAGCAGCGGCTCTTGCGAACGGTGACGCGGCGGAAGTACCAGTTGACGCGCGCCAAGATCGGATTTAAGAATCAGCTGGAGAGCCTGTTGGAGCAGGGGCACATCAAGTTGTCGAGTTTGGTGTCGGATCTTCTGGGCGTCAGTGCGCGGCGGATGTTGAAGGCACTGGCGGAAGGGGAAACCGACGCCGGCGTGCTGGCGGCAATGGCCGATCACCAACTGCGCGCCACGCCGGAACAATTGCACGATGCGCTGGGCGCCAGCAGCCACCTGAGCGGAGCTTTTCGACGGCTGCTGAAGCTGTCTCTGGAGGAGTTGCAGTTGATCGAGGCGCACATCGAGCAACTGGGCCGGGAAGCCATGAAACTCCTTAAGGGGCATGAGGACGTGATTCAACGTGTGGCGGAAGTGCCGGGTTTCGGACCGGATTGTGCGGTGCAGATGATCGCCGAAGTGGGTGTGGAGGCCGCGACGTTTCTCACGGCGAAGAAGCTGTCCTCGTGGGTGGGCGTGTGTCCGGGGAACGAAGAGAGCGCCGGCGAGTCGCATAGCACACGTTCCCCGAAAGGCAACCGACACATGCGACGACTGCTGAATCAGGCAGCTCAATCGGCGGTCAAGGTCAAGGGCAGCATATTTGACGTGACGTTCCATCGCCTGCTGCCGGGTCTGGGGTACAAGCAAGCCATTTGGGCGATCGCCCATCGCCTTTGTCGACTGCTCTGGGTAATCCTTCACAAGGGGGTCCGCTACGAGGAACGGGGCCCGGCGGTCAGCGCCAAGTCCAAACGCACCCGCGCCGCGCGAATGATCAGGGAACTCAAAAAGCTCGGCTATCGCGTAGAAGGCGGACCACTTCCAGCAGTGGCTCGGGCATGAGTGGGTGGGGTTTTTCGACCCTGTCCCACAGTCAGGAATTTGCCCACGAACAACATGTGCCTCTCCACGGGCAGCCTTCGGTAATCCACCTCATCGAGAAACCGTCCGACGGTGCTCCGCAATACCTTCTGCAGCTTTTGGTCGCCCGCATCGCTCACAATTGCCACCGGCGTGTCAGCCGGGTAGAAACGCTTTAGCTGCGCGAACAGAGACGGGTAGTCCACGCCCATGGTGTAGAAGACCATCGTGCTCCCGGTTGCCATGAGCTTCTCGTTGGTGTCCACCCGGCCTGGCCAATCCCCCATCGTCAGGATGACAGCGTTGGTGTCATAGCCGTAGGGAGGGCTCATCTTCAGCGCGGCGCTGGCCGCCTGAAAGGCGCCGATTCCGGGCACGATCTCGCTGGGCACGCCGGTCGGCAGCATCTCCAGGAAGAGCGTCATCCCATACATCATGGGATCGCCGCCCTCAAGGCAAGCCACCACCTTGCCGGCTGCCACGGCGGAGCGGATCTTCTCGATCAACTGGCGGCGGGTCTTGTCGAGACTTTCGGCCAGCGCGCGCTGATCGGCATCCTTCAGCGTCGCCGGATCCACACCATAGAGCCTCCTGAAGTTGTGTGGCCACTGCCAGATCTCCTTACCCTTCGCGACATCCGCCCAGTCCTTTTCAAACGAGCCTTCTTCTCCCATGAGGACATCCGCGCGGGCTAGCACTTTCTGAGCCCGAACGGTGATCAGGTCCGGAGCCGTGCCCATCCCGACGATGTAGAACTTCCCCATTGACGGAGCTGCGGTTTGGGCGGCGAGGAATCCGCTGGTGGCAAGCAACGTCAGACACCTGATTCGTTTGACAAATGGCGATTTCAACATCGTCAACAGAATACCTCCTAAATCCCTCCGACGGAGGCCGTGGCACAGAGAGAGACTGCCAAGAGCATCGACGACTGCACGGGTGGACGCACGCATCGTGGAACTGAGATGCGCCGCGGCGGCAGCCCCTCGATGATTGCTTTCAGGTCCCCGTTCCCTGCGGTGCAGCAGATTGTCATTCTGGGCCTTTCGGAACTGGATTCTCAGGTTTCCGTGGATTCACCGGCCAAACACTCGCACCGCGGGGCCCTACGGGAGCTTCGCGGGCGCGACGACGTAGACATACTCGAGCATGCCCTTGCCCGTGTTCGAGACATTGTGCCTCGTGTTGGGCGGGATATACGCGAACGCCGGCGCGGCGAAGGAGTGTTTGTCGTGGCCGTCGATCAGCGCCTCCCCTTGCCCGCGGAGAATGACGAGCGACTCCTCGTTCTGCCCAGTGGTGTGCCAACCGACCGTGGCGCCTGGCTTCAGTCGCACGAAGCCGCTTCGCATCCCGGACGTTTGCGGCACGCCCCGCAACAGAGGGCAATCCCCTCCCGGGCAGTCCAATGGACGAGCAAGCGGTTGCGGCCCTGGCGCCTGCGAAACGAGCGGGAACCCGAGCGAGAAGAATAGAAGGCAAAACCACGGAATCCGAGAGAACGAAGCGCGCTTCATGGCTATCCAACTCATCCTTTAGAAACTTCTTCTTAACCCGAATCGCACCTGAAAGGGTTCGACGGGGTGGAGAACACGGTCGAATGTCGCACTGGCCGTTGGCGTTATTCGGGAGTTATAGGCGTAGTCAATGTCGGAATCCTCGCGGTTCAGCAAATTCAAAGCTTCGACGACAAAGCTCCATTTCTTGGTAATTCGATAACGGACCTGCGCATTGAGCAAAAGCGTTGCATTTGAGCGATAAAGTGCGTCGGATGTCAAATCGCGCGGGCCAAAGTAGCGCAGGCGCAAACTCGCCGAAAAGCGCTTGTAATCGTGCATCGTGATGCCCGATGAGGCCACCACCCCAACCGCTTCGGGTACGCGCGTGCCACCGGGGCTGTTCGGCGCAGCATCATCCGGGTCGATTGCGGTAAAAAAGGCTCTGGAATCCGCAAGGTCAAAATCAAAAGCCCAATGTTCCAGCGGCGTGTAGAAGTTCGCCCATTCGATGCCATAACGGTTGCTCGGATTTAATGAAGCACTGGTGCCTCCGGTGTCGCCATCCTGCAGCAGTTCGGATTGGCTGTGGAGATACCAGAGTGAAAACGTGCTTTGCAGATGGGAGAGGGCCGTA
>Ga0181529_10005353_pt1 | contig 13488 bp, 12 predicted proteins | sample PEATcosm2014_Bin_36_FD_119763 | JGI IMG/M metagenome (GOLD analysis project Ga0181529, IMG submission 119763) | Peatland microbial communities from MTU Mesocosm Facility, Houghton, MI, USA - PEATcosm2014_Bin10_30_metaG | ecosystem: Environmental > Terrestrial > Soil > Wetlands > Peat | place... | reverse complement strand
TCGACCAGCCCGGCCTTGAAGGCTTCGAACATCGCCGAAGCGTCGCGGAAATAGTCGATGCGGATCTCGTCGAAATTGTAGAGGCCGCGGTTGATCGGCAGATCGCGCCCCCAATAGCGGGGATCGCGCGCCAGTGTCAGCCTTTGGCCGGGAATCACCTCGACGACCTTGTAGGGGCCGGCGCCGGTCGGGATCTGCAGCGTCTGATCCTCGAAATGCGCGGCGTCGGTGCGGGCGCGCGACAACACCGGCATCATCGCCAGGATCAGCGGCAGCTCGCGGTCGTCGGCGCCGGCGAGGTCGAAGCGCACAGTCAGGTCGTCGGGGGCGTCGGCGTTTCTGACCAGGGCGTAGGCGGCGCGTTGCGAAGGCAGTCCCTTTGTTTTCAGCAGGTTGAAGGTGAAGAGGACGTCGGCGGCGACGATCTTCGTCCCGTCGGAGAAATGCGCCGCCGGGTTGAGATGGAAGACGACCCGGTCGCGCGCGTCGTCGGTTTCGATCGATTGGGCGATCAGGCCGTAGAGGGTGAAGGGCTCGTCGGCCGAACGCGCCATCAGCGACTGGTAGACGTTTCCGACCAGGCCTTGCGCCGTCGACAGCGCCTTGACGTTATAGGGGTTGAGGCTGTCGAAGGCGCCGAGATAGGCGAGCGCGAGCCGGCCGCCCTTGGGCGCGTCGGGGTTGGCGTAGGGCAGGTGGTCGAATCCGGCCGCCAGCGCCGGCGCGCCGTGCGCGGCGATTGCGCTGGACGCCTGCTGCTGGCCGTGCGCCGCGCCGGCAAGGGCGATCAGGGCGATGAGAATCCCGAGGAATCGCATCCCCATATCTTAGGGAGACGCCGGCGGCTCGTCACGGCGCGGCGCGCCGGCCACAGGTCGTCGTCTTCTGCTCCGGCGCGCGAAATTTCGGTTGGATTGTCGCCGCGAATGTGGAAAGAGGTCGCCGGCGGCGCGAACGCGGGCGCGCGCCCCTTTATGGCCGCAATGACGCGACATGGGACGCAGCGCCGCGCCGAACGCGGCCGAGTGCTGCTGATCACCGATCGAAAGGACGATTCATGACCTTCCCGTTCGAACGCCGTGGCGCGCTCGTGCTGGCCGCTGCGACGGTCCTGGCGGCGAGCGGCGCTACGGCCCAAACGACCAAGCCGGCCCCGGCGCCAAGCGCGCCGGCGGCTCCGGCCGCACCCGCCGGCGCGGGGGCGCCGGCCGCCCCAGCCGGCGCGCCGTCAGGCCCGGTGAGGCTTGACCTGATGCCGATGCAGGCGCCGTGGACCAAAATCTGCGGCAACGATCAAGGCTCTGGCAAGCAAGTCTGTTACACCACGCGCGATTTCGGCCAAGCCGCCGACCAGCCGCCGACTCTGGCGATCGCCGTCTATCAGATGGCCAGCGAAGAGCGCCGCATCGCTCGCTTCCTGCTGCCAGTCGGCCTATTGCTGCGTCCCGGCTTCCGGCTGGTGATCGACAAGGGCGAGCCGATCGACGGCAAGTTCGCGATTTGCTTCCCCAACGGCTGCTTCGCCGAGGCCGACCTCAACAACAAGACGATCGGCGATCTTAAGAAGGCGCAGACCGCCAGCGTCATCGTTCGCAATCAGGCGAATGTCGAGGTGACCTTCAACCTGCCGATGAAGGATTTCGGCGCCGCTTTCGACGGCGCTCCGGTCGATCCGAAGGTGCTTGAGCAGCAGAATCAGGAATTACAGAAGCAGCTCGAGCAGCGGGCGATTCAACAGCGCCAGAAACTCGAGCAGCAGCAGTCGACCGGCGCGCCGCCGGCCGCGACGCCGACCGCGCCCGCGACTCCCGCACAATAATCAACTCCGCGCCGCGGGCTTTGTCGCCCGCGGTTGCGCCTACACAAAGCGTCGGCCCAACCGGGCCGGCGGCGAAGCGCGACTATCAAGCGCAGCTTTGACTCAGCAAGCCATCAGCTTGTTGCGCAAGCGATATTGACCCTTTTCGGTGCGCACGAACAACTCGTCGACCTGTGGGTGGGTCACCGGTTCGCCCGATTCGTCGGGCAATAGATTCTGCTCCGACACGTAGGCGACATACTGGCTGTCGGTGTTCTCGGCGTAGAGATGGTAGAAGGGCTGGTCCTTGGCGGGCCGCACCTCTTCGGGAATCGACCGCCACCATTCCTCGGTGTTGGCGAAGGTTGGGTCGACGTTGTAAATTACGCCACGAAACGGGTAAACGCGGTGGCGAACAACCTGACCGATGCCGAACTTTGCAACGCGGGTTTCCATCGACGCTGGAACTCGTTGAATTTTATGCATCTACGGCTACGCCCGCGGTTGGGGGCTGTCAACGCCGCGGCGACTCAAAACGCATAGCGCTCGGCGAAGCCGGGATCCTTCGCCGCCACCTGCCGGGCGAGGTCGACGATGACTTTCGCCTGCTTCCAGGTCGCGTCGTCCTGCATCTTGCCGTCGATCATCACCGCGCCGGCGCCGTCGGGCATCGCTTCGAGGATGCGCTTGGCGAAGGCGACCTCGGCCGGATCGGGCGAGAAGACCTTCTTGGCGATGGCGATCTGGTTCGGGTGAAGGGTCCAGGCGCCGACGCAGCCCATCAGGAAGGCATTGCGGAACTGCGCCTCGCAGGCGGCGGCGTCGGCGAAATCGCCGAATGGTCCGTAGAACGGCTTGATCCCGTTGGCGGCGCAAGCGTCGACCAGGCGGGCGATCGTGTAGTGCCAGAGGTCCTGCTGCGCGCTCGCGCGCGCAGCGCCGACTTCGCCCGCGTCGGCCAGAACCCGATAATCGGGATGGCCGCCCCCGACCCGCGTTGTCTTCATCGCCCGCGAAGCGGCGAGATCGGCTGGCCCGAGGCTCATGCCGTGCATGCGCGGCGAAGCGGCGGCGATCGCCTCGACATTGTTGACGCCTTCCGCCGTCTCGAGGATCGCGTGGAGGAGTATCGGCTTCTTCAGCCCGTGGCGAGCCTCCAGCAGCGCCAGATACTGGTCGATGAAGGCGATGTCCCAGGGCCCCTCAACCTTCGGCAGCATGACGACGTCGAGCTTGTCGCCGACCTCGCCGACGAGCCGTGTCATGTCGTCGAGGAACCACGGCGAGTTGAGCGCGTTGACGCGCGCCCACAGACCGGTCGAGCCGAAGTCGGTCGCGCGCGCCATGGCGACGAAGCCCTCGCGCGCCGCCGTCTTCGCTTCGATCGGGATCGCGTCCTCGAGGTTGCCGAGCACGACGTCGACCTGCGCCGCCAGCTCGCCGATCTTCGCGCGCAGCTTCTCGACGTGCGGCGGCACGAAATGGATCATGCGCTCGACGCGCGCAGGCGGTTCGCGCAGCGGCCGCGGCGCGCCGATCGCCAAAGGTTCGTAGAACTTGCGCGGAACTCTCATCATCGCGTCGCCGCATGTCGAGGAGGCGCTGAATCGATAGGGCCAATCGCCGGTCCAGGCAACTTCACGGCCGCCGGCCGCGGTTCGACTTTGGTCGGCCCTCGCTCAGCCGCCGGGCGCGACCGAGACGTTGGGCGCCGACCATGGGCCGGAGAGGATGATCGTCAGCCGCGCCGCGTCAGACGAGGGCGCGCCTTGAGAATCGGTCTGAACGGCGCGCGCCTGCGCCTGCCAGCTGCGGTTGACGAAATCGATCATGCCGCCAACGTCGATGGTCGATCCCGGCCCCTCGATGCGCCCCTCGTCGATCGTCGCCGCGCCATCGGCGATCGTCAGGCGTATGCGTCCGCGCAAGAAATGCGTCGCGCCGTCGCTGAGATCGCGGGCGACGTCGATCACGCGGTGCTGGCTGCGACGCAACGCTTCCTCGACGCTCACGCCGTCGATCGCGCCCGCCGTCAGGGTCGCGCTCGCCCGGCCGTCAAGCGACAGAACGGAGTCCGAGGCGGCGAAACCGGTGGCGCGCAGGTCCGCTTCGACGTCGCCGCGTCCCTTGAAGCCTCTCCAACCGAAATCGGCCAACGCCGCGCCGAGGTCGGCGTCGGCGAGCGAAACCGTCGCCAGGGTCGTCAGCCCGCGCGCGCCGCGAGCCACCGAAAATTGTCCTTTCAAGGTCCCTTGGTAGGCGTTCGCTTCGAGCAGGGTCGCCGTGCAGGCACCCGCCTTGCACATCAGCGATCCGGCCGCGTCCGCGACGGCGTAGTCGCGCCACGCCAACCGCGCGGCCGACAGCCGCAAATCGAGGTCGAGTTCGGTCGGCGGCGCGTAGGCGAAAGGCGTTTGGCTCCAATCGCCCGCGCGCGTCACAAAATCGCGCGGCGGCCCGGTCAGCGTCGTGAGGTCGAGCCGATCGGCGGCGAGCGTGCCCGAGACGGCGTAACGACCGCCCTGGCGTGCAAAGGTCAAGGCGCCGTCGAAGTTTTGACCTAAAGCGGTCACTTCCGCGTCGCTCAGCATCATGGCTTCGCCGGTGGCCTGGGCCTTGCCGGACAGTGAAAAGGAATCGCCGAGCGCGAACGGAGCGCTGTCGTCGCCCAGGAGCTGCTTGAGCGCGCCGAGCGAGCGGATCTCGGCGCTCAGCGTTCCGACAAAGTTTGTCTCGCCGGCGCCGCCCCAAGATCCCTCGGCCAGGAGATCGAGCGGGCGCGAGGCGACGCTCAGCGCAACGCCGGTGGCTCGGCGGCTCAGCGCGTCGCTCGGATTGTCGATACGGCCGCGGATCGTGATGTGTTCGCCGCGCCAGGCGCCGACCAGCGCAACGCGCAGCGGCGCGTCGGCGCGCGGCCAATCGAGGGCGCCATCCAGGCTTTCAATCAGCGTGTCGAGACCGCGCGAGGCGCTGACGACGTGCAATACGCCGCCGCGCAGCTGTACGTGCGACCATGCTCCGGAGCCGCCGTCGCGCGAGTCTTCGGCGACCACGCGCTCTTCGGCCAGCGCCGGGGCGGCGTCGAGGTCGACGAGCGCGGTCGGATTGTTGAGGGTCGCGCCAGCCGGCAGGAGGCGGCCTTGCATCAGGGCGACGATCGACAGCGGGAACCGCGCCTCGGACGCCGTCAGCACGTTATGGCCGTCGGCCGCGACGAGATCGACGCCGATGACCCGCAGGGTTGGCCACGGCAATAACGCAAATGTGACGCGAGCCGGCCCACGCCAATGCAAGCCGATCGGCGGCATGGCGCGATTGAGTTCCCCGCCGACGCGGGCGGAGGCCATCGGCCAGCGGTACACGCCGGCCAACATCGCCGCGACGGCCGCGGCGGCGATCGTCCATTTCACGCTGCGACGCATCCGTGTTTGTCGCTCCGAGCCTCCCGCGCCGCCAATGCGCGCTCCCCAGACGGCCGCAGGTAGGGCCGGCCGAGTCGCCGCGCCCTTGTTAACACTTTGGCGCCGCGGGACGAAGCTCCACGGTCAGCCGCCCCCGCTGGCCGGGGCTTCAAGAAACCGGATCTCGCCCGTCGCCGCGCTTGCCCTGCGCCGCGCTTCGCCGATCATGGGGGGGTCGGTTTCGGGGGCGATCGCCGGCGTCAACGCGCCGAGCTCGGTCCGCCGCGTTGCGCCGACCGGCGCCGCATCGACTGGCGTGAACGCTTCTGCGCCGTAGGGGGCGCCGCCGGCGGCGCCACGGAAAACGACGATCCCGTCTGCGGTCATCACCGCGTCGCCACTCCTCAGCGTCGGGTCGCGCCAGTAGGCGAGCCCCGGCTCGCCGCCGCGACGGCAGCCGCAGGCGGGTGCGCCGGCAGAGCGATAGCGGAAGGCGGCGGGCAAGGCGGAGTAGAGTTCGCCAGGCGCATTAGTGGCGTCTTCGATACGGTCGGAATTGCTGGGGAGGAAATAGAGCGCGACGCCGGCAGCGGGACACAGGGCGCGACAGACGGCCTCCGCGTCTGCGTTCGGTCCGGTGGAGGCGGGAACAGGAAAGAAGAAGCCGTCGCACAGCCTGACGCAGACCGGCCGAGGCGCCGGGGTGAGGACCGCGCGCGCGGCCGGAGCGCGCGGCGCGACCAGCGGCAACAGTTCGAATCCCTCCGCGACCCCGCGCTCGCCCGCCGTAGCGTCGTGCGACGCCGCGCCGATTGCGAACGCGACAATGAGGGCGAAGCCCCTGACGGCCACGCTCAACGCTCCACGTCTCAGTCGCGGGCGCGGCGCGCCCGTTTGGCTAACAAAGCGTTAACGGGGTCGGGCGGGTTGAAGCAATCGAATGTGCGCCGCATAGTTAGCGGGAGGCCCCGTCGAGGTTCGTCCGCGACGGCAGGAAGGGCGTATATCTCTATGAGAAAGAGAAGAAAACGACCGCAGCGGCCTCGCTCGACCAAATCGCGCCGCGCGCGTTGACGTAGATTGCCTACAGCGTGCTCGTCGCGCAGATTTACGGGCGGTTGCGCTTGGGGCCGCCGAGGCGGGCGTTGGCCGCGACCTCCGGAACCCTGATTTTGCCGATGAGGGTCGCGTCGGGCGCGTTCACGCCGCACGCGCGGCTTCGCCACGCAGCCGCTGAAACTCGAATTGCACCGTCTCGGCTCCGTGGCGGCGCTCGAGGCGCCGGACAATAAAATGGCCCCGCGCCAGGGTCTGGAAGTGTTCGGCGAAGGCGAGATTGACCGCCGCGCCGACAATCGCGCCGACGATCGGCACGGCCTGGGCGGCGAACTTCTCCCCGGCGACGGCGCCAAAACGCGCGGCGATCTGCGCGATCAGCCGGGCGAGGAGCGGCGCGCCGTCGCTGGCGAGGCTACGCCCGGCGAGAAAACGCGCGCTTTCGGCGACTGAGCGGGCAAGCGCGGCGCGCACCGCGAAATAACCGCCCTCGATCGCCGCTTCGCCGGGTTCGCCGCCGAGCGCGAAAACCTCGAGGCAGGCGAGCGCCGCTTCCGGTTGCGCGGTGTCCTCGCCTTCTTCACGCGCGATCTGGGCGATCGAACGCATCAGGATTGCGGTCGAGACCGGCAGTTCGACCGCGGTCGCGAACGGGCCGAAAGCTCCGCCAATCGCTCCCGAAGCCGCCGCGGCGGCCTTGTGAGCGCCGCGGGCGGCCTTGGCGGGCGCGCCGTGGTCGATCGTTCTCAGCGCGACCGCGAGGGCGGCCGTGAGCGCGCGTTCGGCGGCGCGGCCTCCCAAGCGGCGCAGCGACTGCGGCAGATTGCGGCCGATCGATTCGACGCGGTGGCCAAGCCGCTCGGCGAGGCGGGCGGAGAAGCCGCCGCCGTCGAGGCAGCGGGCGGCGAAAGCGAGTTCGTCGAGTTCGGCGCTCGACAACCGGGACGGCGTCATAACAAGTGCGGTCAAGCGACTGCGCCTTCCAATTCGTTCGGGCGACGGCGTCGAACCGTCACCGAAGGCATGTGGGGCGGGCCGCCGAGTTCCCCAAGGGCGTCTCAGGCGAATGCCATAATGGCGAGGCTGAGGAGTCCGGCCGCCGCGCAATAATATGAGAACGGCCGCATCGCCGAGATCTCGTGCGTGTTGAAGTAACGCATGAGGAAAACGAGGCTGAGGAAGGCGACGACGCCGGCGACGACGCCGGAAAGGATCGCCGCGCCGCCGAGCGTCGCGCCCTGATGCAGCAGCTTCGGCGCCTCCAGAACGGTCGCGCCGAGGATGATCGGGGTCGCCATGAGGAACGAGAACCGCGCCGACGCCTCATGGCTGAGGCCGGCGACGACGCCAGCGGCGATGGTCAGGCCGGAACGCGAGAAACCGGGGATCAGGGCGAAGCATTGCGCGACGCCGATGGCCAGCGCGCCCTTCCAATTGAGCTCGTTGAGCCGTCCGGTCGCCTTGCCGGCGATCTGGTCGGCGAAATAGAGGACGAAGCCGTTGGCGATGAGAAAGAACGCCGCGATCTTTGCCTCGCCAAAGACTTCGGCCAGCCGCCGCTCGAAAGCGAACCCGACGACGACGGCCGGGACTGTGGCGAGAACGACGAGGAGAAAAATGCGCCGGTCGGCCGCCGAGCGCGGGTTCGATCGGCTCAGCAGCGATCCCAAGAATGCAAACCAATCACGCCAGAAATAAAGGAACAACGCGGTCGCCGTACCCAGATGCATAACGACCAGATAGGGCAGAAAATCCGGCCGCTTAATGATGTCGCCCCACCCCAAGAGCGGCGGCAGGATGACCGCGTGGCCGAGACTGGAGATGGGGAAGAGCTCGGTGACGCCCTGCAGGACGGCCATAACGACGGCTTGGAAGGCGGTCACGCGCTGAACCCCGCGAGTTCGAGGGAAGGTCCGGAACGGCTTCCCTTAATACAATCGCCGATTCGTGTCCCGCGCGCGACAGTTTCGTCCACAAAGGAGGTCAAACGGAAACGCCGGCGAGGGGACCCTCGCCGGCGTCGAAAGACGGTAAGCTTGGCGCAGCTTACTTGAGGGCGCTGCCAACCTCGTTGAACTCGCTCGACAGCTTGGTGCCGAGGGCCGACAGAGCGCCGATGAGGAAGACGGCGATCAGCGACGCGATGAGGGCGTATTCAATCGCGGTCGCGCCGGACTCATTGGCGACGAAAGACTTGAGGGACTTGATCATTACCTTGCTCCTGCTCCAAAAAACATGCCGTCCGGCGCGTTGACTTCGCCGCTCGGAGTAGGGGCAATCTAGGGGCCGGCCATTTCGGTCCGGTTAATTCGATCCCCTGGAATTCGAGCGACAGCCACTAGCTGTTCGATTGGTAAAGGACGCCTAAATCCGGTCGCCTGCGCGCTTCCGGGCGCCGAGTTCGAGGCGTCTGGGGGCCACGGCGGTTCGCCGCGGGCGCTGCGCTTCCTGTTCGCCGTCCGCCGTCGGCGTCGTCGCGCGCGCGGCGTAGGGGTCGACGGCGATAAGCGCGAACAGCGCCATGATCGGCGCCCAGGCGATCGGCGGCGCGTGGGCGCCGAAGGCCAGTTCGGCGAGCGGCAACGCCAGCGCGAGCGACATGACGACGATCTCGCCGACGAACAGACCCTGGGACGCGCGAACGCGGCGGTCGAGATACCAAACCGCCGCGGCGGTCGTCATCGGCAGGTCGTAGTTCAGCGCGTGCGGCGTGGCTAAGAACGCGCCGACGACGGCGAGCGCGGCGGCGCGCGGCGTGATTCCGCCGCAGCAGGCGCGCCAGACGACGGCGGCGACGGCGATCGCCACGGCCGTCTGCGCCGCCAGCGCGACCGGGCCGGGGGCGCCCGCCGAGCGCAGACTTCCGGCGACGGTCGGCATCAGCTGGTCGACCATCGTCATGCGCGAATAGTCGACGAGAGACGAAACCCAAAGCGCCCAGATGTTCGCGCCGAAGGCGGCGGTCGCGGCGGCGGCGCAGACGAGGAACGTCGCGCAAGCCGCGGCCAACGCCCGCCAGCATCGCGCCGCGACCAGGACCACAGGCACAAGCACGCCCAATTGCGGCTTGTAGGCGAGCAGGCCGAACAGGACGCCAGCGACGATCGGGCGGCGTTCGACCAGGTTGAGGCCGCCGAGCATCAGCCCGCCGGTGAGAAAACCGCTCTGGCCAAAGATCAGATTGACGCCGGTCGCCGGGGCCGCGAGCGCGCCGAGCAGGTTCGGCCAGTCGCGCCAGCGCCCGCCGGTCGACGCCCACAGGTAGCCTGCGAACGTCACGCCCATGAAGAGGGCGAAAGCGGCGGGGCGGCTCAAGCCGCCGAGCGGCGCAAGGATCAGCAGGAAGATTGGCGGATAGGGAAACGGATTGTGTTCGCCGGCCCGCATGCCGAGCGCGATCTGGCGCAAATGCAGCGTTTCCGGATCGTAGTTGGCCGCTGGATCGCCGTTATGGGCAAGGAACCCCGAAGTCCACAGTGCCTGGAAGTCGCCAAACTTGTAGGGCGGCGCCGCGGTTATGATTGATTCGAGGCAAAGCGCGACAAAGGCGGCCGAGAGCGCGAACAGGACGGCGAGGACGACGCGCAAACAACGGCCGCTCAACTCGAGGTCGAGGGCGCAGATGACCGCGGCGAAGGCGGCGGCGGATCGGCGAAGCAATGACACGGTCGGGCGCGCGCGGTTGGCGGAAATCGCCGCCGGCCTGGGGACGGCCGACCCGGCCACGATAGCGCGCGCGTTCCTTTCAAACCGTAAAGCGCCGCCGCTCTCGGCCGACGGCGACGCCCGCGCTCAGCAGACGCTGTGGCCGCACTTGTGGACCGCGTCGATCTTGTCCTTGAGCTGGTCGTAGCCGACCGCGCCGACCACGACCTCCTGGCCGACGACGAACGACGGCGTGCCGTTGATCTGCAGCGCGTCGGCCATGCCCATGATCTCCTGCAGGCCCGATTGGATCTGCGGGTTCGCCATGTCCTTGGCCAGCCGGTCCATGTCGAGGCCCATCTCCTTGGCGACCGACAGCGCCTCGGCCTTGCCGACCGGGCCCTTCATGCCGAGCAGCTTGGTGTGGAACGCCCAGAAGCGGTCGCCCGGCAACTGGCTGCGCGCGGCGCTGGCGACCTGCGCGGCCTCGACCGAGCCCGGCCCGAGGACGGGAAAGTCCTTGAGCACGACCTTGAGATTGGGGTCGTCCTTCATCAGCTTGGCGATGTCGGGCAGGGCCCCCTTGCAGTAGTGGCAGTTGTAGTCGAAGAACTCGACCAGGGTCGCGCCGCCGTCCGGATTGCCCACGTTGGCCTGGAAGGGCGAGGAGAACAGCGGGCCGGCGCGGTCGGAAACCGCCTTTTCGCGCTCGGCCTGGGCGACTTCCTTGTCGTGCTTGTCGAGCGCCTCGATCGCCTCGCGCAGCACTTCAGGGTGGTTGACCAGGTAATCCTTGATGATCGGGCCGAGTTCCTGCTTCTGGGCCGGCGTGAATTCGTCCGCCGCCGCGGGCGCGAGCGGCGTCAGCGCCGCCAACCCGATCATCGCCGCGACTAAGGCGGCCCAGTGAAGCTTCATGGCGATCTCCTCGCGCGTCCGGCGCGTTCAACTTTCATGCCCCGAATCCGGTGGCGGATTCAAGGCGAATGCGCTCGCGCCGCAATTCGCCGCGCGCCGGCGAAGCGAAACGAAGCCCGACGAAACGAAAGCGAAATCGGCGCTTTCGTTTCGCCCTCCGCGGCGCTTCGTTGGGCGCGTCCGGCGAAATCGCCGATTTCGCGATTCCGTGCAGATTCAAATCGTTACGCTACGTTTCGTTTCGCCGCGCGACGCGTCGCCCACCGCCCTCGCGGCGGCAAGCCTCTTGCGGTTCGCGACCATTGTCGCCGCAGTCCCCCTTGTCGCCAAGCAATTGTCGGTCGAGACGGCCGGAAAGCGTCCGTCGCGCGCCAAGCCGGCGGCGGGACGCGGTCGCCGCTGACGCAGGGGCGACTGGGTTCGAATGCGCGTGATCCGAACGGACGGCGGCGGGCGTCGGTTTATCTCCGTTGGCGACAGTGCTATCCGACACCGCTGAGGCGGCCGCCGCCGCTTCGAGGCTCGAGCGCCCATGATCGTCGTCTTCGGCTCCATCAACATCGACCTCGTCACCCGGGCGAAAATCCCGGCGCCGGGAGAGACTACGCTTGGCGGCGATTACGTCACCGTTCCGGGTGGCAAAGGCGCGAACCAGGCGCTGGCGGCGCGGCGCGCCGGCGCCAGAGTGGCCTTGGTCGGGGCCTGCGGCGCCGATTCCTTCGCCGGCGCCGCGCTGGCGCTGCTCAACGCCGACGGCGTCGACCTGAGCGCCACCCGCACGGTCGCCAAACCGACCGGGGCGGCGTTCATCGTCGTCGATCCGTCGGGGGAGAACGCGATTGTCGTCGCCGCCGGCGCAAACGCCGCGGCGCGGGCCGAGCAGCTCGAGGGGTTGCCGTTCGGCGCCGGCGACCTGTTGCTGCTGCAGCGCGAAGTGCCCGAGGCCGAGGTTGAAGCGGCGGCGCTGCTGGCGAAGAAGCGCGGCGCGCAGGTGATGCTGAATCTCGCTCCGGCCGGCGCCCCGAGCGAGGCGTTGCTCGGCGCGCTCGACTATCTCTGCGTCAACGAGCACGAGGCGGCGACGCTCGGCCGCGCGCTGGCGATCGACGCCAGCGAACCGGAGGGGATCGGCGCCGCGTTGGCGCGCCGCTTCGGCTTCGCCGTCATCGTCACCTTGGGGGCGGCGGGCGCGGTCGGCTTCATCGCCGGCGAGCGCGCGTTCGCGCCGGCGCCGAAAGTGGCCGCGGTCGACACCACCGCCGCCGGCGATACGTTCGTCGGCGCGTTCGCCGCCGCGCGCGATCGCGGTCTGTCGTTCGCCGACGCGATGAAGCGCGGCGTCGTCGCCGGCAGCCTCGCCTGCGCCAAGCCCGGCGCGCAGACCAGCATGCCCACGGCCAGCGAGATCGAGGAAGCGGCCCTCGGCGGCTGACGCCTTCCGTCCGCGCTCGTCATGGCCATCCGCCGATCGAGTCCAGGACGGCGTCGACGCGGCGACTTTTCGAATCGTGGATGACGGCGGATTTCGTGATTTAGATCATTAGGATCCTGGCCGCTTTGGATAATTGGACGCCGGTGGCGATCCATTCTGCGGCCAGAGGAAACATGCCCAAGATCAATCGTGACGGCTTCACCACCACCTTCGGCGTGCTGGTGGCGACCCTCGGCTCGGCCATCGGGTTGGGCAACATCTGGAAATTCCCCTCTCTGACCGGAACCAACGGCGGCGCCAGCTTCCTGCTGGTCTACCTCGCCGCCACCGTGGTGGTCGGCCTGCCGGTGATGATCGCCGAGACGATGCTGGGCCGGGCGGCGCGGGCCGACGCGGTGACCAGCTTCGAGATCCTGGCGCCGCGCGGGCAGTGGCAGTGGAAGGCGATCGGCTGGATGGGGTTCGCCGCCGCCCTGCTGATCATGGCCTTTTATTCCGAGGTCGCCGGCTGGGTGTACGCCTACATCTTCAAGGCGGTGTCGGGCGAGGTTTCAACGGTTGATCCGAAGGTGGCCGGCGCCGCTTTCGGCAAGCTCGTCTCGTCGCCGCTGACGGTGCTGGCCTGGCAATGGGTCGTGCTGGCGGTGACCGGCGGCATCATCATGTTCGGCGTAGCGAAGGGAATCGAAGCCGTGACGCGGCGGCTGGTGCCGCTGCTGTTCGTCCTGCTGCTGGTGCTGTGCGGGCGAAGCCTGATGCTCGACGGCGCGGGCCGGGGGCTCGCTTTCCTGTTTCAGCCCGATTTTTCCAAGATCACCCCGGCGGTGGCGTTGACCGCGCTCGGCCTGGCCTTCTTTAAACTGTCGCTCGGCATGGGGACCATGCTGACCTACGGCAGCTATTTCCGCGACGACCAGAACATCCCGTGGACGGCGATGCGGGTGATGCTCGCCGACTTGTCGGTGTCGCTGCTCGCCGGCATTGCGATTTTCCCGGCGGTGTTCACCTTCGGCTTCGCGCCGGCCGCCGGCCCGTCGCTGGTGTTCATGACGATTCCCGCCGTCTTCAGTTCGATGCCCGGCGGCGTCGTGTTCATGACCATCTTCTTCTTCATCACCGCGATCGCCAGCGTCGGGGCCATCCTGTCGCTACTCGAGGTGCCGGCGGCGATCCTGTCGGAGCGCTTTGGACTGGGCCGCAAGTCGGCGGCGCTCGCCACCGTGGCGGCGATCGCG
>Ga0181529_10005352_pt1 | contig 13488 bp, 8 predicted proteins | sample PEATcosm2014_Bin_36_FD_119763 | JGI IMG/M metagenome (GOLD analysis project Ga0181529, IMG submission 119763) | Peatland microbial communities from MTU Mesocosm Facility, Houghton, MI, USA - PEATcosm2014_Bin10_30_metaG | ecosystem: Environmental > Terrestrial > Soil > Wetlands > Peat | place... | reverse complement strand
GATAGCTTCCGCCCAAGGCAAGGTGCGGAATGTTCAGGTAAAGATCCTTGCCGGTCTGGTTGGCTAGCTGGATGGCGTACTCGTAGCTTGTGCCGGTGATGGAACGGGTGTCGCGATTCTGGCTGGCATGCGCGGGCACCTGCTGCTGGCTGGCGTTGGTGGGCAACGGGCGCGCCGCCCAATCGGACTCCGTGGAGCTGTCGGTGGCGGTAAAGTCCTTGACCCGCAGCGCGGAAAAATATTTGAGCCGGCTCAGAAGGCGATCCGTAAAGAGCGTGCCCGCAGCGTGGGGCGTGCCGTTGACGGTGGGCCGCAGCAGCGCCACCTTGGTTATGCCCGTTCCGGTGGCGCTGGCGGCGGTGCGCCGGGTGTTGGTAAAGACCAGATAGAGGCTTTGATAGCTGGGGCCTACGGTTACGGTGGCGGTGCTGGTGTTAGTGGCGGCAGAGTAGCTAACCGGGCCTACCGTCACGCTGCCATCATCCCAGGAGTTGACCGTGGCTTGGCCCGTAAAGCTGAGCGCGTAGGTGCCCGCCGACCATGCCCCTTGATTGCCGGCAATGATCAGCACACCGGCATCCTGGGTGGGCCAGCCGTCGGCATCCACGGCGGAGGTCTCATCGTAGGGCGCGGCAACGCTACCAAAGCGGCGGGCCTGCCTCATGGCGTCGGCAAAGATCTGCTCGCGGTCCCAGTCGTTGACCAGGCCGATGTTGATGCCCAGGTTAGCCGCAGCGGGGGCGGTCGGGATCACAGTGACGGTGACGGACGCGGCGGCGGTGGCACCGGTGCGACTGGTGACCAGCAGGGTGTACACAGTTGTGGCGGCCGGCGTAACGCTGAAGGCAACGCCGCTGCTGACCGCCAGATTGCCGGGCGTGACGATGCCGGTTCCGTTGGCAAAGACCGCGGTGAGGCTGGAGGAACTGCCCGCGGCGATGCTGGCCGGGCTGGCGCTGAAGCTGGCAATGGCCGGCGCTGGGACCACCGTGACGGCGATGGTCGAGGAAGTGGCAGCGCCGCTGGAGCTGGTGACGGTGAGGGCGTAGCTGGTGGTGGTGGTGGGCGCCACACTGAGGGCAACGCCGCTGCTGACCGCCAGATTGCCCGGCATGAGGATGCCGGAGCCGGAGGAGAAGACCGCCGTCAGGCTTGTGGAGCTGCCCGCGGCAATTACGGACGGGCTGGCGGCAAAGCTCTGGATAAAGGGGAAGACGCGCAGCTGCGCGGTGCTGGTGACCACTGCGGTGCAACCCGCCAACAGGAAGGAGGCGACGGAGAGCACCACGCAAACCATCCGTACTCTGCGGCCAATACGCATGGGTCTCCGCCATGAACAAAAAGGTTGAATGAAGACGTTGATCAACAAAACCAACAGGTTAGCTTCCGCTTCGCGGAAATCGCGGTTGGCAAGTTGGCGACTGTTCCTTTCAGCCGTAACTCGTTGCGCCGAGTCGGACTGCTCCTATCGAGCCGATCCAGGAGGTTTGCATTGTGCGATCCCATCCTGGCAACAAAAGCAAAGGCCTCGCCAGGGTGAGGCACCCAGGCAGTGTTGCATTGCAAAGGGACCGGATCAGCGATTCCCTTTGAATATCGGCAGAACCCAGGCAACTAGCTGGCTGGAGCCCTTGTGTGCCGGTCTTGAACGGCCTATAGTTAGAAAATTATGAGACTCTCCGGGCGACAGCGAAGGGTACTGGCGTTGGTGGCGATTCTGGCCCTTGCGGTGCTGTTGTTGGCGCTGCTGGCGGTGCCAGGGGGCTCTTCCACGCCGGACTGGATGGCGTTTTTGCCGGTCCTGTTTGCTGGGTTGCTGGTTCCGTTCACGCTTGCGCCCCGACGTCTGGCCAGGACCAGAAGCCGTTGTCCGCGCTCGCCAGAACGGGCCGTGCGCTTCGAGCGTCCCCGGGCTTTCCGCCGCAACTGATTTTTCGTAAAATTCGCCTCGAGCCGCAGCAGTGGAGCTGCGCCCCAGCAAGAGAGAGGTACGCGCTGTTCTGCGTGAAGCCGGACAATGCGGGTGCGCCGCGTCCGGTTTTCGATCAGGCTTTGAAGGGTGTCCAGGTATCCCGACCATTTCGGGATCAACAGGTTGCGGAAAAACTCCGCTTTGGAGCTGATTTCAGTCGGAAGTTTCCCGCAGGGGCTAAAGCCCTCGTTGCATTTATGGCACTTACGGCACGACTAAAGTCACGCCCTGACGCTTCTACCTTCCTTTGAGAGTTTTTGCGCAGCCTGTACAGCCCGCGCAACGGGTGGGGCACGGTACTTTGGTTGGTTGGCTGGAACAACAGTGCCCCTTTGGCGGTGCAATCTGGGCCTTCTCAAAGCGTTAAAAGATGCGCGCGGATGCACAAAATGCAGGCAAATGCTGGTCTCGGAACAGGGATAGGGCCAATCCAGGCCTCTTGCTACAAATTCCACCATTTACACTGGTATACGGAGATCGACGTGTTTTTTGATAAAGCCCTTACCAAGATTTTCGGTACCGCTAACGAGCGGCTCATCAAGCGGCTCAAGCCAGTCGTTCAGGTCATCAACGAGCTCGAGGCGGGCATCACGCCGCTCTCGGACGACGAACTGCGCGCCAAAACCCAGGAGTTTCGCGCCCGCATTGCCGCCCGGCTGGAAGGCATCACGGGCAAGGACGCAATCAAGGCCGCTGAGATCCAGATTCTGGACGAGATTCTGCCCGAGGCCTTTGCGGTGGTCCGCGAGGCGGGCTGGCGCAGTGTGAAGATGCGCCACTTTGACGTCCAGATGATTGGCGGCATGGTGCTGCATCAGGGCAAGATCAGCGAGATGCGGACCGGCGAAGGCAAAACCCTGGTGGCCACGCTGCCTTGCTACCTGAACGCTCTGGCCGGTCACGGCGTGCACGTGGTCACGGTGAACGACTACCTGGCCAAGCGCGATGCCGAGTGGATGGGCAAGATCTACGAGTTTCTGGGGCTGACGGTGGGCGTGATTGTCCACGACCTGAGCGACGATGAGCGCCGCGCGGCCTATGCTGCCGACATCACCTACGGCACCAACAATGAATTTGGCTTTGACTACCTGCGCGACAACATGAAGTTCGAGATGGCGGACTGCGTGCAGCGCGGGCACTTTCACGCCATTGTGGACGAAGTTGACTCCATCCTGATCGACGAAGCGCGGACGCCGCTGATCATCAGCGGACCCACGGACCAGACCACCGACAAGTACGAGCGCGTGATCAAGATCATTCCTCAGCTGGAAAAGGGCGAGGAAGTGGAGTGGAGCGACCATCGCCGCCAGGAGCAGTTGGGCATCAGCCTGCGCGAGGGCGAAAAGTTCTTCTCCGGCGACTACATTGTCGACGAGAAGCAGCGCACCATCGGCGTCACCGATCAGGGCTGGATCACGATCGAAAAGATGCTGGGCATTGACAACATTGCCGACGCTGAAAACTGGGACTTGAAGCACTACGTGGAAACCGGCATCAAGGCGCACGCGCTCTATCACCGCGATGTGGAGTACGTGGTGAAGGACGGCGAGGTCATCATTGTGGACACCTTCACCGGCCGCCTGATGCCAGGCCGCCGCTGGAGCGATGGCCTGCACCAGTCCATTGAGGCCAAGGAAGGCGTCAAGATCCGCAAGGAAGATCAGACGCTGGCCACGATCACCTTCCAGAACTACTTCCGCCTCTATCAAAAGCTCTCCGGCATGACCGGCACGGCTGAAACCGAAGCGGCCGAGTTCTACAAGATCTACAAGCTTGAGATCGTGGTGATCCCCACCAACAAGCCGATGCTGCGCATCGAGAATCCCGATGTTGTGTTCCGGACCGAGAAGGAAAAGTACAAGGCCGTGGGCGACGACATTGCGACCTTGCACGAACATCAGCAGCCGGTTCTGGTGGGCACCACTTCGATTGAGAAGAGCGAACGGCTCTCCGGCATTCTGCAGCGCCGCGGTGTCAAGCACGTGGTGCTGAATGCCAAGTTCCACGAGCGCGAAGCGGAGATTGTGGCCCAGGCAGGCCGGTTGGGCACCGTCACCATTGCCACCAACATGGCTGGCCGCGGTACCGACATTCTGCTGGGCGGCAACCCGGAGTTCATGGCCCGCATGGAACTGGTCAAGGGCAACCGCGCCCGCGCCATCAGCGTGGCCGAGGGTGCCATCAGCCCTATGGCTCCGGTCGGCTTCCAGCGCTTCTACTACCAGGGCCAGGAGTTTGAGGTTTCCATCCCTGAGTGGGAAGAGACCTTCAAGGTGCATGCCGAGACGGCAGCCGAGGACCACGCCCAGGTGATTGCGGCCGGCGGCCTGTTCATCTTGGGCACCGAGCGCCACGAGTCCCGCCGCATTGACAACCAGCTGCGCGGACGCGCCGGCCGTCAGGGCGATCCGGGCGAGTCGCGCTTCTATCTCTCGCTCGAAGACGATCTGATGCGCATCTTCGCCAAGCAGTGGGTTTCCACGCTGCTGGAGCGGCTGGGCATGGAAGAGGGCGTGCCCATTGAATCGCGCATGATCTCCAAGCGCATTGAGGGCGCCCAGAAGGCCGTTGAAGCGCAGAACTTTGAAAGCCGCAAACACCTGCTGGAATACGACGACGTGATGAACAAGCAGCGCGAGGCCGTGTATGGCTTGCGCCGCCAGTTGCTGGAAGGCGTGGATCAGCGGGAACTCATCCTGGACGACTACATGGGCGGGATTCTGTCCACGGTGCTGGACGAGAACCTGGACGAGAAGACGCGCGCCGATCAGTGGAACTACAAGGGCCTGGAAGCCAAGCTGATTGACCACTTCGGTCTGATCCTGGCGAAGGCCGGCATCAAGCCCCAGTCGCTCACCCGCCACGAGATTGGCGACGCCATCTTTGCGGCGTTGAAGGGTGACTATGAAGGCAAGGAACGGCTGCTGGGACCTGACCAGATGCGCTATCACGAACGCATGGTGATGCTGCGCGTGCTGGACGGGTTGTGGAAGGATCACCTGCTCTCCATGGACCACCTGAAGGAAGGCATCAACCTGCGCGGCTATGCGCAGCGCGATCCGCTGGTGGAGTACAAGCGCGAGAGCTTTGACATGTTTGAAGCCATGATGCTGAAGTTCCAGGAAGACACCTGCCGGTTCCTGTTCCGGATGCAGATCATTGGGCCGGACGGCATGGCGGTGGAGCTTCCGCCGCCACCCAGCGGCCCGGTTCCGGCTGCTCCCCGGGTGGCCTCCGCCGAACAGCATGGCCTGGATCTGGCGCCGCGGGAGATTCAGCTTCCAACGCGCAAGGCGTCCACCACCATCGACGATCTGGAGCGCGAGTTCCGGCGCGGCAAGCAGCGGGAACTGGAAGCGGCGGCCCGCTCCGGCGGCGGCGATGGCAGCCAGCCCACGCAACGGCACACGGGCGAAAAGGTGGGCCGCAACGATCCTTGCCCCTGCGGCAGTGGCAAGAAGTTCAAGAAGTGCCACGGCGTGGAATAGCGGGAAAGAAACAAGGGCAAGAAAGAAAACCAGACAGGAACGCCCGGCGAGAGGTTCTCGCCGGGCGTTTTCGTTTGGTGCCATCAGGAGAGTGTTGCGGGCCGTTGCCTTGGCGGGCGGGTTAGCCCGGTGCCAAGTGCGGCCCGCGGTCCGCCTGTCAGCGATCGCAGCGGGGGCGCGACTACTGACCGACGTTAAACGTAACGGCCACATCCACGTGGGCCTCGCCCGCGCCGGCCTCAAAGCGCCACTTGCGCACGGCGTCCTCTGCCGCGACGGAAAGCATATGGTTGCCGCTCACGGTTTTGACGTCGGTGACCTTGCCGGTAGCGTCCACGGTGGCCGACAGCTTGACTTCGCCGCCAATCTTCATACGCTTGGCGATCTCAGGGTAAACCGGGGCAACACGCTGCTTAACCGGACGATCATCGGCGGCGCGCGCCGGCAGTGCCAAGGAAACCAACATTGCCAGAGCGGCAGCCTGGAACAGTCTCATTGCCGCGTGCCGCACCCCGCGGAAACGAATCTCTTGAACTTTGCTGTTCATTTTGTACTTCCTCCCGAGGATTGGAATTCACTCACTGGCCTTATCGGCCATTGGCACTTCTTCATGAACGGAATGTTGGTTCTTATTACCGAAGTGATGTTCAAATCCCATCTGCTGACTTCGTTCCACAAAAAAAACCGCGGCGCGCAGGAACTGCAGGTGCGCCGCGGCCCAGATTCTCCCCGCCAAAACGCGAGGAGCCCTCAAACTTTGCGGGAGTTAGAGCGCTTCTCCCATGGATGCTGCCCTTGCCGAGATGGTGCGCGGTAGCTTTTTCTTGAGGAAAAAGCTACTCAGCCTTTGTGGCTTCGGGGTATGGCAACTGGAGAACCGCTCTAACCGAAGAGCAGAAAGCCTTTCTTCTTCTCCGGCACCACCGGCAGACCACAGGCGGTGCGCGCCATGCGCCGGATAATGCGCGACAAGGCATTGTCTTCTGCCATGAGCGAGCTGGCAGTGTTCTGCATGCGGCGCAGGGTGAGGAAGTCGGACGGGATGCGCCATTGAGCTGGTTTGGTTAGAGCTTTCTCAATTGCGTCGTCGCCAATCGCAAACGTTTTGGGGGAGTAACGATTCAGGACGACGTCCAGCTTGGCGTTGTGGGAGGGCAGCAGGCCGGTGATCAGGCGGTTGGCGTTGCGCAGCTCGGGAATGCCAGCCTGCGCCACCAGGAAGATGCGCGCTGCCTTCTCAAAGAGCATGGTGGAGCTCAGATCCAGCCGGGAACCGGCATCGACGATCACATAATCGAAGTCGAGCGCGGCCACCGAGAGCAGTTTATTGATGGCGTCGAGCGAGGCGTCCACGTGGGGGAACTTGCCGGGCGCGGCCAGCACGTGGAGCCCGGAGCTGTGCTGGGTGAGCAGGGTGGCCAGGAAGGTGGAGTCCAGCCGGTCGGCCGCCTCCAGCGCATTCAGCGTGGAGTAGCGGGCGGTGATGCCCAGGTCCAGCGCCGCATCGCCCAGCGGCAGGTCGAGGTCGATAAACAGGGTGCGCTTGCTCGCCTCCTGGGCCAGCGAGACGGCAAAGTTGCAGCTGACGGTGGTCACGCCAGAGCCACCCTTGGCGCCCAGGAAGACAAACATTTCGGCGGTCTTGCGGCGCACGTCGGGGGTGGGCTGCATCTGCAGCCTGGCCGAGGCGCGCAACAGGGCCTGCTGCACCTCAGCCTGGCTGAAGGGCATCAACAGGAACTCGCGGGCGCCGGCCCGCATGGCGTCCATCAGGATCTCCTGATTGTGCTGGGCAGAGTAGACAATGACGGTTGCCTGACTGACCTCGCACAGGCTCTCCACCATCTGGAGGGCCAACTCGGGGTTGGCGTCCAGGCAGACGGCGACGGTGTCGAAGCCCTGATCGATGAGCCACATGGCATCGGCGCGGCTGGGCAGGTAATCGGGAATCTGGCGTACCACGCCGGTTGAGGGACTGCTCATGACGCGGGCCACACCGCGGCGGCGGTCATGATCTGGATCGACAACGGCCACTGAAAGCCGCTGCCCGCTGAGAGCTTCATTCATCTCAAAACGTTGCGATCCGACGGACGATAGAACTTGAAGTGCTGCTCCCATAGTTGGACTCCTCTACAAACGCGGGGATGGTTGAGGGACCATCGATCCCGAAGGGTTTCCGGCGGGGCATGCCGGAAGCGGAAAATTGGAATCCGCTTAGGAGATTCATCGGCTATTGGAAGTTCTTCATGAGATTTCTTTCATGGATTTAGGCATCTGGCTCGAAATTGGACAGAAAACCTCCCGGTCTCTCATCAACGTGAGAGATCCGCCCATTTGGAGCGATTTTTCTAATCTTTGCGGGGCCTGGTGTCGAATGCAGAGACAGCGGCAAGTGGTGCGCCGGGAGGTTCGTCCCAAAAACGCAGGTTAGGCAATCCCGCCGCGGTCGGGTTTCCGGGTTCAATTTGGGACGGGTTGCCTCCCCTTTGGGGGTGCTGGTTCCGTTGGTACCCGGCGCTGATAACCTTCGAAATTTCCTCAACAACAGAGGGCTATCCATATTTGTAGTTTGGGAGCACAATACTGCCATCGGAGGATTGCGCCATGGAACGCTTCATCCAACTGAACCTGAAGAGCGACAGCGACAAGCCTGAGAACACCAATCTTTCTCAACCACCGGTGACTGAGCCTGATGCCACTGCGAAGAAACTCAACGCGATCGCCAACCGCGCCGCGCACAAGGGCGCAATCCACGCCAGCCATAGTGGAAGTGGGATCTTCTCCAAGTAACCCCGGCGGGCAGCCGCTCCCCTGATCAGCTGCCCTGCATCTTCTTCAACCCTGGCGGGGCGTTCCCACGCCCCGCGGGAGGCTTCATCGTTGCCGGAAGAGCGGCAACTGCTGTTTGCGAGTGCTCTTTGCCCTGCCGGAGAGCGCCCCTATCTCTTATGCGCCCACTCGGGCCGTTTACAATCGATCCATTCCAGGTTCCACTCCTTTAACTATGAACAACGCCCTTAGGCCCATCGCCGACCTCGCCCGCTCTCTGCCCGCCGACCAGGGCTTTGCGCTGATTCCCCATCGCAAGCTGTATGAGATCTATGCGCTGATGCTCTACGCACGGCTGCTGAACGAGCGGCTGCCGAAGCTGGTCCGCAAAGAGTCCGGCTTTGGCCCGCTGGCGGATGCGGCTGGCCAGGAGGCGCTGCTGGCGGCCTCGCTGGTGGACCTGGGCAAGGCCGACACACTGGCCCCCGGCGCGCAGGCGCTGGTCCCTTGCGTTTTGAAGGGGCTGCCCTTAGCTCCTGTGCGCGCGCGCCTTGCCACGGCCAAGCCCCGGGTTCCCTGGGTTGGGCAACGAATTGTACCCGCCACGCTCGCGCTCGACGCGCAACTGGAGCAGGCACTCGTCTCTGCCGCGCTTGGGCGCAAGGAGCAGACGAAGAAGATTACGGTGGTGCTGGTGGGCGATCCGGAGCCGCATACGAAACTCTTGCTGAAGGCTCTGAAGCGCGCCAAGCTGGAAAAACTGCCCATCCTGTTTGTGGTCAACTCACCGGCGGAGAAGCCGGAGTTCATCGCCACCGCGGCCAGGCTTGTCGTGCCCAGCGCGATTGTGGACGCCGCTGACGCGCTGGCCATCTATCGGGTGGTGACGGAGTCCGCCGCCCATGCACGGCGCGGCAACGGACCTACGCTGATCGAAGCTCGCCCCTGGCCACTGGCCGAGGCCCCCGCCGATCCAGTTGACTTGATGGAACAGGCCATGCGGCGGCGCGGGATTTTTTCCGCCGCCTTGACGAAAAAGACAACGGCAGCCTTCAAAGAAGCGCTGGGCGGACGGTAGGCGGCTGCCTTCGGCACCTTCATTTCTCCTGTGGCGTGCGCACGCAAGTCCAGCCGAGGTGCAGTTCTTTCTGACCTGCAGCTGCGGCGCTCTCAGGATCGAACAAGGCTGCATCCTCCGGAGTTCGCGGTCCTTCAAAGTGCTGAGGATGAGCCTGTGGCGTCCCGAAGACCCTATCTACGACAAAGCCTTCTGCGCAGTGTCCATAGAGGACGAATCCACCCGTCAGATTGTAGCTTGCGTAGACCTGCCACGGTTCAAGAGGTTTGCCGGCACTGCTCACGTGCAGGACCACCGGGGCGTTTTCGCCGTAGTGGATTAGCATTTTGACGCGATAACGGCTGATCTTCGGGTCAGGAGCAGCCTTCGGGTCATCGGGAAAGGGCGGCTGTTTTGTGCAGTCCCCCACCGGTTCAATCTCAGCAACGTCCTGGTAGGTGTTGAGGGAGAAGTAGCCGGTAAGTGGAATACCAAGCACACCTTTGGTGCGGACGCGGCATCCCCGAAGAATTTGGAACTGCTTCTGATCGTCTATGCGAACGAGTTCCGTCGAGGCCTGCCCGCAGACCGGCTTGTCGAGTCTGAGTTCGAACCATTGGCGCAGGCCGTCGTGATAGACAAGCTGGCCTTCCAACGTAAGCTCGGCGGAGGCAGTCGGCGGACCGGAGGAATTCTCCCGTGGGCATTGCTGCGCGGCTGCGCCAGGGAGCAGGCAGAGAAAGAATATCGCTACGGAAAACAACCAGCGGTAGCTCATGGTCAGCCATTCTACTGCGGATGAGGTGTCTTCCGTTCGATGCAGTCGTTTTTGGGGATATCCGATCCCTGGTCCCCAAATGCGAAGGACCCGGGACATTCGCAGAGATTGCATAAACGAGGTCTGCACAACGCCCTGTCAGGGCGCGTTTCGTTTTCTGCAAGCTTTCCCAGCACGTCGCACAGCTCCGTGCTGGGCTTTTTGCACAGTGCCCCTAACGGGGCACACGATGGTGGCTGTGCAAAGTGATTCGATCCCTGGTCCCCGAACGCGAGGGACCAGGGGCACCCGCCTTTCGTATTGCTGCGGAGAAAATTGACACCGAAAATACAAGGAGCCGGATGCTGACCACGCATCCGGCTCCGTGTTGCTTGCTTTTACGGCTACGGCTTGCGCCAGCGGAGGATGGGTTTACGCGCGGCCAGCACTTCGTCGAGGCGCGCGATGCGGGTGGAGTACGGCGCGTGCTTCACCAGCTCGGGCTGCTCCTCCACTTCCCTGGCGATGGCGCGCATGGCGTCCACAAACTGGTCCAGCTCCTCCACCGACTCGCTCTCCGTAGGCTCGATCATCAGAGCGCCGGGCACGATGAGCGGGAAGCTGACCGTGTAGGGGTGGAAGCCGTAGTCGATCAGGCGCTTGGCGATGTCGCCGGTAGAGATGCCTTTGGCTTTCTGGCGTTTGTCGCTGAAGACGACCTCGTGCATGGAGGCGGTCTTGTAGGGCAGCTCGTAGAGGTCTTCGAGCTTGGCGCGCAGGTAGTTGGCGTTCAGCACCGCGTCTTCGGTGGTGAGCCGCAGGCCGTCGGGTCCGTTGGCCAGGATGTAGGCCAGAGCCCGGATGCAGACGCCCACGTTGCCGTAAAAGGCACGCACACGGCCCACGGACTGCGGCCGGTTGTACTCCCATGTGTAGGTGGAGTTCCCCTCCCTGGTCCCCAAATGCGAGGGACCAGGCGCACCCACCGCTTGAGCGAAAGCGGCAGTCCCGAGTCCCTTAGTCCCTGCTTTCCGTACAAGGATCGGCGTGGGCAGGAAGGGTTCGAGAAACTTTTTGCAGGCCACCGGGCCGGAGCCGGGACCGCCGCCACCGTGGGGGGTGGAGAAAGTCTTGTGCAGGTTCAGGTGCATCACGTCCACGCCAAAGTCGCCGGGGCGCGCCTTGCCCACCAGGGCGTTCATGTTGGCGCCGTCCATGTAGAGCAGCGCGCCCTTGGCGTGCAGGATCTCGGCAATCCGGGCGATCTGGCTTTCAAAGACGCCAATGGTGGAGGGATTGGTGATCATCATCGCGGCGGTGTCTTCGTCCACCTGACGCGCCAGCGCCTCCAGATCGATTCCGCCTTCCGGGTTCGACTTCAGATTCTCGACCGCATAACCACAAATGGCCGCCGTGGCCGGGTTGGTACCATGCGCTGAGTCCGGGATGATGATCTTCTTGCGGGGATTGCCCTGCGCGGTGTGCCAGGCGCGGGCCAACAGGATGCCGGTGTACTCGCCATGCGCGCCGGCGGCCGGCTGCAGGGTGATGGCGTCCATGCCGGTGATCTCCACCAGGCAGCGCTGCAAGAGGTCAAGCACCTCCAGCGAGCCCTGCGCCAGGGATTCAGGCCGGTAGGGGTGCGCCTCGGCCAGGCCCTCGATGCGGGCCACCAGCTCGTTGACGCGCGGGTTGTACTTCATGGTGCAGGAGCCCAGCGGGTACATGCCCAGATCGATGGCGTAGTTCCAGGTGGAGAGCCGGGTAAAGTGGCGGACAATCTCAATTTCAGAAAGCTCCGGCAGCTCCGCGTCCTGCGTACGGCAGGCTTCACCGAGAACCTCGGCTGGATCAAGAGCGGGCACGTCCAGCGGGGGCAGCATGTAGCCGCGCTTGCCAGGGGAGCTCTTCTCAAAGAGCAGGGCCTCGTTCTGGGTCTGATGGGGGCGGATTTTGGGTCCGAACGCGGGGTTGCTTGCCTCTGCGGCCATGGATACACCTCTAACGTAACGGAGCAAGGGCAGCCGTCGGGCTGGCATCGCTCCATCCTGGATCTACTCTTCGATTCTAGCGTGTGGCTGGCCCGGCGGGTGGGGAAGGGACCAGGCGTCCACCGTTCGCAGCCTGTGATGAAGATTCAAATTGCCTGGAAACATCCCTCAGGGGCAAAACAGCCGGCGGAGAAACTCTGTTTTAAAGCTGATTTCAGGTGGAAGTTTCCCGCGGGGGCTAAAGCCCTTGTTGATTCTAGCCACTTGCAGCACGACTAAAATCGACCCCTGACGCTTCTAGCCTTCCCTTGAGAGTCGTTCACAGCCTGTAAAGCCCAGGGCCTGTAATCAATCCTTTTCGGTACCCCGCGACTGCGCTCAGGGCAGGCTCTCAAGGGTGAGGAGATCCCCCGGCACAGCCTGAGTGGCAGTAGCAGTTTGACCTTTGCGGGAGTTGATACGGGCCTTTGGCACGCCCATATGCATGAAAATCGCGCCAGGAGGGGTGATTTTCGACAGAATCCTTCATGAGCTTGATCTTGGTGGATTGCGGGCCACCTGCGGTGGGGCCAATGCGCTTCGCGGCATTGCATGCAGCCACCTGCGGTGGGGCAGACCCGCTTCGCGATGCTCATGACGCCTTTGTACAGAGGTTCGCGCCGTCCCTACGGGACTCCGGGGGCATTTTTGTGGAAGCTTTCCCCACCTTGAGAGGTGGGGCTAACAAGTACTGCGCCTACGGCGCGGGGTTCAGGATGGCATGAGCAGTTGAGCATACTGAGCGAGATTTCCAGCACCAGCGGTTCTCCAATTGCACTACCCCGAAAGCACAACCGCAGAGTGGCTCATTCCTTAAGAAAAGCCACCTTGCACGATCTCCGCAAGGGCTACATCTATTGGAAAACTGCTCCAGGCCCCTTTGAGGGGCCCTCTGACCCTAAAGCCCGGCTCTCCTAAGGGGAAAAACTAGTATTGCCCTTTCCTGATTGTCCAGACCTTTGGTCTGGTATCCCACTGCCGGGGAATATTTACAGCTGTACCCTTTCAAAACCTGACTTTCACCACAGTCCCCCACCGATGTTGCCGACCTCGACGGATGAAGCTGTCAGTGTCGCCTTGGGGTTTTCTGCCCACCCAAAATGGCGGGTGCCCCAGGTCTCGATTTTGAGACCTGGGAAAGCACGAGCCTCAATCCGGCGAAGAGTTGTTTCTTCCTAGGCTGCAAACGCAGGACATCAAGGCAGGTTCGAGCTTCACAGGAGAGCAAATGGAGCTTGATTGATCCGGCCCTGAAAGAGTGTCACTCGATCCCACCCATCCCGCACAAAACACGGGATGGATGGGGCACGGCGGATTCAAGGTCCAAGTGCAACAACACATCGCAAAGAGCCGACAGGAGATGGTTGGTAGGAAGCCATGGAAAAGATGGAAAACAAAGAGCGTTTCCCACTTTT
>Ga0181529_10005351_pt1 | contig 13488 bp, 9 predicted proteins | sample PEATcosm2014_Bin_36_FD_119763 | JGI IMG/M metagenome (GOLD analysis project Ga0181529, IMG submission 119763) | Peatland microbial communities from MTU Mesocosm Facility, Houghton, MI, USA - PEATcosm2014_Bin10_30_metaG | ecosystem: Environmental > Terrestrial > Soil > Wetlands > Peat | place... | reverse complement strand
GCCTTGATCGTAGGCGAAAAGAAATTTACGGCGCAGATCATCGCCAAGGGGTTTTCCCATGTCTTTGTCCGCCGCAGAGTCTCGCCAAAGCAAGTCTACACTATTTTGGAAAATGCTCTAGGACTTCAGGCTTGGTGCCATCCGTGCACCTGTCCAAACCGGCAACATAAAGGTCCGCGCCTTCCCACCCTTGCCGCACAGTACGCGGCAAGGATGGGGCGCCCGGCGGCACCTTGCCCGATATGCTCCCCAGTCTGGCGCACGGCGTGAGAACCCCCAAGAGGCATGTGGAAGCTCACCCTGCTTCTGGATCGTGCGCCGGATCGTTCCGCCGCCCCGCCGGGATGGTTGGATATAGTCTCTGTTGAGGCTAGATCATGCAGCGGATTATCGATTTCATCCTGGAACTGGACAAGCTCAAGGGCGTAACGCGGAAGACCCGGCCAATGGGGCTCGATCGCTACGAGAATTCGGCGGAGCACAGTTGGCAAATTGCCTTGATGGCTGCTTCGCTGGAGCGCTATGCCGCGTCGCCGGTGGAGATTGGGCGGGTGATCGGCATGTTGCTGGTGCACGACATCGGCGAGATCGATGCCGGCGACGTCATGGTATTTGTCGAGGGCGGCTGGGAAGAACGCCAGGCTGCCGAGCTGGCGGCGGTAACCCGCATCTTCGGAATGTTGCCGGAAGCGCAAGGCGCCGCTTTTTTGGCCCTGTGGCGGGAGTTCGAGTTCGGCGACACCCCGGAAGCCCGTTTTGCCCATGCCGTGGACCGGGCCATGCCGGTCTTGCTCAACCTCTCCAATCAAGGGCAAAGCTGGGTTGAAAACGGAATCAGCTACGAGCGCGTGGCGCGGCGCATCGAGCCGGAGATCGAGGCGGGCTGCCCAGCGCTCTGGGAGTATCTGGCAGGACGGCTGGAAGAGGCCCGGCAAAAGGGCTGGTTTGGCGTCTGAAGCCTATGGCGGTTCCCCAAAACTCCTGGCCGAACCGGCATCCCCGACTGCAGGTTCTTCGCATCCGCCGCCGGCCTCACAGGATGACACCGCGTTTGGTGGGATGCAGCGCGAGAGGAAACGGCTCCGCGGCGTAGCGTGGTGTCCAAAAAGTTCGCATCATAAAAAGTTCGCATCATAATTCGACGACCATCCCCCCAATTAGGCTGTCATCCAGAGCGAACGGGGCCCCAGACGCTTCTCAGTCTGGGGGTGGTGAGTCGAAGGATCTGCGGCTGCACTTCGGGATTTGTGACAGGAACTTCAGAGACGGGACACTCGAAAGCGGCGGCGCCGGGAAATCGGGCGCAGTAATATAGGTTCATGCCCGCCTATCGTTCCCGCACCTCGACGCACGGACGCAATATGGCCGGAGCGCGCTCCCTTTGGCGCGCCACCGGAATGCAGGACGGCGACTTCGGAAAGCCCATCATCGCCGTCGCCAACTCCTTTACCCAGTTCGTTCCCGGCCATGTGCACCTGAAAGACCTGGGCCAACTGGTTGCCCGCGAGATCGAAAAGGCCGGCGGAGTGGCCAAGGAATTCGACACCATCGCCATTGACGACGGCATCGCCATGGGCCACGACGGCATGTTGTACAGCCTGCCCTCGCGCGACCTGATTGCCGACTCGGTCGAGTACATGTGCAACGCCCACTGCGCCGATGCGCTGGTCTGCATCTCCAACTGCGACAAGATCACGCCCGGAATGCTGATGGCCGCGCTGCGCCTGAATATCCCCGCCATCTTTGTCTCCGGCGGGCCGATGGAGGCCGGCAAGGTCAAGCTGAGCAACAACATCGTCAAGGCCGTGGACCTGATCGACGCGATGATCGTGGCTGGCGACCCGCAGGTGAGCGACGCCGATGTGGAAGAGTACGAACGCTCCGCCTGCCCCACCTGCGGATCGTGCTCCGGCATGTTCACTGCCAATTCCATGAACTGCCTGGTCGAGGCCCTGGGCTTCGGCCTGCCCGGCAACGGAACCATCGTGGCCACCCACTCCGGCCGCAAGGAGCTGTTCCTCCAGGCCGGGCGCACCATCGTCGATTTGGCCAAGCGTTACTACGAGCAAGAAGACGCCAGCGTCCTGCCGCGCTCCATCGCCAGCTTTGCGGCCTTTGAGAACGCCATGACGCTGGACATCGCCATGGGCGGGTCTACCAATACCGTTCTGCACCTGCTGGCCGCCGCGCAGGAAGCCGAAGTACCCTTCACCATGGAGGACATCGACCGCCTCTCCCGCCGCGTCCCCAATATCTGCAAGGTCGCGCCCTCGTCGCAACTGGTGCATCTTGAAGACGTGCATCGCGCCGGCGGCATCCTGGCAATCCTGGCCGAACTGGACCGTGGCGGCCTGATCCATCGCAACGTGCCTACGGTGCACAGCGCTACCCTGGGCGAGGCCATCGACAAGTTCGACGTGAAGGGCGCCCCGGCGGCGGAAGTGGCCGAGTTCTACCGGGCCGCTCCCGGCGGCGTACGCACCACCGAGGCCTTCAGCCAGAGCCAGCGCTACGCGGAGCTGGACCTGGACCGCGAGAGCGGCGCCATCCGCAGCGTGGCTCACGCCTTCAGCAAGGATGGCGGCTTGGCCGTGCTCTTCGGCAACATCGCCCAGGACGGCTGCATCGTGAAGACCGCGGGCGTCGATCCGGCGGCGCTGGTCTTCTCCGGCCCGGCGCGCATCTTTGAGAGCCAGGAAGCAGCCGTCGAAGCCATTCTGGGCGACAAGATTCTCCCCGGCGACGTGGTGCTGATCCGCTACGAAGGCCCGCGCGGCGGTCCCGGCATGCAGGAAATGCTCTACCCCACCAGTTATCTGAAGTCCAAAGGCATGGGCAAGAAGTGCGCCCTGATCACCGACGGACGTTTCAGCGGCGGGACCTCCGGTTTATCGATCGGTCACGTCTCCCCGGAGGCCGCCGAAGGCGGGGCCATCGCTCTGGTGGAAGAGGGCGACACCATCGAGATCGACATTCCCAGCCGCGTGTTGCGCGTGGCATTATCCGACCAGGTGCTCGGCGCTCGGCGGGCGGCCATGGAAGCCAAAGGCGCGGCGGCTTACAAGCCTGCTCCCCGCCAACGTAAAGTCTCCAAAGCCCTGCAAGCCTACGCCGCCATGACCACCAGCGCCGCCCGCGGCGCCGTCCGCGACGTTTCGCAAATCCAGAGATAGCGCGATTCTAGAGCATTTTCACCGTTGAGGTAGGGTTGGTTTTGAGGTTTCCCATCCATTTCACAGAGAACGTGAAATGGATGGGGCACGCAGCTTCCTTCCACTATCAGTGAAAATGCTCCAGCGTTCAAGTTCGCCAGTCTCGACTGCTCGCCGGTTCCCCCGCGAGGGGTTGAACCCATCTCCACGAATTCGAAAAAGTGCCCTTCCGGCAGTTTTGACGGGGCCGTGCGGCCTGCGAAAGAGGAAAGTACAAGATCGGTTTACCCGGCCCGATTGAAACTAACTCGATATTGGTTTGGCAAACCGCTTGAAATCACATCCCATCGTGCGCAGAAGGTGCTAAAACAGAAGAGCATGGCCAAACGAGCTAAATCAGGTACCGAGCCGCAGCCGGGCGCGCCTATCAGTCTGCGCACGCTGGGGGAATACCTGAACCTGTCGCCGGCGACCATTTCCCTGGTTCTGAACAACGCTCCCGGCGTGCGGTCGATCCCCCAGGAGACGCGGGACCGGGTGACCGAGGCGGCCGCCAAATTCGACTACCGGCCCAGTTTCTATGCGCGCTCGCTGCGTAAGCGGCAGAGCTTCTCCATCGGAGTCCTGATCCCCGACCTGAACGATAACTACGCCTCGCAGGTGCTGAGCGGGATGGAAGAGTTCCTCATCGAGGAGGGCTATTTCTACCTGACCGCCAGCCACCGCCGCAAGCCCGATCTGATCGAGGAGTATCCGCGGCTGCTGATGGACCGTTGTGTGGAAGGGTTCATTCTGATCGACACCGTGCTGCAGCACAGCATGAAATTGCCGGTGGTGGCGGTCGCGGGGCATCGCAAGATCGAGGGAGTCACCAATGTGGTTCTGGACCAGCGCCGCGCCGCGGAGTTGGCCCTGCGCCACCTGGTTCAGCTGGGGCACCGCAAGATCGCCTTCATGCGCGGCGGCAGCCACAGCTCCGATGCCGATGAACGCTGGGAATGCCAGATGGCGGTGGCCAAGGAGTTGAAACTCGAGGTCCCTCCCGAGTTGATCGTGCAAATCCAGTTGCGCGAGTCGACGCCGGAGATGGGCTTTGGGCCGGTCAACGAGCTGCTGGCTCGCGGCGCCGATTTTACTGCCCTGGTCTGCTACAACGACGTCTCGGCCATTGGCGCGATCCGGGCATTCATGGATCACGGCATGCGCGTGCCGGAGGACATTTCCGTGGTGGGCTTCGACGATATTCAGAGCGCGGCGTACCAAAATCCAAGCCTGACCACAATCCGGCAGCCGTTGCGGCAGATGGGAGCCGTGTCCGCGCGCATTCTTCTGCAACGAATCCGCGGCCAGGCGACTTTTCCAGACGCGGTGCCGATTTTGCCCGAACTGGTGATTCGCGAGTCGACCTGTCCCCCGAATCCCAAACGCGCCCGCGGCAGGCGGAGCTGAGTTTGTCCAGGAGTTGGACCGTTGCTCGGCAAGGAGAACCGCACCATGCGCAAGTTCTTGCTCCTGTTGTTGCTGGCGGCATCTGTCTTGACGGCGCAAGCGGCAGAAAAGGTCTCCGTCGAGCAATTGGATCAGGCGTTGGCTGCCGCCAAAGGCACGCAGGATTCGGACCTGGCCAAGCAGTTGGCTGGCCTGGAGCTGACTGAGCGGGTCAGCTCGGCCAGGCTATCCCAGTGGGAGGCCGGTCTACCGGGCTCCCAATCCCGGCAGGCGCTGGTCGCCGTTGCCGACGCTGCGGCCTTCAAGCAGCCTCCGTCCGCGGAAATTCTCTCCACGCCCGCACCGGACCTGGACGCCCAGCGCCGGATCATGTCTCTGGCCGCCGACTATGTCGGCAAGACGATCCCCAAGCTGCCCAACTTCTTTGCCACGCGCGATACGGTTCGCTATCAAGACCGGCCCGCGGGGTTCGATGCCGATGGGATCTATGAAGCCGGAGCTGAACCTCTTCATGCCGTGCTGGGCAACTCCAGCGTGACGGTGCTTTACCGCAACGGCCAGGAGGTCGTGGATGCGGGAGACGAAACCAAGGCCAGGAAGCCCTACCGGAAGCAGAATCAAATGGATCGGGGACTCTCCGCCTGGGGGATCTTCGGACCCATACTCGGCACGGTTCTTGTGGATGCTGCTCAAAGCGATCTGTCGTGGAGCCGCTGGGAGCAAGGTGCAGCCGGCCCGGCGGCGGTCTTCCGCTATGCGGTGCCGAAAGAGAAGTCGAATTACGAGGTCAAGTGGTGCTGTTTCCAAACCGGGAAGGAGCCGCAGCTTTTCCAGCATATCTTTGGCTATCACGGGGAAATGACCATCGATCCGTCGACGGGAACCATCCTTCGCCTGACGCTCATGGCGGATTTCAATAAGTCGCCGATGATGGATCTGGGCCTGGAGCTGCCGATTTGGGAGGCCGACATCATGGTGGAATACGCTCCCGTCGAAATTGGAGGCAAGACCTACATTTGCCCGGCGAAAAGCGTCTCCGTTTCCAACGCATTGACCGTGGCCTACAAGCAGGGAGGGGCTTTAGTCGCGCCCGTTGGATCCTTGAAAAAAATGCTCAACGACGTGACTTTCAAGGATTATCACTTGTTTCGCGCGGAGGCGCGCGTCCTGGCCGCCGATAGCGCGGAACCCGAGAATCGTTAATCCATCCTTCCTCTTTCCGGCGCCTTCTCTGCGCTGCCAGCGGCACGAAGAAATTGAAACTTGAAGCTCAATCGCATGGGGTGCGTGTCCGCGCCAATGTACTATTCCAAGTGAACCGGGTGAAGGGAGATCGCGCCATGCGAAAGTTCGTAGTTCTGGCGTTGCTGGCTGCCTTGGCATCGCCGATGTGGGCCAACGATGAGCCCATCGCAGAGAAAGTTACCGTCAAGCAATTGGAAGAGAGACTGGCTGCCGCTCATGGCCGGGCGGACGCGGAAGTAGCACAGCAGCTTTCCGGTCTAGAACTGAGCGAACGGCTGAGCGCGGTCAGGTTTGCGCGCTTGAACGCCGGTTTGCCCGGCGAGAAGGCCCAGCTGGCGCTCCTGATCTTGGCCGATTCAGCGGCATTTCTCGATCCTCCCGCGGCGGAGATTCCTGCCAGTCCCCTGCCCGACCCTGCCGCGACACGGCAGATGATGACCGCCATCGTGAACTACGTCAATACGACCGTCCGGCAACTGCCCAACCTCATGGCGATGCGCAACACCACAGGCTTCGAGGACCGGCCAAAAGAGGATGTGCAAGAGTCGACAGGCATGATCAGCTACAGCTACCTGCCATTGCACGCCGTCGGCAAGTCAAGCGTCCGGGTTACCTACCGCGACCGCCAGGAAGTGGCGGACGAAAAGACCTTGAAACATGGACCGAAGATTGGGGGGTTGGCCACTTCAGGGGAGTTCGGGCCGATTCTGAGCATGGTGGTGGGCGATGCCCTGAAGGGCAAGATCACGTGGAACCGATGGGAGCAGGGCGCGGACGGGAAAGAAGCGGTATTTCACTACACGGTTCCCGGCGATAAGTCGCACTACAATGTGCAGTTCTGCTGTGTTTCCGACGGGTTCAACTCCGACGGGTCTCCGAACGTAAGAGTCTTCAGCGAGCGCGTCGGCTATCACGGCGATCTCGCCTTCGATCCCGCGACCGGATCGATCCTGCGCATCACCATGGAGGCCGAGCTGCCAGCGGGAGATCTGGTATCCAAGGCCGGGATCGCGGTCGAGTATTCACCGGTGGAGATCGGCGGAAGGACCTATATCTGCCCGGCAAAAAGCGCCTCTGTCTTGCTGGCGAACATCGCACAGCATGTCGGCGCGTATTCCAGGTCGAATTACCAAGGCGCAGCAAAAACGTTTCTCAACGATGTGGTCTTCGATCAATATCGCCGCTTCGGCACGGAGTCTCGCATCCTGCCTGTGGGCAGCGGACAAACCTCGGCTCCTGCCTCGGCGGACGCACCGTATAGCGCTCCTTCGAGAGCGCCCACGCACTGATTCAGGCAGCAGCAAAAAGGGGAGCCTCAAGCGGCTCCCCTTTTTGCTGCTGCAACGCAGTTCGGGCTACTTGATGCCTTGCAGTTCGTCGGCCAGGGCATCGGCGCCGTAGATTTTGCGCAAGCCTTCGATCATGCCGGCGGAGTGCACCGCGACCGCCCGGTTCTTCTCGCCTTCGTAGACGAAATCTCCGGCCAGCGACTCGATGTTGCCGTCGAAGATCAGGCCCACCAGTTCGCCGCCGCGATTGACCACCGGCGAGCCGGAATTGCCGCCGATGATGTCGCCGGTGGTGACAAAATCGAACGGGGTCGAGAGATCCAGCTTGTCGCGGGCTGCGGCCTCTTTGGGCGTCAAGTCGAAGGGAGGCTGATTGCTGAAGCTGGCCGAGCGGTCGTAGAGCCCGTAGAAGGTGGTAAAGGGCGGGGCAATGGTGCCGTTGTAGGGGAAGCCGTCCACCGTGCCATAACTCAAGCGCAGGGTGAAGGTGGCGTCGGGATAGGCATCCTTGCCATAGACCAGGAAGCGGGCCTTGCCCAGCTTTTCTCCGGCCGGGGTGAGCACGCTGGTTACGGTATCGCGCATGCGCCGGTTGGCCTCGCGGAGGATCGGGTCCACGCGGCGAGCGGCCACAATCATGGGATCGGTGGAGGCAGCCACGGCGGCCTCGCCGCCATCGAGCAGCGCCTTGCGCACGGCCGGGTCAGCCAGTTTGGTGCCGTCGATGAGCGCATTGACGACCGGTTCAACCTCGCCGCCCTGCAAGACAGCCTGCACGTAGGGGTCTGCCTTGCCCAGCTTCTCCTCGGCCAGTTTCAGAGCATTGACCATGAAGAGCTTGTCGGTTTCCACCGGTATCTTGGCGGGCGAAAGCAACTGGAACTTGAGCGACTCCAGCCCGGCGTCGTGGAACTGCGGCAAACGCTCGCCATCGGGCTTCTTGACCTCCGCAACGTACTGCACAATCTGCAGCGCGAGGGTGAAGAGCCGGCTATCGGTGCGGCTGAAGAACTGAACCTTGATGAGCGGCCCGGCCTTTTCCTCGGCGCGGGCGATCGTATCCCATGCTTTGCCGTATGCCTTTTTCCACTCGCGATTGGCGTCCACCTTGGCGCGAAAATCCTCTTCCTCGGCCTGTTTCTTTGCCAGGGTCGAGCTGTCTGCCAGAGCCTCGGCGCGCCCCACATAGACTTTGAGGCTGTTTTGCAGGCTCCAGATGTTGCTTGACACCAGCCGCTTCTGTTCCGGCCCCTGGGCAGCGAAGGCCTGGCCGACGGCGATGCGGCGCCGCAGGTACTCGACGGCCGCCGGGCCGAAGACATCGCGCTGCACCATCAACTGCGCCACCGTCTCCTGGCGCTGGGTGGTCCCGGGATGGCCGGAGATGAAAGTCAATTCGCCGGGCGCGGCGCCCTTGGCGCTCCACTTCAGGTAGTTATCGGTTTTGAGCGGCTTGCCGTTGTCGTAGACGCGGAAGATGGCCATGTCCAGGTCGTAGCGCGGAAAGGTGAAGTTATCCGGATCGCCGCCGTAGAAGGCCGCTTGCTGTTCGGGCGCGAAAACCAGGCGCACGTCGGTGTAGGCCTTGTACTGGTAGAGCCAGTATTCTCCTCCGTTGTAGAGCGAAACCACGTCGGAGCGCAGGCCGGTCTTGTCCTTGCTCTCCTTGGCAATGGCGGCGATCTCGGCGTCGCGGGCTTTCAGCGCCTTGGCTTCGTCGGCGATACCCTTGGCCGCGCCCTGCACCCGCGCGGTCACATCCTGCATGGCCACCAGCACGTTGACTTCGAGATCGGGAGACTTCATCTCCTTGTCCGGCGTGGCGGCATAGAAGCCGTCGCGCAGAAGGTCGTGCTCGGCGGTCGAATTCTTCTGGAGCTGGCCGCGGGCCACGTGATGATTGGTCAGCAGCAAGCCGTTGGGACTGACGAACGAGCCCGATCCGCCGTCGTTGAGGCGCACGCTGGAGAGCCGGAGGTGATCGAGCCAGGCCTGCGTGGGATAGAAGTTATATTTGGCCGCCAGTTGCTTCAGGGGAGGGTTGTCGAAGGTCCACATGCCTTCCTCGGCATGAACGATGGGCGCCACGGCAATCGGGACCGCAGCCAGCAAGCAGAGTGTGCGAAGCGAACGAGCCAACATGGAGTGCCTCTCGGTTCTTATTGGACAAGCGTGGAAGTCAGCTTCCAGCAATGCGATGGATCGGGAAGAGGCAATTCGCCGGAAGCGGGAAGATCAGGAGAATTCTAAACCCATGGCCGGCGCTAAAAGACGACAGACCATTCTTCGGGAAAATCTATCTTTTCCCCGGTTCGTTCCGAAACAAAATCCTCTTCCGGGAAGCGCTCCGCAATCAGCCTCTCCATGGCTTCGCGCGAGACGTTTCTCCACCCCACCGAATAGTACTCGGGAGCATCGAATGGCTGCCAAATGAGCCATCCGTTGCTATGGGAGCAGAGGAATTCCTCCCTTTCGGGCTGCAGAGACTTCCCTTCGGCAAAGACCGCCTGGGCCACGTCGCCACGCCCGTCGAAGGCCACAAGAAACGCGCGGTGAGGATTCCCCGTCATGGTCTTGCTGAACTTTTCACACCAGCCGAAAACTCTTCCTTCAAATGGGAAATCGTTGGTTGCGTGCGGCATACGTTTATCTCTTGAATCTCCCTAATTGCTGGGCAGCACCAGCACCTCGACGCCGCTGGCCGCGTCCTTCTGGTGAAATACCTGCTCGGTAGCTTTCTGGAACTCCTCCGGTTTGGCGTTGGGAATGTCGGTAAAGGTCTGCGGGTTGCGGTCGGTGAGCGGGAACCAGGAGCTTTGCACCTGGACCATGATGCGATGGCCGCGGCGGAAGGTGTGGAACAGGTCCGGCATGGTGAAATCGACCTCGGTCTGCTTGCCGGGAACGAGCGGCTCGGGCTTCTCCCAGCTATTGCGGAACTTGGCGCGGAAGGGCTCTCCGCGCAGCAACTGCTGGTAGCCGCCCATGCGCACCGGCGGCGCGTCGGTCACGCGCTTGTTGGGGCGCGAGGGATCGTCCGCGTCGGGGTAGTCCTCGGGGTAGACATCGATCAGTTTCACGTCGAAATCCGAGTCCGTGCCGGAGCTGGCGATCTTCAATTTGGGCGAGATGGGACCGGCAATGGTCACATCCTCTTCCAGCGGTTCGGTCTGGTAGACCAGCACGTCGGGCCGGTAACTGGCGAAGCGCTGATCGTCCACCATGTAGCGCTGGGGCACGGTGTCGGTGGTGTAGCCCACAAAGGGCACCGGATGGGCCGGGTCGCTCACATACTCGTCCACGCTCTTGGCTTCGCTGGGCGGTTCGAAACTGAGCTGGCCGCCCGCGTGGAAGTAGAAGGTCCGGGGCGCGGCTGCCTTGGGCGGCCAGGCTTCGAAGCTACGCCAGACATTGGTGCCGGTCTCAAACACCACGGCCTTGGGCTGTTCTTTCCCTTTTCCTTTCAGGTAGTGCTCAAAGAAGGGGAACTGGACGCTGGCACGGAAATACTCGGCGGTTTTGGAGGCGAACTGCACGTCGCCCAGGCGGGAGCCTTCCCCACGCGCCCAGCCGCCGTGGACCCAGGGGCCCTCGACCAGCGTCGTAGGTGTCTGAGGATTGAACTTGGAGATGGCGTTGAAGGTCCTGTAAGGGCCGCTGAGGTCCTCGGCGTCGTACCAGCCGCCCACCACCAGCACCGCGCAGTGCACGTTCTTCATGTGGCGCGAAAGGTCGCGCGCCTGCCAATAGGCATCGTATGTGTCGTGCTTGGCCTGGTCGTTGAAGAGCCAGTTCGAGCCTTTCAGGTAGAGCTTGTCGAGATTTGCGATGTTTCCGGCCTGGAGATAGAACTTGTAGCTGTCCGGCGTGCCGAAATCGAAATTGAGGTTCGGCTTGGGAGACTCGGGGTTGTGACTGGGCTTGAAAAAGACATAGAACCCGAAGTTGGCCGAGAGCATGAAGGCGCCGCCATGGTAGGCGTCGTCGCCCAGGAAGAGGTCGGTCATGGGCGCCTGCGGGCTGGCGGCTGCCAGGGCGGGGTGGGAATCGATGATCGATGCCGAAGTGTAAAACCCAGGGTAGGAGATGCCCCAGATGCCCACCTTGCCGTTATTGCCGGGGACGTGCTTGAGCAGAAACTCGATGGTGTCGTAGGTGTCCGAGGCGTCGTCCACGTCCTGGGGCGACTTCTTCTCGTCGATGTGCGGGCGCATTTCGGCGAATTCGCCCTCGCTCATCCAGCGGCCGCGCACATCCTGGTAGACAAAGATGTAGCCGCCCTTCTCGAATTCGTCGGAGGGGCCGAGGCGCGCGGGATAGCGGTCCTCGCCGTAGGGGCCGACACTATACGGCGTCCGGTCCATCAGGAACGGGTAAGGGCCGGCTGCCGGGTCCTTGGGCACGTAGACCGCCGTGAACAGCCGCTTGCCGTCGCGCATGGGGATGCGGAACTCGTATTTGGTGTAGTGGGCGCGGACGTAGTCCTCTTTGGGGGCATCCGGCGCCGGCTGCTGGGCATGGGCGATGGCGAAGGCCAGAGCAAAAACGGCCAGAACGGCGAGGGTGAAGCGGTGCGGTTTGAGCATCGGGGGCGAGATTCTCCTGACCATCCAGACTACTCCAGGGCAGGGACTGGATGGCAGGGGCAGGCCGCGAGCAGCCGGAGCGTGGCCCGCAAAGGCGGCGGTTTTTGAATCCGTTGTTCATTCTCTCGGTTTTCGGGGGTATGATTTTGTTATGCGTGGCGGGCCGAGCCGCGTTACCCTGTACTCAACCACCCTAACCAGCCGCCAGCGCCATTGCACGCCGGGACTGTATCTTTTTTCCGCTACGAAGCCAAAAGGAGAAACATGTCTACTGACTACCGCAATTTTCTGGCTCTCTCTTACGAGGAGCTTGAAGAACTCAACCTGACAGCCAAGGCCGAGCGCGCCAATCGCGTGGCAGCCGACGAGATTCGCGAGAAGCGGTTGAAGTACCTGACCGACGAAAAGCGGATCAAAGCAGTGACCGTGCTGTTCAGCGACCTGGAAGGCCGCCTGCACCTGCTGGATTACGACAAGAAGTTCCTGCTGGGCGCTTATGAGAACCTGACCTTCGACGGCTCGTCCATCCGCGGCTTTACCGCGCAGAAGGAGAGCGATCTGCGCCTGGGCATCGACTGGAGCGCCTTCTATTGGGTGCCTGCCGACGTCTTTGGCAACGGCAAGGTGGTGGTCTTCGGCACCGTGCTGGACAAGGACGGAACCCCCTACTCCGGCGACCTGCGCGGCGTGCTCAAGCAGTATGCCGACAAGCTGTACGCCGAGAAACAGTACACCCTGAACGCGGCCACCGAGATCGAGGGCTTCCTCTTCGCCGGCAAGGACGCCGAGCAGAAGTACTGCGAGACCGGCAAGTTCGAGTTCATCTCCACCGGCGGCTACTACCACTCGCTGCCGCTGGATCCGCTGCGCCAGTTCATCGACACCTCGGCGGAAGTGCAGCGCGCTATGGGCTTCCAGAACGAGAAGGATCACCCCGAAGTCGCGCCCAGCCAGTTCGAGATCAACTACAGCTACGCCGAATCGGTGGCCGCCGCCGACCAGATCCAGCTCTACAAGCTGCTGACCCGGCAGATCGCCAACAACCTGGGCTACACGGCCTGCTATCTGCCCAAGCCCGTGGTGGGCGTCAACGGCAGCGGCATGCACACCAACGTGTCTGTCTCCCAGGGCAAGACCAACCTCTTCTGGGACGAAAAGGGCGAGGAGCAGCTTTCGACCTTCGGCTGGAGCTTCCTGGATCGCATCCTGACCCACGCTCTGGATCTTTGTCTGGTCTTCAACTCCAGCGTCAACGCCTATCGCCGTCTGGACCCGCACTTCGAAGCGCCCAACCAGATTCGCGCTTCAGCCACCGACCGCGGCGCCATGGTGCGCGTGCCCATCGGCAACCACCGCTCCATGCGGACCGAGGTTCGCGCCGTGGCCCCGGACGCGAATCCTTATCTGACGCTCTACGGCATCTTCAAGACCGGCATCGACGGGGAGATCTCCACGGCCGAGGGTCTGCGCGGCGGCGGCAAATTCCTGCCCGACAACATCCAGCAGGCGATCGAGGACTTCAAGGATTCGAAGTGGATCGCCAACATCCTGGGCGCCGACGTGCAGGGCCGCTATGCCGACCTGAAGCAGGCCGTGGCCAACCGCAGCCCGCGCGAGCTGGGCAGCATCGTCAAGGGCTCCGAGGTGCAGTACCACCACGCGGTCTATAACCAGTCGCTGTGGAGCATGTTCTAAGGCGAACTGAGCAAACTGGCCCGGATGCAACTCCGGGCAAAGAGAACAAGGGCGGCGCGGCCAGGGATGGTT
>Ga0181529_10005349_pt1 | contig 13494 bp, 14 predicted proteins | sample PEATcosm2014_Bin_36_FD_119763 | JGI IMG/M metagenome (GOLD analysis project Ga0181529, IMG submission 119763) | Peatland microbial communities from MTU Mesocosm Facility, Houghton, MI, USA - PEATcosm2014_Bin10_30_metaG | ecosystem: Environmental > Terrestrial > Soil > Wetlands > Peat | place... | reverse complement strand
GCTGGCGCGAAACGAGGAAAAGTCGTGTCGTCCGAGCAGGTCGGCCGCCGCCGCCGCCATGGCCGTCGCGTCCAGCGGGTGCTCGACGTGCCAGACCCGCCCCTCCAGCACGGCCGGCCGCGACCGCCGGTTGAGAATGCGGTAGCGGTAGCGGCGGCTGGTGGCCGAGAAGCGCGCGTTCCAGCCCTCCGGCGCCACCGCCGCCCGCAACACGACCAGCCGGTGCGGCTTCATGTGGAAATTCAACGCATCGCGGAGACGGTCGGGCGCGAACACAGCGGCAAGGTCGATCTGTGCCACCTGGCCCTCGGCGTGCACTCCGGCATCGGTGCGCCCGGCAACCACGCTGGCCACTGGCGTGCCGGCGGCAAGCCGCGCCGCGGCCGCCTCCAGCACGCCTTGCAGCGACAAGCCGGCGCCCTGCACCTGCCAGCCCACGAAGCCCGTGCCGTCGTATTCCAGCAGCAGCGCGTAGCGCGGCATCACCCCAGCTTCGCGCCGGCGGCAATCGGATGGCCGCGCAGGAAGGTGTCGGCGTCCAGCGCCGCCCGGCCAGGTGACTGCACCCGGGTAAGGCGCAGCGCGTCGGCGCCGCAGGCAACCAGCAACCTATCGTCCAGCGTGGTTCCCGGCACGCCCGTGCCAACCTCGGGACGCGCCGCCAGGATCTTCAGGATGTCGTCGCCAAGCCGGGCAGACGTGCCGGGCCAGGGGTTCAGCGCCCGTACTCGCCGGTCCAGCACGGCGGCGTCCTGTGCCCAGTCGATCCATCCATCCTCACGCGCGAGCTTGGGGGCGTACGTCGCGCCCTCGTTGGGCTGCGGCACCGGCGCGGGCGCCGCCTCAAGGACACGCAGAATGAGCCGTGCACCGATCGCCGCCAGCATATCGTGCAGCGCGGTTGCGTCGGTGGTGGGCGTGATCGGCACCGCCTCACGCAGCAGCATGGCGCCGGTGTCCAGCCCCTCATCCATCTGCATGACGGTGATCCCGGTCACGGCGTCACCGGCCAGGATGGCGGCCTGGATGGGGGCGGCGCCGCGCCAGCGTGGCAGCAGGCTGGCATGGATGTTCAGGCAGCCCCGCCGCGGCGCGGCCAGCATGGGGGCGGGCAGGATCAGCCCATAGGCACAGACCACGGCGACGTCGAGCCCGAGCTCCGCGAAGGCGGCGTGCTCGGTTGTCTCCTTGCGCAGCCGGGCTGGCGTGCGCACCGGGAAAGAGAGCGCATCGGCCGCTTCGTGCACCGGGCAGCGCCGCACCGCGTGGCCGCGTCCGGCGGGCCGGGGCGGCTGGCAGTACACGGCCGCGATATCGTGCCCGGCGGCGTGCAGCGCGCGTAGCGCCGGCACCGCGAAGTCCGGACTGCCCATGAAGGCGAGCCGCACCGTTACCGTCCCTTCTGCCGCTGCTCCTTGGCCAGGCGGCGCATCAGGATGTTGCGCTTGAGCACTGAGAGGTGATCGATGAACAGCACGCCGTCGAGGTGTTCGATTTCGTGCTGCAGGCAGGCGGAGAGCAGCCCATCGGCTTCCATTTCGCGGCGGGCGCCGCCGAGGTCGGTGAATCGCACCTTCACCCGCGCCGGGCGGATCACGTCGGCGTATTGACCGGGCAGCGACAGACAGCCCTCCTCGCGGCTGGCCAGCTCGTCGCTCTCGGCGATCACCTCGGGGTTGATCAGCACGATCGGCGCCTTTTTTTCGTCGGGCATCAGGTCGACGATCGCCAGGCGCAGCTTGACGCCCACCTGCGGTGCGGCCAGGCCGATCCCGGGCGCTCGGTACATGGCACCGAACATGCGCGCCACCAGCTCTCGGACCTGATCGTCGTCGGCGTGCGTGACCGGCCGGCAGCGCGCCCGCAACACCGGATGCGGCGCGACCAGGATCGGCAGCAGTTCGGCTTCGTCCAGGTCAACCTGAGGAGCCGCGAGGGAGGCGGAGTTCATGTTATCCATGTAGCGGCGCCACGGCCGAGGTTCAACGCCCGAGCACCCTTGCAACGCGACCCTCCGGTGCCAAAATGAGGGAGCGACGGGTCGCCGCTTGCCGGGGTCCGCCATCGCTTCGCTCTCAGGAGGAGGCCCGCCGTGACGACACGCATGTTCACGTCCCCGTTGTTCCTTGGCTTCGACCATCTCGAGCAGATGCTCGAGCGGGCATCGAAGACCTCGTCTGACGGTTATCCGCCCTACAACATCGAGCAGGTGAGCCCGGTCGGGCTGCGTATCACCCTGGCCGTCGCCGGCTTCACCATGGATGACCTGCAGATCACCCAGGAAGACAACCAACTGGTGATTCGCGGCCGCCAGACCGACGACTCGCAGGGTCGCGTATTCCTGCATCGCGGTATCGCCGCGCGGCAGTTCCAGCGTGCTTTTGTTCTCGCGGAGGGGATCGAAGTACGAGGCGCCTGGCTGGATAACGGCCTGCTCCATGTTGACTTGGCCCGGCCGCAGCCCGAGAGCCGGGTGAAGACCATCGAGATCCGCAAAGCGAGCAACGGCACGTCCGCGATAGTGGACGGCCAGCCGGAAAGCTGAAGCACGGAAAGACTGGCCGTGTCCCGCGGCGGTCCGAACCAACAGCGGTATCGGCGTTGTAATCGAGAGGGGACGCCGACCCCGCCAGGAGAATGGAGATGAACACCAATTCGTCCGGTACTGACGACGGCCTCACGACCGAGCCGTTGGATATCCGCCATCTGTCCAGCGATCAGCTTGCCCGCCTGGGCGTGCAGCAGATCGCCTACGTCAAGGCCGTCATGATGAACGGCATGGTGGCCTACGCCATCCACGCGGCCGACGGCACCCCGATGGCCATGGCCGGCAATCGCGACGTGGCCATCGCCGCCGTGCACCAGCACGAAATGCAGGTCTCGTTGGTGCATTAAGCACCAGCAGTCACGCCGCGCCACCAGACCCGGCCGCGACGGTGCCGCGGGCCGGGCCGGCGCAAATCGGCGCCTGGTATTGCCGTCCTGATCAGTTCAGCTGCCAGCTTCCATCCGGCTGCTGGCACCAGGCCGCGCGGGCGGTGTGGGCCGTCTTGCTATCCTTCAGCGTCACTTCATAGCGCAGGCGGCGGCAGGCGAATTTCGTGGTGCCGACCTTGCGGCTGGTCGGGCCAACATAGGCGACCTTGCCGGCGGCACCGGTCGCGTCGTTCTGCCACGTCTCGCTGGTACCCTTGGCCGGTTTGGCATCGCCGAGCAGCTTCTGGCCGGTCTGGTCCAGCAGCGTCACGTCCGAGTCGGCAAGGCGTGGGGCGCCCCTGTGCCCCTTGAACGGATTGATCTGCGCCTGGGCGCTTCCGGCGAGCAGCAGAAAGGCGGCGAGCAAGGCAAGGCGGGAGGTCATTTGACATCTTCTCTTGATGTTAGCCGGTTGGTCGGTTCGGAATAGTCGTGCGCTCACGTCAACCGGGTCCACGTGAGCGACCAGTTGTGCACCTGCAGCCGGGCGCCCTCGTTGGTATCGAGCAGGCGGGCATGCTGGGTGGCCAGCGCCTCGCCAAACGCGGCTATGCCCGCGATGGCCTTCATTGCCGGGTCGCCGGCAACGGTGCGGCGCAATTCTCCGCCGTGTTAGTCGATCGGGTCCTCGACCTGCCCCATTTCCGGCGTGCCGGGCGAGAGGAAGCCGGCATCGCGCAGCAGCGAGGCCAAGACCGCCCGCAAGCCACCCTCGGTGCGCCGCTGATCGACGAATTCGTCGCAGAAATGCGCCGCCCGGGTCTGCAGCACGGTGAGTGGCAGGCCCTCGGCTTGCAGCGCCCGCAGGATAGCAAGCGAGCGGTCGCTGCTGCCGTTGTCGAGGAAGATGTGGTGGTCGACCAACGCGGCGTGGTGGCGCACGAATGCCTCGAGGATATCGTCCTCATTCAGCACCCGTGAGGCCGCCACCAGCCGTATGGCCGCTCTCCGCTTACACGGTGCGGTCGCCACCTCCATGCAGTGCCGCCTGTGCCGCAGCCAAGCGGGCTACCGGCACCCGGTACGGGCTGCAAGAGACATAGTCGAGCCCGATCGCATCGCAGAAAGCGATCGAGGCGGGGTCGCCGCCATGCTCGCCGCAGATGCCGATCGTAAGCTTCGGCTTGGTCGCGCGGCCGCGCTCGACGCAGAGGCGCATCAGCTCGCCGACACCTTCGACGTCGAGCGAGACGAACGGGTCCTTGGGCAGGATGCCCTGCTCGACATAGTTGGGCAGGAACTTGCCGGCGTCGTCGCGCGACAGGCCGAACGTGGTCTGGGTGAGGTCGTTGGTGCCGAAGCTGAAGAAGTCGGAGACCTCGGCGATGCTACGGGCCGTCAGCGCCGCCCGCGGCAACTCGATCATGGTGCCGATGGTGTACTCGATGGTGGTGCCGGTCTCGGCAAACACCGCACGAGCAACCCGCTCCACCTGGGCGCGGGTGATCTCCAGCTCCTTCCTGATGCCAACCAACGGGATCTCGATCTCCGGGATCGGCGCGAGGCCACTCTCGCGCGCCACCGCGATGGCGCCCTCGAAGATGGCCCGAGCCTGCATCTCGTAGATCTCGGGATAGGCAATGCCGAGGCGGCAGCCGCGCAGGCCGAGCATCGGATTGGCCTCCGCCAACTCGGCGGCGCGCCGGCGCATCGCGGCAACGTCGGTACCGAGCGCCGCGGCCACTTCGGCCATTTCGGCTTCGGCATGCGGCAGGAACTCGTGCAGCGGCGGGTCGAGCAGGCGGATGGTAATCGGCAGCGGCGCCATGATCCGGAACAGCTCGATGAAGTCCTGCCGCTGGAACGGCAGCAGTTTCGCGATCGCGGCACGGCGGCCCTGCTCGTCCGGGGCCATGATCATCTGACGCACCGCGCCGATGCGCGTTGGGTCGAAGAACATGTGCTCGGTGCGGGACAGGCCGATACCCTCGGCGCCGAACCTGCGCGCCGTCTCTGCATCAAGCGGCGTCTCGGCATTGGCGCGCACTTTCATGCGGCGGTTCTCGTCCGCCCACTTCATGAGCGTGTCAAAGTCACCCGACAGCGTCGGATCGACCGTCGGCACCAGTCCGAGGAACACCTCACCGGCGGCCCCGTCCAGCGTGATGATGTCACCGGCATGCAGCACATGGCCGCCGGCCGTCATGGTCTGCGCGACGTAGTCCACCGAAATACCGCCGGCGCCGGCTACGCAGCACCGGCCCATCCCACGGGCCACCACCGCGGCGTGGCTGGTCATGCCACCGCGGGTGGTGAGGATGCCCTTGGCGGCGTGCATGCCGTGGATGTCCTCGGGGCTCGTTTCGATGCGCACCAGGATGACGGCCTCGCCCTTGTCGGCGCGGCTCTCGGCCTCGTCGGCATTGAACACCACCGCGCCGGAAGCGGCGCCGGGGCTGGCGGCCAGACCCTTGCCGATCAGCGTGCGCTTCGCCTTCGGGTCGAGCGTGGGATGCAGCAACTGGTCAAGCGACGCGGGGTTGACCCGCAGCACTGCCTCCTTTTGGTCGATCAGGCCCTCGCTGGCCATCTCGACGGCGATCCGCAGGCTGGCCTCGGCAGTACGCTTGCCGTTGCGGGTCTGCAGCATGTACAGCTTGCCGCGCTGTACAGTGAACTCCATGTCCTGCATGTCCTTGTAGTGACGCTCGAGCGTCTCGCGGACCTGCAGCAGTTCGGCGTAGCACTGCGGCATCGCCGTTTCCATCGGCTGCTCGCCGGGCTTGGCGCGCTGCTTGGCCATCGGCTGAGGCGTGCGGATACCGGCCACCACGTCCTCGCCCTGGGCGTTCACCAGGTACTCGCCGTAGAACATGTTCTCGCCGGTCGCCGGGTCGCGGGTGAAGCACACGCCGGTGGCGCAGTCGTCACCCATGTTGCCGAACACCATGACCTGCACGTTGACCGCGGTGCCCCAATCGCCCGGGATGTCGTTCAGCCGGCGATAGGTGATGGCCCGCGGGGTCTCCCAGCTGCCGAACACGGCGCCGATGGCGCCCCAGAGCTGTTCCTTGGGGTCCATGGGGAAGGGCTTGCCGGTCTCGGCGGCGACCATTTCCTTGTAGCTGGCCACCACGCGCTGCCAGTCCTCGGCGGTGAGCGCGGTATCGTCAGCCACGCCGCGGTCGAGCTTGGCGTGCTCGATGATCTCCTCGAAACGATGATGCTCCACGCCGAGCACCACGCCGCCGTACATCTGGACGAAGCGGCGATAGGAGTCCCAGGCGAAGCGGGTATCGCCCGACATCGCGGCGAGGCCCTGCACGGTGTCGTCGTTAAGGCCGAGGTTGAGCACGGTGTCCATCATGCCCGGCATGGAAACGCGGGCGCCGGAGCGAACCGAGACCAGCAGCGGCTTCTGGCGGTCGCCGAAGTTCAGACCGAGGGCCTGCTCGATATGGGCCAGGCTGGCCTGGACCTGCTCGGCGAGGTCGGCCGGATATTGGCGGTTGTTCTGATAGAACGCGGTGCAAACCTCGGTGGTGAGGGTGAAACCGGGAGGCACCGGCAAGCCGATGCGGGCCATCTCGGCGAGGTTGGCACCCTTTCCGCCGAGCAGATTCTTCATCTCTGCCCCGCCTTCTTTTCGGCCAGCGCCGAAGTTGTATACCCATTTGGTCATGGTTGGTTGGGACTCCCTGATTAGCCTTCAATACGTGAAAAATCGGCCGCGAGGTTCATGACCGCGCGGACACGGGCGAGCAGGCGCAGGCGATTGTACCGTAGTTCCGACTGTGTATCATTTACCGTAACCCGATCGAAAAAACCATCCAGGGGGGGACGCAAAGCTGCCAGGCCAGCCATGGCGGCAGCGAAGGCCTCCTCCCGGATCGTACCCGCGATCTCCGGTTCCACCCGGTCGAGCACCCCGGCGAGGTGCGCCTCTTCCGGCAGGCGCAGCAGCGCGGGATCGATCGGAGCGTCGTGCGGGCCGTCCTTTTTCTCCTCGATGCGCAGGATATTGGCGGCGCGGCGGTAGGCGGTGAGCAGGTTGGCGCCGTCATCGGTGGCAAGGAAGGCGGCTGCCGCGTCGGTACGCGCGAGCACGCGGACAAAATCGTCGTCCAGTCCGGTGCCGAGCACGGCGGCCAGCACGTCGTGACGGGCGCCCTCGACGCGCAGTTGGACGCGCAGGCGCTCGGCGAGGAACGCGAGCACCTCGTCGGTGTCGCATCGCGCCTCGAGCGGCGCGGCCGCCGCCTCGATCAGCCGCCGCAGGTGCAGCCGAAGACCGTTTTCACGGATGATGCGGATGATGCCGAGGGCGGCGCGGCGCAGCGCGTAGGGGTCCCCCGAGCCGGTCGGCTTCTCGCCGATACCGAAGAAAGCGGCGAGCAGGTCGAACTTATCGGCCAGCGCGACGGCGATGCCGACCGGATCGGCCGGTACGGCGTCGCCCGGGCCGCGCGGCGCATAGTGGTCGCGGATGGCGTCCGCCACCGCCGCGTCCTCGCCGTCGTGCAAGGCGTAATAGCGACCCATCACGCCCTGCAACTCGGGAAACTCGCCCACCATGCCGGTGGTGAGGTCGGCCTTGGACAGCAGGGCGGCGCGCCGTGCCTGTGCGGGGTCGGCGCCCACCAGCGGCGCCACCTCCCCGGCCAGGTGCATCACTCGCTGCACCCGCGCGCCCTGGCTGCCGAGCTTCGCGTGGAATGTCACGTTGTCCAGGGCCGCCACCCGGCTGTCGAGCCGGATGGTACGGTCGTGATCCCAGAAATGCCTGGCATCCGCGAAACGGGCGCGCAGAACGCGTTCGTTGCCGGCGACGATGGTACGCCCGCCATCGGTGGCCACCACGTTGGCGACGAAAGCAAAAAACGGCGCCGCTTTGCCATCGGCATCGCGGGTGGCGAAATAGCGCTGGTTGACGCGCATGGAGACCTGCATCACCTCGGGCGGCAGGTCCATGTAGGCCGGGTCGATCGTACCGAGCAGCGGCACCGGCCATTCCACCAGCCCCGCCACCTCATCCAGCAGCCCCGGGTCGTCCACCACGTTCAGGCCACGCTCGGCCGCCAGGCGCGCCACCCCGTCCTGGATCATGCGCCGACGCTCGGCGGCATCGACCACGACATGGCGAGCGTGCAGCCTCTCCCTCCACTCGGCGCAGGAGGAAACGGAAAAAGCGCCGGCGGATAGAAAACGGTGACCTTCGGTGAGGTTGGCGCTGGCCAGGCCATGGCCGTCGTCCGTGCCCTCGCGCAGATCGAAGCTCACCGTCTCGCCGTCGAGGATACAGAGGATGCGACGCAGCGGGCGAACCCAGGTGAAGGCGCTGCTGCCACCCCAGCGCATCGATTTGGGCCAGGGGAAGCGGCGCAGCACGCCCGGGAGCTCGCGCGCGATCAGGTCAGCGGCGGCGATGCCGGGCACCACGCGATCGAGCACCCAGAATTCGCCTTCCTCGCGCAGTTGTTCGCGGGTGGCGCCGTGCTTGCGCAGGAAGCCGGCCAGCGCCTGCTCGGGGGCGCTGCGGCGCGGTCCGCGCTCGCTGCTGCGGCTTTCGGCCACGGCGGCGGCGACGCTGGCCACCAGGGCGATGCGTCGTGGACCATAGAAACTGCGCACTGCGGACGGGGCAAGCGGCGTCAAAGCCTCGCCCACGAGTCGGGCAAGGTCATCGGCCGCCCGAGCCTGCATGCGGGCGGGGATCTCTTCGCTGAACAGTTCGAGAAAAAGTTCCGGCATGGCTCAGTCCGGCTCACCGGCGAGCCACGCCTCGCAACTGCCCTTGGCCAGGGCGCGGATGCGGGCGATGTAGGCGGCGCGTTCGGTGACGCTGATGACCCCGCGGGCGTCCAGCAGGTTGAACAGGTGGCTGGCCTTGATGCACTGGTCGTAGGCTGGCAGGGCCAGCCCACGCGCCAGCAGGGCGCCGCATTCGCGCTCGGCATCCTCGAAATGGCGCGTCGCCATCGCCGTGTCGGCATATTCGAAATTGTGGGCGCTGTATTCACGCTCGGCGCGCAGGAACACGTCGCCATAGCTTACGCCGTGGCCGTTGAAATCGAGCTCGAAGACGTTATCGACGTCCTGCACGTACATCGCCAGCCGCTCAAGGCCGTAGGTCATCTCGAAGCTGGGCAGGTCCGTGGTGATGCCGCCGACCTGCTGAAAATAGGTGAACTGACCCACCTCCATGCCGTCGCACCATACTTCCCAGCCCAGGCCCCAGGCGCCAAGGGTGGGACTCTCCCAGTCGTCCTCGACGAAGCGGAAATCATGCCGCAAAGGATCGAGGCCGAGGGCGCGGTAGCTGTCCAGCAGCAGCGCCTGGGCATCGGCCGGGCTCGGCTTGATGATTACCTGGTACTGATAGTAGTGCTGCAGGCGATTGGGGTTTTCCCCGTAGCGGCCGTCGCTCGGACGGCGGCTGGGCTGCACGTAGGCGGCGGCCCAGGGACGGCGGCCAAGCGCGCGCAGCGTGGTGGCGGGATGGAAGGTACCGGCGCCCATCTCGACATCGTAGGGTTGCAGGATCAGGCAGCCCTGGGCCGACCAGTAGGCGTGCAGGCGCAGAATAACATCCTGGAAGCTCGGCGGTGCCGAGCCGGGTGCGTGGGGTAGAAAAGGGTCCATTGTTTCCCGATGTTTCCGGCCGGCGGTCGTAAGGCGGCGCACCATAGGAGGCGGACCGACCTGCAACAAGGGCGCGCTGGCGGGGCCGGCCATGCGCCGCGAGTGGATCGGGCCCGGCCGGCCGGGCCGCCGTACCGTGACGAAGGGTGCCGCTCCGGCACCGGGACGCGCCGGTCTTCTGTCGCGAGTTTCACTTGAAGCCATCCCGGGACCGGCCCACATGGCCCGCTGCCGGTGAGCACGCCGGCGTCGTGCGGCAGCAGAGTTCGGCTAGAGGAGTCTCGGAGAGACCCAATGACCAACGAGGAACGCGACCTCATCATCGGTTTCATCCAGCGGGTCGGCGGCGCCCAGCCCGCCGGCGGGTTCGCCGTCGGCGTGGGCCAAGGCGGTGCGCCGCCGTTGCCGCCGATCGACCAGGAGGCGGATGCGCTGATCGCCGACCTGTTTGCCCACTATCCCGAAGCCCGTTACCGCATCACCCAGATGGCATTCGTGCAGGAGCACGCGCTGGCTGAGGCGCAGAACCGCATGGAGCGGTTGGAGTGGGAGTTGCAGCAGGCCCGCCAACCGGCGCCTGCGGCCGCTGCCTCGCCCTGGGGCCAGCAGCCCCAGCCGCAGCCCCAACAGCGTGGCCTGTTCGGCAGCCTGTTCGGCGGCGGACCGCGCCAGGCGCCACCGCCACAGGCCCCATACGCGCCGCCCCAGTATCCGCCGCCCCCACCGCCGCAATACGCGCCTGGCTACAGCCCCGGCATGTTCCAGCCGCGTGGCTCGGGCTTCCTGGGCAGCGCCCTGACCACCGCGGCCGGCATCGCCGGCGGCATGGTGGCCGGCAACGCGCTGATGAATCTGTTCTCCGGTGGCCATGGCGGCATGGGCAGCCCGATGGCTGGCCCCGGCGGGTTCATCCCCGTGCAACCCGCCAACCCCTGGGCGGCGCCGGCCGCCGACCCGTATGATGCCGGGGGGGCGGACAAGGGAGCGGCCGGCAGCTCCGGCTGGACCAACGCCGACCCGGCCGGCTCGCAGCAGCCGGCCCCCGATCCAAGCGACTGGGACAACCAGCAGAGCAGCGATGGCGGCGGCTGGACCGATCCCGGCGGCGACGTCCCGGATGCCGGAGGCGGCGGCGACGATTGGAGTTGATCGCACGGCTTTGCGTGCCGGGGTTGGTGTGACCACCGTGCGTTGCCTGGCGGCAGTGCTTTGCCTGTTGGCCTGGGCGTCGGCGGCGTCGGCGCAGCCAGCTCTGGGCGACCAGCGGCTGGAGCTGGCAGGCGGCGCCGTGCCGGTGTTCGCCACGGCGGAGTGGAATGGCGGCACGGTGCGCCGCGCCGTGGTGGTAGTGCACGGACATGGACGCAACGCCGCCGGCTATTTCGCCGCCCTGCAACGTGCCCGCACGGCCGCCGGCGTGGCGGCATTGCTGATTGCCCCCCATTTCCTGGCCGTGTCCGACCCTGGCGGGGACGATCTGCTGCGCTGGGGTTCCGGTAGCTGGATGGGCGGCGAGCCGGCGCGCAGCCCCTCCCCTGTCAGTGCCTTCGACGTGCTCGACGCGCTATTGGCCAGGCTGTCCGACCGGACCCGGTTTCCCGATTTGACCGATATCGTGCTGGTCGGGCATTCCGCCGGCGCGCAGCTCGTGCAGCGCTATGCGGCGGTCGGCCATGGCGCCGACACCCATCTGCATGTGCGCTATGTGGTCGCCAACCCATCGAGCTACCTCTGGTTCGGCCCCGACCGCCCGGACGCCGACGGCCTGCCGGCGCCCTTCGTCGGCACCGCCGCGTGTCCGGACTTCAATCGCTGGAAATACGGCCTGGCCGGTGGGCTGCCGCCCTATGTGACGGACGACCCGGCCACGCTGGAGGCGCGCTACGTCTCGCGTGACGTGGTCTATCTGCTGGGCGCGAAGGATACCGATCCCAACCAGCGGGATCTTGACCGCAGTTGTGCCGGGATGGCCGAGGGCCCCTACCGGCTCGCCCGCGGTCACGCTTTCCTGGCCATGCTGCGGGCGCGCCACGGCGAGCTGCCCACGCAGGTTGCGCACGAGGTTCCGGGGGTCGCGCACCAGGGCGCCCGCATGCTCAATTCGGCGTGCGGCCTGGCCGCGCTGTTCGACACGCCGGGATGTGACTGAGCGCCCCGGCGTCGCCTTTGGCGTTGATGCCGCTTATGGCAGTTTCATCCAGGCCGGCACGCGCGGGGTGAGCCGCGCCTCGCCGCACATGAACGGCCCGAAGCTCAGCGCGTCCAGGCGCAGCACCGCGAGCCCCATCGCGCCATGGCCGCTGCGCATGGTGCCGATCTCCAGGCCGTCGCGCCGAACCGGGGTGCCGGGTTCGGGCAGCGGACCATCGATCGCGACGGGCACCAGGCGGCGCTTGACCAGGCCGCGGTACTTGGTGCGGGCGGTCAGCTCCTGCCCCATGTAGCAACCCTTGGACCAGGAAACGCCGTTCAGTTCGTCGAATCCGGCCTCCAGCAGCACCGTCTTGTCCGTCTCCAGGTCGCCGACGTCCGGTAGTCCCAGGGCGATGCGGTGCACGTCCCAGTCCGCTGCCGTGGCGTTGGCGGGCAGCGGCGCCGGGGAAAGAATGCGCCAGCCGGCCTCGGGTAAGCGCGGGTCCGCGGCGGTGATGGTGCCGGGCGGCAGGTCGGGCCTGCCGTCCCAGGCAACATGGACGGACATCTGGTCGGAGGCATCGCGTACCGTCGCCCTGGAGCGGAGACGAAAACGCGACAACCTGGCGATCAGCGTCGGCACATCGGCGCCGACGCAATCGAGCAGCAGCCGATCGCCATCGGCGTGAATGAAGAAATCGGACAGCCACTTGCCCTGCGGGGACAGCAAGGCGGCCCACACCGCGATCCCCGGGGTGGCCCGGGTCACGTCGTTCGACACCAGGCCCTGCAGAAAGGGCACACGATCCTCGCCCGCCACCGCGATCACGCCGCGGTCGGGCAGTTGCGCCAATCGGGTCATCGCACCGAGTTGGGGGCGTCCGGCAGCCCTGGCAAGACATCGTCGCCCGCCGGTGCTATCCAGCCGCCCTCATGGACCGTTTCCCCGCCGAGTCCCCCCCCTGATGTGCGGCATTGCCGGCATCCTGGCCGCCCCGGACGCCGCCCCGCCCGAGGCCGGCATGTTGGACGCCCTGGTCCGGGCGCTCGCCCATCGTGGCCCGGACGGTTCCGGCCATGCCATGGTCGGTCGCATCGCCCTGGTGCACACGCGGCTCGCCATCATCGACCTGGCCGGTGGCGACCAGCCGTTGTTCGCCGGCTCGGCGGCGCTGGTGGGCAACGGCGAGATCTACAACTACCGCGAATTGCGCCAGGAAATGTCCGGCGTGCGCTTCGCCACCGACAGCGACAACGAGCCGCCGCTGCACCTGTGGCTGCGCGAGGGCGCCAGCTTCGCCCACCGCCTGCGCGGCATGTACGCGCTCGCCATCCACGACCGCGCCGCCCGCACGGTAACGCTGGCGCGCGATCCGTTCGGCATCAAGCCGCTCTACACCGCCCAGACCGCCGCCGGCCTGGCCTTCGCCTCGGAGCCGCGGGCGCTGCTGGAGGCCGGCATCGTGCCGCGGGCGCTGCGTGAAGCCGCCCGCGACGAATTGCTGCAGATCCAGTTCACCACCGGTGCCGAAACCATCTTCCAGGGCATCCGCCGCGTGCTGCCCGGCGAAACCCTGGTGTGCGCCGACGGAAGGGTGCTGGAGCACCAGCACATCGCCGCCCTGCCCGAGGCCCGCCGGAGGACATCGACGAGGAGGCGGCAATAGCCCGCCTCGACCGCGCGCTGGAGGAGAGCGTCGACCTGCACCAGCGCAGCGACGTGCCGTACGGCATGTTCCTGTCGGGCGGCATCGATTCCACCGCGGTGCTGACCATGATGGCGCGGCTGAACGCGACGCCGGT
>Ga0181529_10005346_pt1 | contig 13495 bp, 10 predicted proteins | sample PEATcosm2014_Bin_36_FD_119763 | JGI IMG/M metagenome (GOLD analysis project Ga0181529, IMG submission 119763) | Peatland microbial communities from MTU Mesocosm Facility, Houghton, MI, USA - PEATcosm2014_Bin10_30_metaG | ecosystem: Environmental > Terrestrial > Soil > Wetlands > Peat | place... | reverse complement strand
GCGGTCGTCGATGAAACCCTGGACGCCCTCATACCATTGCTGTATCGCGACGACGTGGTTATCGACGGAGGAAACTCCTATTACTGCGATGACCTGAGCCGCGCAGCAAGGCTCCGGCCGAGCGGCATTCACTACCTCGACGTGGGGACGAGCGGTGGAGTCTGGGGCGCGGGGCGCGGCTACTGCCTGATGATCGGTGGCGATGAAGATGCCGTCCGGCGCCTCGACCCGATCTTTGCCACACTGGCACCAGGGATTGAGGAAGCGCCTCGCACACCGGGCCGAGAGAAGACCGGCGGCACGGCCGAGCACGGGTACCTGCACTGCGGACCGAGCGGCGCCGGGCACTTCGTCAAGATGGTCCACAACGGGATCGAGTACGGCTTGATGGGCGCATACGCCGAAGGACTGAACATACTTCGCCACGCAAACATCGGCAAACAACAGCGCGATAAAGACGCTGAGACCGCGCCGCTGCGTCACCCCGAACACTATCAGTATGACCTCAACCTTGCCGACATCGCGGAATTATGGCGCCGCGGCAGTGTCATCTCATCGTGGCTCCTGGATCTGGCTGCCGGTGCGCTCCTCCTGAGCCCTGGACTGGAGAACTTCGAAGGCAGAGTATCGGACTCAGGTGAGGGCCGCTGGACTGTGAATGCAGCCATCGACGAATCTGTTCCGGCTCCCGTCCTGAGCGCCGCGCTGTACCAGCGGTTCGGCTCCCGCGGCGAGGCCGACTTTGCCGACAGGATGCTGTCCGCGCTTCGGTACGCGTTCGGTGGACACGAGGAGAAGGCTGCCGCACCGACAGGGGGTGACTGATGACCGCCTCGCGATCTGATGCGCTCGTGTTCTTCGGCGCCACCGGTGACCTTGCCTACAAGCAGATATTCCCGGCTCTGCAGGCGCTGGTCCGACGAGGTCGCTTCGGCATGCCTATCGTCGGCGTAGCAAGGGCAGGATGGAATACCGAACGGCTCAAGACCCGGGCACAGGAAAGCCTCAAAGAGCACGGTGACTTCAGCCCACCGGCGTTCGAGAAGCTGTGCTCCCAGTTGCAGTACATCGATGGGGACTACGGGAATCCGGCAACCTTCGCAGAGCTCCGCAAGGCGCTTGGGGATGCTAGGCGTCCTCTGCACTATCTGGCGATTCCGCCAGGTCTATTCGCCACCGTCGCGGAAGGACTTGCGACATCGGGCTGCGTCGAGAACGCTCGCGTGGTCGTAGAGAAACCCTTCGGTCGCGATCTCGCCTCCGCTCAGCAGCTGAACCGCACGCTGCATCGGTTCTTCCCCGAGCGAGCCATCTTTCGGATCGATCACTACCTCGGCAAGGAGCCTGTGCAGAACCTCATCTACTTTCGCTTTGCCAACCCGCTGATCGAATCCGGATGGGATAACAGGCAGATCGCAAGCGTGCAGGTCACCATGGCCGAGAGGTTTGGCATCGCGGGCAGAGGCAAGCTCTATGATGAGCTCGGCGCTATACGTGACGTCGTGCAGAACCACATGCTCATGGTGATCGCCTGTCTCACGATGGAATGCCCCGCCGCCAATCATCACGAATCCTGGCGTGATGAGCGCGGGCAGCTTCTCAAGAGCGTGCGGACGCTCGATCCCTCCGATGTCGTTCGCGGCCAGTACAGTGGCTACCGGAGTGAGCCCGGCGTGGCCAGCGACTCCCAGATCGAGACGTTCGCGGCCATTCGATTTCACGTCGACAATGAGCGATGGGACGGCGTCCCGTTTTGTGTTCGTGTGGGCAAGCGCCTTCCCGTCACGGCCACCGAGGTTTTGGTCCGGTTCAAAGGCCCGCTGCGTCCTGTGTTGGACGAAACCGGTCAGGCGCTGCCGGGCCATTGCCGCTTCCGACTCGGTCCCGAAACAGTGCTTGCATTGGACCTTAAGGTGAAGACGCCGGGTGAGCGTATGGTCGGATCGGCGGTCGAGCTAGTAGCCCGCCGTCAACCGCCCGACGAAATGGAGCCTTATGAACGGCTCCTCGGCGATGCTGTCAATGGGGACCCGACCCTCTTCGCGCGAGAGGACTCGACCGAGGAATCCTGGCGCGTTGTGGGCCCAGCCCTCGGCAACGCGATTCCCCTCGTCGAATACGCCCCGGATAGCTGGGGACCGCACGAAGCTGAGCGAATCCTGGCGTCCGAGGGCGGCTGGCACAACCCTGAGCGGACGGAGGCGCACGCATGAGCTCGCCGATAGGAGAATCCATTGGGCCTGAACGCCGGCAGTGCCGACCCGGCAAGAAAACCATAAGCGACCGTCGATTGAAGGCGCTGGTCGCTTATCTCGCAAGCCTGAAATACCCGGGCCGGATGGCGGGCGGAACCGTGAACGGGGCGAATGGCAGTTCCACGAGGATACGGAGGCGATGATGAACGAGATCCTACATGCTACGTTCCGAGAGCCGAACGATGGAGTTAGAGCGGCGAAGGCGATGCTGCATCACGGCGTTCGCCCGGAGGACGTCAATCTCATCCTGCCGGAGTCGAAGGGCGCGGAATCTAAGCGAGCCGACGCCGATCTGAAAACCGCAGCAGCGTCACACGATGCCCGACAGGCGATATTAACGAAATCCGCGCACAAGGCAGTACGCACGGCGACGGCGGAATCCGGCGAGAGCCTTCCCCACCTGCCTTCGCTGCCCGAGCACGGCAAGCCGCGTCACCATGGCGACGTGGACGTTTACGCTCCCCACGCGCCCGGCTATCGCTTCGACGCGTTGGGCGCGGTCATTCCGGATGAGCCGCGGCCGAAGGCTGGCGCCGCACAGGACACGAGCAGCCACGAAATGGCGGCGGACGCAGGGGAACTGGCAGGGTTCGGTCTCGTCGCGGGGATGGCGGCGGCAATGTGTGTTCCTGGAGTCGGCACGATCGCCGGATTAGGGGCGATCGCAGCGGGATTGATGGCGGCCGGTACGGCTGCCGGAGGCATCGCCGGAGGCATATACGGGTACCTGAGGGACTACGGCGTTCCGCATCACGCCGCAAAGGCGATCAGCGATCACCTCGCTGCCGGTAGAGCGACTTTGAGCGTCGAGATGTCCGGCACGGTTACTGAGGCCGAGATCATGAGATTGATTAAGGAGAATGGCGGCCAGTTGATTAGGCAGGCGTAGAGACGGCTCGAAGGCCAGATGTATGGCAGACCGCCTTAGTGTCGGATCATCCGGGGATGCGCGACTGGCTCGGCATTCTCGGATGCAGGAACGACCTGATGGATCGCATCGCGTCGAGGATCGGCGCGCTCAAGATAACCCGTTGAGTCCGACACCCGGTACGGGGCGACTCAGGCGCCCCTCGCGATCGACAGTCGGTCGCGGCTCAGTTTCGAACTGAAAGCGACATGGGCATGAAGATAAGTCCTCTTGCCGGGAAGCCTGCGGAGCCGGAGACGTTGGTCAATGTGCCGAGGCTCGTCACGGCATACTACACCGATGCGCCGGACCCCGCTGTTCCCGCGCAGCGCGTATCGTTCGGCACGTCCGGACACCGCGGTTCGGCTTTCGACAGGTCCTTCAATGAAAACCACATCCTTGCGATTACGCAGGCGATCTGCAATTATCGAAAGCAAGTGGGAACTGATGGCCCGCTATTCCTTGGATTCGACACCCACGCCCTTTCGATCCCGGCCAACGCAACCGCGCTTGAGGTGCTTGCGGCGAACGGTGTGGATGTGATGGTCGCCGAAGGAGACGAATACACGCCGACGCCGGTGATCTCTCATGCGATCCTGACGCACAATCGTGGCAAGAAGACCGGCCTGGCCGACGGCATCGTCATCACGCCCTCCCATAATCCGCCCCGAACCGGCGGCTTCAAGTACAACCCGACCAGTGGCGGCCCGGCGGACACCGTTGTCACCGATTGGATCGAAAAAAGGGCCAACGAGCTCCTTGCATCCGCGCTGGACGGCGTGTCGCGAGTTCCGCTTGCCAGGGCGCTTAGCGCCTCCACGACGCACCGGCGCGACTTTCTTGGCGCCTACGTCGTCGATCTCGCCGGCGTGATCGAAATGGACGTCATCCGCGGCGCTATGCTGAGCATGGGCGTCGATCCGCTCGGAGGCGCCGGCGTCCACTATTGGGGACGGATCGCCGAGCGGTACGGCTTGGACCTCACGGTTGTCAACAAGGCGGTCGACCCGACCTTTCGGTTCATGACGGTGGATTGGGACGGCCAGATACGGATGGATCCCTCCTCGCCCTACGCGATGCAGAGGCTGATCGACATCAAGGACCGCTTCGACCTTTCGTTCGCCTGCGACACGGACCATGACCGGCACGGAATCGTGACCAGGAGCACCGGGTTGCTGCCGCCCAACCACTACCTTTCCGTCGTCGTCTCCTATCTCTTCAAACACCGGCCGAAGTGGAACGAGCATGCGGCCGTCGGCAAGACGGTGGTGACCAGCCAGATGTTGGATCGCGTCACGGCGAAGCTTGGCCGCAAGCTATACGAGGTGCCGGTAGGCTTTAAGTGGTTCGTCGACGGTCTGCTCGATGGGTCGCTTGGCTTCGGAGGCGAAGAGAGCGCCGGGGCCTCCTTTGCTCGTCTCGATGGCAGCGTCTGGACGACGGATAAGGACGGAATTGTCCCGGCTCTGTTGGCGGCGGAGATCACAGCGCGCATCGGCCGGGATCCGGGCGAAATCTACCACGACCTTACGAGCGAGTTCGGCGAGCCGCTGTACGATCGCGTCGAGGCGCCGGCAACGCCCGAGCAGAGGGCGCAATTGGCAAGACTATCACCGCAGCATGTCAAGTTGAAAGAGCTGGCGGGCGAAGAGGTCCTGACCATTCTCACCAATGCACCGGGCAACGGGGCTCCCATCGGCGGCTTGAAAGCGGTGACCAGGAGCGGGTGGTTCGCGGCGCGCCCCTCGGGAACAGAGGCTATCTACAAGGTCTACGCAGAGAGCTTCCGCGGAGCGGAGCACCTGCGCCGGATACTGGCGGAAGCGCAGACAATTGTAGGCGACGCTTTGGCGGCGCCTAAGGAGAAACCATGAACGAACCGTCGCGAGCCGTTCACCCGATTTACGGCCTGCTGCCCACGGAAATCGAGGGATTCGACTCCCTGGCGGAGCTGGCTCTGAATGTGCGCTGGTCGTGGAACCACGCTACCGACAGACTGTGGAAAGAGCTCGATCCCGACATCTGGGAGCTCACGCATAACCCCTGGATTGTCGTGCAGTCCGTTTCGCGGGACCGGATCGAGCGTAAGCTGGCCGATCCCGCCTTTCGCAAGGACGTCGATGATCTGGTGCAGAGGCGTCGGAAAGCGATAGAGGCGCCCGCGTGGTTCCAGCAAAACCACTCCCAGGACGCCCTTACCTGCGCCGCCTACTTCAGCATGGAATATATGTTGAGCGAAGCTCTGCCCATCTACTCGGGAGGGCTTGGCAACGTCGCCGGAGATCAGCTCGAAGCAGATAGCGATCTCGGTGTGCCTGTGGTCGGGGTCGGATTGCTGTATCAGCAAGGCTACTTTCGCCAGGTGATCGATAAGGCCGGAGAGCAGGAGGCGCTGTACCCGTTCAACGACCCCGGACAATTGCCGATTACGCCGCTGCGCCGCCCGGACGGCGAATGGCTGCGGCTGGAGGTGGCCTTGCCCGGTTACACGCTGTGGCTGCGCACCTGGCAGGTCCAGGTCGGCAGAGTGAAGCTCTACCTGATGGACAGCAATGACCCGGCAAACTTTCCCGCGCGTAGAGGCATTACCAGTGTGCTGTATGGAGGCGGGCAGGAACTGCGCCTCCAGCAAGAGCTGGCCCTCGGGATTGGCGGTTGGCGGCTGCTCCAGGCGCTCGACATCCACCCGGAAGTGTGTCACCTGAACGAGGGGCATGCGGCTTTTGCCGTGCTGGAGCGGGCCTACGACTTCATGCAGGCGAGCGGGCAGCCATTCGACGTTGCGCTGGCCGTTACGCGCGCGGGCAACCTCTTCACAACCCACACAGCGGTGGCAGCCGGCTTCGATCGGTTCGCCCCGGACCTCATCGACCAGTACCTCGGACGCTATGCTGAACAGAGACTCGGCATACCACTTCAGGATCTCCTCGCCCTGGGGCGTCAGAACCCGGACGACTCGTCGGAGAGTTTCAACATGGCCTATCTGGCCATTCGCGGCAGCGGGTCGGTCAACGGCGTAAGTCGTCTGCACGGCAAGGTCAGCCGTCACCTGTTCGCGCCTCTCTATTCTCGCTGGCCGGAGGATGAGGTTCCGGTCGGACACGTGACCAACGGTGTTCACATGCCGGGCTGGGATTCCGCTGCGTCGGACGATCTCTGGACCAAAGCGTGTGGAAAGAACCGCTGGCTGGGGGCGACGGAAACTCTCGGGCAGGACATTCGCAATATCCCGGATTCCTGCCTTTGGGATTATCGAAGCGCCGCGAGGGAATCGCTGGTTCGGTATACCCGCCAGCAGTTGTCCATGCGGCTTGCCGCCTCCGGCGCCCAGGCCGAATCGGTCGAAGCGGCAAGGCATCTGCTCGACCCGAACGCGTTGACGCTGGGCTTTGCGCGCCGCTTCGCGACCTACAAGAGGCCGAACCTGCTGCTGCACGATCCGGAACGGCTGATGCGCCTTTTGAGCAATCCTGAGCGTCCGGTACAGCTCATCATCGCGGGCAAGGCCCATCCGGAGGACCGTCCTGGGCAGGACCTGATCCGGGAATGGATCCAGTTCATTCGCAGGCCGGAAAGTCGGCCCCATATCGTATTCCTGAGCGATTACGACATGCTGCTGGCGGAGCGCCTTGTGCAGGGAATGGATGTCTGGATCAACACGCCGCGCCGGCCCTGGGAGGCGTGCGGAACGAGCGGCATGAAGGTGCTCGTCAACGGAGGCATCAACCTCTCGGAGCTCGATGGCTGGTGGGCTGAAGCGTACTCGCCGGAGGTCGGATGGGCACTCGGGGACGGCCAGGAGCACGGCGACGATCCGGCCTGGGACGCAGCGGAAGCCGAATCGCTTTACGACCTGCTCGAGCGGGAGGTCGTACCTGAATTCTATTCCCGAGAGGAGAACGGCATTCCCGCTGCCTGGGTCAAGCGGATGCGAGAGAGCATGGCGCAGCTCACGCCGCGCTTCTCCGCCAATCGCACGGTGCGCGAATACACCCAGCACCACTACCTCCCGGCTGCCGCAGCCTACCGCAAGCGCGCTGCAAACAAGGGGGCGATCGGAAAGCAGATGGTCGATTGGCAGCACAGTCTCGACCAGGAATGGCCCATGCTGCACTTCGGCGAGGTTCGGGTCGACACCCGGCAAGAGCAGCACGTGTTCGAGGTACAGGTCTGCCTCAACAACCTCGATCCTGACGCGGTGCGGGTAGAGCTCTACGCGGACGGCGAAATGGGCGACGCTCCGGTGCGGCAGGAGATGAAACGCGTTGGCCGGCTGGCCGGCGATTCCGGACCCTTTGTATACACCGCTGCCGTTTGCGCAACCCGCCCGCCGGCGCAGTTTACGGCCAGGGTGATACCGTGCTTCGAAGGCGCGGCGGTCCCGCTGGAGGAGGCGCGAATTCTATGGCAGCGATAATGGAATCGGCACAAGAAGAGGCTACTAACGGAGCGAGCCCGATTACCTGCTTGTTTGTGGATATCGGCGAGGTCCTTCTCACCGACGGCTGGGATCATAACGCCCGCAAACTGGCGGCCGAGACATTCAAGTTGGATCGGGCAGAAATGGAATCCCGGCACCGCCTGACCTTCGATACATACGAGGAGGGCAAGCTCACGCTGGAAGACTATCTGGGCCATGTGGTCTTCTGCGAGGATCGACCGTTCACGCGCGCAGAGTTCTGGCGGTTCATGTGCGCTCAATCGAAACCCTACCCTGAGATGATCCAGTTGGTCAAGCAGCTTAAGGCGCGACATGGGCTGAAGGTCGCCGTAGTCAGCAATGAAGCGCGCGAGCTGAACGCGTATCGGATCAAGACATTCGAGCTGGACAGGGTCGTGGATTCTTTCATCTCGTCCTGCTTCGTCCACATTCGCAAGCCCGACCCGGACATTTTTCGGCTTGCGATGGACATCACACAGACCCCGGCCGAGCAGGCAGTGTTCATCGACGACATGCCGATGTTCGTCCAGATCGCGGAGAGCCTGGGCATCCGGAGCATTCACCATACGGACTACAGATCTACGTGCGTGAAACTGGCTTCATTTGGATTGCGCCATGATGGCGGAGACGTACATGAAACCTGCTAACACGCAGATCCTGACCATCAATGGCGGGTCGTCAAGCATCAAGTTCGCCCTCTTTGAGGCCGGTGACTCGCTTCGACGGATTCTGGACGGCGGGATTGAGCGGATTGGGTCGCCGGAGGCCGCTTTGTCGGTAAAAGGCGTGAACCCGGCGGACAACTACTCACGGCTAGTGACGGCGCCGGATCACGCGGCAGCGGTCGAGACTCTCATGGACTGGATCGAGGAACGCAGCGGGCGTGATGCCCTGGCCGCGGTGGGGCATCGCGTGGTGAACGGCGGGCCGAAATACAGCCAGCCGCAGCGAATCACGGCGGAAATGTTGGAGGAGTTACACCGCCTCAGTCCATTCGACGAAGAGCATCTGCCGGAGGAGATCCAGTTGACCGACGCGTTTCATCGCCGATTTCCTGACCTGCTCCAGGTGGCGTGTTTCGACACGGCATTTCATCATGACATGCCGCGAGTAGCCCGGTTGTTGCCGATTCCCCGTCGGTACGAGGCGCTGGGAGTGCGACGGTACGGGTTTCACGGGTTGTCGTATGCGTTTCTCATGGAAGAACTGGCCCGTGTTGCCGGAGCGGAAGCGGCCGAGGGTCGGGTTATTCTCGCCCACCTTGGCAGTGGCGCGAGCCTGGCGGCGGTGCATCACGGCAAATCCATGGACACGAGCATGAGCTTTACTCCGACAGCCGGAGTGCCGATGAGCACGCGCTCCGGCGACCTCGATCCCGGACTGCTCTGGTATCTGGCGCGCACGGAACAGATGTGCGCGAAGCAATTCAACGAGATGGTCAACTTCCACTCCGGACTGCTCGGCGTGTCGGAAACCAGTGGTGACATGCGCGATTTGCTCGGCCATGAAAAGCAGGACGTGCGGGCGGCGGAAGCGGTCGCGCTGTTTTGCTACCAGGTCAAGAAATGGATCGGTGCATTCGCAGCGGCGTTGCGCGGACTGGACACACTGGTGTTCGCAGGCGGCATCGGAGAGAATGCGCCCGTAGTCCGCGCCCGCATTTGCGAAGGACTGGAGTTCCTTGGGATCGATCTCGAAGAACAGCGAAACGCGGCGAATGAGGGAGTGATTTCTACGGCGACCAGCCGGGCGGCGGTCCGCGTGATTCGCACGGATGAGGAGCTTATGATCGCGCAGTTGGTCGAGCGCGTTATCAGCTCTGGCGGACAGAAGGAGAAGTGAACCATGAACACCACGAAAGCAATGACTCGTCAACACGTTGACGCGCCCCATCAATCCCGCGACACGGTAAGCACGACGGAAACAACAACGCTTTCCCCGGAATTGCTCGGTAAGATGGATGCCTACTGGCGAGCCGCCAATTATCTGTCCGTCGGGCAGATCTACCTCTACGACAACCCGCTGCTGCGCGAGCCGCTGAAGCTATCGCACGTGAAGCCACTCGTGGTCGGACATTGGGGCACGACGCCGGGCCAGAACTTCATCTACCTGCATCTGAACCGCGTCATCAAGAAGCACGACCTGAATATGTTCTACATCGCCGGTCCCGGGCACGGCGGTCCCGCGCTGGTGGCCAATACCTATCTGGAGGGCACGTACAGCGAGATCTATCCGAATGTCAGCCAGGACGAAGCCGGGCTGAAAGAGCTGTTCAAGCAGTTCTCGTTCCCTGGCGGGATCTCCAGCCATGTTGCGCCGACAACCCCGGGGTCGATTCACGAAGGCGGTGAGCTCGGCTACTCGCTCAGCCATGCCTTCGGAGCCGCGTTCGACAATCCCGATCTGATCGTCGCCTGCATTATCGGCGACGGCGAAGCGGAAACGGGTCCCCTGGCGACCTCCTGGCAGTCCAACAAGCTACTCGATCCGATTACCGACGGCGCGGTGCTGCCGATCCTGCACCTTAACGGTTACAAGATCAGCAATCCGACCGTGCTGGCCCGCATCGAGCCCGATGAGCTGGAGCAGTTCCTGCGAGGCTGCGGCTGGACACCCTACTTTGTGGAGGGCGACGATCCGCGTACGATGCACGAGCTCATGGCCTCCACCATGGAGAGGGTCGTCGAAGAGATCCGGAACATCCAGGACGCCGCGAGGACAAAGAACGACTGTTCCAGACCGCGCTGGCCTATGATCGTCCTCAGTTCGCCAAAGGGCTGGACGGGGCCGAAGGTCGTCGACGGCCTTCAGATAGAGGGTACGTTCCGAGCGCATCAGGTACCGCTCCTCGTAGATACCGATCATCCGGATCACGTCAAGCTGCTCGAGGATTGGATGAAGAGCTACAAGGCGGAGGAGCTATTCGATGAACACGGCCGTCTAATTCCGGAGCTGGCGGAGCTGGCGCCGGAGGGCGACCGGCGGATGGGCGCCAATCCGCACGCGAACGGCGGAATCCTGCTGCGCGACCTGCGCATGCCGGACTTTCGCCTTCACGCGGTCGCCGTATCCTCGCCCGGCGCCGTGGACGGCCAGGATACGCTCGTGCTGGGCAAGTTCCTGCGCGACGTGGCCAGGCTGAATCAGGATCAGCGCAACTTCCGGGTATTCGGTCCGGACGAGACGCTCTCTAACCTTCTCGGCGCCGTTTTCGAGGTCACCGCCCGCCAGTGGGACGCACGTGCAGAGACGAACGACGAGTTCCTCGCGCCCTCCGGGCGCGTTCTGGACTCGATGCTGAGCGAGCATCAGTGCGAGGGTTGGCTGGAAGGGTATCTGCTGACCGGAAGGCACGGCCTGTTCAACAGCTACGAGGCTTTCATCCGCATCGTCGACTCGATGTTCAGCCAGCACGCCAAATGGCTGAAGGTTACGCGGCAACTTCCCTGGCGGCGCAGCATCTCGTCGCTGAACTACCTCCTGGCCTCTCACGTATGGCAGCAGGACCACAACGGCTTCACGCACCAGGATCCCGGATTCCTCGACCATGTCGTCAATAAGAAGGCCGATGTCGTCCGCATCTACCTTCCGCCGGATGCCAATTGCCTCCTCTCGGTTTTCGATCACTGCCTCCGCAGCCGGGATTACGTCAACGTGGTGGTCGCCGGCAAACATCCGCTGCCTCAGTGGCTGACCATGGACGCCGCGATCGTGCATTGCACGGAGGGCATCGGCATCTGGCAGTGGGCCGGCAACGACGAGGGTTGCGAGCCGGACGTGGTGATGGCGTGCTGCGGAGACACGCCAACGCTGGAGGTGCTCGCAGCCGTTTCCATCCTGCGCGAGCATCTGCCCGATCTAAGAATCCGGGTCATCAATGTCGTCGACCTGATGAAACTGCAGCCTCAGAGCGAGCACCCGCACGGATTGAGCGAAACGGATTACGACTCGCTGTTCACCAGAGACAAGCATGTCATCTTCGGCTTTCATGGCTACCCCTGGCTCATCCATCGCCTGACCTATCGCCGAACGAACCGCAACCTCCACGTCCGCGGCTACAAAGAAGAGGGCACGATCACGACGCCGTTCGACATGAGAGTGCAGAACGACCTGGATCGGTTCCACCTGGTGGGAGACGTGGTCGATCGCGTGCCGCATCTGGGCAGCAAGGGCGCCTACCTGAAGCAGATGGTTCAGGACAAGCTCATCGAGCACAAGCGGTACATCGACGAGCACGGCCAGGATCTGCCGGAGATTCGCGACTGGAAATGGAGCGGCGATACAAAGTGAACGCAGAGAACGGCCGACGCGACTGTGATGTGTCTCCGGCGAGGCGTTCCCGCCGCCGTTGCTGCGGTTGCGTTCTTTTCGGGCTGCGCGCCGTGGCGAATATCGGCCCGCGTTGGAGCGAATGGCTGAATCGCTGCCCGGCTCTTCGCTCGGTGGAACATGATGCGACCCGAACGCATTCGGGAACCGCAAGCGCCGCACCTACAGGCAGTAGCTCGCGGGCCGTTCAGCCCGAAGGCCCAATCGATGCCAGAGATGGATGAACATATGGCGAAGCTGACCATCGCGGAGGCGGCGATTCGCCGTTCAATAGCGAGGAGACACAGATACGCTTCGGCCGATAGCTGGCTCGGGGCGGCGGTTCTTGGCTCGAACGATGGGCTGGAGAGCGTGTTCGGGTTGGTCCTGGGCGTGGCGGCAGGCTCCGGAGGGAACCGCCACGTCGTTCTGCTGGCCGCGCTCTCCGAGGTGATCCCTGCTGCGATGTCGATGGGTTCGGGCGAACTGCTGGAAGCGCTGACGCGCCGCGAACAGGGAAGCAGAACGGAACGGCCGGCGCTGGCCAGCGTGGCGTGCGGGCTCTCTACGGGGATCGGCGGAGTGATACCGGCGCTGCCGTTCTTCTTCTCGGAGGGCCGCCCGGCGGTCATTATGGCAGCGGCGGTGACGCTCGCTTGCATGTTCGGCGTCGGCGCAGCAAAATGCGCCGTTACCGGCCGGGTCTGGTGGCTCTCTGGTCTTCAGATGGCAGCCATCGGCGTGGCGACCGGCGTCGTGACCTACGCCGTTATGAGCACGGGAGTTGTGAGAAGAATCGTAGGACGGTAACGGTGACATACGGTGACGGGGAGCATGCGAAGACCGACTTCGATTCCAACCCAAAGCCCGTCATCCAGACGTGGTCGCCTGGTAGTTTGGCCAACGCGCCGATTGGACCTGCGCGCCGCGGCAGCGATAATCGGATCGACACGAAAGGAACAAGGGACAATGCAAGCCGCTCAACTGAGTAGCAAAGACGCCGATACAATGAGGCGGATCTTCCGCCATCCTGCATCGCATAACCTGGAATGGCGCGACGTTACCGCGTTAATCGAGCACCTGGGTACCGTTGAGGAGGTGGAGAACAGACATCTCACCTTCACGGTGAATGGCGCTACGCAATCTTTCCGGCGTACGTCGGAAAAAGACGTCTCCGAAGTCGAGCAGGTACTCGACCTTCGACGCTTTCTTGAACGCGCCGGGATCGGGACGAACGCTGTCGTGAAGTGCGTCCCGGGTCTTCGGCTGGTCGGCGTCATCAACCAGCAGGAGGCTCTGATCTTCAGGACCGAGGACAGAGGGGCAATCCCCGTGCGTATCCATCCGCACGACCCCCATAGAGTGTTGCATCACCTGGACCATACGGAAGGTGGCGACAGGGCGGCGCAATCGCATGAGAATGCCACCTACTATGAGGCGATTGCCGAAGCGCTTGCCGGAGCGGACGAGGTGCTTCTCATGGGGAACGGGACCGGTGGAAGCAACGCGATGATCCACCTGAAGGAGTTTCTTCAGGAGCACCACCCGCAAATCGCGAGCAGGCTCGTCGGCGCGATCAAACTG
>Ga0181529_10005345_pt1 | contig 13497 bp, 10 predicted proteins | sample PEATcosm2014_Bin_36_FD_119763 | JGI IMG/M metagenome (GOLD analysis project Ga0181529, IMG submission 119763) | Peatland microbial communities from MTU Mesocosm Facility, Houghton, MI, USA - PEATcosm2014_Bin10_30_metaG | ecosystem: Environmental > Terrestrial > Soil > Wetlands > Peat | place... | reverse complement strand
GTGCTGCTCAAGCGCGGCAAGCGTTGGGCGCCCTTCCGCTCCGTGGCCAGTTGGTATCTGTGGCGCGCCTGCGATCTGGCTAAGGCCACAGCCCCGGCCAGCCGATAACCTCTACAATGGTCGAAGACGCGGCTCACAAGCAAAGGGACAGGCAAGCATGGCGGCAAACAAGCGATTCATCTGCATTCACGGGCATTTTTATCAGCCGCCGCGCGAGAATCCATGGCTGGAGACGGTGGAGACACAAGACACCGCCGCGCCCTATCACGACTGGAATGAGCGCATTTGCGCGGAGTGCTACTCGACCAACGGCGCGGCGCGCATCGTCAATAACAAGAACAAGATCACGCGCATCGTCAATAACTATGCGCGCATCAGCTTCAACTTCGGCCCTACTCTGCTGAGCTGGCTGATGGAGAACGCCCCGCGCACCTATCGCATGATTTTGGACGGCGAGCGGCGCAGCCGCAAATCTTTCGGTGGCCATAGTTCGGCCATGGCCCAGGTCTACAATCATATTATTTTGCCGCTTGCCAATCGCCGCGACCGCATCACGCAGATCCGCTGGGGCATCGCCGATTATCAGCACCACTACGGCGTTCTGCCCGAGGGGATGTGGCTGGCTGAAGCCGCCGCTGACAACGAATCGCTCGAACTGATGGCCCAGCATGGCATCAAATTCACCGTGCTCGCACCGCACCAGTGCAAGCGATTTCGCAGCTTGAAAGACGGCGGAAACTGGACCGAGACACCCAACTCGAGCGTGGACACCACTCATCCCTATCTGGTTCGGTTCGCTTCAGGCGCATCCATCGCTGTCTTTTTCTACGACGGCCCCGCCTCGCGCGCCATCGCCTTCGAAGGGCTGCTCAACTCCGGTGAGGCCCTCAGTGGTCGACTCAAGTCCGGCTTTGAGTACAACTCAAGCCCGCAATTAGTGCATGTGGCCACCGACGGAGAGTCGTACGGCCACCACCACAAGTACGGCGAAATGGCGCTGGCCTATGCGCTCAAGCTGCTGGAAGAAGATCCCACTGTCAATCTGACCAACTACGGCTGCTTTCTAGAGCAGTTTCCGCCCGAGTTTGAGGCCGAAATCGTTGAAAATACCTCCTGGAGCTGCATTCATGGCGTCGAGCGCTGGCGCTCCGATTGCGGCTGCAACGGCGGTCACGGAGGCTGGAATCAGGCCTGGCGCACTCCGCTGCGGCTCGCGCTGAATGAGCTGCGCGATGCTCTGATCCCGCTCACGGAAGCTGCCGGCGCACAGCTCTTCAAGGATGTTTGGGAGGCCCGCGACGAATATATCGAGGCTGTCCTCGATCACAGTCCGCAAACCGTGGAACGCTTCTTCCGTAAACATCAACTCCACCCACTCTCTGTGCTGGAGCGCGTAACCGCCTTGCAATTGATGGAGATGCAGCGCCATACTCAGCTCATGTACACCAGTTGTGGCTGGTTTTTTGATGACCTTTCCGGCATCGAAACCGTGCAGATCATCGCCTATGCAGCGCGCGTGCTGCAACTGGCGCAGGAGATCTTTGGAGAGCAAGCTGCCCCGCTGGAGCCGGCCTTTCGCCTGCGACTGACCGAGGCGCACTCCAACGTGGCCGCGGCCGGCGACGGCGAGAAGATTTACCTTGAACAAGTAGCCACCAAACTGTTGGGATTGGAGCAGGTGGCCGCGCACTACGCCATCAGCTCGATCTTTTCCTCCTATGCCGAGGAGACCGACCTTTTTTGCTATCGCGTATGGCGCAACTCCTACGATCTGTATAGCTCCGGCCGCGGTCGGCTGGCCTTGGGGCGAGTCAAGATTGTCAGCGCCATCACCGGCAAGCAGAAGAGCTTCTCCTTTGCCGTGCTCCACTTTGGCGATCAAAACATTACCGCCGCGGTCAAGGCCTACGAGCCGGAGGATGCAGCAGCCTTTGAAGCCTTTGCCAAGCAGGCCGCCGACCGCGTTCAGCACGCGGACTTTCCTGATGTAATTCGCCTGTTGGACCGCTACTACGGCCACATCGACTACTCCTTGACCTCGCTCTTCACCGACGAGCAGCGCCGCATCGTGCAACTGATCCTGACTTCAACGCTCTCCGACATCGAAAACTCCCTGACCGCCATCTACCAGGACCACGCCAGTCTCTTGCACTATCTCTCTCAGGCCGGATTGCCCAAGCCGCCGGCGCTCACCCTGGCCGCAGGCTTCGCCATCAATGCAGGCCTGCGCCGCGCTCTTGAAGCCGAACCCATCGACCAGCCGCAGTTGCGCTCTTTCCTCTCGCTGGCCAAAGCCGATCAGGTTCCCCTCGAAACGGCTACGCTCTCCTTCCTTGCCGACGGCCGCATGAAGCGCGCCATGATCGATCTGCAAATGTCCTCCGGCTCGCTGGAGGCGCTGGACCGCGCCCTTGCCATGGGCCGCCTGCTCGCCGAACTGCCCTTCGAGCTGAACCTCTGGCAGGCGCAGAATATCTGGTACGAGATTCTTCGCACCTCCAGCTACGGACTCACCGCGCTAGAAGCTGAAGACCGTCCCCACTGGGAGATGAACTTCAGCGAACTGGGTACTTGCCTCTCGATTGACACAGCATCCATCAACCATCAAAATCCGGCAGCAGCGACGACCGGGGACTAAATGGTATTTCCTATGGTAAAATACCATTATGAATACCATTGTGGAGATCGACAAAGCCGGTCGCATCGTGGTTCCCAAAAAACTGCGTGACGATCTGCATCTGATTCCCGGCACTCGCCTTCGCATTGAACGCAGCGGAGAGCGGCTAATGCTGATGCCAAGTTCTCCGGCCGCGCGACTGGTTATCGAAGACGGCCTTCCGTTGATCTATCCTGGCGACTCTTCCACTTCCTCCATCCTTACCAGCGAAATGGTGAGAGAGGCCATCGAGCAAGGCCGCAACGATCGCGAGCAGCGAATTCTTTTGACCGATGAGGATTTGGCCGTTGAGCAGACTGCGGCTTGGAATGAGGGCGCGGCGTGATCTTTCTGGACACATCGGTCCTGGTCGCCATCGCTCAGGTTAGCCACGAGCGCCACAGACCCAGCCGCGAATTATGGAAGCAATGCTCTTGGCAAACCACAGCCATCAGCACGCACACCATCGCCGAACTCTACAACACTCTCTCTGCCATGCCTCCCGCCATGCGCCTGGCGCCACGCGATGCGGCGCTCGCCGTGGAAACATTTCTCCAGCGCCTTACCATGGTCACGCTGACTGCCGACGAATATAAGGAGACAATCCACCGCACGGCGAACCTTGGCCGCTCCGGCGGTATCATCTATGACGCGCTGCACATGGCCTGCGCCCGCAAGATCGAAGCCGAGCGCATCTACACCTGGAACGTAAAGCACTTCCAAATGGTAGCGCCCGATCTGGCCGAGCGCATCGTGACGCCGTAGTGATCGGCCTCAAAGGGTTGTTCTATCTAATTCCCGAATTCTGGCTTCGCATCCAGACCCAGAGCGACCAGTGGTCGACTCCCAGAAGAAGCGCAAAAAGGCTAAGCCGCTGGCCGTAAACGCAGCGGCATTTCCGGTTCATTGAAACCGGTATCATTTCATCCCCCGGGGTGCATTCCCTTTTTGTTCGACTTTATACGCGAGATTTACCGCGTTGCGGAATGTCTGTTTTCTTTCATGCAATCAATTTGCTACTCTCGCGCGGCGATGCCCAGCGCCTTCATCTTGCGATAGAGGTGGCTGCGCTCCAGGCCCAGCAGCTCGGCGGCGTGGCTCATGTTGTTGCGGGCTTCGTCGATCTTTTTCAGAATGAACTCACGTTCGTAGGCGTCGCGCGCCTGTTGCAGCGTGGAGAACTCTTCCGTCGAGCGCGTGCCGGCTTTGTGGGTGAGCGGCGGCAGATGCTTGCGCTCGATGCGCAGAGCGCGGGGATTGAGGATCATCACCCGCTCAATCACATTCTTCAGTTCGCGTACGTTTCCCGGCCAATGGTAGGCGGCCAGCGTCTCCAGCGCCTCCTCACCGACCTCCATGCGCGGACGGCCGTACTGGCGGCCAAATTCGGCCAGAAACTCGCGCACCAGAGGCGGAATATCCTGCTTGCGCTCACGCAGCGGCGGCACAAAAAACGGCACCACATTGAGCCGGTAGAAGAGGTCCTCGCGGAAGTTTCCCTTGGCAATCTCTTCTTCCAAATCCTTGTTGGTGGAGGCGATCAGGCGCACATCCACGCGGATGGGCTGCGTGCCGCCAACCGGCGTGAATTGCTGATCGTCAAGCGCCGAGAGCACCTTGGACTGCGTCTTGAGGCTCATGTCGCCCACTTCATCCAGGAAGAGCGTTCCGCCGTCGGCGCGCTCCAGCGTGCCGCGTTGCTCGGCCAGACCGCCGGGTTGAACGCCGTGCCGATAGCCGAAGAGCTCGCCCTCAATGTGCGCTTCGGGGATGGCGGCGCAGTTCAGCTCGACAAAGATCTGGTCGCGGCGCAGGCTCTCGGCGTGGATGGCTCGGGCGATCAACTCTTTGCCGGTGCCCGATTCGCCGTAGATAAGCACGCGACCGTTGGTGGGAGCCATCAGGCGAATCTGCTGTCGCAGCGCCTTGACCGGCACGCTTTCTCCGGTGAGCGCCGAGGCTACACTAAATTGGCGTTTGAATTCCAGGTTTTCTGAGCGCAGGCGGCGCGCTTCCACGGCGTTTTTAAGCACGATCAGCGTGCGCTCCAGCGAGAGCGGCTTCTCCAGAAAGTCGTATGCCCCTAGCTTGGTGGCTTTAACGGCAGTCTCGATAGAGCCGTGGCCGCTGATAATGACCACCTCCGGGCGGGTGTCGGAGGCTTGGAGGTGAATGTCGCCAAGCACGTCCAGGCCGTCACGGTCCGGCAGCCAGATGTCCAACAGCACCACGTCGTAGGGCGCATCTTCCAGCATCACCAGCGCCTCAGAGGCGTTGGCCGCGCAGGCCACACCGTACCCCTCCTCGCGCAGAATCTCTTCGAGAGAGGAGCGGATCTCGGCTTCGTCGTCCACCACCAGAATGTGATTCATCCGTGCGATTCTCTCAGCACCCGCGGTGCGGCCAGAGGCTCGCTTGCCGCTCGCAGGGGCTGTATTCCGGGAGCAAAATAGCCCCCCATTCATTTTGCCTCAATTTCTGAACGATCGAAGTCATGCGCGTGCAAAAGATCAACTTATCCAGAGACTATATCACGGACATCACCACTGACCGATTCAGGCTGCTCCTCGGCTTGCTGCAGCGGCTCCATAATGGGCAGCCGCAGCAGGAAGCGCGCGCCTTTAGGCGAATTGGCCTCGGCGCTCAGGCTGCCGCCGTGCTCCTGAACGATCTTGGCGGCGATGGAGAGCCCGAGGCCGGTGCCGCGCTGCTTGGTCGAGTAGAAGGGCAAAAAGAGCCGCTCGCGGATTTCGTCGGTGAGGCCAGTGCCGGTGTCGGAGATTTGGACCTCGACCGACGAACCGTCTTCGCTGAGCGTGGTTTGCACTCCCAGCACGCGCAGCAGGCTGCCGTGCATGGCCTCGGCCGCGTTGTCGATCAGGTTGGCCAGGGCACGACGGATGGCATCCGGATCGGCGAGCACCAGGGGCAGATCCGGCGTCAGGATTCGCTCGATGGTGATGCCGTCCAGGCGGCCTGCGAAGAGAGCCAGAGCCGCATCCACAACTTGGTTCATATCGCAGGCGCGCGGCTGCGAGGCTGGGAACTGGGCCAGCGCGGAGAACTGGTCAACCAAGGTACGCAGCGTGCCGACGCAGCCCAGAATCACCTCACTGCATTTGCGAATGACGGCGGGTGAATCGGGCTGTCCGCGATCCAGATGGCGACCGATGCGCTCAGCGGAGAGAGCGATGGGAGTAAGCGGATTCTTGATTTCGTGCGCTACCCGCTGCGCAACCTCCTTCCAGGCCAACTGCCGTTGGGCGCGCAGCAACTCGGTGGTATCCTCGACCACCAGCACCGTTCCGGGGCGTCCGCGAGTCTGCTCGAAGCGGGCTGCGGTGATGGCCAAATGCAAGATGCGTCCGCCGGAATGGAATTCAATCTCGGTGAAGGCCAGGCCCATTCGACGACCGCGGCGAATCACGCCGGTGAGGTCGTCGGCGCAATCTGCGGGAAAGAGGGTTTCAATCTTTTCGCCGCCCAGCCCGAAGTCCACCTGACGCCCCAGCAGCGCAGCGAAGGCTCGATTGGATTGCAGGACGGTCCCACGGCCATCGAGCGTCACCACGCCTGAAGGAATAGTCTCGACGATTGTTTCCAGCTCCCGGCGGCGCTCTTCAATGGCCAGGTTGGCCGCCGTCAATTGCGCGCTGGAACTCTCGGCCAACTGACGGCTGGTGTCCAGGTCGGCGGCCATGGCGTTGAATGCGCGCACCAATTCGCCCATCTCGCCGGTGGCGATCAGATCCACGCGATGGTTATATTTGCCGGTGGCGATCTCGGCCATGGCCACTGCCAAACCCTCTACGGGGCGGGTAATCTGGCGTGAGAGAAAGCGCGCCACCCACACGCCCATGAAGATGACCAGCACAGTGATGACTACCAGAGTAAGAAAGAGGATGTTGCGAATCCATTTGCGTTTGCGGAAGAGCTCCAGATAAGTGGCTGATCCGGAACGGATGCGCATGGCCGGCTGGCTCAATCCCTGCGGCATGGGCAGCGCGGTCACCACGGTTTTGCCCGTGGGGGTAACGAAACGGCCCAGCGCGAACTCTCGCCCCGAGGCCTGAATCACCGGTTCAGTGTTGCTCTGCGAGGCGGTCAGCACACTGACGGACAGAGGCCCTTTGAGAGCCTTGGCGCTTCCCTGTCCGCCCTCCTCCAGCCATGGGATCAGGCTGGCGGAACTGGACTCCGGCGGCGCCTCAAAGCTGGCCAGAACTCGCTTGTTCTTGTCATAGACGATGACAAAGCCATGGTCAAGTGTGATGCGTCGCGAAAGCAACTCGGACTGAAGCGCGGTCAAATCGGTGTCGGCGGCGCCGGTGGCGGCAATCGACTGCGCCTCGCCGCGCGCATTGCTGGCCACATAATGCGCCAACTCGACTACCACGAGATTGGAGTCGTCGCGCAGTTCCGAAATATTTGGAGAGAACCAGCGGTCCATCGAGCGGTTCATTAGCAGAAAGCTGAAGAGGAACATGCAGACGGCAGGGGCCAGCGCGATCAGCACCGCGCCCAGAACCATGCGCGAGCGCAACCGAACGCCCAGACCGCTGCCTCCCTGGCCGGCGTAGAGCTTGAGGATGTTCCTGAGCAGAATCACCAGCAACAAGAGCAGCAGCAGGAAGACCAGCACCATCAGCGCGGTGGAGAGCAGCGTTTCGCCGGCGGTTTCCGGATTCAGAAAATCCACTGAGAAGGAGTAATGCCAGATCCTGACCGGCAGCGTTGTATTGAAGGCCTGAAAGGCGCCTAGCGCGATCAGGATCAGCAAGAATGCGCTGGCATAGAAAACCACCGTGCGCCGCCGAGGATCGCCGCTGAAGAACATGGGGAGATTATAGTGCCGGCTGGGCTGTATCTGCTTCGGGCGCGAAGACATGATAGCAATTTCTCCCGAGCGCCTTGGCTTGATAGAGGGCTTCGTCGGCAAACTTTAACAAGCTCTCCGCATCCAGATCCTCCGAAGCCAGTACGCACACGCCGACGCTGGCCGAAACGGGGATCTGGAAACCCAGAAAATGAACCGGTTCGGCCAGAGATTTAATGATTTTTGCGGCAATGGTCTCCGCCGTCAAAAGATCACTGATCTCGGTCAGGAGCACGATAAATTCGTCGCCGCCCAGGCGGGCGACTGTATCGCTTCTGCGAACTGACTGCTTCAGCCGGTCGGCAGCCACGCGCAGTACCTCGTCGCCGCTCAGGTGGCCGAAGGTGTCGTTAATGTCCTTGAATTTATCGATATCAATCATCAGAAGGGCCAGACTCGTTTGATGGCGTTTGGCGGCTTCCACGGCGGTGTCGAGGCGATCTTCCAGCAGAATGCGAGTTGCCAGGCCGGTCAAGGCATCGTGCAGCGCCATGTGGCGGAAGCGGCTTTCGCTTTCGCGCAACTGAATCGCCTGCTCCTCAACGCGCTTGCGCAAAAGAATGACCCAGGCAAGTATGCAAAGCGTGCCGAAGAGCGCCAAAGCCAACAGTACAAGAATGTGTCCAGGCGTCCACCAGGAGGGTTTTTCCAGAACAGCGACGTCAAGGGGCGAACGGAGCATGATTCGGAAGGACTTGGGAACTGTAATTCCTTCGCGCAGATGGGTTCGGATATCGAGTTGCACGGAGCAGATTCCGGTAACGCGTAACTTGCTTCCGAGCTTCCAAGGGCTAGCGGAAGTATTGAGCAAAATCTTTGGAAGCAGGACAGAAAAAACAGTATTCCCCGACGCCAGCATCAGGTTGACGTCAGAAGTCGCATCATCCTCGCCAATCAAGCGGCCATCAATCTGTACGAGTTGAGAGTGCAGGTTGCCTTGAAAGGCTTGAGCGGCTGTAGCCTGGATGGCGGCAACCGGCTCGCCTGGACCAATTCGCCGAAGATCGGCTCCGGTCAGCATCGGTTCGTTGTTTTCGGTTCCCACAAAGCCAATCACGTCCACCAGATCGCCTGAAGCGTAAAGTTGATCCTGATTGGTCTGCATGCAGATTCCGCCCGTTGCGTCGCGAATGCAAAGCGACCTGCTGGGCCACTGAAGAGTCACATTGCCGCGCAGATGAACGCGATGGAAGGAATCGGAATAGCTGTCCCAGTGGAGCAGCCGATTGATCGCTGTGGGTGGCCGCTGGAAGGGATCGGCCGGGGCCGGTTCCAGAACCATCACGGTGGAGAGATTGGGAACCTTCAGATGGACGCCGACCATCTGGGAATCGGAGTTGACAGTGGGCGCGGCATTGCCTCGGATTCTCACCTTGGCATCGACCAGCTTGGAGTAATTCGCGCCCTCCTCCTTTGGCATGGTCATGCTGATGGTTCCATCGATCAACGCCACATGCAACGTTACGCTGCGCTGGTACTCATCGGCAGAGTGGACAATGCCCTCGACCTCGACCCATTGGGCGTCCTCGGTTCCAGTCATCAGGCGCGTCAGCGTAACCCGTGGCGGATTGGGTGGAAGAGGTTGATGCCCGATCACTTGAATGACAGGTTGATAGACTTGGGAACCAAATTCTCCCGGCTCACTCACGCCATGCACATCAATTACTGTTCCCGCGGGAAGCGGTTTGTTGAGATTGGTACGGGGTCTGACAAAGACGCAGCCCGAGGAATCGCAGAGAAAGACCGCCGCAAAGCCGATTCCATAATCCGGATCAAAGTAGGTGACGACTCCTTGAAGATGAACTGGATAGCCGCGCGCCGCCTCGGCCGACGAGAGGTCATGCGCCTGGCTGGCTGTTGTAAGCGTGGGCAAAACACCGGACTGTTCGTTGGTTGATGTCCCGCTTGGCGCAGCAGGCAAGCTGGAGGGGAATGCCAGAAGAACCGCCCATGCCACCCAATGAAGACGAATACCGGAAAACGATAAATTGCGGCGCACGAGGTTGCCGCAGCCCGGCAGAGCCGTCTTCCCCGGCGAAGCGCTCCGCACTGCAGAGCTAACCGCGGAAGATGATCGATCAGCTTTCATCTTGAAACTCATCCTCTGCTCCCGCAACTCTTCACACGACGCCTCCGCCTTGCAAAACCTATCGGCAGGATGCCCGCCGAACAACACATTCCGGGCATGGATTTTTCCGGAAGATCTTCTGCCTTTTCATTTTGCGCCGAATGACTCTTAAAATCGATAGTTTTAATCATCGAGGGGAAATTGGAATTCATCCAAGAGATGAGCAGACCCGGCAAATTGACTCCGCATTTTTCATGTGAGATCTTTTATTTACCATCGCAGAAGCTGGCAGTGAGACGGACTGCTTCAATCGTCTTCCCACTCCCGATCTGGTTCTTATCGCAACAATCTGCCGTCCCCATGGGATTTTCGGTAGATTCCTTGGTAAAATTGGAGCAAGTTGATCCCGAACATAGCCGGACACGACAGTCTCAGTTCGGTCACTCGTCTCAGAGTTTTATTCCCAGGAGCGATACTCAGCTTTCAGTGAGCGTCGTGGAGGCAAGACAATCATGCAACCTACATCATCCAAGCCGTTTTCTTACGAGACTTTTCCCATGTCGGGGCTGGTGGCGTACTTTTCGATGGAGATTGCCATTCATCCCGCCATGCCGACCTACTCCGGCGGCCTGGGCGTTTTAGCCGGGGACACGCTGCGCTCGATGGCCGATTTGGGCGTACCATTGGTGGCTTTTTCACTCGTGCATCGCAAGGGCTATTTTCAGCAGCATCTGGATGTTACCGGACGGCAAACGGAAGACATTCAGCCTTGGAATCCGGCCGATTTCTGCGTGGAAGAACCGGCGCGGGTGACGGTCAGCGTGGAGAACCGCGTAGTGACGGTGCGCTGTTGGCGCTATGACCACGTGGGCCGGTATGGGCATATTGTGCCGATCTACTTATTGGACACTGACCTGGAAAGCAACTCGGACTGGGATCGCGGCTTGACCGATCACTTGTATGGCGGCGACACCAACTATCGCCTGCAGCAAGAGATTGTGCTGGGCATGGGCGGGGCGCGCATGGCCAGCGCACTGGGCCACCGGGTGAACGTCTTTCACATGAACGAGGGTCACGCGGCGCTGCTGACCCTGGCGCTGCTGGAAAGCCAGTTGGGCGGAGGTCCGCTGGGTGCGGCCACGGAAACCGATATGGAGCAGGTGCGCAAGAAGTGCGTCTTCACCACACACACTCCGGTTCCCGCCGGGCACGACCGCTTCTCGACCGAGCAGGCAATTCGCATCCTGGGCGGCGATCGCACCGCGCGCCTTGAAAAGCTGGGATGCTTTCGCGATGGGATGCTGAATATGACGCTGCTTGCGCTGCGTTTTTCGCGGTATGCCAACGGTGTGGCGATGCAACATGCCAAAGTTTCGCGAGCCATGTTTCCGGAGTTCATGATCGACTCCATCACCAACGGCGTTCATGCCCCCACGTGGGTCTCGGAAGCTTTTCAAAATCTGCTGGATACGCATATTCCCGCGTGGCGCAGAGACACCCTTTACCTGCGCAACGCCATCGACCTGCCAGAGGCTGATATTCAGGCGGCTCACGCGCGCAATAAAGCCCTGCTGTTGGAGGAGGTGGCGTTGCGCACTGGCAAGGTGCTGAACCCAAAGGTGCTTACGCTTGGTTTTGCCCGCCGCGCAGCAACTTATAAACGAGCCACGCTGCTGTTTACCGATCCCAAGCGGCTGGCGGAGATTGCCACCAAGGCCGGCGGCTTGCAGATTCTTTACGCCGGCAAGGCTCATCCTCAGGATGATCCCGGCAAAGCGCTGATTCAACAGGTAGTATCCGAAGCACTCACGCTCTCCAATGAACTGTTGCAGATCATTTACTTGGAAAATTACGACTGGAAGTTGGGAGCGCTGCTGAGCGCGGGCGTGGATGTTTGGGTCAATACGCCGCGCCGGCCCTATGAAGCCTCTGGCACCAGCGGCATGAAGGCCGCGCTGAACGGCGTGCCCAGCTTGTCGATCCTGGATGGTTGGTGGATCGAGGGCTGGATCGAAGGCTTTACCGGCTGGGCGATTGAAGACGGCGCGGATGATGCTGCCGAGGCCAACTCGCTGTATAAGAAGCTGGAGACGGCGGTGGTTCCGCTCTACCTGGATGCCTCCGAGAAGTGGGCCAATCTGATGCGCACCACGGTGGCATTTAACGGCTCCTACTTCAACACGAACCGTATGGCGCGGCAGTACACCCGCAACGCCTATTACCCCGTAAAGCTGATTGAAAAGGCCAAGGCGTAAGAACGGCTTTTTGGGTACATCGCCTTGCGCGAACAACGCAATGGTACTTTGGTTCGCCGCCCGCTGATTGGGCGGCGATTTCTTTTGCAGGCAGAGCCGATAAGCGCATCATGGAGGCTCGCCATGGAGCTGATTCGCAATTGGCTGCTGATGGGCGCAACGTTGCTGGCCTGTACTGTGGCGAGCGCCGGCGGCCTTCCACAGCCGCCCGGCGGAACAGTCGCCGTGAGCGGAGTCTATGCGGTCGTCTTTCATGTGAATCTGGCCTCGACTCTGCCGGCCGGGAGCATCCTCACTTGCCGGGCGCGCATGGTGCCGATTCCCGGCGAAGTTGACCTTCGCAATCAGATGCTTGCCGCGACACCTGTGTCGGCGGGACAGACTTCAGTTTTCGGCTCGACCGCGACCTGCGCGGCAGAGATTCCTTTTTCCTGGACGGTGACCAGCCCGCCGGGCGGAGTGAAGCTGTTCTATGAGATTGAAGCGGTGAGCCTTCAGGGAGCCGCGCCGAGATTGCTCCGATCAAGCGCACAGCAGCAACTCAACGCAGCCTTTCCCGCATTCGGAGGCAGCGCCAGCCTAAGTTTGAATCTGACTTTCTAGAGCCATTCTCCCCATGAAGTAAAGTGTGGGCGCCCCAACCTTGCTGCGTCTTTGTTTTTGCGGCTAGGGAGAGATATGAAAGAAACGCTTATATCGCAAATCGGACGAATCTTGCGCAGCCTGTGTACAGAGGGCGGCCTGGTGCGTTATCCTGAGCCTTAGCCCATGATCTTTTCCCGCGATTACATCGGGTATCTAGCCCGCCGGACTGTCAAGCATCTCATCGACGCCAAGATGATCACCACCAGCGATCTGAAAGCGACCGAAGCCCGCGTCGCCGCTGGGCTGGTCGAGGAACTGTCTCTGGAAGACCGTATCAACGAGGAGGTGCGCGTGATTCTGGACGCCTACTCGGAGGAGATGCGCAAGTCCGGCGCGCAGTATGCCGAGATGTTCAAAAAGGTGAAGACTGAACTCACTAAGAAGTACAAGGCGGTGCTATGAGGATCAGCCCCGACAAGCTCAACAAGTTGGCCCACACCGTGGCGGACACTCTGGCCGATTCCACGGAGGTCGGCTTTCTGGAAGACCGCAACACCATCCGCCAGGAGGCGCGCAAAGAGCTTACCGCGCTGCTATCTCAAGAGGCAGGCATTGACACGGCCGCGCGGCAGAAGATCGCCTCGCAGCGCAAGGTCATCGTCGAAGGCTCGCAGGAGTGGGAGATCCTCTATCGCAAGTACTATAACGACGAAGTGCGCAAGTTGGGCATTTGAACTTCAGATCCGCGCCGAGCATTGACTGTATCCTTTCAACTCCGGATGCATCTTATGAATGCCGGATTGATCGGGAACGGCTCAGGAGCTTCCCATGGCCCACACACTTGCTTTTCGCGGCACCCTCTTTTCACTTTTGATTGCGTTGGCCTTCTCCTCCGGCTGCCGAGCGGCCAGCAAGACTCCGATTCCACCCGCAACTCTGGACTCTCCGCTGGCGCAAAGCGCCGGCAAGCAGACGGCTGTCTTTGCAGGTGGCTGCTTCTGGGGCACACAGTCAGTCTTTGAGCGAGTCAAGGGTGTGCTGACCACGACCGTCGGCT
>Ga0181529_10005344_pt1 | contig 13499 bp, 12 predicted proteins | sample PEATcosm2014_Bin_36_FD_119763 | JGI IMG/M metagenome (GOLD analysis project Ga0181529, IMG submission 119763) | Peatland microbial communities from MTU Mesocosm Facility, Houghton, MI, USA - PEATcosm2014_Bin10_30_metaG | ecosystem: Environmental > Terrestrial > Soil > Wetlands > Peat | place... | reverse complement strand
CGAATTCGGGAAACTTGCGGCAAATACGCTCGTGACGACCGTGCAAAGCAATCTCGGGCTCGATGCGGCCGTGAGGGCGGCGGGGGGGCGCGTGGTGCGCACGCCCGTCGGCGACCGCTACGTGATCGAGGGAATGCGGGCGGAGGGGGCGACCCTCGGCGGGGAGTCTTCCGGGCACGTAATTTTCTCGGAGATCAGTCCGACAGGAGACGGTCTGGTCGCCGCCCTCAAGCTTGTCGAAGTCATGCTGGAGACAGGCGAGCCGCTTTCGCGGCTTCGCCAAAGAATCGCAAGATTTCCGCAGGCCACGACGGCCCTGTTCGTCCGCAAGAAAAAGCCTCTCTGCGACCTGCACGTGCTCTCGGCGGCCATCGCGGCCATCGAGGCGGAATTCGGCGATCGCGGCCGTGTTCTGGTCCGCTATTCGGGGACCGAATCCCTGCTGCGGCTCTTGGTCGAAGGGCCGGACTTGGAGTCCGTCCGCTCGAGTATGGACCGATTGGTCGCGGCGGCAGGCGCCGAGCCGGACCTGCTCCGGTAAATCAGTTTTGGACGACCGATACGGTCCGGTGGACCTTGTCGAACTGGACCACGCCCGCCTTCAATGCGAACAGAGTCCAATCGCGGCCGACCCCGACATTTTTTCCGGGGTGCAGTTTCGTGCCTCGCTGGCGGACGATGATGCTGCCTGCCGGGACGGACTGGCCGCCAAAAATTTTCACGCCAAGCCGTTTGGATTGGCTCTCGCGTCCGTTTACCGATGTTCCCTGACCTTTCTTATGCGCCATGGCGGTGAGTTCCTACGCTTTGATTGTCTCGATCTTGATGACGGAAAGCTCCTGGCGGTGGCCCTGCTTGCGCTCGTAGCCCTTGCGCTTCTTCTTCTTGAAGACCACTACCTTGTCGCCACGTTTGTTTTCCAGGACCTTTGCCGAAACGATTGCGCCGGCTAGGATCGGCGTGCCGATCTTGAAATTCTCGCCTTCGCCGGCTGCGAGCACGTCGGTGATTTCGACGGTCGCGCCCGCTTCCGTGTTTGGATAACGGTTCACCACGAGGATATCGCCCTCGGAAACAGCGAACTGCTGGCCCTGTGTCTTGATCATCGCTTTCATATGCAAAAGGGGAGAGTTAAGCAGCCGGCTCTCGACCAAGGCAAGGAATAAACACAAACTGTGTGAATTGAACGAAAAAAATGGCGATGGGGCAGTCTGCGGCAGGCACAACACCCGACAGGCTGCAGGTCCTTGCAAACTGACCCATCGCATAAAAACTCAATCTCAGTATGCCCCAGCCCGTTCCCAGCACTCGATGGCAGAAAAAGGATACCCTTGCGCAGGCCGCCGCCCTCATCGGGAAGCGGATCGTGCGGCGGCTGCCGGACGGACGGGTGATCGCCCGCCGGATCACGGAGGTCGAAGCGTACGACGGCGAGAATGACAAGGCGTGCCACGCCGCGCGGGGCCGCACCCCGCGGACGGAAACGCTCTACGGCGCGGGAGGCGTGTGGTACGTGTATCTGTGTTACGGGATGCACGAGATGCTGAATCTCGTCGTGGGCCCAGACGGCTGGCCCGCGGCGATCCTGATCCGGGGAGTCGAAGGAATCGACGGTCCGGGTCGCGTGACCAAGGCATTGCAGATCGGACGCGAGCTGAACGGGAGCGTCGCCGCGGAGGCGAGCGGGCTGTGGATCGAGGATGACGGCCTTGTCGTGCCGCGCCGGAAGATCCGCACCGCGCCGCGAATCGGCATCGACTATGCCGGACCCGTATGGGCGGCCAAACCCTGGCGCTTCAGGATGGAGACGGATTTGGCGGCGGCGCACTCGGAGGCCGGTACGACACCAGCGTCGCGACGCCGGCGCCCACTTTGAACTCGACCCGGAATTGCACGGGCAGCCGGCGTGTGTCCTGCGAAATCCACACCTTCACCTTTGATCCGCGCCGGAACATCCCCTTCGGCGGGGTCTTCTCCATCCTAGGCTCGAGGACGAGCGCCGTGAAACCCCCGAGCGGCGTCTGCACCGTCTCGTAGCCGGTCGCGTGAACGGTCAGGACGTAAAACTGGTCCTCGAAAAGCACCAGCGCATCATGGGTCTGGCCCGGACGAAGGCCCCACGTGCGCGCCTGGACGAGGCACGTGATGAGATCGGTGGGAAGCCCCGGGGGCATCGGAAGGATGCGTTTGGCCCCCGGATGGGCGCTATCGGAATAGGTCGCCGAGCCGTCCGAATAGGAAAACGACACCGTGTGGTAGTCGCTTCGGCTCCGCAGGGAGCTGGACTCCTCGAGAGAGACGAGCCGGCCTGTCGGGGGGTCGAAAAGTGATCGGGCGTCCGCCTCAAATGGAAGGATCAGATGCGCGAAGCCGCGGGTCTCCGTGTGGGTGGCAATGCTCAGAAGAGGCCTGCCTCCGATGCCGGTTGCGGCATGGGCGTTCACAGTGATTTCGCCGACACCCGGCAGAATGGCCCAGGTCACTTTGTAGGTGAGCGATTCATTGTCGCCCAGGGCGGTCGCCGGAGCGGCTTGGGCGAGAACGCTCGCGCAGAAGCTCCCCAGGACGATGAACCAGGTTGGGCGGCAAAATCTCATGAATATCTCATTGGCAATTTCGACTCGGACGTGGCAAGCCAACCGAAAAAGTCCGGATCCACGACAAAAATCGCGGTTCTGACGCTGGATCCTGCGCAAATGACCGTTGGCAAATTGCGGACAGGCGGCTAGCTTGCGTGTTCCAGCTATGCAGGCGGCAACCCACATCCACATCAAAGGCGCGCGTGAGCACAACCTGAAGAATCTCGATGTGCGGCTTCCCCGCGGAAAGTTCATCGTGATCACCGGGCCGAGCGGGTCGGGCAAGTCCTCGCTGGTTTTCGACACCCTCTACGCGGAAGGCCATCGCAAGTACATGGAGAGCCTTTCGACCCAGGCCCGGCAGGTTCTCGACCAGCTCAAGCGCCCCGACGTCGATTTCATCCACGGCCTGTCCCCGGTTGTGGCGATCGAGCAGCGGACGGGCGGCAGCTCCCCGCGAAGCACGATCGCCACGGCGACGGAGATCGCGGATTATGCCCGGCTGCTCTGGGCGCTTGCGGGGGTGGCGCACTGTCCGAAAGACGGCGGCCGAGTTGTGCAGCGTTCGTTGGACGACAACGTGATGCGGGTGATGGCCTCCTGCGCGGGCGAGCGCATCATGCTCCTTGCTCCGGCGCTCCGGGCAAGGCCGAGCGTCCTCCGCGACGAGCTTCCCCGGCTTCGCCAGCGGGGCTTCCAGCGCGTGCGTTTAAACGGGGAGATCCGGGGTCTCGACGAACCGCACCTCGTTCCGGCTGGCACGGCGTGGGTCGATGTCGACTTGGTTGTGGACCGCTTGGTCGCCGCGGCCGACCAGCGCGCGCGGCTGGCCGACTCGCTCGAACTGGCGTTTCGCGAAGGCCGGGATCGGGCGATCGTGCTTGTCCAGGCGGCCGCCGCCGGCGTTCCGGAAACGGCTGCGGATTCGGCGGGCAAGCCCGCCACCCCTTGGCGCGAGATCCGCTTGAGCCAGTCGCTTGCGTGCGAGGTGTGCGGGGATGTGTTCGAACGGCTGACGCCGCGCCACTTCTCGTTCAATCACAGCGAGGGCGCCTGTCCGACCTGCGGAGGGCTGGGCCGGAAGCTGCGGTTCGCTCCCGAACTGGTCGTCCCGGACCCGGAAAAGTCCGTGCGCGAGGGCGCCATCAAGCCATGGCGGATCGGCGGCAAGAATCTCATCATCAAGCATAATGCGCTCCTGAAGCAGCTCGCCGAGCAGCTCCCTTTCGACGCGGACATTCCGTGGAAGGATCTCCCCGAGGAGACCCACAGCAGCATTCTCGACGGGGCCGGGCGGAGGCTGTTTTCTTTCAAGCTTCGCAGGATGAGGGAGCCGAAGGCGCAGGAGTTCCCGGGAGTGATTGCGGACCTCGATTCGAGTTTTCGGATGACCGAAAGCGAGGGATTCCGCGCCCGGCTTACGACCTTCATGGTCAGCGGAGAATGCACCGAATGCCATGGAAGCCGTCTGAATTCGCGCAGCAGCGCCGTTCATGTGGCGGTCGAAGCGGCGGCCGCATTCTCGTTTCCCGAGTTTTTGTCGCTCGACGTCGCTGCGGCGCATAAGGTGGCCCGCTCCCTGGCGGCTTCGCGCGGAGAGGGCGATCCGCTCCACGACGTGGTGTACGGGATCGAGCAGAGGCTTCATTTCCTTCTCGAGACCGGGCTCGGATATCTGACGCTGGACCGGGATTACGCCACGCTTTCCGGCGGCGAGGCGCAGCGCGTGCGGCTGGCGACGCAGCTCGGCATGGGGCTGATCGGGGTGATTTACGTTCTCGACGAGCCGAGCATCGGTTTGCATCCGTACGACAACGAGCGGCTTCTGTCGCAGTTGCGGGCGCTGCGGGACCGGGGAAACACGGTCGTCGTGGTCGAGCACGACGAGGAGACTCTGCGGGCCGCCGACGAGATTCTCGAACTGGGCCCGGGGGCCGGAGTGGAGGGCGGGCACCTGCTGTTTCAAGGCACACCGGCCGGGTGCGCGGCCCAGCCGGCGAAGGAATCGCGGACGGGACCCTATCTCGCGCGGCGAATGGAGGTGACCAAGGATGCCGCCGCGAAATCGCCGGACGGGACCTGGCTCACCGTCCGGGAGGCGAGGGAGCACAACTTGCGCGGGATCGATGCGCGATTTCCGATCGGCTTGCTCACCTGCGTGACCGGAGTTTCCGGTTCGGGCAAAAGCAGCCTCGTCAACGATGTGCTTGCCGCCGCCGCCGCGCGGCGACTGAACGGCGCCAAGATCGTGCCGGGCCGGCACAGGAACATCGAAAACCTCGACTTCTTCGAGAAGCTCGTCCGCGTCGATCAGGAGCCGATCGGGCGCAGTCCGCGGTCGAATCCCGCGACGTTCGTGGGCCTGCTCGATGTCCTGCGCGATCTGTTTGCGCAGGTGCCGCTGGCGAAGGTTCGCGGCTACAAGGCGAGCCGCTTTTCGTTCAACGTCCGCGGCGGCCGATGCGAACGATGCCAGGGAGACGGCGTCATCAAGCTCGACATGCAATTCATGGCCGACGCCTACGCACCATGCACCAGTTGCGGCGGACGGCGCTTCAACCGGGAGACCCTGGAGATTCTCTTTCACGGGCGTTCGATCGCGGATGTCCTGGATATGACGGTGCGGGAAGCCATTGTGCTTTTCCGGAACATTCCCCGGGTAATCGACAAGCTTTCCACCCTCGATGCCGTGGGCTTGGGTTACCTTACGCTCGGGCAGCCTGCGACGACGCTTTCCGGAGGCGAGGCGCAGCGTTTGAAGCTGTCGCTCGAACTAAGCCGGCGTCAACAGGGCGCCAACCTGTATATTCTAGACGAGCCGACAACGGGGCTGCATTGGGTGGACATCCAGCGGTTGATGGATCTTCTGTTCCGGCTGAGGGACGCCGGCAACACCCTGATCGTGATCGAGCACAACCTGGATGTCATCCGCCTGGCGGATTGGATCATCGATCTGGGCCCCGGGGGCGGCGCGAGCGGCGGCGGTCTCGTTTTCAGCGGAACCTTGGGCGAATTGGAGAAGCTGGAGCACTCCTTCACCGCCCAGGCGTATCGGAGATGGAAGAAAGCGGCTCGGGCCTTGTGAAGAACGGGTTACGACCCGCCAGATGGTCTTATTAATGCTTGGGATAAGGGGGAATAGATGCCTTTCGAATATGTCGGACAGTGCTTGCGGTTTGGCCTCGCAATTGCTTTCATGGGCACATCAACCGGGGATAAAAGTCTACCCGACAACCAAAGTTCGACATGAAAAAAACACGCAAGTTAGCATCGTCGCCCGCCCCAACGACATCGCCCGCTGCCACCACCTCGAATCCGGCTTCCGCAGCCGTTTCCCATCCATCGCCCGCCGCGGCCACGCCTCCGGCAAAAGCGGCCCCTCGATCGAAACCGCTGACTCCGCCGCCGAGCCGGGTTGAGGCTCCCGCAAGCCCCGCTCCCGCGGTCGTTGCAGCTCCTCAAGCGCCAAAGGCGCCTGCCGCCCCGGCTGTGACAACTGTCACTGCGAAGATCGACGTTGGCTTTGGAAACGTGGTATTTCTGCGCGGGGAGGGTCCCGGGCTGAGTTGGAATGCGGGTTTGCCGCTCGACAATATCGGAAGCGACGAGTGGTCCATTTCCCTTTCCGGCGTAAAGCAACCGGTGGTGTTCAAGTTCTTGCTCAACGACGCGACATGGAGCGTGGGCGAGGACTACGTCATCGAGCCGGGCACGAAAGTCACGTTCAAGCCCGAGTTCTAGACATTCTGTCTTTGGCTGCGAACGGAGATCCAAGCCGACGAATTGCGGGCTAGTCAGGGTTTATTTCCCGAAGGCGGGAGGCGATCCGGTCGGCGGAATCTGCATCGACGACGGCGTCGGCGGGAATTTCCTCGCAGCGCACCCGAATCCTGGAAAAAGGCCGGGGCACGTAAAAGCCATCCCAACTGCGCAGCCTCCAGGCTGCGGAAAACTGCGCTCCGACGATCAGGATCGGCGTTTCAGTTCGACGCGTGACGACCAGTGCGCCGGGTTTCAACTTATAGCAGGGCCCGCGCGGACCGTCCGGGGTGATGCCGACGTCGTGTCCCGAGCGAAGCACTTCCACGAGTCCCTCGGCGGCCTCGCGCCCCAGCCGGCTGCTCGACCCGCGAACGGCCCGCATGCCGACCGTCGAGAAAAGCGCCGCAAGCCATGCGCCGTCCCTGCTTGCGCTGACCAGGCCGTAGATGGGCCGCCCGACCCGGTAACGACGGTAGAACTCCGGGGTCAGAAAGAGCCGGTTGTGCCAGAGCACAAAGGCGACCGGCTTGTCCTTTCTTTCAAATGTGATCCGGTCGGCTCCGGAGATGTCGAAACGCAGAGTGCCGCCCCAGGCCCGCAGAAGCAGGCCCAGCGGCCAGAGCAGCAGCCTTCTCCAGCCTGAGATCGTGTAGACAACGGGATCCGGATCGGACATTGGGAGACGCAGAGGACGGAGTAAGCCCTGCCCGGGGCGACTATGCAATTCTTCTGATATGGCGGTTGGCGCGAATTGGACGAAGAGGGGCGGGGGCAGGCTGAAATCGCTTGCCCCCGAGGGCAGGCGGGGAAATTGTACGCCGAATCGGGCCAAAGCGACCAGAACACACCAAGCAATATCTCGCGGGCTCGCGCCCGCTTTTAGGAATACATGGACGACAATCCTCCCAAGGAGTCCCCGCCGCCGGGGTTCAACAAGATCGATCTGAGCCAGCTACAGGGTTTCAGCTTCGGTACACAATGGACTCAGGACAAGGGTGGCGCGCAGGATAAGCGCGACCGCGCCGATTCGCACCCGCGGCACGACGACCGGCGTGATCGGCGCGCGTTTCGCAGGCCCGAGGGGGCGCCCGGCGCCCCGAGCGAGGAACCGCGAAAGGGTGGGGCCGAGGCGGAATCCGGCGCCCCGCAGCGGCGCGAGTATTCCGGGGAGCGCAGGGACCGTCCGGGTTCCCGCGAGATGCGCGGGGGACCCCGCGGTGGAGGCGAACGGGGCGGCTATCCGGCCGGCCGCGGCGCCCCGCACGATCGTATTCCGTACGACAGCCCGTATTACTCGGTGACGTTCTATCCGGAGGATACGAGCTTCAACGCATTGGTGAAGACGATCCGGGCCTCCTGCCGGACCATCGAATTGTTTGAAATCGCCCGAACGGTGCTGGGCAAGCCCGAGCGCTACACGGTACTGCTGACGCCGAAGGACCCATCGGCTCCGACGATTCCGTTGCGCCAGGGACAATCGGCGAAGGCCGTGCCGCCGCGCCGCGCGGGCGAAGCTGCGGCGCCGGTGCCCGGCGCAAGCGCCCCGGAGGGAACGGGCGCAGGCGCTCCGGAAGGAATCGCCCCCGAACCCGCCGCTGCGACGGGCCCTGAGGCGCAACCGAAGCCGGAGGTTCCGCCAAAGCCCGTGTTTTACCTCTCGGTTCCGGACGGCCTGCCATTCGAGTCGGCTGACGCGGTGATCGCCCATGTTCTTGCGCGCCACCTCAACCTGTACTTTGACACGCAGGAAGTGGAAGTGGAGCCTCCCAAGGGCAATTTCCAGGTCGTGAACCGATGCGGCGTCACGGGAGAATTGCTCGGCCCGCCCAATTACCACCGGTACAGCCAGATTGTGCAACAGCACTACGCCGCGAAGGGGCTACGGATGCCTTTCGAGGCCTACCGCAGCCGGATAGAGACCGTGCGCGAGCCCGAACTCATCAACCAGTGGCTGGATAAGATGAAGCGGGTCACCCGCTACACCTGGAAGAACCCAACGCAGCCCCGCCGCGCGGAAGCGGACGCCCCGCGGCAAACCGCTCCCGAGGCGGAGCCCAATCCGCCGACGGCAGCGGCAGACGCTCCCGAGGCGCCTTCGCAGGAACCGCCGCCGCCGAGCTTCGATTCGCTCGATGAGGCGCGGATGTACCTTCTTACGCATGCGAGGGACCGTGTCGTGCGCACGGGGTCCCATGCCCGTTTCCACGGAAGGGAAGCCGATGGATTGCCGCAGGGCGAAGTCCGGCGGGCCATCGAAGGCACATTGGAGCGCCAGCGCCGGTTTCCCCTGGACACGGCCAACGCGCTTCGCGGACGGCTCCGGAGGGAGCATTTCACGATCTTCAAGAAGGGCGCAAAGGGGATTTCGTATGTCTGCGCGGTAAAGAGGAAATTCCGGGTTCCCGGGCAGACCTTTGCCGAAAGCATCGGAACGCTGATTTCCTACATCGAAGCGCATCCGATGGTTCGCGCCGGGGAACTGGTGAAGAAGTACCTGGGCGTGCAGGAGGCTACGGCCGATCCCGCCGTCAAGGCGGCCGAAGAGGCGGTGGCTTCGCCGCCGGTCGGCGCCGCCGCTCCTTCGCAACCGGAGCCCGAGGGAGTCATCGCAAACGTGCTGTCCGTCGAACAGCGGGAAAAGATAGCACGCATGCAAGGCGACCTCCTCTGGCTTGTGAGAGAGGGCTACGTGACCGAGTTCATCGACGGCAGCCTCTATGCCCCGCCCCCGATGGTCGAGGCGCGCAAGAAGGAGGTCGAGAGCGAGGAGCACGACCCGGAGAATTTTCCGGAGCCCGCACCCGAGGCCGCTCCAGCGCCGGAAAGTCCATCCGCGGAAGAAACCCCTCCCGCCGTGGAAAACCTCCCGGCGTCGGAAAGTCCGACTTCGGAGGTTGCGCTGCCCGTCGCGGAAGCCGCGCCGGTCGAAAGCGCTCCGGCGCAACCCGACGCAGGCGCTTCCGAGCAGCCGGCCCCGCAGGGCGGGACCATCGCGGAACCGGCGGTCGAGCCGCCTCCGGAGCCGCCCGCCGCTCCGATCACTTCAACGTGATCGAGTGCCGGCCGCCGGCGATTCGCAGATCGAAGTGCCAGGCGTCGCGCGGCAGCCACGCGGCGATTTTTTCGGGCCATTCGATGGCCAGACAGTAGGGCGAGACGAGGAAGTCGTCGAGGAGCAGGGCTTCCAACTGCTCCGCCGAGTCGAGCCGATAGGCGTCCAGATGCATGAGAAGGACGCCCTTGGCTCCAGGCGTCTCCGAGCCGCTCGAACGCGCGTCGGACGGATTTCTTCGGTGAAGCGCGTACACCGTGAAGGTGGGGCTGGCGATGCGGCCCGCAACGCCCAAACCGCGGGCGAGGCCCTGCACGAATGTCGTCTTGCCCGCGCCCAGGTCGCCGTGAAGCGCGAGCGTTGCGTCGGCCGGAAGGTGCGGCGCGAGTTCGGCGGCCAGAGTGCGCGTCTCCGCCGCCGTTCGAGTCGAGACGCCTCGGCGCAGCCTTTCGAGCACGCTCATCGTCGGAGATGCTCGTATCCCCTGTATTCGCTCAGTCGGATCGTCCCTGGCTGCGGCTGTCCGCGCAGGACAAACCGGCCGATGCAGGTGAGCCGGGTCTTGGGAAAGGATCGCCGCCATGACCTTGCAATTCCATCGCGGTCGGCGCCCGCCCCAATCGACACCAGAAGCTCGTAGTCCTCGCCATCGCACAGCGCCGCATGCAAGCCGGCGCCGCGCCGCCGCGGAATGGCCGACGGGAACAGGACTGCCTCCGCTCCCGGCGGCTCCAGGGCCGGGAGGTCCTTTGCAAGCCCGTCGCTGACGTCCATCATCGAACGAACTTCGCGCCTTCGGGCAAACCAGGCCCCTTCGGCGAGGCGAGGCTCAAATCCGAAATGGTGCCCGCTTTGCAGGCTCGCGCCGAGCTGCCCGGTGACGTAGATCCAGTCGCCGGGGCGTGCGCCCTTGCGCGTGAGGATTCGCGGGCCGGCGGCCTCGCCGAGCAAGGTGAGTATGGCGGCGAATCCGTCGGACTGCGCCACGTCCCCTCCGACGATGGAAACCCCGTGGCGCCGGGCTGAGGACGCCATGCCGCGGTAAAACCCCTCGAGCCAGTCGAGCTTCACGCTCGGGGAAAGAGTCAGCGCGACGACGGCGGCCACGGGCTTCGCGCCCATCGCCGCCAGATCGCTCAGATTGCGCTTGAGAAGCTTCGCCCCGGCATCCCGGGGCCGCGCGCGGTCGTCGAAATGGCGGCCGTAGACGACGGAATCGACCGTGAGCAGCTGAGTCCGCCGCGACGGCGACAATACCGCGCAGTCGTCGCCGATCCCGCGGGGCGAAGGCGGAGACGCGCAGGCCAGCCACCGCCTCAGGGCTTCGATCAGCCTCGTCTCGCCGAGCGAGGCGACCGAGCGCGTGGCCTGTCGTGTGAACGGATTCATGGGAGCGGGAGGCGTCTTACGACGTCAGCCCGGCGAGAACGAGCACGATCGTATTCAGGTTGAAAAGGCCGTGCGCGACGATCGTGGTTCCGATCCCGCCGGTTCGCTCGTAAGCGAGCGAAAAGATGACTCCGAGAACGAGCAGGGGGGGGAAGAAGGAGAGGCTCCCGTGGGCCGCGCCAAAAAGGGCGGCGGGCAGCAGGAGGGCCATGGCGCGCGCCGTCCGAGGGCCGAGCCAATTGCGACTCTCCGCCGATTTCGCCGCGAGCCTCCCCGAGAGGCGTGGCAGGTACGTCCTCAGGAAACGAAATATGCCGCCCCGAAACAAAGCCTCCTCCATCACGGGTGCGACGACGACGGCAAGAACGATAAGGACGTCGCGCGCGACGGACGAATGCGTGTTGAGAAGAAGGTCGACCATGTCCTGCTTGAGGACCGGCACCCCGCAAAGATCGAGGATCCCCTGCCAGGCTAGGCTGACCGCGTTCACGATCGGAACGGAGACGACGAAGGTGGCGAAACCGGTGCCAAGAGCCCGAAAAGGATTTCCGGGCGGCGAAGGCCTCCATTTGCAGACAACAAGATAAAAAACGGCCGCGCCGGCCAGCACGCCCGCATCCATCGCCGCGGCCGAGAACACCAGCCGGGCGTCCGGATCGACGGAAGAGCGCCCGATTCCCGCATTGAGCACTACCTCGGCGAAAAATGCGGCGAGGGCCGCGAGGGCGAGAAAGAGCAGGAAATCGAGCGCGCTTACGTTCCAATCCGGCAGGGCCAGCGCGGGCCGCTCTTTCCTCGCGAATCGACGGAAAAGAAGGCGGCATGCGATCGCGGCCCCGGCCAGATTCAGAGCGACCTCCGCGACAATGGCTGGTATCGTCGAATCCAAGGCGGCGTTCGGGGTCTCAAACCAGGATCTTGCCGGCGTCGAAGACGATCCGGCCGTCGACGATCGTGGTCTTGACCCGTCCCGTGAGCGTCCGGCCGTCCCAGGGCGAGTTGCGCGACTTGCTGAAGCCCGCGTGGGCGTCGTAGCGCCACGGCTCGTCCGGATCGAAGACGCAAATGTCGGCCGCGGCGCCGATCGCCAGCGTGCCCGCGGGGAGCCCGAGAATTCCTGCGGGCTTGCGGGTCATCAGGTCGACGAGCCGCGCGAGCGTGAAGCGGCTCTTTCGGACCAGGACCTCCAGTCCGACCGCAAGCGCGGTCTCGAGGCCGATGACCCCGTTCGGCGCGAAGTCGAACTCCCGGTCCTTTTCGTAATCGGTGTGCGGAGCGTGGTCGGTGGCGATGCAATCGAGCGTTCCGTCGCGCAGGCCGGCGATGACCGCCCTGCGGTCCTCCTCGGTGCGGAGCGGGGGATTCATCTTGAAATTCGGGTCGTATCCGCCGAGCGCATCGTCCGTCAGCGAGAAATGATGCGGAGTGGCCTCGGCCGTGATCCGCAACCCGTCCGCCTTGTTGTGGCGGATCAGCTCGATCGCGTATTTCGAGGTGATGTGCTGCAGGTGGATGTGCGCGCTCGTGTACCTTGCGATGATGATGTTCCGGGCGACGATCAGGTCCTCGGCCGCGTTCGGCCAGCCGCACAGGCCGAGGCGCGTGGACACGACGCCCTCGTTCATCACCGCGCCCCGGGTCATCGACTGATCCTGGCAGTGATCCATGATGGGAAGCCCGAACATGGCCGCGTACTCGGCAGCCCGGCGCATGAGTTCGTTCGATTGCACGCAATCCCCGTCGTCGGTGATCGCCACCACGCCCGCGCGCTTGAGCGATCCGATCGGGGCGAGCGCCTGGCCCTTCTGGCCCACGGTGATGCAGCCGGTCGTAAGGACCTTCACCGCGGCGTCGCGCGCCACGGCGTCCTTGATGAACTGGATCGTGCCTGCGTTGTCGGCCGGCGGAGAGGTGTTCGGCATGCACACCACCGTCGTGAATCCGCCTGCCGCGGCCGCCCGCGAGCCGGTTCCGATCGTCTCCTTGTGGGTCTGGCCGGGCTCGCGGAAATGGACGTGGATGTCGACAAGGCCTGGGCAGGCGACGAGCCCCCGCCCGTCGATCTTCCTGGCCCGCTTGCGAACGGCGGGCGGAAGCGAGGAAACGATCCGGCCGTCCCGGACGTAAAGGCTTCCGACTTCGTCGCGCCGGGAGGCGGGATCAATCACGCGGGCATGGGCGATCCAGAGGGCTGGCATGGTAGAGGATTATTCGGCGCCGGCGATCGCCTGATCGGGGCTGCCTCCGGAACAGAGGTAAAGGACAGCCATGCGGACCGCGATCCCGTTTGCGACCTGCTCGAGAATGACGCTGCGCCGGCCGTCGGCCAGCTCGCTGTCGATTTCCACGCCCCGGTTGATCGGTCCGGGGTGCATGATGATCGCCTTGGGATTGAGCCAAGCGGCGCGCGCCTGGTTGAGGCCGAACATGCTCGTGTACTCGCCGAGGGAGGGAAAGTGGCTGCTGGCCTGGCGCTCGTGCTGGATGCGCAGCAGCATCACGACTTCGGCGTCCGCAAGGGCCGACTTGAGATCGTGGGACACGGTGACGCCGAGCGCAGTGAACCAGTGCGGCACGAGGGTGGAGGGCCCGACGAGGGTCACGGCCGCGCCCATTTTCGTCAGCGCATGAATATTCGAGCGGGCGACGCGGCTGAAGAGGATGTCGCCGAGGATGACGACCTTGCGGCCCTTGAGCTCGCCCAGGTGCTCCTTCAT
>Ga0181529_10005341_pt1 | contig 13505 bp, 14 predicted proteins | sample PEATcosm2014_Bin_36_FD_119763 | JGI IMG/M metagenome (GOLD analysis project Ga0181529, IMG submission 119763) | Peatland microbial communities from MTU Mesocosm Facility, Houghton, MI, USA - PEATcosm2014_Bin10_30_metaG | ecosystem: Environmental > Terrestrial > Soil > Wetlands > Peat | place... | reverse complement strand
GCTCCTTTGGCGGCGCCCAGGTGTCGCGGACCTTCTACGCGCGAGGACAGACCGGCCAGCAGCTTCTGCTCGGCGCCTATTCGGCGCTTTCCCGGATGGTGGGGGCGGGCGGGGTCCAGCTTTTTGCGTACAGCGAGATGCTCGATCTGGTGGTCGTCGACGGCCACGCGAAGGGAATCGTCGTACGCGACCTGAGGACGGGCGAAGTCAGCCGGCACGCGGCGGACGCGGTCGTCCTCGCAACCGGCGGCTACGGAAACGTCTTCAATCTGTCGACCTACGCGCGCGGTTCCAATGCGACGGCGATCTGGCGCGCGTACAAGCGCGGCGCTTGCTTTGCGAACCCCTGCTTCACGCAGATCCATCCGACCTGCATTCCGGTTTCGGGAGACTATCAATCGAAGCTGACCCTCATGTCGGAGTCGCTCCGGAACGACGGCCGGATCTGGGTGCCAAAGCGCAAGGAAGACCGCCTCAAGCCGCCGGGCGACATCCGGGAGGAGGAGCGCGACTACTATCTCGAGCGGATGTACCCGGCTTTCGGCAACCTCTGCCCGCGCGACATTGCCTCGCGCGCGGCGCAGCGCGTCTGCGACGAGGGCCGCGGGGTGGGGGAGAGCGGGCTCGGCGTCTATCTGGACTTTGCGGAGGCGATCAAGCGCCTGAGCGAGGACGGCGTGCGCGAGCGCTACGGGAACCTGTTCGACATCTACCACGAGATCACGAACGAGAACGCGTATCGCGTCCCGATGCGGATTTTCCCGGCGGTCCACTACACGATGGGCGGACTCTGGGTCGACTACAACCTGATGTCCAATCTGCCGGGGCTTTTCGTCCTCGGGGAGGCCAACTTCTCCGACCACGGAGCCAACCGGCTGGGGGCATCCGCCCTTATGCAGGGTTTGGCCGACGGGTACTTCGTCATTCCCTATACGATCGGCAATTACCTCGCGACGCAGAAGCCGGGCTCGCGCCCGGCTCCGGACAGGCCCGAATTCCTTGCGGCTCAGGCGGAGGTCGGCGGAAGGGTTGCCCGGCTGCTGGGGGCCAAAGGCAAGGAGCCGGTAAGCCGGTTCCACAAACGGCTGGGCGCGATCATGTGGAAGAACTGCGGGATGGCGCGCAACAAGGCCGGCCTCGAAAAGGCGCTGCAGGAGATTCCTGTGCTGCGCGAGGAATTCTGGAAGAACGTCAACGTGCCCGGATCGGCCGAGACGCTCAACCAATCGCTCGAGCAGGCGGGCCGGGTGGCCGACTTCCTGGAGCTGGGCGAACTGTTCTGCCGCGACGCCCTCGCCCGCGAGGAAAGCTGCGGCTGCCATTTTCGCGAGGAGTACCAGCACCCGGACGGCGAATGCAAGCGCGACGACGAGCGCTTCGCCCACGTGGCGGCCTGGGAATACCAGGGTGAGGGGCGCGCGCCGGTCCGCAACGTGGAGCCGCTCGCCTACGAATTCACAAAGATGAGCGTCAGGAACTACAAGTGAGAGGGGCGAACGTGGCTTCCGAAAACACGACAAGGAACATCTCCGTCACCGTGCGCGTCTGGCGCCAGGCAGGCCCGAACGTGCGCGGGCGCTTCGTCGATTACCCGGCGCGCAATCTCAACCCGAACATGTCGCTCCTCGAGATGCTCGACGTCCTGAACGACGAGTTGACCGTGAAGGGGGAGGAGCCGATCGCGTTCGCCCATGACTGCCGGGAGGGAATCTGCGGGACCTGCTCGCTCGTGATCGACGGGAAGCCCCATGGACCGCACCGGGGCGTGGCGAGCTGCCAGACCTACATGCGGAGCTTTTCCGACGGCGCCGTGATCACGATCGAGCCGTTCCGCGCATCGCCATTTCCTGTCATCAAGGACCTCATCACCGATCGTTCGGCGTTCGACAAGATCCAGCAGGCGGGTGGGTTCATCTCGGTCAGGACGGGGGCCGCTCCCGACGCGAACGCGATTTTGGTCCCGAAGGACGCGGCCGAGCTCGCGATGGATGCCGCCCAGTGCATCGGCTGCGGTGCCTGCGTCGCAGCCTGCAAGAACGCGAGCGCCATGTTGTTTGTCGCGGCCAAGGTCTCGCATATGGGCCTTCTGCCGCAGGGCCAGCCGGAGCGCGATCAGCGCGTTCTTGCCATGGTCAAGACCATGGACGAGCTCGGATTCGGCGGATGCACCAACCAGTTCGAATGCAGCGCCGCGTGCCCAAAATCGATTTCCCACGATTTCATCGCGCGCATGAACAGGGACTACCTGAAGGCGTCGTTCCGGGCGGCCTTCAAGCCGGTCACGGCGACGGCGGGCACCGGAGCGGGTTGACCGGTCTTGCGGGCGAAAGCGGGCCGGATCAAAACATCGAAAGAGCTTTTGCGCTTTCGAGAACAACCCAGGCGACGCCGGCTCCGACGAGCAGCATCAGAACCTGCTTGGCGAGCCTGCGGCCGCGGAGAATCGCATCCTGAGAATCTGTATTTAGCGTCTTGCGATTGTTTTGCGACAGAAAGCTGACAAAACGCGGGTCCCGGAAGCGGCTGCGCGAATCCCTCGCCAACCCGAACCGGAGGACGGGGCGATGGAAAAAACTTCGCAGCGCTCTCAACATCCCCGATATATCGGATTATTGGGTTCGTTTTTCAATCGAAATTGACGAACATCCCATCTCGCATCTTCTCAAACCATGCATCACTTCCGCTACGTCGGCCAAAGCCTGCATTGTGAATCGGTCGATCTGGCCGAAGTGGCGCGGCTTTATGGCACGCCGACCTATGTCTATAGCGCGGCCACAATGACCGACAATTACACCCGCCTGGCCCGCAGTTTGGCGGGGCTGGACGTGCAGATCTGCTTTGCCAACAAGGCGAACGGGAATCTGGCGGTGCTCCGGCAGTTTGCGAACCTCGGGGCGGCCTTCGATTTCGCGAGCGGAGGGGAGTTGCGGCGCGTCTTGGCTGCTGGGGCGGATGTGCGGCGCAGCGTTTTCGCCGGGGTCGCCAAGACGGAGGCGGAAATCAGGCTCGCCTTGGAAAGCGGGATCTTCTCGTTTCACGTGGAAAGCGAGCCCGAACTCGCCCGCATCAACCACGTTGCCGGCAAGCTCGGCGCCACGGCGCCGATCGCGATCCGCGTCAATCCGGACGTCGATGCGCTTACGCACGCCAAGATCAGCACGGGAAAGAGCGAGCACAAGTTCGGCATCCCGCTCAAGTTTGCGGGCGCGGCCTACGAGGCGGCGGCGAAGTACCCCCACCTCGCGCTGCGCGGCGTGCAGATGCACATCGGTTCGCAGATCACGGAAGTCGCTCCGATCCTCGAGGCGGTCCAGAAGGTCGGGGCGTTGGCCGCGGAGCTGAAGACGCGCTTCGGGATTCAGTATTTTTCCGTCGGCGGTGGAATGGGGATCGTGTACCGCGAGGCGCTGGCAAGCGGGCAGGCCGCCTGGTGGGAAGCGCAGCCCGAAGGGCGCCGTCCGCTCTCGCCGGAAATCTACGGCGCGGCCCTCCTTCCCATGCTCAAGCCATTGGGCCTGAAAATCCTCCTCGAGCCCGGACGTTTCCTTGTCGGCAATGCCGGAGTTCTCCTGACGCGCGTCGAGTACCTGAAGCGAGGCTCTGGAAAGAATTTTCTCATCGTCGATGCGGCGATGAACGATCTCGTGCGCCCGGCGATGTACGACGCCTACCATGAGATCGTGCCGCTCCACCGCGACACCACCCGCCCGTCCCTCGTCGCCGACGTTGTTGGCGGAATCTGCGAAAGCAGCGATTGCTTTGCCAGGGACCGCGCCCTGCAGGAGGTGGGAGAGGGCGAGTATCTGGCCTTCCTGAGCGCGGGCGCTTACGGGCGCACGATGGCCAGCGGATACAACGCGCGCCCGCTTCCGGCCGAGGTTCTTGTCAAGGGCAGCGCGTTTGAGCTGGTCGGAGCGCGCGAGAGCTTCGAACAGACGATTGCGGGAGAGCGCATCCCGGCGTTCCTGCAGTGACCCGCGAAAGTTTTCCGTGGCAAACAGCGCTTTGGCCGATTAACTACCGCCCATGAATTTTACGGTCGTCGGCGCCGGCGCTTGGGGCACCGCCTTCGCCCTGCACCTTGCGCGGCTGGGGCACAGCGTCGCGCTCGTTCCCCGGCGACCCGAGCAGGCGAAGGCGATCGAAGCGTCGCGCGAGAATGCCGAGTACCTGCCGGGCGTGGCGCTGCCTTCCAATGTGAGAATCACGGCGGAGCTGGATTCGGGCCTTGCCGGGGCCAAGGTGGCGTGGCTTGCCTGTCCCTCCCAGGCGTTGCGCGAAACGGCCGGACGAATCCGGTCGGCGCGCAGTGCGCAGATGCAGCTTGTCGTCAGTCTGGCGAAGGGCTTGGAGCAGGGCAGTCATTTCAGGCCCTCGCAGGTGCTGGAGGAGGTGCTGTCCGGGCCCATGGTGGGCGCCCTCACCGGACCCACCAATGCGCTGGAAGTCGCCAAGGGCCTTCCCGCGGCGATGGTGCTCGCGGTTTCGGGCCGGGGCGGCGCGGACACGGCGGGAGGAGACTTGCCCGCGAGCGTGCAGGCGGCGATCAGCAACGGCACCCTCCGGGTGTACACGAGCGACGATTTGCCGGGCGTGGAATTGGGAGGCGCGATCAAGAATGTGTATGCGATCGCAGCCGGCTGCGCCGACGGTCTTGGTTTGGGGGACAACTCGAAGGCGGCTCTTCTCACGCGCGCCCTCGCGGAGATGGTGCGCGTCGGGGTGGCCTTGGGCGCGCGAGCGGAGACTTTCTACGGCCTGAGCGGTTTCGGCGACCTGGTCGCCACCTGCCACGGCGGCTGGAGCCGCAACCGCGAGTTCGGGGAGCGAATAGGGGCGGGCGGGCGCGTCGCCGATCTGCTGGCGCACCGAAAGACCGTGGTTGAAGGCTATTACACGACCGAATCGTTTGCGGGGCTTTGCGACGAGAGGCAGATCGACGCTCCGATCCTGCGGGAAGTGCGCTCCATACTCTTTGCCGGGAGGCGGCCCGCCGAGGCGTTGGCTGCCCTTATGACGCGGGGACTCAAGGGGGAGACCGCAGGCTCCGCTCTCGCCGGATAGCCGGTCTTGGCACACCGGGAAACTGGACTCGCAGGCGGCCGGAATCGCTGTTTGTTCTCGGCGAAACATTTTTGTTTTCACTTCCGGTGAGAAGGTGTTACATGTCCGTGCCTTAGGTTCCAACGTCGATGCTTCAACAATCTTTCTCGTGGCGATTCGGGCTGTCATAATCGAGGACGAGGAGGTATTTCGTCGCATGTTCGCGATGGCGTTGAGCCGCGTGCGCGGGATTATTGTCGCCGGGACTTTCGCCGACGGGCGTTCGGGGCTCGATTTTTGCCTGAAGGAAAAGCCGGGCCTTCTGGTGATCGATCTTTTTCTGCCCGGACTCCACGGGCTCGAGGTCGTGAAGGAGGTGCGCGCGCAGCTTCCCGCAACGCGCATTCTTGTGGTAACAGGACACCCGGACGGCGAGCTGCCGGCGCGCTTGATCGCGCAGGGCGTTCACGGGTTCGTCGACAAGGAGGCGCCGCTCAGCTACGCGCTGCAGGCGGTCGAGTCCGTGATGAGCGGGGGAATGTTCTTCTCCTCTCATATCCCCCCTACGGCCACGTCGAGCGGAAAGAAGGAGCCAAAGGTCCCCGCGGGCGCCAAGCCGGGTCCGGCGTCCCCTGCGTTGGCCGCGGTCGAGGCATTGTCTGCGCGCGAACTGGAAGTGGCGCGACTGGTCGCGGAGGGATTTTCTTCCAAGGAAGTCGCCGCGCGGCTGGACCTGAGCGTCCGCACGGTGGAGAAGCACCGCGCGAATATCATGGACAAGATCGGCGTGCGCGAGGTGGCCAGCCTCGTTCGGTGGTGCGTGCAGTGCGGGATCGTAAAGGGTTGAGCCGTTCGCAAGCTGGACACAGCCGCCCGTTGTGGATTGTCTCCGGCAAACGATGTCTCCATGATGCTTTCCATGGCAAAGAATCCTCTGCTTTATGCCGTGCCGGCCATTCTCTTTGCCGGCGCCGCGGCTTTTGCCGCCGATGCTCCGCAGGACAGCGCCGATCTCCAACGACAGCTTTCGGATGCCCAGGACAAGCTTTCCACGGCTCTTCACAGCTACTCTCTTTTGCAGGACGAGGTGAACCAGCTGAAGGCCGATGCGGACAAGGGCGCCGCCGAGAAGACGGCGCTCACGGCCCAGCTCGACGCGGCCAACGCGACGATCGGCGGACTCCGGGTGCAGGCGGCGGAGGCCACGCAGGTCGATGCGCTGCGCAGCCAGCTTCGGCAGACCCAGAATGAACTCGCCGCGCTGGCGTCTGAGAACGCCCAGTTGAAGACCCGCATGGCGCTCGCCGGCTCTTCCCCCGCCGGCGGTCGCGCTTCGCCTACGCGGCCGGGTTTCGCTACCGAAGACCTGACACCGGTGCCGGTCCCGGCACGCCCCGTCGCCAAGCCCGCGGTCGTCGGCCCGGACAATTCGGCCAAACCGGCCGCCCAGCCGTCAGCCCCGCGGATCCATGTCGTTGTAGAGGGCGATTCCCTGACGAAGCTTTCAAAGCAGTATTACGGCACCGCCAACCGTTACGACGAGATCTTGGCTGCGAATCGCGACGTCATTCGCGATGAAAACGTCCTTGTCGTGGGGGCAAAGCTGAAGATCCCCTGAGATGCCGGTTCCCGCTCCCAATGAACGCCTGGCCGGTCTGGTTGCCTCGCTAGGCACGGATGACACGCGCGAATTGGTGGCTCTTTATCTGGACAGCTTCGGCCCGCTTGTCGCCGACCTCGCAAGCGGCGAAGTTGTCCGCGCGGAGCGGGCCGCCCACAGCCTGAAGAGCAGTTCCCAACAGATGGGGCTGCCCGGGCTGGCCAAAAAGCTGGCCGCCATGGAGGAAAAAATCAGGCGCACGGGCGAGCCGGTGTCGCCGGCCGAAATCGAATCGCTGAAAGCCGGATATGCGGCCCTCGAGGGTCCGCTCCGGGCGTTCGTCCAGGGTTAGGCTGGGGGTTTTGGTTCGGATTTCAGGCGGATATGGAGTTCAATCCATTGACAAACAATGGATAGCAGCCATACGAGTCTGTCCCGCAGCGCCGCGCCGATTCCTGAAACCTTGTGGCGAGAGGCGTGTCTCTCCATCGGTCCACCCGACACCAGATGATTACACCCCGCCGAGTTCTCGCGTTGGCAGGAGCCTCCGTCGCCGTCGCGTTTTTCCCAGGTTGCGTTTCCGAGATCGTTCAGAACCCGGCCGGGGTCCCCGTTTCCCAGATGAAGCCCGATGAGGCGGGCTTCGTTTCCGGCACCGGAATCGAGTCCCAGGATCTCGTCACCGTGACCGACAGGATGGCGCGGGGAATCGTCGGCATTCCGGAGATTGCGCATGCGAAAAGCACGCCCCATATCGTGCTCGAACCGGTGGTGAACAACACTCGTTTTCCGATCGACAAGGATATCTTCCTGACCCGGATCCGGGTCATGCTCAACAGCAAGGCCATGAACAAGGTTCGCTTTCTGGACCGGGCCATGATGGCGCGCTTCCAGGAGGAGCAGCAGATCCGAATTTCCGGGGAACTGACGTCCGCAGCCGTGCCCGCCGCCCCCCGCACCGGCGAGCTCCGCGGCGCGGACTATTTTCTCACAGGCCAGCTTGACGGCATGACGACAAAGACGTCGGCTGGCACGGGCGACTACGTCCTTTACAGTTTCCGCCTCACCGATGCCAGGACGAGCGAGATCGTTTGGGAAGACTCCTACGAGATCAAGAAAGAGGGTCTCGAGGATGCGGCGTATCGTTAAAGTCTGCGCCTGTCGGGGAGGAGCCGGGGTCGGGGCGGCCTTGCTGTTTTGGATCTCGGGGTGCGCATACGCGCCCCCGCCCAGGCCGACTTCCGTGCCGGGCGATTACGTGTCCGACGCCGGCGCCCTTCTCGCGTCGGCACCCCCGAAGGACCGCGTCCTTTGGGAGTATCGGATCGCGGCCGCGTCCCTGCGGGCGGGCCGTTTCGACGAAGCGCGCATCCAGTTGGATGCGGCGATTCCGCTGATCGGCGGAATCATCGCCGATTCGAAGGATGCCGCCCGGGCCCGCAGCCTGTTCCATCCCGAGAATGCCAAGGTATTCATCGGCGAGCCCTACGAGCGGTCGATGGCCTACTACTACCGGGCTATCCTGTACTGGCGTGACGGCCAGCCCGACAATGCCCGGGCCTGCTACCGGACGGGCGAGGTGATCAACAGCGACCTCGAAAACAAGCAATGGCAGAATCACTTCGCGCTCCTCGACTACCTCGACGGATTTGCGTCGGCAAAATTGGGCGCGGATGGGTCCGGCGCGTACGCGCGCGCACAGGCGGAAGCCGGCGCCGTCCGGCTGCCGCCGTACGACCCGGGAGCCAACGTCCTCATTTTTGCCGAGTTCGGGCGCGGTCCGAGGAAGATAGCCAGCGGTCGATACGGCGAACGGCTGATGTTCCAGGTGCAGGATTCCCCCGCGCACGATGCGCGGTTGACGGTCGAAGGCCGGGCGGTGCCCCTGCGATGCTGGGACGACTTGAATTACCAGGCCGCGACGCGGGGCGGGCGCGCGATGGATTACATCCTCGGAAACAAGGCCGTCTTCAAGAGCACGACCAACGCGGTGGGCGACGCCGCGCTCGTGGGATCGGCCGTGGCGGCCGGCGACCTATACCGCGACAACGGCGAGAAAAGTCAGGGCGCCGAGAATACGGCCATCGCGTTGGCTACCGTCGGAATCCTCAGCAAGCTCACTTCCGCCGCGACCGCGCCCCAGGCGGATACGCGAACGTGGGAAAACCTGCCGCAACGCCTGAGCTTTGCCGCGGCGCGCTTGCCTGCCGGCGCCCATCCGGCCACGCTGGAATTCCTCGACTCCTCCGGGAGACCGCTTCCGGGGGAAACCCGGACTGTCCTTGTCCGCGTGGACGACCCCGCCCATGACACGGTGATTTTTCTCAGCGAACCATGAACCTCCGGCACGCCCTCCTTCTTTCAAGCGCGAGCGCCGCCATCCTGGCCGGATGCGCGACGACGCCTCCGCAGGCCGCCCCCGCGGCGGCGACCCGGTTCACGATAGGCGACACCGACAAGGTTGCCCCGGTGGACGCGGCCGCGGCCGCCGCGCTCGATTGCACGGGTCTGCAGGAGCGCGCGCTGGGCGACGGCAGGCTCGAGGTCGTCGCGGTCATCCGGAACCGCACGGCGCAACGGGTAGAAGCGCGGGTGCGGTGCGTGTTCAAGGACAGCCAGGGGCTCCCGATCGGGGACGAGACGCCGTGGCAGACGCTTGTTCTCGAGGGAAACTCCGCCGAGGCCGTGCGATTCGCCGCCCGGACGTCCGCGGCCGCGCGGTACGCGGTTGCGGTGAAGCTTGAGAGGTCCCTCTGATCCCCCCAAGCCCCGACGATGCGCGTAATCCGCGCACGGCCCTTCAGGTTGCGGGCAGGGAAACGGACCCTCTGCCCCGCGGGAGGCGGAAGGAAGGGCAGCGCGGCGGATGTCGGTTCGACGACTACCGCCACGGCGATTGGTTCAACTCGGGAGAAGCTCGGAGACGAGGGCCTTCTCCTCCTTGAGCTCGTTCTCGGTCGCGATCACCTTTGAACGGGCGAACTCGGTCAGGGGCAGGCCCTGGACGACCTGCAGGCGGGCTTTGTCGTTACGGAACGGGTACGAATAGATGAGGCCCTTTTCGATCCCGTAGGCGCCGTCGCTGCAGGCCGCGACGCTGAACCACGCTCCGGGTGCTGTCGGGGTCGTCAGGGCGCGGACGGTGTCGACGACCGCGTTCGCGGCCGAGGCCGCCGAGCTGAGTCCCCGTGCCTTGATGATCGCGGCTCCGCGCTGCTGAACGGTCGGGATGAACGTGTCCTTGAACCACGCCTGGTCGCCGACCACCTCCGCAGCCGGGCGGCCGCCGATCTTCGCGTTGTCATAATCCGGGTACATGGTCGAGCTGTGATTGCCCCAGATGGCCAGGTTGGAGACGGCGGTCGTTTCGACGCCCGCCTTGAGGGCGAGCTGCGTGACGGCGCGGTTCTGATCGAGCATCGTCATGGCGAACCAGCGGTCTGACGGGATTGTGCGGGCGTTGTTCATCGCGATCAGGCAGTTCGTATTGCAGGGATTGCCGACGACCAGAACGCGCACGTCGGCGGCAGCCTGGCGCGCGATCGCCTGGCCCTGGCCGATGAAGATCCGGCCGTTGATGCCCAGGAGATCCTTGCGCTCCATTCCCGCCTTGCGCGGAACGGAGCCGACGAGGAGCGCCCAATTGACGTCCTTGAAGCCTTCATCGAGGGAAGTGGTCGGAACGATTCCCTTGAGGAGCGGAAATGCGCAATCCTGCAGTTCCATGACCACTCCGCCGAGCGCCTGGAGCGCGGGCGGGATCTCGATCAGGTGGAGGATCACCGGCTGATCGGGCCCGAACATCGAGCCGGAGGCTATGCGGAAGAGAAGCGAATAGCCGATTTGTCCGGCGGCGCCGGTTACTGCAACACGGATGGGAGTTTTCATAGAAAACGGGCACGATAGGCTTCCCGGTCCGGGAATCCACATTCTTTTGCGAGGTCAGCGGAACTTGGGGGCCAGGGCCGCATGGAGCTCCCGCACCAGCGATTCAGTTTCGGCCCAGCCTATGCAAGGATCGGTGATGGAGATACCGTAACGAAGCTTCGCGAGGACTTTTTCCCTCCCCAACGGGGGCTCCCCCGGAACCCTCGGTTCTGGTGGGAAAGGCTGGCTGCCCGCGTTGAGGTTGCTCTCGATCATGGCGCCAATGATAGACGTCGTCCCGGAGGCGATCTGGGCCAGAATGGCGCGGATGACCGCGGATTGGCGCTCGGGCTGCTTTTCCGAATTGTCATGGGAGCAATCGACCATGATCGAGCGACGCAGGCCCGCACTTGCGAGCAGTCTCTCAGTGTCGGCGATGTGGGCGGGCGAGTAGTTCGGTCCGTTTGAGCCGCCTCGGAGCACAACATGGCAGTTTGAGTTGCCTCGGGTCACGATCGCCGAAGCTGCGCCGTCGAGATTGATTCCCAGGAAAGTCTGGGCCTGGCCGGCGGCCTTGATCGCGTTGATTGCGGTTTGGATCGATCCGTCGGTGCCGTTCTTGAAACCGAGCGGCATGGACAGGCCGGAGGCCATCTGACGGTGGGTCTGCGACTCGGTCGTCCGTGCTCCGATGGCCGACCAGCAGATGAGATCGGCGATGTACTGGGGCGTTATCGGGTCGAGAAGCTCGGTGGCCGTCGGCAGGCCCAGGTCGAGAACGTCCCTGAGAAACGTGCGTGCGATCCGCAGTCCATCGGCGATGTCGTAGGAGCCGTCCAGGTGGGGGTCAATCACGAGACCCTTCCAGCCGATGGTCGTTCTGGGCTTTTCAAAGTAGACGCGCATGACGACCATCACTCGATCGGACACTTCGCGCGCGAGATTCGCTAGCCTGCGGGCGTATTCGCGGCCGGCATCCACATCGTGGATGGAGCAGGGACCGACGATCAGAAGAAAGCGCGGGTCGTCGGCAAAGACGATCCGGTGAATCTGGCCGCGGGCAAGGCTTACGAATTCCGCCTGGGTTTCCGTCTTGGGCAGGGTCTTCAGAAGGCTCGCGGGGGTGGGCAGGGTGCGAGTCTCGAGAACATTGATGTCGGATGTCTTTTGCACGAAGGCACCAGTATGGCAGACATACCCCGGCGCATGCCGAGCCGATTTTGACGCTGCAGGCGGACTTTCGACCCAAAAGGGCAAAAAAGTGGCGGCCCGCTTACCCCTAAGCGGGCCGCCTTTGCTTTCTTAGTTACCCCAAAACTCCCGCTAGGCGGGAGAAGTGGAAAGATCTGTTAGATGGATGTGTAGCCGCATTTGGCAGACCGTCAACCGGAAATAGGAAAATTCTGCCGAATTAAATTACAAGTAATTGTAAACCAATGTATTGAAAATATGAATTTCCGGCAAATCCGCCCTGAGAATCAGCGTGTGCCAGTCGCCTGGGAGCGGCTTCCGGGCGTGGATGCCGTGGAGGCTATTCGACCTTCCGACGACCTGGAAAAGGCAGATCAATTCGGGTTGACCGGGCCCTCTTGCGCGATTTGCCTCATCTGCCCATCCCCGCATGAACAAAGCCGAACTTGTAGAAGCAGTTAAGAAAAAGATGGGGGGTACCACATCCAAGGCGGCGGCGGAGCGGGCGATCGATGCCGTTCTTGCGGCGGTCAAGGGAGGGCTTCGAAGCGACAAGGAAGTGCAGTTGGTCGGTTTTGGCACTTTCGTCCTCGCCGGAAGGTCGGCGCGGCGCGGATACAATCCGCACACGCGCAAGCCGATGAAGATTCCGGCGATGAAGACGGTCCGCTTCCGGGCGGGCGCAGATCTGCGTGGATTGACCTAAACACGACGTCTTTGGCTGCGTAGGGAGGATCAAGCCGTCGCCCTGCGTGCGCGGCTTATCTCCTGCCTGTACATGAGGTCTTTGGCCGCGTACGGAGAATCAAGCCGTCGCCCCTACGGGCGCGGCTTATTGTCTATCAAAGGATCAACGACCTTGCGTATAAATGGGGAAACTCCGCTTTACCTCGGCAAGGACGCCGTGATCCGTTGGCAGCAAGACTCCGAGGTCTGGAGTCACGTAAGTGACGTCTCCGCCATTGCCTTTCTTCGGTTCCGAAGGTGTAAGCGTGGTTCCGCCGTGTTGCCGATTGCATGGACTGAGGAAAGCCGAAATAATTGCGTTTGATGCCAGGCAATTGCATATTCGGCGCAAGTCCCATGAGGCCCCTTATATGAAGGCGATCGACGGCTATTTCCTGATCAAGCCGGAAGACCTTTCATGGAAGCCAGCGAATCCCATGAAGATTCCAAACGCGGATTTTCTTGAGCGCACGAAGAGCGAAATCCTGGGGGCCAGGCTTTGGCGCTTGCCGCCGGGAAGCGCCAACACCTTTCACAAGCATGTCAGGGCCGAGGAGTTCTACTTTGTCGTCGAGGGTTTGGGGCGGATGCGCGTCGGCGAGGAGACGCTCACCGTGCCGAAGCACGGCGCCGTGCTCGTCGGGCCGCAATCCATGCGACAGGTGTTCAACGATACGGACGCCGAGGTCCTCTGGCTGATTGTCGGTGCACCGGATAATGAGTTCGAGCCTGGCGAGAGCTTCGATCTGAAGCTCTTTTGGCCGGTCGACCCGAAACAGTTGCCCAAGGAATTGGAGGGAGTCGTCTGGCCGCCCAAGGTTTGACTTGCAAAGATCGAGGTCCGGACCCGCGTCAAGAACGAGATGCGCTGAGATCCCCGGGACCTACGTTACCGGGTGTGCCCGCTGGACACGGGCGGGCTTTCCGCTAGGGCTTCTCCTCGCAGAGCTTCCTGAATCGGGATTTCCCATTTGGGTTCATGGTTCGATTTGTTCTAGGGTCGGCCGGGGTGGACGAGTAGAAAACTGCTTGGTCCGCGTTCCAGAACGGAGATTCTGGTGGTTCGGAGCGCTGTTGT
>Ga0181529_10005339_pt1 | contig 13511 bp, 10 predicted proteins | sample PEATcosm2014_Bin_36_FD_119763 | JGI IMG/M metagenome (GOLD analysis project Ga0181529, IMG submission 119763) | Peatland microbial communities from MTU Mesocosm Facility, Houghton, MI, USA - PEATcosm2014_Bin10_30_metaG | ecosystem: Environmental > Terrestrial > Soil > Wetlands > Peat | place... | reverse complement strand
TTCAGCAGGGAGTTTATGGCCATGATGGCCAAGCGCTTTCCGCAATTCGCTCCCAAGCCGGGAGACGGCCCCACCTGGCAGCAGCAGGTCCTGGCCAAGGGATGGGGCTATGCCGAACTGGTTCCCACCAGCTACCAGGCGGACAACGGCGCCGGGCTGACCGAGGGCATCATCGGGCTGGTGAACAAGGGCCAGCCGCGCAAGCTGGACGACTGGGGCACCCTGCGCGCCTGGGCCTGGGGCGTCAGCCGGGCGCTGGATTACTTCGAGACCGACAAGGCTATCGATGCCAGGCAGGTGGGACTGGAGGGCCACTCCCGCTACGGCAAGGCCACGCTGGTGACCATGGCCTATGAGCCTCGGCTGGCGGTTGCGTACGTCAGTTCGTCGGGTGAGGGAGGCGCCAAGCTCTACCGGCACATCTTCGGCGAGCTGCTGGCCAATGTGGCTGGGACACAGGAGTACCACTGGATGGCGGGCAACTTCCTCAAGTATGCCGGCCCGCTCACTCCGGGGGATCTGCCCGTGGATGCCCACGAACTGATTGCTCTGTGCGCGCCGCGCCCGGTCTTCATCAGCGGAGGCGCGACGGACGGGGATGGCTGGGTCGACGCCAAGGGCATGTTCCTGGCTGCTGCCGGGGCCGGGCCGGTCTACCGGCTGCTGGGCAAGAAAGACATGGGAACAACGGTGTTTCCACCCATCGAGACCACGCTGATCGACGGCGATATCGCCTTCCGGCAGCACAGCGGGGGGCACACGCCGGGTCCTAACTGGCCGACATTCCTGACCTTTGCCGGCCGTTATCTGCACGCGCCGCTGGGGACCGCACTTGCACCGATGCATTTAACGGCAGAGCAGGATCGCCAGCGGCTGATGGGGCTGCTGGGCATCAAGGAGTTGCGTCCGGGGGAAGAAAAGGACGCCAACTGGGACGAAGCCAAGGCCAACGTCTACACCAACCTGCCCGATGTGCTGACCGAGAAGAACGGGAAGCGCGTTACAACGGCGGAAGAATGGTGGAAGGTGCGCCGGCCGGAGATTGTGGCCGACTTCGACCGCGAGGTTCTGGGGCGCACGCCGCTGAATTTGCCAAAGGTGACCTGGGAAGTGGTGAGCACGACACCGGAAAAGATGGGCGATGTGGAGGTGGTGACCAAACGCCTCGCCGGGCACGTGGACAACTCCAGCTATCCGCAGATCGCGGTGACCATCGACGCCACGCTGACCGTCCCGGCCCATGCGGCGGGACCGGTTCCGGTGGTGATGGAGTTGGCTTTTGCAGGTGAGTACAGGGCGTCGCTGGCCAGGCCGCTCTCCGATGTCAGTTCGGGCGCGCTGGGCGACTACGGGCAGACCTGGGAGCAGCAGGTGCTGGCCAGGGGCCTGGGCTTCGCGGTGCTCTCCCCGATGAGTTTCCAGGCAGATGACGGCGGTGGCATGACCGAGGGAATCATCGGGCTGATGAACAAGGGACAGCCACGCAGCGTGGACGACTGGGGCGCGCTCAAGGCCTGGTCCTGGGGCGCGAGCCGCCTGTTGGACTACTTGGAGACCGAGAAGAGCGTGAACGCCCGCCATGTAGCGATCGAGGGGCATAGCCGCCTGGGCAAAACGGCGCTGGTGGCCATGGCCTACGACCCGCGCTTTGCGGTGCTCTTCACCAGTTCCTCGGGCGAGGGCGGGGCCAAGCTCTACCGGCACATCTACGGGGAGCCGCTGGGTCATATCGAATCGAAGTTCTACTACTGGATGGGCGGGAACCTGCTCAAGTATGCGGGGCCGCTCACTCCCGGCGATCTGCCGGTGGACAACCATGAACTGATCGCGCTTTGCGCGCCGCGGCCGGCGTTTGTGGGCGCGGGCCTGAGCCAGCGGAATCAGCCGGACAAGCCGGGAGACGGCTGGGCCGATGCCCGCGGGATGTTCCTGGCGGAAGTTGCCGCAGGGCCGGTGTACAAGCTGCTGGGCAAGAAGGACCTGGGGACGGCGGAGTTTCCGGCCATCGAGACGCCGCTGATCGGAGGCGATCTGGGCTTCCGACAGCACACGGGCGGTCACACCCCCGCGCCCAACTGGCCGGCCTTCCTGGACTTTGCCGGGCGGTATCTGCAGGGGACGGGAGCGAAAGGGAACTAGGGCTTTAGCCGTGCGATCTTGCTGGGTGCCGTCGAGTGTCTAGCTTTCCCAGGTCCCAAAATCGGGACCTGGGGCGCCCGGCATTCGTGGCGCTCCCAGCAATCGTTCAAGTGAAACGATCTATTGAATCCGGGGCATGATTGTGGCAGAGTTCCAGTATGGATAAGAGCCAGGTCATACAGATGCTGCGCCTGTACGAGCCCGAGTTGAAGGCTGCGGGGATTGTCCATCTGTGCCTGTTTGGGTCGGTTGCTCGTGATGAGGCCTCGGCCGAGTCGGATGTGGACCTCATGGCCGACTTTGATCGGTCCAAACGTCTGACCCTGTTTGGCATGGCGGGCCTTGAGAACCGGCTGAGCGATCTGTTGGGGGTAAAGGTCGATCTGTCTCCAGCTGATTCAATGAAAGAGGCGGTCCGGGCAAGAGCGGCTCGCGAGGCGATTCATGCCTTTTGAAGATGCGAAAGCGCATCTCCGTGACATTCTTGAGAGCATTCTGCTCATCGAGCAGTTCGTGTCCGGGATGACCCTTGTGGCTTACAAGGCGGACAACAAGACTCAAGCCGCTGTCGAGCGCAAGTTGCTCATCATTAGCGAGGCGGCCATCCGGCTGAAGGACACAGGAGAGATACTTTGCCCTGGAGTGCCGTGGCGCGATATTCGAGGGGCCGGCAACTGGCTGCGACATCAATACGACACGGTTGACCTGGAAACAATCTGGAACACGGTCCAGGATGACCTGCCGCTCTTGAAGGCCGCCGTGAAGAAGGCGCTTGCCGCAGGTGATCCTGGTTCGCAGAGATGACCCCAAGGACCTTGGTTCCTTTTCGGCGGACACCAGCAGACTTAAAGCGGCTTCGACATCAGGATGCAGTGGCACTCGACCTCTTCCTTGAAGGTGCGGGGGAAGTGGAAGGGTTCCGTGCCGGTCTCGACGAAGCCGAAGCGGCGGTAGATGGGCAGCAGCTCGGGCCGCAGGCTGAGCACGCTGATGTCGATGGCTGTGCAGCCCTGCCCGCGAAAATACTCCTCCGCAGCCTCGAAGACGCGGCGGGCCAAGCCGCGGGTCTGGTGCGCCGGATCGACGGCCAGCATGCCCAGATAGCCGCGCGGGCCACGCAGTTCTGTGTAGGCCGAAGCCAGCAGATTGCCGTCCTCCTCCAGCACGAAGATATTGCCGGTTTTCAGCGAATCGGCGAGACGCTCCAGGTTGGTGCGGGTACCTTCGAGAAAGCTCTCGATGGAGTAGGCGGAGTTGACCATCTCGACCAGGCGCGGCAGATCGGCTGCTGTTGCCATACGGGTGCGGAAGGGAGCGGAATTCTCGTTCTGGGCCATTGGCTGGTGCAGGGCGCAATGGCCCGCACATTCATCTTATCGATCCGGCCCTGTCCGATTCACTCGCTATCCGCTCGCATGAGCCTCGTTGCTTCCTCAGCCTTGCGATCGCAGAAGTCGCAAGGCTGGGGCGTCCGGGCGCGAGGGGGTTGACCGGAAAACCGGGCGAGCTTCCTATTCCAGTCCCGGCGCCAGCTTATGCCGGTTCACGCCGGTTCCGACGTAGTAGCCCTCGCCTTCCTGTCCGTTGCTCATCTGATCCACGCTGACATGGTACGTCTGTCCGGTGGAGGGGTCATGCACATACTGGGTGCCGAGAATGCTGTTGTAGTCCTTGAGGGTATCGTTTTCGGAGGAGCCGCCGCCTCTTCTGGCGCCCGGCGAGGTCGGCTGAGAGGGGCGTACGCTTGAGGTGCATTGCAGCGACGACATGATGGCGATCGCCTGCGAGAGCATCTCGGCATCGCCCTGCTGGGCCCAGGCAAAATACTCGCTGATGATGTATTGTCCCATCGGAGCAGGGTAAACGTGATAGAGCAGCACGCCCGCATTGGCTCCCGCGCGGAATTGGTGGGCCGTGAAGTAGTTGCCTACGTTCTCTGTTGAAGTGAATTGGGGCTGCGCCTGGATCGAGATCGCCAGAAAAGCAGCGGTATGCACATCGGGCGGGCCCTGCAAGTCTCCATAAACTTGCCGTGTGGCTGGGTTGACGGGTGTGATGCCCCAGGCAACATGGGCGCCGTTGGGGCCGAAGACGTCGGCGAACTGTCCATACTGTCCCGGCACCAGTTGCCATCCGGGGAAGACGGCGGCGCGGCAGGGGCCTTGTTGTGCCATCTGCACTTGCACTCGCTGTGCCGGAGTTATCATTCCACCCTGTCCCCCGCCGGATCCGCGCGGAACCGTGCTCCCGCGCTGCTGTCCGTAGCCGCCCTGGGGCGCCGGATTCCACTGTCCTCCGTTGCCCGAAGGGGGCGAGTTCCGGGGGACGTAGCCGGAGGCGTTGCCGGGTCCATTGCCAGGGTTGTTGCCGTTCCATGTGTTGGGGTAATTGGCGGGGGCTTTGCCGATGGTCACCATGATCTCAAGCGACATGTTGCGATCCCCCATGGGATGAACGATGCCGGCCCGCGCCTTGTCGCCGGGTTTGTGAGCGCGGAAGGCTTTGGCCACCTGATCCGGGCTGCGCATTTCCACTCCATCTACCGAGGTGATGAGGTCGCCAGGGCGGAGTCCCGACTGCTCGGCGGGACTGCCGGGAACCACGTGGACGACTACCACCGCGCCGAAGTTCAGCCCGTACTTTGCCGACGACATGGGGTCCATGAAGTCGAAAGCGGCTCCCAGGTAGCCTTGCTGGGCGCTGGCAATCGCCGAGGCGGTCAGAAAGAGCATTGAAAGGAAAGCGGAGCGATGTTTGAAAACCAATTGCCGGAAGAATGTCGAGTTCATGTTCCACCTCTGCTCATATAAGCGCAAGGAGTTGGGGAATCCCCTCATGCTAAGGCAAGCGCCGATTCTGTACGGTCTATGTGCGAGCGAATGCCCGATCCTACAATACCCCCCCCCCGTATTTTGGAAATAAAATCCTTGGTTTCAACGACATACGGCGTGGTTGTGTCGCTAAAATCTTCATATCATTGGACTTATCAGCAGATTCGTCTCAGCAAAGGGGTTACGGGCGCTTTGGCGGCGTTTTGGGGCTCAGACCCGATGGGTGATGCCGGCGCGCCCCGGATTCGGCCTGATCTTTGTCGCAGGAATCATTGTGCGGCAAAAGGCGTTAATGGTCTGCAAAGTGCCGAAGGACCTCCGCACGGGCGACGGTCCAGCCGCGGCCTCAATCCTGGACCCTGATGCGTTTCAGGGGAGCAATCCTGAAAGAGGCGTTTTCTTCAATCCCCGGTCCCCAAATGCGAGGGACCGGTGCCGCTCTCAGCGTGGTTTGGAACAGATGACCGAGAGCACGGCCACGCGCCGACTTCGTGGACTCCCACTCATCCACGATGAAACTGTGGATGAATGGGGCACAGCGCACGGAGGGCTCCTTGCTATTCCATGACCGGGCCACCTGCCCTACAAGATCTGAGAATCGAGACTTGGGGCACTAACAAACCTGAGGAAGAATCAGATATGGGCACCCGCCGTATTAAGGGGGAAATCAATCCGGCAAGAAAGACTCGTCGATCGAGAAGCCTTTGTCGGTACCTCCGCTTAAAACGCCATCGCATTCGTCCTTATTCATAGCATCGAACCTGAAAGATGCGCGCCAGTGCATCTCCATTCGTGCGTGAAACGGTGATCCGAATGGCATCGGTCTCTATCGATGCGAAATGATGGTGAACCAGCCGAAGGAAGTTCCCCTTGGCATGATCCATCTCAACAAACACTCCTCTTCTGCGCGCTTCAATCGTGTAGTCCGCAATCGTTCTGGGCTGGGCAGAACGAACTTGCGCAAAGTATTCCACGTCCTGACCAGAGAGATATAAAAGCTTATCGAGTTGAGAGTCAAAGGTCAGATCGATGCGCGAAAGCACAATAGGCGTGTTCCAGGTCAATTGAATCCAAACTGGAGACTCGTGCAGCGGGGCCTGCCACTGATGGGAACATCCATCGCCGATATCGCGATTCCAACCATCCGTTACAAATGCTGCCTTTCCGGCGGACGTTTCATTGGAAGCAGAAATTACTGCATTGCGGGCCAGATCCCTTGCATCGTCATTGGCGACACCGAGGACAGCCTGATCCCCTCGCAGCAACTCCTGTTGGAAATGAGCAAGCTCATCTCTGTCATTCGCCAAGCTACGCGGATTAATATCGTGTTGAACGCACCAGGCCGCAGCGGTCCCCACCGCCTGCCCCATTGTGGAGCAGGTTGCCATCACCCGCGTCGAGGCCAGTGCAACATGTGTAGCGCTGATGTTTCGACCCGCCATGAACAGGTTCGAGCGGTTGCGGCTATACAGGGCACGCAGCGGAATGTGGTAGGGCCGAGAGAAATCCACCTCTCGGGTTGGTGGCACGTCCGTTTGACCTATTCCAACAGGCGGATGATCATCGATGGGCCAGCCACCGTATGCAACTCGATCCGGGAATTGAACCGTACTCTGCAAGTCCGATTGAGTCAATATATGGTCACCGGCAATGCGCCGGCTTTCGCGTTTTCCTGGTATCATTCCAACCCATTCCAGCGCCCAATTGCGAGCATCAGGATGGTCTCCACTATTCTTGATATAGTCCCAGACTCCCATGACCATTGCAAGCAACTCGCGGCGAATCTCCTGATCATCCCTGATGGTGTCTATCTCACCGCCCCATTCGACCCACCAGTAACCATACTCATAAGAGTTGATTGGCCGGTGAGCAAAATCGGCGGCACTGAAATGTTTTGCCCATTTCGGCGCCATGAATGGCATAGGAGTTGGGTGCTTGCGCGCAAACAACAGGATACTGTTTCCCATGGTCTTCAGATCGGCGTGTTCCTGGGCAAGCAACTCGCCGAAATCACTCTTCGCTTCCCTGCCGCGCATCAAGTCCGCGCCAGCGAACGCGGCGAGCGCAGCGTCCCCTGTGCAATCGATAAACTGTTTAGCTTCAATCTCATAGGTGGATCCGATCAATGGACACGCGGCAATCGCCTTGACAATTCTGGAATCCACCACAACCGCGCTGATAACCGAAGTGTCGAGCAGAAGCTCTATGCTTTTCTCCGACACGATTTTGTCGTAAAGCATCAGATCCCAAATTTCAAACGAGCGCTGTGGATTTGTTGCCGCATCTGTCAGCTTGAATTCTTCAATCAGTCCGGTCTCTCTCCACAAGCGGAGTTGGGACGGACTGTTTGCTCCCAGCACATGCATTCGAATCTCGCTGCTGGAGTTGCCGCCGAGGCGAGACCGGTCCTGAACCAGAACAACCCGCGCACCGCTTCGTGCAGCAGCCAACGCCGCGCAAACACCCGCCAGCCCTCCACCAGCCACGAACACATCCGTCTTGATGAAAATGGATCGGCTGGATGAGCGGTCACTTTGATCAGCAGCCGCTCGCTCTGCATATCCGTCGAAAGTGGACGCCGACAGCCGTGGTCCCACTGCCATCGAAAGCGAACCACCTGTCATCAGTTTGATAAAATCGCGCCGACCACTCGACATATCCGTTTCCCCTGGTAGACATTATTTCAATGTGGTTTTCATGCGGCTTCAGAAGTGCATGCACTCGCCAATTCACTCAATCAATCACGCACCTTTCCCTCCCGCTGTCAACGAGTGTAACAACAACTAGATGCACATGATAAGGATTACCTTGGCGGGTGACCGTGTCTCGTTTTGAGATCTTGGAGTAGCGATATCTTTAGCCAGAAAATGTTACTCCCCAAATGTCGCCCAGTGTTCGGCGATTGTGGGGCGATTGGGTTTCCGCGGCGGTTGCGGGCAGGTGGCTGGCAGGTGAGCATGGTTTCCGCATTGACGGCCTCGCGCCTGCGCCGTAGGCTCATACCATGGAATTCAAGGTAAGCGAACTGGAGCGGGAGCCGATCGAGTTCGACCTGGGGCTGGCTCCGGGAGCGATCGATTTCGGCGGGGAAGCCGAGCAGGCGGGCGATCTGGCGGCCTCCGGCCAGGCCGAGGTGCTGCACGAGCATCGCGGGCCCAAGGACATTGTGGCCGACATCCGGCTGCGCGGCCGGTTTGCAGGCCAGTTCGAGGTCCCCTGCGCGCGCTGCGTGGAGCCGGTGAAGATTCCCCTGGAGGCGGATTTCGACCTCATCTTCCGCCCGGCTGGGGCGGATTCCGAGTCCCTGGAACGGTCGATTACAGCGGTGGAGACGGAAATCGGTTATTATCAAAAGGACGGTTTGTTGCTTGAGGATGTGCTGCGCGAGCAGGTGCTTTTGGCCCTGCCTGTCAAGACGCTCTGCAAGCCGGACTGCAAGGGACTTTGCCCGCGCTGCGGCGAAAACCGTAACAGCACGGCGTGTACCTGCGATGTGGGTCCGAGCGACCCCCGCTGGGAAGCGCTGGCTGGGTTACGCAAACGGATCGAGTCCTGAGAATCTAACCCCAAGAGATTGAGGGTGCTCCGCCCAGTGCCGGAAGGCAGCCAAAACTCCCCGTGTGGCTTGAAACCGGCAGGGACTGAAGGAAGCGGAGACACGAAAGGAAATTTGTCATGCCTAATCCGAAAAGGCGCCATTCGACGCGCCGCACCGCCATTCGCCGTTCTCACGACTTTCTCACGGCCGTAGGCGTCTCCATTTGTCCTTCCTGCCAGGAGAAGAAGCTGCCCCATCAAGCCTGCCCCAAGTGCGGAGCCTATAAGGGCCGCGCCGTGCTGGACGTTAAAGAAGCCGCCAAGTAAACTGGGCTTCCGATGCTCATCGACATAGTTCTCGACGCCGTAGGTACAGACAAAGCTCCGGAGCCGGAGGTTCGCGGGGCGATTCTCGCTTGCCGCGCGCTGCCGGTGCGGGTCCACCTGGTGGGGCCCGAGGCGGAGCTGCACGATCTTCTCGACGAACAGCTTGGCAACGAAGATCTGCCCATCGTGATCCACCATGCCTCGGAACGCATCCTCATGGAGGAAAAGGCGGCCCAGGCAGTGCGGAGCAAGAAGGACAGCTCCATGCGCGTGGGGCTGAAGATGGTGCGCGAGGGATTGGCCGCGGGTTTTGTCACCGCGGGCAATACCGGCGCGGCCATGGCCACGGCCAAGATGGTGCTGGGCGCGCTGCCCGGCGTGGACCGCCCGGCGCTGGCCTCTCCCATGCCCAGCTCGACGGGGAATCCCTGTGTGCTGCTGGATGTGGGCGCCAATGTGGACTGCAAGGCGCAGAACCTGGCGCAATTTGCCGTGATGGGCGAAATCTATGCCCGCACCGTGCTCAAGATCGACGCGCCGCGCGTGGGCCTGCTCTCCATCGGCGAAGAAGAATCCAAGGGAAACGAATTGACCCGCGAGGCGTTTCCGCTGCTCAAGGCTCTGCCCTTCAATTTCATCGGCAACGTGGAAGGCCGCGACATCTTTAGCGGCCAGGCCGACGTGATTGTCTGCGACGGCTTTGTGGGCAACGTGGCGCTGAAGACCTGCGAGGGCGTGGGGCGCTTTGTGCGCGACGTGCTGCGCGAGTCGCTCAAGCGCACCGTCACCGCGCAGGTGGGAGCGCTGCTCTCGCGCCGCGCTTTCAACGAGTTCCGCCACCGCCTCGACTACCGGGAGTACGGCGGCGCGCCGCTGTTGGGGGTGAAGGGAATCTGCATCATCGGCCACGGCTCCTCAAACGATCGCGCCATTTATAACGGCATTCGCGTGGCCTACGAGTTTGCCCAGGCCAACACCATCTCGCGCATCGAAGCCGGGTTCGCCAGCCACCCCCAGCGCACTGGCGCCGGCAATGCGGCCAAGCCGGAGCATCCTGTCGCCGCTGCCGCGGGCGCCGACAAGATGGTTCAGTAGCCGCCCCGATGCAGGCCGATCCCAACAACTTCTTCGATCCCGCCGTTCTGGATCAGCTGGCGTGCCCGGTTTGCCTGGGCGCGCTCCGCTTGGATCAGGCGCGGCTGGTGTGCGCCGCTTGCAACCGCGCGTATCCGATTGTGGATGGGATTCCGGTGCTGATTGCCGGGCGGGAAGAGAAGCCGCAGGGCTGAAGCGGGCGGATAGAGGTTCGAGGTAACCCACCCATTCCGCAGAAAGCGCGGAATGGATGGGGCACGGAGGTTTTGTGGCGCGACCGGCCTTGGGTTACTGCTTTAGTGTGGCGCCGGCAACCTTCTCGAAGGTCTCGTAGACATTGTCGCCCGCACCTTCGCGCCTCTCCACGCGCCAGCCCGGCGCGTGTTCCAACACAAAGGCAAGCGGGCTGTCCGCGCGAATCAGGGCGTGATCGATCCGGTAGGAGTCCAGGAGTTTCAGGGGGTCGTGGATGTTCTGGATATCGAGGAACTTCTGCAAGACGCCGTTGTGTTCGAAGATGTCGTTGCGTGAATCGACGAAGGTCGGCTTTCCGTTGAACATCATCATTCCGCACAGGCCGTAGTCGTTGAAAGTGCGCCACGAGGGCTGGATGGCGGCAATGGACTGAAACGGATAACGGGCGTCCAGTTCCTTTTGCAGCATCGACGGCGACGGAAGGACGTAAAAGACAAAACCCGCCGCGGCGGCGACAAAGAGCGCGTTGACGGCGGGGACAGTCTTCTCATTGGGAGCCGCGAAGAAGCTGCGCGCCAGGCCCGCGGCCAGCCACGGCGCAGTCACGATGCAGGCCAGAAAAGCGAATCGCTGATGGGCGAAGGCAAAGTACCAGGCAAAGAAGATAAACGCCAGCTCGTAGACCTTCCATTGCCTGCCGCGAACCAGATTGGCGACGACCAGCAGGACGAGAAACACAGCGGCGGCTTTGCCGGTGCTGGATGCCATGCTCAACGGCGCCCATTCCGTCATGATGGCCAGCATGACTTTCTGGTTGAGCAGCATGTCGAAGGGATTCCAAACCAACTGCCAGGTGTACGGGTTCACCAGCAGGGCCGCCGCGCTGGCCAGGAAAACCAGGATCAGGCGCTTGCGGTCGGCGGGATGAAAGGCGTCTTGCTCCATCGCGCCCATTTTGACCTTGACCAGGCCGCAGAGGATGTAGAGGCCCAGAAACCCCAGTCCGATGATCCAGCTCCCGTGGAGGTTGATCCACAGGCAGAAAAGCGGCGGCAGCAGCCAGAGCAGCCGCTTGTTGCCGCGTTGCGCCGACTCGATGATGGCCATCTCCAGGTTCATCGCCAGGTAGGCGATTACGATGGTTCGCGCCCCGCCATTGACCGTCATCAGGAAGAAGCCCAGGACGGCTGTCCAGAATGCGGCGGCTTTGTGGCCCGAGACGGAAGAACAGCGGAAATAGACCAGCAGAAGATTGGCGCAGAAGCCGAGCAGGGCGACCAGGTGCACTCCCATCAGGCCGAGCGCGGCAAAGCCTAGCCAGTAGGGCACCTCGGCGAGCCACTCCGGGTTGATCCAGCTTTGCCCTTGAACCGTGAAGGAATAGGGATCGACGCGCATGAAGTGGTGCGTGGCGCAGAGGGAGCGAGCATTGGCCAGGTGCCACCACAGGTCCGGATCTTCGGTCAACTCGCTTCCGCTCACCATGGGACCGGCGAGCGCGGCCACCAGGCAGACCAGCAGGGCGGAACTCATCAAGTGCCGGCCAAAGATGCGATGAAGTGCAAGACGCCACGGCGACGGGGTTTGGGGTGTTGCGGATGCGGCGAGGGAATTGTCCTGACCAGCCTCGGAAGGGTCCATGTGTCTCAGGATAGCGCGGCTGTTTTAGAGCTTTCGTGTTGTTTTGGCAATCGAGATACGACGCGGCACTTCTGTCTAAACAGGGGCCGATCGAATAGCTCCGCGACGGGATTGTCTGCTCTACCGGCTGAGCGCAATGTGCACCCAGCCGGGCCGCGAACGCTACCGGAACGTCGGCGGGCGGTCCGAGATTGCCGCGCCGCGGCTCTTGTTGGGCTGGGTATCCGTGGTGAACTCGAGCTGCGTGACGCCGCGATGCAGTTTGTCCAGGGGCAGCCATGTGCTGGAGTAGGGCGCGCCGTCGAGGGCGACCTTCTGCACGTAGATGCCGCTGCCCTGGCGGCTGACCACCAGCGTTCTGCCGCCGGCAAGGCGCAGGGTGGCTTTCTCGAACATGGGAGTGCCCAGCACCAGGCCGCCAACGCCGGGGACGGCAGGGTAGAAGCCAAGAGCATTCCACACGTAGACGCCGGAAGTGGCGCCCAGGTCGTCGTTGCCGGGGATGCCGTCGGGCGCGTTCTTGAAGGTGTCGCTGGCGATGCGCGTCACGACTTCCTGCGCCTTCCACGGCTGGCCGGCGAAGACATAGGCGTAGGGTACGACGAAGTCGGGCTCGTTCTCGATGTTGTAGCAGGGATCGCCCCAGCATCTGAGCTTCAAGAAGAACTTGTCGAGGCGGGGTATGACCTTGTCTTCTCCGCCGATGGCGGCAAAGAGGGCAGGGTAGTCGAAGGGGATCATGTAGGTGTACTGATAAGTGTTGCCTTCTTCGAAGCCCTTTTGATCGAAGGTGTCCCAGGTGCCGGTCTTTTTGGGAAGACCGCGCTCCGCGTCGAATCCTGGGATCCAGGTGCCATCGGTGAGACGGGGGCGAATCCATCCGGTGGAGGGATCGAGGAGGTTCTTCCAATTCTCCGACTGCTTCATGAAGGCCTGGTACTGCTGGGGATGGCCGAGAGCCTTGGCGAACTGCGCGACGGCAAAGTCGTCGCTGGCGTATTCCAGTGTGCGCGAGGCCGCGGCGGGGTCGTTCTCGATGGGTACATAGCCGAGCTTGCGGTACTCCTCCAAGAAAGGGCGTTCGCGGCCGTTGTGCGCGGCGATGCCGGACTCAGTTCCGGCTTTGACCATGTACTTGAGGGCGGTTTCGAGGTCGAAGTTGCGCGCGCCAAAGGCATAGGAAGAGGCGATCAGGGCAACGGGCGAATCGCCGCCCATGACGTAGGTGACGTCGTTAGCCACCGGCCAGCGCGGATACCAGCCGCTCTGCACCGCGTCGTTGACCAAAGACTGCATCCTATCCGACGAGCGGGCGGAATCGAAGAGAGCCTGAAGCTGGACGGTGTTGCGATAGATATCCCAGTCGGAGTAGTTGGCGTACTGCGCCTTCTGCCTGGTGCCCGCCAGGGAGTGCACCGTGTTGTCGAAGCCGATGTATCTGCCGTCGCCATCGCTGAAGAGGGTGGGCGACAAGAAGGAGTGATAGAGGCCGGTGTAGAAGATCTTGCGCTGGTCCGGCGTGCCGCCTTCCACGGCGACGCGGTTCAGTAATTCAGTCCAGGTGTTCCGCGCTGCGGACTGGATCGTGGCGAAATCCCAGCCGGGGATTTCGCTCTTCAGATTTTGCCGCGCCCCGGCTTCGCTCACGAACGAGAGGCCGACCTTGAGCAGGACTTTGTGCTCGCTGCCGAAGTCCAGCCACGCGCCGGTGTGCTTGCCCTGCGCCGATTTCGCGCCGCCGAGAAC